>JAAGKN010000627.1_pt1 | contig 179910 bp, 160 predicted proteins | sample 6206371 | NCBI WGS metagenome assembly JAAGKN01 (sample SAMN11533720, study PRJNA540317) | gut metagenome | isolation source: fecal pellets from male and female animal of same cohort | host: Peromyscus leucopus | place: USA:CA | collected 2017 | reverse complement strand
ATAAATTTATTATAGTAGGAGGATTGCATCATGCAAAAAAACAATCATCGGGTGCTGTTGGATGCGCACCGGGGAAATTCCAGATATTTTCCGGAGAATACGATGCCGGCGTTTCGGTCGGCGCTGACACTGGAAATTGATATGATGGAGACAGACGTGCATATGACAAAGGATGGGGAAATCATTGTCATGCACGACGAAAATGTAGACCGCACCACGAACGGCACGGGGGCAATCAAGGATTTTACTTTGGCGGAAATTAAGGCTCTGGATGCCGGCGCGTGGAAAGATGAAAAATTTAAGGGGACGCAGGTTCCGACTTTCAAGGAATTTTTGGAACTGGCTCAGACGCGGAAAGATTTGACCTATATTATTGAATTCAAGGACTATCCCCGCGTGCAAGGGGAGCGCGCCTACGAATCCTGTGATAAGACCATTGCGTTGATTGAGGAATACAATATGGCAGACCATGTGATTCTCAACAGTTTCAGCGGAGAACTTTTGGAGTACTTGGATGAAAAGTATCAGCACAAGTACCGTATAGAGGGATTTTTTCCATTGAGCCACTTGGGTGAGGGGCTGGCAAAAGACCCGTATGAATATATGTACAGTATTTGTTTGTTTGATAAAGAAAAGATTGTGGCAGACAAGGAACATTTTGATTATGCGGTAAGCCGCGGGGTACAGCCGTGGGTCTATTATCCGGACGAGAATCCGGAAATTTATCATCTGGCGATAGCGCATGGCGCGGTGGGGCTTACTGCTAACGATCCCCAAAAAGCGCATGAAATTTTAAAGGAATTGGGTGTGAGATAATATGTCGATGGAAGAGTTAAATTGCATCTGCAAAAAAGGCTGTCCCTGCGGAAAATCGCATACCCTTTCGGTAGATCAAATTGTTGTCGGCAGCGGTGTCATCAAACAGCTGCCGCAGATTGTAAAGAAATATCGGGCGAAGAAAGCCTTTGTTTTATCTGATAAAAATACATATCGCGCGGCAGGACGTGCCGTGTGCGCGATTTTGAAACAGAATGACATATCTTTCAGCAGTTATTCCTTTGATAAAGGCGATTTAGAGCCGGATGAACAAAATGTCGGACTGGCTGATATGTACTTTGATAACGCTTGCGATATTATCATTGGGGTAGGTTCAGGGGTTATCAACGACATTGGTAAGATTCTCAGTGCGATTTCCGGTAAGACTTATATTATTGTTGCCACCGCGCCATCAATGGATGGTTATGCCTCCGCCACTTCCTCCATGACACGGGAGGGATTGAAGATTTCCCTGCCCAGCAGGAGCGCAGATGTGATTATCGGAGACACCGATATTTTGTGTCAGGCGCCTCTGAAATTGATGCAGGCGGGGCTGGGGGATATGCTTGCAAAATATGTGAGCATTTGTGAGTGGCGTATTTCTCACCTGATTAACGAGGAATATTATTGTGAGGAAATCGCGGCGCTGGTTCGTTCTTCCTTGAAACAGTGTATTGAGCTTGCTCCGGGACTTTTGCGGCGAGATGAGGCGGCGGTTGCCGCTGTTTTTAAGGGGTTGGTGATTTGCGGCGCGGCAATGAGCTACGCCGGACTTTCACGTCCTGCCTCCGGTGTGGAGCATTATATCTCTCATGTGTGGGATATGCGCGGCGCGGCATTGGGTACGCCGGTGGAACTTCATGGTATTCAGTGCGCCGTCGGCACTTTACTTGCGGTCAGAATGTATGAACAGGTAAGACGAACGCTTCCTGACCGCGAAAAAGCTTTAAACTATGTAAAAAACTTTGATTTGAATGCTTGGAACGATAAAATGCGTGATTTTCTCGGCAAAGGCGCGGAATGTATGATTGCTCTGGAGAAAAAGGAGCAGAAATACAACGTAGAAAGGCATCGGGCGCGTTTGGAAATTATTCTGCACAATTGGGAGAAACTGTTGGATATTATAGCGGAGGAACTGCCCTCTTCTCAGGAGATAGAAACGCTTTTAGACAGTATCGGCGCGCCGAAGTCCATGGAAGATATCGGACTGGATGCTGAACTTCTGCCCATGACTTTTCAGGCAACAAAGGATATTCGCGACAAGTATGTTTTGTCTCGGTTGGCGTGGGATTTGGGCATTTTGGAGGAGTTGACCCCTGTGTCGAAACGGAATGAGAAAATGGAAGAGCGACAGGATTATCTGCTCCAAGCGCGATAGTCTGCATGGAAGATTTATGGGAGAAAAGCATATGATAAAATTGACAACAGCACAAATCAGAGAGATTACGCAGGGCGCAGCCTATGTGAGCGAAACAGAGGGGCGTGTACAGTTTCATCGATTCACAGCAGAGCAGGAACAGGTATATAAGAACAGCGGCAATGAAGCCTTTTATAAAAATACATTTACACCTGCGGGGGTTCAGCTTGCGTTTCAGACAGACAGTGAGCGTATATTTTTAAAGGTAACTACGGCAAGGTCAACATCACGCAAATTTTTCTCGCACGATGTGTTGGTAAACGGCAAAAGAATTGACAGTCTTGATAATTATTCCGATAAGCCTTTGCCGGAGTATTATTTTACGGCAGAATTTCCGCTTGGAGAATTTGCAAAGCAGTTTGAGATAGGCAGCGGCAGGAAAGAGGTTCGCATACTTTTTCCGTTCTCGGTGCATTCAGAGCTGAACGAGCTTTCTTTGGACGACGGCGCGCAGATTATTCCTGTAAAAGCGGAAAAGAAAATGATATTTTTGGGGGATTCCATTACGCACGGTTATGACGCGCTGCGTGTGGAAAACCGCTATGCAAGAAGAGTTGCCGCGGCTCTGCGCGCGGAGGAGTTCAATAAGGGAATCGGAGGGGAAATATTTTTCCCGCCGCTAGCAAAGGCGCGGGATAATTTTGAACCCGATTACATTGTGGTTGCGTACGGCACCAACGATTGGGGAAAGTGTACGGCAGAGGAGTTTGAGGTAAACTGCCGCGCGTTTTATTTCGCTCTCGCGGATAACGATCCAAACAGTAAAATTTTCGCGCTGACGCCGATATGGAGAGGGGATTGCGCGGAGCAAAGAATTTTGGGAGCATTCGAGGACGTTGAAAAAATATTCCGCAGCGTCACAGCAGAACTTTTGAATGTGATATGTATTTCCTGCGTTGATTTTGTGCCGAAAGAATCAAAGTATTTTTCGGAGTCGGATTTGCACCCTAATGATGAGGGGTTTATACATTATGCCGATAATTTGGTGAAGGCAATCAAACAGTATATTTAAGGTAGTGTAAAATGAATAGAAAAATAGACAAATTAAAAGAAAAAAGATTATTTCTGTTAGATATGGACGGAACAATATATTTAGATAATGAATTGTTTGACGGAACACTTGATTTTTTGAAATATATCAAAGAAATCGGAGGAAGGTATCTTTTTTTGACAAACAATTCGTCCAAAAGCGTAACGAGTTATATTGAGAAGTTAAATTCACTGGGAATTGATGCGGGGACGGACGACTTCCTGACCTCGGTTGACGCGACAAAAGCGCATATTGGCGGAAAATATAAAAAGATATATGTACTCGGAACGCAGTCATTAAAAGAGGATTTGAAAGCAAGCGGATTTCCTGTTACGGATAAGCGGGAGGAAGGGATTGACTGCTTGCTTACGGGCTTTGATACGGAGCTTTCTTTTCAAAAACTGGAGGACGCGTGTATCCTGCTGCGTGAGAATATTGAGTATATCGCTACAAATCCCGATTATGTATGCCCGACGTGGTATGGATATGTTCCCGACTGCGGCAGTGTGGCAGACATACTGTATAACGCGACCAAGAAAAGACCGTATTTTATTGGAAAGCCCAGGCCTGACATGGTATATCTTGCAATGGACAAAACGGGATTTTCCAACGAGGAAACCGTAATTATCGGAGACAGAATATATACCGATATCGCCTGCGGTGTAAATGCAGGGATTGATTCGATTATGGTTTTGAGCGGAGAGGCAACGATGTCTGAAGTTGAAAACAGTGATATTAAGCCTGCGTATATCTTTCGCGATATAAAAGAAATATATACAACATTAAAGCAAGAAAGAGATGCTTGTAATGATTGATATAATATTTGTATAGAGCTGTTTCCTTGCTGTAATTATGGCAGCGGTGTGGGGAATATAAGAAGTTTTTTATGGTTAGTAAAATTTAATGAAAATGTTGTATCTGGCGATGATGGATATTACGAAAATACACAGGGAAACAGTGGGAATGGGGCGTAATCCAGTCACAGCTTGAGGTGTTTTTCACTGACAGGTTACCGGATTAAGTCTTGATTTTTTGCATTAGTTTTGATATATTGAAAAAGCGGGAGGGCAAAAATGCTCCCCGCCGTTATTATGTTTTACACTTGTTTGTACTTTACACAAAAATCCAGGGCAGACCCGATAATTTACATGAACAACAATATTTCTTTTTTAAAATGATCTTTTATTATTATGGTGAATTTGAGCAAAAATGTGTAGATTTTAATTGTGACATCTTATTTTACTTTTAAATGCCAAGTTCTGAGCCGTTTTGTAACAGCTTTTCTCTTAGCTTTTCGGTGTTAATATCACTTACGGTTGCGTATGTGATTTTCGATTGCGCGATGGCAAGCCCGGCGGCTTCTCCAATGCAGCAGACAATGGGCATAATGCGGATAGAAGCTTGCGCCTCGTGGTCAACTGAAATACATCGACCGGCAACAAGAAGATTGCGGGAATCTTTTGGAATCAGCGAACGGTAAGGAATTGTGTAGTATTCTCCTTCTTTAAAATAGTAGTGGCTGGTGCCTTCACCCTCCGGATTGTGAATGTCAATGTCATAGTTTCCCAAAGCGATGGCGTCCTCAAATTTTCGACATTCGACCAAATCTTTTCCGGTCAATATGTATTCTCCGTTGATCATTCGGCTCTCCCGCACACCGATTTGCGCGGCGGTGGAAAGGAGATGGCTGTTTTTAAAACATTCAAAATTCTCTTTCAGGAATAGAAATAGTTCCAGTGCCTGTTCTCTCGCGAGAATTTCCGCCTTTGTCAAATCAAACGCATCTGTTGGATTCAGCTTAACAATCCGAGTAGAATTAAAGTGCAGTACGCCTTCGATTACCGTGGGGAAAATCAGTACATCTTCCCGTGGATTGTTCAGCTTGCCCCGTCGTTTCCATTCCTGATACAAAGGTGAAATCTGCGATTTCGTTTGTCGGTAGCTTTCAAGGTCGACATTTCCTATGCGGAAACATAGTGTCATTGGCTGACATAAGTTGTCCTCCTCGCGTCCTAAACGGTAAGGGAAACCTGCCATTGCTGCAAGGTCAGCATCGCCTGTCGCGTCAATAAAATAGTCCGCCGTCAATTCCACGCTGCCGGATTTGTTTATCACAGTGACGGAAGTAATTGCTCCGTTTTCTGTTCGGACAGAGAAAAGAAAACTGCGCAACAGGAGTTCGACTCCTGCCTCTTGTGCCATGCGGATGAGGATAACTTTGAGATATTCTTCGTTAAATACACTTTCGTTTAATGCCACGTCATATTTTTGAGTAAACTGCGCAAGATTGTCGGTAATTTCTCGAAACAAACCTTTACAAAGCGCAGTTTTTTGACCGTTGATTTTTGTGGAATACGGCATAAATGGGTTGACTAAGCAATTGGCTGGAGCGCCGCCCAGACAATTTGCCTGTTCTATCAACAGTACCTGTAACCCTTCTCTTGCAGCGCAAATTGCTGCCGCGCAGCCCGCGAACCCTCCGCCTGCAACAATTAAATCATATTTTTTCATTCTGTTTTCATCCTTCCCATTTTATCTTATCTTTATTTTAACGCAAATAAAAGTGATTTTCTTATATAAAAGATACAAAAAGTTGAATTATTGATAGTTTTATGTTAAAATTATACTTAAGGTGATGAGAAATGCTGTCTGAACTTGAACAATTGATTCAATTTTTTAGATATCAATCTAAAATACATATTTGTGTGCATGATATTTCCGGTATTTTGTCTTTTGACAGTATGCGTTTGAATGTTTGTAGTAAGATACATTCAACTGCCTATTGTGATGCTGCCAAGAGTAGTCGGAGAGGATATGAACTATGCGTCAGATGTAAGGCGCGTGCGAATCGCAAGGCTGTTGAGGGAGGCGTTCCGTTTTATGGTATTTGTCCGTATGGAATGGTTGAGGTTGTTTATCCGGTCTTTTTAGACGGAGCGGTGGCGTGTATTATCTATATCGGACATATTCTGCCGAGCGAAGAGGAATATCTTTCAAGAGTACGTTTTGCATGTAAATTGACCGGTGTTTCTTTGCAAGAGATGAAGGAACAGGCCGCATTTTGCGAAAATGATTGTAATGTAGAGCATTATATGAAGATGGCGGAAATATTGAGCAGAGAAATCCGTCGTCTTTGGAGAGCTCAGGGAAAGGCGAAATCACTTCGTTGCAATAGCGTTGTCAGTAACGTAGAAGAATACCTCGCCTATCACTATGCGCAGGATATTACGTTAAAGAATGTAGCGGAACTGTATTTTATGAATGAAAAGTATTTAGGACGCCTTTTTCTTAGGGAAACGGGCAAAACCTTTCGCCAATATTTGAATGACGTTCGGTTGGAACATGCTGTGCGGTTGTTGGAGGAAACGCGCCTGTCTGTTTTACAAATTTCACTGGAATGCGGGTATTCCAATGTCACTTATTTTAACCGTGTTTTCAAAACAAAATTTGGCAGTGCACCTTCTGCGCAACGCAGAGCGGCGAGAGGACGTTTCAGAGAAAGATAATCCGATTTTTAGCAAGGTTGACAGGCTATAATATAATGTTAGATGTTATTATATTTTAAAACATCATTCTTAGGAGTATTTTTCTATCTCATGTGATTTTAAAAATCAGATGGAAACGGCAGAGATGTTGTTAGAACGTCCGGAACGTGAAATTTATGTTCTGTTAAGAATCTTGTATGCGGAAATCCAATGTGAAGGACATGGATATTTCCGTTGTTTTCTGTGACTTTTTAAAGTAGATACCGGATGACAGCACAAGTTGTGAGGTTACAGTTTGTGCGGTGAGTAAAAAACAGGAACAGTTTACGCACTTTCGCTCACTACCAAAATATCGTCCTGACGAATTTTGGTATCGCCTTTCGGAATTACGGTTCCGCGTTTTCGTTTTATCATGACAACCAAATTACCCGGCGGCAGAGAAAGTTCACAAAGCTGTTTGTTATTCCATTCATGTTCTGCGGTAATCGTGATTTCGTTCAAATTAACCTGCTCAATATCTTCCTGATAAGTTTCACAGCTTAAAATTAAAGTGTCGCCCTCTTGAATTTCCGTATCGCCTTGCGGAATCAGCGTATCCTCTCCACGCTTAATAATCACCACCAGTGCGTGGGCAATCAGATTGATTTCCGTCAGTGTTTTGCCTATCCACGGATGCTTTCCCCCAATGGTTAGCTGAATCAATGCGGTTCCGCTGTCGTCCTGATAATCGGTAAATGTCTTTAAAACACTATTTTCCGTATCAATCAAATCCAGTTTTTTGGATATCCATGGCAGCAACGTGCCTTGCAAAGCAACAGACAGCAGGGAGACACAAAAGACAATGTGAAAAATGTCATACTGCGTCTCGCCTTTGCTCACGGTGACAAAAATCGCAAAAACAATTGCCGCTGCGCCGCGCAGTCCGGCAAAGGAAATCAAAAGCTGCCGGCGGAACGGTACACGGAAAGGCGTCAGCAATATACCAACTGCCGCCGGTCGCGCAATCAGTGTTAAGAATAGCGCGATTGCAATAGAAGTCAGCAGAATTTGCGGCATTCGTGAGGGGAAAGAGAGCAATCCCAATAAAAAGAATAGAAAAATCTGCATTAAATTTGTGATTCCGTCAAAAAAGTGTACCAGAGTTATTTTGTCAGAAATTTTACTGTTGCCGAGGATAATTCCCGCCAAATAAACGCTCAGATAACCATTGCCGCCGACTGAGGCAGGAAGCGCATAGGCGAGCAGGGCGACAGAAAATACAAAAATCGTATTCAGTCCGTTATTACCAAAGTTGATTTTTTCCAGTATCTTAACTGCCGCAAAGCCGATACAAAGTCCGATCCCCAGACCGTAAACAATTTGTGAAAACAACAGATAAGGGATAGCGGTGACGGAATTGCCGGACATCAAACTTAGCACGATAATGACCATTAGATAGGCGACTGGATCATTGCTGCCGCTCTCGATTTCCAAAAGAGAAGCAAGACCGCCTTTGAGATTTAATTTTTTGGAACGTAGAATGCTAAAAACAGAGGCAGCGTCAGTAGAGCTGATAACTGAGCTGATGAGCAAACCTTCCAGCCAGCTCATTTTCAAAACCAGACAGCAAAATGCGCCGGTCAGCAATGCGGTTACCACAACACCAAGTGTAGACATCACGATTGCTTTTCCTGCGACCGGATGTGCGACTTTCCAATTTGTTCCAAATCCGCCGTAAAACATGATAAAAAGCAGAGCAATTGAGCAGACTTTTTCTGCGAGAGGGTAGTCGTCAAAAGGAATTTTAAACAGACCGTCCGAACCGAACAGCATCCCCAATACGATGAAAATCAACAGAGTCGGGATTCCGATTTTGTGTGATAGCTTGTCAAACAAGATGCACGAAATAATGAGTAATGCCATGATGATGAGCAGGATGTTCAAAGCGGTGTCCTCCTTAAAATTTCCATATATATAAATAATATCATAAACGAAGAAAAAACGCAATCTTTAAAATAAATTTGAAAAAAGCATTGCGCTTGCGGAAAAGTTATGTTAAAATTTAGGTTAGAAGTTAATAATTTAACAATATATTTGTGAATATGCTTTTAATATTTTATTGCAGGAGGGTGACATTCATGTCAAAAAATTTATCATTAGACTATCAAAAAGCGCTCAGCTTTTTCAGTGAAGAGGAGTTGGAAAATCTGTCGGGACAGGTGAAATGTGCGCACGAAATGCTCCATAACGGAACAGGTGCAGGCAGTGACTTTTTGGGCTGGGTGAATTTGCCTAAGGATTACGACAAAGAAGAATTTGCTCGTATTAAGGCGGCGGCCGCCAAAATTCAGAGTGATTCTGATTTCCTGATAGTTATCGGAATCGGCGGTTCATATCTGGGCGCTAAGGCTGCAATCGACTTTTTGACAGGTCCGTTTTATAACTTCACTGCTAAAACGAAGATTCTGTTCGCGGGGAATAATATCAGCCCGAATTATCTGAGCAGCTTGCTGAAAACGATTGAGGGCAAGGATGTGTCTGTTAACGTCATTTCCAAGTCAGGGACAACCACGGAACCGGCAGTCGCTTTCCGTATTTTTAAGGAGTATTTGGAAAAGAAATATGGGAAAGATGAGGCGAAAAAACGTATTTACGCAACGACTGATAAGGCGCGCGGCGCGTTGAAACAGCTTGCGGACGCGGAGGGGTATGAAACTTTTGTTGTGCCGGACGACGTCGGCGGAAGATTTTCTGTTCTAACCGCCGTTGGTTTGCTGCCGATAGCGGCTTGCGGTGCGGATATTGATAAGCTGATGAAAGGCGCGGCGGACGCGTGCGACAATTATGCATCAGCAGATTTGAAAGAAAATGAATGTTATCAGTATGCAGCCCTGCGCAATATTTTGTATCGCAAGGGCAAGAATATTGAACTGTTAGTCAATTACGACCCTGAACTGCAATACTTCATCGAATGGTGGAAACAGCTTTACGGTGAGAGCGAGGGAAAGGATCAAAAGGGAATTTTCCCGGCGGGCGTGAATTTTTCCGCAGATTTACATTCCATGGGACAATATATTCAGGACGGTCGCCGCGATTTATTCGAGACTGTGCTGTATGTGGAAAATCCTCAGTCCGATATCACGATTGCCGAGGATGTGGACAATGTGGATGGGCTGAACTTCCTTGCAGGTAAAACGATGGATCATGTCAACAAAAAGGCGTTTGAGGGAACATTGCTTGCCCATACAGACGGCGGTGTACCGAATTTGGTATTGAAAATGAAGGCACTGGACGAGGAAACGCTCGGTCAAGTGATTTATTTCTTTGAAAAAGCATGCGGTATCAGCGGATATATGCTTGGAGTCAATCCGTTCAATCAGCCCGGTGTAGAAAGCTATAAAAAGAATATGTTTGCCTTGCTTGGTAAGCCCGGTTACGAAGCAGAACGAGCAAAATTGGAAGAAAGATTAAAATAATCAAAAAAACTATTGTTAAAATAAGAAAAGTATGGTATGATAATAAAAAGGTTTTATACTTTTTAACAGAAAGGTGGTCATTCATATGATAAAGATTCACATCGGTTTAAAAGGCAGCGGAAAGACAAAAAAACTGATTGACGCGGTTAATAATGCTCTCCATGTAGAAAAAGGTAATGTAGTTTGCATTACAGAGGGAGATCGGTTGATGCATGATCTTGACCGTGCGGTGCGTATGGTGAATACCGAAGCGTTTAATATTGAAAATATGGACGTTTTTGCCGGTATGATTTGTGGAATTATTGCGCAGGATTTTGATGTTACTCATATTTTTATTGACAGTGTATTTAAGAGCGTTCCGGGTGCGGATATGGATCAGTTGGATGCTTTTATTTCCAAACTGGAAAGCTTGGAAAAGAAATTTAATGTTTCTTTCACCATGATGGTCAGTGCGGAAGAAAGTGCGGCAACACCTAATGTGAAGAAGTATATCGGGTAATCCGAATAGCAATAGAATTCTGACAAGGGAGCTGCGCAGCTCCCTTGTTTAATGTAACAGTCCGCGTGTGGGCTGCGAAGTTTATAGAGGAAGGAAAGATGGCAAGTGCAGTATATCAGCACAAGAAATAAAAAGTTACAGATCGACTCTGCGGCAGCAATAAAACAGGGACTTTCGGAGGAAGGTGGTCTGTTTGTACCGGAGGAAATTCCGGCGCTCAGTTTGGAAGAAGTGAAGCAGTTGACAGGTAAAAGTTATATTCAGCGTGCGCAAGTCATTTTGAAAAAGTTTTTGACCGATTTTACCGACGAAGAGGTTAAAGCCTGCACCGAGGGCGCGTACGGCGGCGGAAAATTCAGCAGCGAAAAAGTCGCACCGGTTGTAAAATTGAATGACAGTGCGTATGTTTTAGAGCTTTGGCACGGACCTACCTGCGCGTTCAAGGATATGGCACTGCAAATTCTTCCGCATTTTCTGACAACGGCTATCAAAAAGACAGGTGAGAAGAAAACAATCGTTATTTTGGTGGCAACCTCTGGTGATACCGGTAAGGCGGCTTTGGAAGGCTTCCGTGATGTCGACGGCACAAAAATCATGGTGTTTTATCCCAGTGATGGTGTCAGCGATATTCAAAAACTGCAAATGATTACACAGGAGGGCGGCAATGTCTGCGTATCTGGTATTCATGGAAATTTTGATGACGCGCAGAACGGCGTAAAGCGGATTTTTACTGATAGTGACGCAAAGACGGAACTTTCGGAAAACAATTATATTTTATCTTCGGCGAATTCGATTAACTGGGGACGTTTGGTTCCGCAGATTGTGTACTATGTTTCTGCATACTGCGATATGCTGGAAAACGGCGAAATTCAATTAGGTGATGAGGTTAACGTCTGTGTGCCGACCGGTAATTTTGGCAATATCCTTGCGGCTTATTACGCGCGCAAAATGGGATTGCCGATTAAAACTTTTATCTGCGCTTCCAATAAGAATAATGTGTTGACAGACTTCATTCAGACAGGCGAATATAATAAAAACCGTGAATTCCATACCACGATTTCTCCGTCCATGGATATCCTGATTTCCAGTAATTTGGAACGTTTGCTGTTTGACCTTTCCGGCAATGATGATAAGTGTGTGGCGGAATGTATGAAGGCATTAAGCGAAAGTGGCGCGTATACCGTACCGCAAGATTTGAAACAGAAGATTTCTGAATTGTTTTGGGCAGGGTGCTGTGATGATTATTTTACCAAAGAACGGATTTTTAAGACGAAAGATGCGTTTAACTATACGTTAGATACGCATACAGCGGTGGCGGTCGATGTATATGAGCAGTATGTGGCGGCAACTGGGGACAAGACAAAAACCATTATTGCGTCTACGGCAAGTCCGTTTAAATTCGGCGACAGTGTTTTGAACGCTTTGGGGGGTGACACGGCTGAGAAAGACGAATTTGAACTGCTGAATTTACTGAAAGACACTTCCGGTATGGAAATTCCGGAATCCTTGCGTACTTTGGATAAGAAAGAAAAGCGTTTTACTTCTGTCTGCGACAGCGAAGAAATGCTTACTGCGGTAAAGAATTTTCTGAATGTATAAAATGTTGTATATACAACGCAAAACCACGCAGGGGGTCTGAAAGAGCCTGCGTGGTTTCCGTTTTTTGAGTGAAAAGGATTTATCGGGAGTTTTTAAAGGTAGCACACTCAGTATCGCAGCAATTACACGGGTCTTTTCCGTGTACGGAAATTCCGTCTGCGGTACATTTTTTACCGTCCTTGTTGTAGATACACTCCTGAACGGTGCATTTTACTCCGGATAATGTTTGATTAGAATGAGCATCCATTGTTATCTCTCCTTTTTGTTTGGTACAACATTAGTTTGAGCAGAAACAAAATGATTTATACGAATTTGAAAAGATTTGAGGATGAAATCTGATGGCGCTATATACCATATCCGATTTGCATTTGTCTTTGGGCGCGGATAAACCGATGGAGGTTTTTGGCTCAGTTTGGGACAATTATACAGAACGTTTGCGCGAAAATTGGCAGACACTGGTTCAGCAGGAAGATACTGTGTTGATTCCCGGGGATATTTCATGGGCAACTTATTTAGAAAACGCTTATGAGGATTTAAGTTTTATTCATCAGCTGAACGGAAAAAAAATTATTTTAAAAGGGAATCATGATTATTGGTGGAGTACCTTGAATAAATTGAACCTTTTTCTTAAAAAAAACAGTCTGGACAGTATTCAATTTTTGCAGAATTCTGCGATTTTATGCGAAGATACTGTTATTTGCGGCACGCGTGGATGGACAATTCCTACCGCGAAAACTCCGGCGGAAGATATTAAAATCTTCGAGCGTGAAAAAATTCGTCTGATTCTTTCGTTAGAAGAGGGTAAGAAACTACGGGGCAGCAGAATTGTCGTTGCCATGCACTATCCGCCGATAGAAAAAGGAAACGCTAATACGGAACTTTTGGATATCATGCGCGAATACGGCGTTTCAAAGTGCGTCTACGGGCATTTGCATGCCGGGTCACAAAAGTATGCGCCTCTTGGTGAATTTGAGGGAATTTTTCTGCAATTGGCGGCGTGCGATTATACAGATTTCACACCGTTACTGCTGTAAAAAATAAAAATTTTAAGAAAACTCTTGCCATTTATGAAAAATGTGGTATAATTATATCTGATACGTAAATAGGAAACATATGATAGGAATCAGAGAGGAATGTTTACATGAGTAAAAAGGAAAAGAATGTTGTTAACTTTGAGTTCAGCGTAAGCGGAGCGGAGTTTGAAGAGGCAATCGAAAAGGCGTACAGAAAAAATGTCGGAAAAATTGCGGTGCAAGGATTCCGTAAGGGCAAAGCGCCGAGAAAAATCATTGAAAATTATTACGGAAAAGAAGTTTTTTATGAGGATGCAATAAACATTGTGCTGCCTTCTGCATATGATAAAGCAGTAGAGGAACAAAAGCTGGAACCGGTTGCGCAACCCGAAATTGACATTAAGGGTGAAATCTCGAAAGAGAATGGCATCATATTTACTGCAAAAGTTGTGGTAAAGCCGGAGTTTGAACTTGGTACATACAAGGGCGTAGAAGCAAGCAAAGTTACTTATAAGACGTATCAGAAAGATGTTGACGCAGAACTTGAGAAAATGCGCAAGAGCAACGGTCGCATGGTTAGTGTTGAGGATCGCACGGTTCAGAATGACGATACCGTTAACATTGATTTTGAGGGCTTTGTGGACGGCGTTGCGTTTGAAGGCGGCAAAGGCGAAGGTTTTGACCTTAAAATCGGGTCGGGTCAGTTTATCCCCGGCTTTGAGGAACAACTGGTCGGCAAGAATATTGGCGACGATACCGAAGTGAACGTCACTTTCCCGAAAGAATATCATGCGGAGGACTTGAAAGGCAAGGACGCTGTGTTTAAAGTAAAGATTCACTCTATTCAAGCAGAAGAGCTGCCTGAACTGGATGACGAATTTGCGAAAGATGTCAGCGAATTTGATACTTTGGATGAATTAAAGGAGAGCATCCGCGAAAAATTAAAAACAGCAAATAAAAATCGTGCAAAACAGGAATTAGAAAACAAAATTTTGGAAACAATATGCAATAACACCGAAATTGATATTCCGGACGAGATGATTGAAACGCAAATAGAAAATATGCTGCGTGACTTTGATATGCAGATGCGTTATCAGGGGCTTGACCTTCAGCAGTATATGCAGTACACCGGCACTACACTGGACAGCTTGAAAGAGCAGTTTAAAGAAGATGCCGCTAAGCGTGTCAAAATGTCTCTTGTGTTGGAAAAAATCGCAAAGGTTGAAAATATTGAGGTAACCGAGAAGGATATCGAAAAAGAATACAAGACCATTTGCGACCAAAACGGCATGAAATTGGAAGATGTCAAGAAATATGTACATGAGCACGATGTGAAAGACCGTTTGCAGTCCGAAAAGACAGTAAAATTCTGTGTGGACAACGCGGTTGTAAAATAACAAAGTTGCGAAAAAACATATGCAGGGTGAATTCAAATACTTTTGAATTCACCCTCATTTAAAATTTGCAGAACAGAAAGGTAAAGGTGAAAATATGAGTATAATAACCAACAGTTTAGTTCCTTATGTTGTTGAGCAGACCGGTCGCGGAGAGCGCTCTTATGATATTTTTTCGAGATTGCTCAAAGACCGTATCATTTTTCTTGCGGATGAGGTTAATGACGCTACCGCAAGTTTAGTGGTTGCGCAGTTGCTCTTTTTGGACAGCGAGGATCCTGACAAGGATATCAACTTATATATCAACAGTCCGGGTGGATCTATCACTGCCGGTATGGCGATTTATGATACCATGCAGTTCACAAAAGCGGACGTATCGACAATTTGTGTAGGTATGGCGGCATCTATGGGAGCGTTCCTGTTGTCAGCAGGCGCAAAGGGTAAACGCTTTGCTCTTCCCAACAGTGAGATTATGATTCATCAGCCTTCCAGCGGTACAAAGGGACAGGCGACTGATATGAAAATTCATGTAGACTGGGTACTCAAAACGAAAGAAAAGTTAAACAAAATGTTAGCGGAGCAGACAGGACAGCCATTAGAAGTGATTCAGCAGGATACCGAGCGCGATAACTTTATGTCTGCGGAGGAAGCGCTCAAATACGGTTTAATTGACCAAATCATCACCAAGAGATAGCAGAAAGCATTAAAGGAGGCAAGAGGAATGCCGAATGAAGATGATAAGAAACATTTGCGCTGTTCGTTTTGCGGTAAGACGGACGACAGGGTAAAGCGCTTGATTGAAGGTCCCGGTGTTTATATTTGCAACGAGTGCGTGGAATTGTGTTTTGAAATTTTCGAGGACGAACTGGTGGAATATAAGGAGCCCGAGGAGATGCTCGCGCTCCCGAAACCAATGGAAATCAATGATTTTCTTAACGATTATATTATTGGTCAGGACGAGGCGAAAAAAGCGCTTGCAGTTTCTATTTACAATCACTATAAGCGGATTGAATATCAGGAGCAGGACGATGAAATCGAATTGCAAAAGAGCAATATTCTGATGATAGGTCCAACAGGTTGTGGCAAAACTTTTTTGGCGCAGACTTTGGCAAAAATGCTGAATGTTCCGTTTGTTATTGTAGACGCAACCTCTTTGACAGAAGCGGGATATGTGGGAGAAGATGTAGAAAATATTTTGCTTAAACTGATTCAAGCGGCTGAATATAATATTGAGGCAGCAGAAAAGGGAATCATTTATATTGATGAAATTGATAAAATTTCCCGCAAGTCGGAAAATCCGTCTATCACCAGAGATGTTAGTGGTGAGGGAGTCCAACAAACGTTGTTGAAGATTCTGGAAGGAACCATTGCATCTGTCCCGCCAACGGGTGGACGTAAGCATCCGCATCAAGAATTCATTCAGATTGACACAAAAAATATTTTGTTTATTTGCGGCGGAGCGTTTGAGGGAATCGATAAGATAATCGAACACCGTGTCAGTAATAAAATATTAGGATTCGGCGCCAAGGTGGAAAGCAAAAAGGAGAAAAATCGTGGCGAGATTCTAAAAAATATTGCGCCGGAAGATTTGCTCAAGTTTGGTTTGATTCCGGAGTTAATTGGACGTCTGCCGGTTGTCACTACATTGGATTCCTTGAATAAGGACGCACTGATTTCCGTTATGACCAAGCCGAAAAACGCGCTTGTCAAGCAGTATCAGCGTTTGCTGGAAATGGACAACGTGTTGCTTGAATTTGAAGATGACGCGGTTGCGGCTATCGCGGAAAAAGCGTTGGAGCGTAATACCGGCGCGCGCGGTCTGCGTACCATTATGGAAGAAGTCATGCAGGATATTATGTTCCGCGTGCCTTCTGACGAAACGATAGAAAAAGTTGTTATTACGCGTGCGTGTATTGATAAGGCAGAGGAGCCTGACATCACTTATAATGATAAACGCAAGCCTGTCAAAAAGACACACGCGCGGAAAAAGAAGGTGGCAGATAGTAAGACTGCCAGCTGAAATATAAATATTGTGTTTGTAGGCGGGAAGTCAATCTATGGCTTCCTGTTTTTGTTTTCAGTACAAATCTTATCAATAAAGAAAACGTGGAGTTACGAATGGTATAAAAACTCTTATTTTCAAAATTCTATGAATTTCAAAAATATAATTGCAAAACCGGAGAAAAAAGAGTATAATATAAGATAGAATGCCGTGATGTGTGAAAAATGAGATAGAATGTTTTCGATTATATATGTTGCACGGCACAAATTTGTAAAAGGTGGTGCGTTTCTATGCAGACATTCAGCGTGGAATTATCAAAGGTGATTGAGGAATTTAAGTTAGAAACCTTGTATATGCCGGAGGAAGAGGTTTTGGTACAAACTACTGATGTCAACCGTCCGGGATTACAGATTGCGGGCTTTTTCAGTTATTTTGATCCTCGTCGAATTCAGATATTTGGTATGGTGGAAAACACATATCTTTCCGAAATGATGCCGGAAGCGCGCTATAATAGTCTGCGGGAACTGTTTTCTAAAAAAATTACGGCAGCGGTCATTACACGCAACGGGGATGTGTTTCCTGAGATGCTGCGGCTTGCAAAGGAATTTGACACACCTCTTTTGCGTACGGTTCAGCCGACCTCTGCATTTATGAGCAGTATCATTTCCTATCTCTGTGTAGAACTTGCACCACGTATTACCCGTCACGGTGTATTAGTGGAAGTGTATGGACAAGGCATGCTGATTTTGGGAGAGAGCGGTGTCGGAAAGAGCGAAACCGCTGTCGAACTTATCAAACGCGGACATCGCTTGGTTGCTGATGATGCGGTAGAAATCAAAAAGGTTTCCTCGCGCTCGCTGGTTGGTTCGTCTCCTGCGATTATTCGTCATTTTATTGAATTGCGCGGTATTGGCATCGTAGACGTGAAAAACATTTTTGGTATGGGTGCTGTAAAAGACACCGAAAAAATTGATTTGATTATTCATCTTGAGGCATGGCAGAAAGATAAACAGTATGACCGTCTGGGGCTGGTAGATGAATATACCAATATTTTGGGGCTGGACATTCCGTCTCTGACGATTCCTGTCAAGCCGGGACGTAATCTTGCTGTTATTTTTGAGGTTGCTGCTATGAACAACCGTCAGAAGAGGATGGGATATAACGCGGCGGCGGAATTGAATAAACGTATTTTAGAGCAAATCTCATAAAATTTGTTTATAAAGATATGACATGGAAAGGATATGACATTTCAAATGCAAACATTGGTGGATTTACATACACACACTTGCGCAAGTACACACGCGTTTAGTACGCTGGCAGAAAATGTGGCAATAGCGAAGAAGAAAGGATTGGAACTTATTGCGGTTACAGACCATGCTCCTGCGTTGCCGGACGCGCCGCATATCTGGCATTTTAATACTCTGCGGCAGTTGCCGCGCGAAATTGACGGCGTAAAACTGTTATTTGGCATTGAGAGCAGTGTGTTGGATGTAGACGGACATATTGATGTGCCGGAATATTTGCAGAAATCGTTGGATGTGATTATTGCCTCCATTCACGAGCCGCTGTATCCTTCGCGGAATGTGCAGGAGCATACTGAAACGTGGCTGAATGTAATTCAAAACCCATATGTCGATATTATCGGTCATAGCGGCAACCCGTCCTATTGTTATGAGATTGAGCCTGTGGTGCGTGCGGCGAAAGCGGCGGGAGTGTGTATCGAAATTAACAATCATTCTTTTGCAACCCGCAAAGGGAGTGCGGAAAACTGCCGCAAAATTGCTGAAATGTGCAAAAAAAACGGCGCGCCGATTGTGGTGAACTCGGATGCGCACAGTTGTTTTGAAATCGGGGAGCACGCTACCGCGTTACATATGCTGTCGGAAATTGATTTTCCGGAAGAACTTGTAATGAATACTTGCGCGGAAAAGTTTATAAACTATATAGAGAAAAGAAAAGGCAGAGTTATGTTTGCATAGTATTCCGAAAGGGGATAACGATATCAATATGAAACAGACGGTAGCGCAGAAACTGACTGATATACTGGACGAGAAGAATGTGCTGTTGAATGAACCGATGAAAAATCATACCACATTCCGCATCGGCGGGAATGCAGATGCGTTGGTGTTGCCGCAGTCGGTCACGGAACTGCGGCAAGTTTTGGAATTGGCGAAAGAACATGCCGTTCCTGTTTGTATCATTGGCAACGGGTCTAATTTGCTGGTGAGCGACCGCGGGATTCGCGGTATCGTGATACAAATTTATCGCAATATGTCGCAGGTGACGTTTGACGGAACAACTGTAACCGCTCAGGCAGGTATTTTACTTTCACGGTTGGCAAAAGAGGCAGCGGCTCGTACTTTGTCCGGATTGGAATTTGCGGCAGGGATTCCGGGAACTTTAGGCGGCGCGGTAACGATGAATGCGGGCGCGTACGGTCCTGAGATGAAAGACGTGGTGACTCAGGTCACTTATTTGGACGAAACCGCTGAGGTGCGGCGGATTGCTGTAGAGTCCTGCGGCTTTGGTTATCGTACCAGTCGTTTTGCGGATAAAAATTGTATTGTACTGGAGACGCAAATGGAACTTGCACAGGGAAACGCGGAGGAAATTCGGGCAAAAATGGAAGATTTGGCACAGCGGCGTTCCTCAAAACAGCCGTTAGAATTGCCGAGCGCAGGAAGTACGTTTAAACGTCCGCCGGGCGATTTTGCGGGGCGGTTGATTGAAGAGGCAGGGCTGAAAGGGTTCCAAATTGGCGGCGCGGCGGTTTCTGAAAAGCATTCCGGGTTTGTGGTGAATATGGGCGGCGCGACTGCTGTCGATGTCCGCTCACTGATTGCGCATATTCAATGTGTTGTACGTGAAAAATTTGATATCGTACTGGAGCCGGAGATTAAAATGGTCGGCGACTTTTCGGATAATGGATGACAACAAACAATACATCGGAGCATAGGATAATTGAGCAAAGGGGAAGAAACTATGGATTTTTTGATTATCACCGGTTTGAGCGGCTCGGGCAAGTCGCAGGTGGTGCGCGCGCTGGAGGATTTGGGATATTTTTGTGTAGATAATATGCCGCCGCAGTTGATTGTAAAGTTTGCGGAGATTTGCTATGCCTCTTCCGGTCAGATTACCAAGGCGGCAGTGGTGTGTGATATCCGCGGCGGCAGACTGTTTAATAAACTGTCCGAAAGTTTAGAGGAACTTTCCACGCAGGGGCATCGCTTCGATATTTTGTTTTTGGAAGCATCCGACGAAGTTTTGATTTCCCGCTATCGCCAAACTCGGCGCAATCATCCTTTGGCGCGTAATGGACGTATTGTAGACGGCATCAGGCGTGAAATTGAAATTTTAAAGGAGGTTCGTGCCAAAGCAACGCATGTGATTGATACCTCTTTGCTGACACCTGCTCAGTTGAAGGAGCATATTAACTCCATTTACGGTTCAGGCAGTGAATTTGAGGGAATGGTAATTAACGTAGTTTCATTTGGCTTTAAATACGGTATTCCCATGGACGCGGATTTGGTATTCGATGTACGGTTTTTACCCAATCCGTTTTATATTTCCGAATTGAAACATTCCACAGGTTTGCAAAGCAATGTATCGGACTATGTGATGAGTTTTGAGCAAAGTCGGGAATTTTTGAATAAGCTGACCGATATGGCGGATTATCTGATTCCGCATTATATTGAGGAGGGAAAATCTCAATTGGTGGTTGCGGTTGGCTGTACCGGCGGACATCACCGCAGTGTGACGATTGCGGAAAAATTATATCGGCATTTGCAGGAGAATAAGCATCATGTTGTGGTTACGCACAGAGATATAGAGAAAGGCGTGTAATTGCTATGGGATGGATTCATGATAGTTTTATGAATATTCAGAAAAGTAAGGAGTTCAAAATGAAAACCCGTCCATATCAGCCCAAAATTGTTTGTATTGGCGGTGGAACGGGAATTTCAACCATGCTGCGCGGCTTGAAACATATGACAAGCAACGTAACCGCAATCATCACTGTTGCGGACGACGGCGGCAGTTCCGGTATGCTTCGTAACGATTTGAACATTCCGCCGCCCGGCGATATCCGCAACTGTATTTTGGCGTTGGCGGAGACGGAACCTATTATGGAAAAACTGCTGCAATACCGCTTTGAACAGGGCAGTCTGGCAGGGCAGAATTTTGGCAATCTTTTTCTTGCGGCGATGACTGAAATTACTGATGGCGACTTTGTAACAGCGGTACGTCAGGTCAGCGACGTTTTAAAGGTAACAGGGCGGGTTTTGCCCGTTACAGCAACCGACGTAAACTTGGTAGCGACGTTGGAAAATGGAAAGGTCGTAGTGGGTGAATCGCAGATTGGTCGTGCGATTCATACCTATAAAAGTAGGATTAAAAAAGTTTGTTTGGTACCAAAAGAGGCGAAAGACGGGATAGAGATTCATCCGATTGCGGAGGCACTTCGGGCGATTGAAAAAGCTGATTTGATTACGCTTGGTCCGGGCAGTCTTTATACCAGTGTAATTCCCAACCTTGTGGTAGATGGTCTGGCGGACGCAATACGCAGGGCAGAGGCTCCCGTTGTTTACATAAATAATATTATGACCCAGCCGGGTGAAACAAACGGATATACTGCTTTCGACCATATCAATGCAGTACTTGACCATACTTATCCCGATTTGATTGATTATTGTATCGTGAATACCGGCAAAGTGCCGAACGATTTGTTATTTAAATATATTGAAGACGGCGCGAATGTTGTAAAATACGACCCGGCTGTTTTTCATTCCGCGGGTATTAATGTTTTTGAGCGGGAAATGGTGCAGATTACGCCGGAGGGATTGGTGCGGCATAATGCGGAGGTACTTGCCGATGCGATGCTGGACATATTGACCGTTCATCTGCATGACCGCGCCAAAGTGAGCGAGGAAGGCGTAACGGTATATCATATGGGGGATATTACAAAATGATAAAATCATATTCTTGGCGCGCCAAGGAAGATTTGGTACGAATTGCAAATGGTTCCTCCTGTTGCGATTACGCACAGTTGGCGGGTATGTTTCTCTTTGCGGGGAAGATGACTTTTGAAAAAATTCGGTTTGTAACAGAAAATCAAAGCGTCGCAGACTGCTTTGCGCGATTGGCAAATCGGTGCTTTTCCGCAAATTGTGTGCAAAAAAATGAAAATACCTATTATGCGGCGGAAATTTTGGACAAGCATTGTATTGAACGAATGATTCAAAGATTCGGCTTGAGGGATACAGAAACCGGACTGTTCCAGTACCGTATCAGCGCAAGAGTACTAACTGCTGATTGTTGCCGCAGCGCATTTCTGCGCGGTGTTTTTTTAGGCGGCGGTACGGTAATTGACCCGCAAAAGAACTATAATTTGGAAATTATTACGCCGTATTATCGATTGAGTCGGGAAATTTTTTCACTTCTCAATGCCTGTGGTTTTTCCTGCAAGATAGTTACGCGAAAATCCAAATATGTTATTTACATCAAAAACAGTGACGTTATCGGCGATGTTCTGGCGTTTATCGGCGCGCACCGCGCCCAAATGGAATTGCTGAATGTAAAAATTGAAAAAGAACTGCGCAATGACCTCAATCGCAGTGTTAACAGCGAAACCGCTAATTTAGAGAAAACCATCAGCGCAGCAGTGACGCAAATTCACGCGATTGAGAAAATTCAGAAGGCGTACGGAATCGAGAATTTAGAGGAAGATTTGAGAGAAACTGCGCAGATACGTTTGGAAAACCGTGACCTCAGTCTTGGAGAGCTTGGTAAGCTGTTTACCCCGCCATTAACCAAATCAGGCGTGAATCATCGACTGCGCCGCCTGATAAAATTCGCCGATACGTTATAACAATCAATATACAGTACAAGGAGGGAGAATCATGAGCTTTGTGCATCTGCACACACATACCGCATATAGTTTGCTGGACGGCGAGGGAACTATTCCCAAGCTGATTGCCCGCGCCAAAGAGTTGGGACAAACAGCTATGGCGATTACCGACCATGGTAATATGTATGGTGTGATTGAATTTTACGAATGCGCGCGGCAAAACGGTATCCACCCTGTTCTTGGCTGTGAGGTTTATGTTGCGGCTCGCAGCCGTTTTGATAAGGTGCATGAATATGATTCGGTCAGCAGTCACTTAATTTTATTGGCAGAAAATAATATCGGTTATCAGAATTTAATAAAGCTGGTATCTGCCGGATTTATTGACGGATTTTATTATAAACCGCGAATTGATATGGAACTGCTCCGACAGCACAGCGAGGGGTTGATTGCGCTCAGCGCTTGTATGTTTGGTGTGCTTTCCCGTAGATTGTCCAATAATGATTATGAAGGTGCGAAAGAAAGAGCGTTGGAATTTATTGATATTTTCGGGCGGGAGAATTATTTTATCGAAATTCAGGATCACGGACTGTATGAACAGAAAAAACTGAACAGCAGCTTGATTCGTCTTGCGCGGGAGTTGGAGTTGGACTTGGTCGCAACCAATGATATTCACTATGTCAACAGGTCGGACGCCTCCTATCAGGATGTGTTGATGTGCATACAGACAGGAAAAACGCGGGACGATACGGACCGAATGAAAATGGAATCTTCTGAACTGTACGTTAAGTCAGAGGAGGAGATGCTGGAACTGTTTGACTATGTGCCGCAGGCGATAGAAAATACGCAGAAAATCGCGCTGCGTTGTCAGGTGGAAATTGAATTTGGTAAGTTGCATTTGCCCGAGTTTACACTTCCTGACGGAAAAGATAACGCGTTCGCGTATCTCGGGGAACTTTGCGCGGAGGGGTTGCAGCGTCTTTATCCCGCGGAGGACACCGTTTGTCGGGAACGGTTGGATTATGAACTGGGCGTCATTCAATCGATGGGGTATACCGATTATTTTCTAATTGTCTGGGATTTTATTCGTTACGCGCGTGAACAGGGGATTATGGTAGGACCCGGACGAGGGAGCGCGGCTGGCAGCATTGTGGCGTATTGCCTGAATATCACGGCAGTAGATCCAATCAAATACGGTTTGATTTTTGAACGATTTCTCAATCCGGAACGTGTGACTATGCCCGATATCGATATTGATTTTTGCTACGAACGGCGGCAGGAAGTCATTGATTATGTTGTGCGCAAATACGGCATGGATCATGTGGCGCAAATTATTACCTTTGGCACTATGGCGGCAAAACAGGCAATTCGCGACGTGGGGAGGGTGCTTAATTTCCCTTACAGCGCGGTAGACGGTGTGGCAAAGCAAATTCCGTTTGCGCCCGGTATGACGATTGCGAAAGCGATGAAAGCGAATTCCGCGCTGCAAGCAGCTTATGACAGTGACGCGCAAGTGAAGGAATTGATTGATACCGCGAGCGAACTGGAGGGATTGCCCCGCCACGCCTCCACGCACGCGGCGGGTGTTGTGATTACCAAAAATCCGCTCAGTAGCTATGTGCCTTTGCAGAAAAATGACGATGTCATTACCACGCAGTTTAACATGACTACCGTGGAGCGTTTGGGTTTGCTGAAGATGGACTTCCTTGGACTGAGGACGTTAACGGTTATTCGTGACGCAGTGAATGAGGTAAAGCGCGGTCGGGGAATTGACATAGATATTGATAATATTGACTTGAATGACAGAGAGACATACGCAATGATTGCGCGTGGGGAAACAGACGGACTTTTTCAGCTCGAAAGCGGCGGAATGAAACAGTTTTTGCGCGAACTTGTCCCGACAACGTTGGAGGATATCATTGCGGGAATTTCACTCTACCGTCCGGGTCCGATGGAATCTATTCCAACTTATGTAGCTAACAGACATAATCCGGCTTTGGTACGTTATAAGCATCCTGCTCTGGAACCAATTTTGGATATGACTTATGGCTGTATTGTGTATCAGGAACAGGTAATGCAAATTGTACAGGAGTTGGGCGGATATTCTCTCGGAAGAGCGGATTTGCTGCGCCGTGCCATGTCCAAGAAAAAATCGGACGTCATGGCGGAGGAACGCCACAACTTTATTTACGGCATTCAGAATCCCGATGGCACATGGGAGGTGGAAGGTGCGGTTCGCCGCGGAATCGGTGAGAAAACAGCAAGTGAAATTTTCGACGAAATGATGGATTTTGCCAAATACGCGTTTAACAAGTCGCACGCAGCGGCATACGCGCGGGTGGCGTACCAAACGGCATGGCTAAAGTGCCATTATCCGACAGAATTTTTCGCGGCACTGATGACCAGTTTTATTGACCGGCCATCTTCTGTGACAAAATATATTACCGTAGCAAAGCATATGAATATTGCCGTGTTGCCGCCTGATATCAATAAAAGTACGGAGCGGTTTACCGTTGACGGAGATAATATCCGGTTTGGATTGACTGCGGTCAAAAATGTGGGAGAGGGATTCGTTCAGGCGCTGACCTATGAGCGGGAGAAACGCGGCGCGTTTGAATCCTTTACAGATTTTTGCGGTCGAATGAGCGGCAGTAAGCTGAATAAGCGTATGATAGAGGCGCTGATTTGCAGCGGTGCGTTTGACAGTTTAAAGCTAAAACGTTCTGTTTTGTTTGATGTTTACGAAAAAGTGATTGAGGACGCTGTTCAGAACAGCCGCAGTGTTATGCCCGGACAGATGGATTTGTTCGGAATGATGGAGGATACCGTTCCGCAGAATACCGATAACTTCGCCGATAGAGAGGAATTTTCACAAAGAGAAATCCTCAATATGGAAAAAGAATATATCGGAATATACGTTTCCGGTCATCCTCTTGACCGATACCGTGAGGCTGTGGAGGCTCAGGCAACGATTACCGTGCTGGAAATTCAGGAAAACGAGGGCGGTCGTTTATGCAGTGGTACAAAAGTACAAATAGCAGGAATGTTAACGCGGCTGCGGCAAAAGCTGACAAAAAAAGGAGATTTGATGGTCTACGCGGAACTGGAAGATTTGACAGGTTCTATTGAGCTTTTGGTGTTTCCTTCTATGGTGACAAAGTTTGAACATTTGCTCCGTTCCGAAACAATGGTAGTTGTCAGCGGCGGTTTAGATGTAACGGAGGATGCCCCGGCCAAACTGCGTGTGGAACAAATGACCGCTTTGGACACGGAGCGAAAAGCGTCCAAAAAGAAAAAACTGTATTTAAAACTGCTTTCCGAACGTGACGCGCGAATTCAGGATGTTAAGATGATTTTAAACGGAACAAACGGAGAAATTCCGGTTTATATTTATTACGAGGACAGTAAAAAAACGGTAGTTACCCCGCCGCATATGTGGGTCAGCGGCGCAAAATCACATCAGGCGGAACTGATTGACTTACTCTCCGAAGAGAATGTAAAATTTGTGTAAAGATATAAAAATAACCGTGCTTAACCATACAGTGAGAGGCTGAAGGGAGATTTTACGATTATGCTATATGAAATTGAGCAATCTTATTTTCCGAGAAGAATTGTATTTTTATTTGCTTTATTTGTAATTTTACTGATTGCCTATTTACTATTTATAAAATATATCAAAAAGCACGAATGTTTTGGTAAGTCTTTGTTATTAAAGAATTTCGGAAAAGTAATTGGCTCTATGCTCTTAGCTTTTGCGGGTATTATTACTGTTTTTTGTTTCATAGAAAATACTACATATATCTATTTGTATCAAACACAACAATGTTCTGTTGTAGAGGGGACAGTTGAGAATTTCCACTATACATATTTAAATAATTCATATCATATTGACGGTATCTCATTTGAAATGCAAGGGCAACAGTTTACTATACGGAAAGGAATCTTTAACGCAGGATATGACGTTGGAAAGAACATTATCACACAAGAGGGAGAGAAATTACGAATTTATTATATTGATTCCGGTGGAAAGGAAGTTTGCACTATCTTGCGGATAGAATGTGTTTGATAAAAAGGAAATGATAGCCAACAGTATCCAAAAGCGGAGGAACGTAAAATGAATGACGACTTAATAGATGAATGGAAATGTATCGAGAATATGGAAAATATAGAAGAATATTCTAAAGAGAACATTTTGACGTTATCTAAATTATCGCAGAGCACGGATCCGGAAATAAGACTTCGTACTGCAGAGGTGTTATGCGAAGTTCCTTTAGAACTGTCGGAATCATTGTTGATAAGCTTGTTAAAAGATAAAGATGAATTGGTTAGGGCAAGTGCATGTGATTCTTTGGGGAGGAGTGAGAATATATATGTGTATTCTCTCTTAAAAGATATCGTATTACATGATACGAGTTTTATTGTGAAAAACTATGCTATTCTTGCTATTGTCGATGTTGTAGTTAATATAAACGCTGACCCGAGAGAGACTTTAAAACTTTTAGAGCAAATAATACAGCACCCATGCAAGGAGTTGGTGAAAATTTCCTCATTCAGAGGTTTATATCTTTTAGGGAAAACGGAATATTTAGTCAATTTATTTGAAGAATTAAGCGGAAATATTTATCAAAACAGATGTGCGACAATTAACATGTTAAAAGAAATAATGAACGATGAGAATCAAGAAATGATTAAATCTGCATTGTTTGAGTTAAAGCAAACGGAACTATCTGCAGCAGTACTTTCTTCTATTGATAGAGTTTTATCAATTCTGTAATAGTCAGAAATGTAATATGATAGAATTGATTAAGGAGCAGACGGGATTGTATCCGTCTGCTCCTTGCTGAATTGAATACCTGTGCAGTGTCATTCTACGGTTCGTCCCGTTTGATTTTGAAAACACTGCGCAAAATGCTCCCTAAGAGCTTAGGCGCTTTGACAACTACAATTTTCATGGCAATGCCCTCGCTTTCCCGAATTATTTTTTCATGATAAAAGATATTCCGGCACAAATTAGTCCCAGTCCAAGTAGGCAAATCAGCAGATAGTAGGGCAATATGTAAGCAAGAAACAGGCCCAGCCCTATTGCAATAAAAAAGAATCCGACCGATTTATTCGGACCACGGCATTTTTTTCTGCACATCATATCAATCACACACTTTCGTTTATTGTTACTATATGCGCAAACAATAAATTGTGTGAATTTTGCCTTCCCCTGTTTTTTGCTCAAAAGGGACATATAACACTGTATACAAGCATATAATTTAGTAAAACTATATGGCGGGCATTAGAGGTCAAAACAGCGGTTTGGTTTATGCTCTGATGTCTCTGAGAGGACGGGAGATATGTTCCGGGCAATTAAACTTAAAAAAATTATTCTCTTTCTGGTTGTAGTTGTGGTTTTAGTGATTGGCGGGGTTTGTTGGGCAAATTACTTTATTCGTCCGGAGACAAAACCGAGCGACGGCATTATTCCGGAAATACAAATGGCACAGGAAGAAAATGTTTTGCCGGAAGAAAACAAGGCGGACAGCGAGGCGGCGACAGAGAATTCTGCGCCGCCCGATTCTGTTTCAGAGGAGAAAAAGTTTATCAAATGGGTAGATTTCGATGTTTCTTATGAGGCGATGGAAGATGCGCTGAAACTGGACACAGCCAGCCACGAAACAGAAATACCGCTGAAATTTACTGAACTGCTTGCCTATCTCGGCGCGAAGTACGGAGGGGATTTTTCCCGTTATAAAAAGAAAGATATGGATTCTTTGGCGGAAAAACTGAAAAGCGGGAAAAGTATGCAGGAGCTGACCGCTGATATGAAATACTATGACTATTATTTCGAGGCTTACACTGCCGTTTTGGGAGAATATGTAGGAAATTATCGAACGGAAAAAGACGGCGTGTGGGAAGATAAATACGGATTGAAAGTTTTTTCACCGATTGCGAAAGGGTATTCGTTCAGTGATTTTGATGACTTTGGCAGCAAACGCACTTACGGTTACGCGCGGCGGCATTTGGGGCATGACCTGATGGGGAGTGTCGGTACGCCGATTGTCGCTGTTGAGAGCGGCGTAGTTGAGGCGCTTGGTTGGAATCAATACGGCGGCTGGCGCATCGGAATTCGCAGCTTTGACAGCAAACGCTACTATTATTACGCGCATCTGCGCAAAAATCACCCTTATCAAAACGATTTGAAACAGGGGGATACAGTGAAAGCGGGAGAGGTCATTGGGTATCTCGGAATGACAGGATACAGTTCCAAAGAAAATGTGAATAATATTGACACGCCGCATCTGCATTTTGGCATTCAACTTATTTTTGACGAGTCGCAAAAAGAGGGAAATTCCGAAATATGGATTGACTGCTATGAGATTACAAAAGTGCTGCAAAAGAATAAATCGGAGGTTTATAAGGACGAGGAGCAGAAAGAGTACTACAGAAAATTTGAGTTTGAAGAAGAAAATTTGAAAAGTAAGCAAGGGGGCTTTGCGCAATGATTGTAATAAAGCAGAAAACAGCGTGGTTGTTTGCGGTAATTTTTATTTTAACAATTATTGGGATCGGCGGCGCGAAAATGTGGTATCAGGAAAGCGTAGCGGCGGATGCGGAAGTTGCGGTTAAAGATGGGGTCGCTGTTCCGATACTGATGTACCACAGTATTTTAAAGGATACCAACCGTTCTGGCAAATATGTGATTACTCCATCTCAAATGGAAGAAGACTTGAAGTTTCTTGCCGAAAACGGTTATACCACTGTTTTTATGCAGGATTTGATTGACTATGTTAACGACGGAGCGCAGCTGCCAGCAAAACCGATTGTACTGACTTTTGATGATGGGTATTACAACAACTATGCCTATGTGTATCCTTTGCTGCAAAAATATCAGGCAAAAGCAGTGATTTCTATTGTCGGCACTTACACCGATGCGTATTCGGAAACAAAGGACGAAAATCCTGCTTACGCGCATTTGTCATGGGAGAATTTGAAAGAAATGCAGGATTCCGGTTTGGTCGAAATTCAGAATCATACATATGACCTGCATCAAAATGACAGGGGTCGCAGTGGTTGTAAAAAACGCCGCGGAGAAAGTGAGGAACAGTATCGTGAATTATTGCATAAAGATATTGGAAAACTGCAAAAAGAAATGGAAGAACATCTAAACAGCGTGGCGGCAGTGTTCACTTATCCTTACGGGAGTGTCAGCGAGGCGTCCTTTCCGATTTTAAAGGATATGGGTTTTCAAGCGACACTTTCCTGCCAGGAGGGAATGAATTATATCGACAAAGACCCGGAAGAATTGTATATGCTCAAGCGGTATTTGCGCAGCAATAAACGCAGCGCGGCAAGTATCTTGAGATAATAGCTTACAAAAGAGAGCAGATGTATCTGCTCTCTTTTGTAGTGCTTAGATTGACAAAAGAAATTGCTGATGATATAATCAAGATACTTTTATACATATTTGGTCAAAAGCCTGCTCTTATCCGCTCGCCATACGAGGTAGGCGGAAAATATCAATTTTTCTATATAGGCGGAAAGGTTATGGCGATTTTTATTATGGTATCTTATTCCAGATCAACGTATGAAAAATCAAAACAATTTTGTGAAAAATTAGAAGAATTACAGAAAAACATAGACCCTGTCGCTATCAGAACATACTTGGGAACAAGTGGCAAATCAAAAGATGAGAATGTAGAATTAAATTTATCTTTAAGCGATGAAGAAATGATACAGCTCGATGAATTAAAAGCATTAAGGAAGTCCGGAATCCAAGCTGAAATGAAGTATGCGCTTGCACAGGCAAAGAAGAACGGTATAGAATTATCGTCAGAAATTGTATCCGGTGAAACTCTAATTCCCGGATTTAGCAAGGAACTTTTAGATAAAGTTCCCAGTTTAGGGGTTTACAATCTTTTTATGTTATTCACAGAGAAAGAATTGAATTCATACTTGCAAAACAACCGGAAAAAGTAATAAATACAGATGAAACTTCATCCTTTTTATTGTCGTCTATCTATGCAGCAGTAATACGTAAAAGAAAAATTCCCGTTTCTTCCTCTTGAAAAAACGGGAATTTTGTAGTATAATGACAGAGGCGATTTCACAAGAAAAATTCGAAAGATGAGAACCACTGCGTGAGGTGATGATATTGAAAAGCATGAAATGGCTTTTTATTTTAATTATAGTATTTATAACGCTTGGGTTGACAATGGCTGTGTTTGCAAAGGAGTTTCCTGATGTTCCCGCTTCGGAATCATGTTACGAGGCAGTAAAGAAGTTGAGTGATTTAGGTATTATTTCAGGACGGGAGGACGGATCGTTTGACCCTTCTGCTCAGGTGACACGGGCGGAATTTTGCGCCTTTTTATCGCGTGCGAATGGTTATAGCAGTGCATATGTTGCAAAGAAAGTTCCTTTCCCCGATGTAAAATCGAACTATTGGGCAGCGGGTGTGATTTCGTTTAGCTATGAAAGCGGATTTATTAACGGAATGGAGGACGGAACCTTTCAGCCTGCAGCGAAGGTGACAGCGGCTCAGGCAGTCAAAATGGTAGCGTGCGTCAGAGGTCTGAAAGGTTCTGTTACGCCAGAAGGCCAACCGTGGTATATTGGATATTGGTGGAATGCGGAAGAAGCCGGATATCTTGAGGGCTTGCAGTTGAATGCGGATTCACCTATCACTCGTGCGCAGGTGGCACAGCTCATCCATAACTCTTTGGACGAGTCTCGCGTAATCGTGTCTGCACCATCATCGAATCCGTCTGAAACTTCAAATCCGGCGGTATCCGCCTCACCTTCGCCCAGTCCGTCGGAAAATCCTAAGCCTGTGTATCGTCCGAAAGAGGGAACGCCGTTGGTATTCATAGACGCGGGGCATAATAATAGCGGGGTGGATACCGGTGCAAACGGAAATAATTTGCGTGAGCAGGATATCACAGTTGCGATTGCACTTAAACTGAAACCGATTTTAGAGCGGTGTGGCTTCGAAGTTATGCTTTCTCGTGGTTCAGTAAGTGCGAATGTAGAGGGGGGCACAACAAAGGAAGTTTTGGAGCGCCGCGCAGAAATGGCTAACGATGCGGGAGCGCATTATTTTGTGTCTATACACTGTAATTCCGGAGGCGGAACAGGGGTGGAAACCTATCATTTTCCGGGCAGCGCAGACGGAGAAAAAATGGCAGATGCGATTCAGGATGCATTGACAGAGGAATTTGAAGAGTTGCGTGATCGAGGAGTGAAAGAAGAAGACTTTTCTGTTTTGCGTAATACCGCTATGCCGGCTGTTTTGATTGAAACCGGCTTTATCGACCATAGTGAGACAGATTCGGTACTGTTGGGGAGCGAAACGGGACAACAAAGATATGCGGAAGCGATTGCGAAAGGAATATGTAATTACACAAACACCGCATATGCAAAGTAGAAAACGGTAAATGGTGAGTTAATTTAGCGGAAGGTGCAATAGAATATGGATAATCAAAAAAATAGACTAAAAAAACCGGAATTGCTTGCTCCGGCAGGTAATATGGATAAATTGAAAAAGGCGTTCGCGTATGGCGCGGACGCTGTTTATATCGGCGGCGAGGAGTATTCGCTTCGTGTTGCTGCGGATAATTTTACTATGCAGCAGATGGCGGAAGCGGTTGAACATGCACATAATTTGAATAAAAGAGTATACTTGACCGCAAATGTGATTCCCCACAACGCAGATGTAAGAGATTATGCGTTATATATTGCTGAAGCAGCTGCAACAGGGGTAGATGCGGTTATTATCTCCGATTTGGGATTATTCCAAATCACAAAAGAGATTTGTCCGGAATTGGATATTCATATCAGTACACAGGCGAACAATGTCAATTATAAAAGCGCCGAGATGTGGCATAAGTTGGGAGCAAAACGAGTGATACTTGCGCGGGAACTTTCTTTGGAAGAAATGCGTGAGATACGTGCACGTGTTCCGCAAAGCTTAGAATTGGAAGCGTTTGTTCACGGTGCAATGTGTATGTCCTATTCGGGGCGTTGTCTGCTCAGTAATTATATGGCAAACCGAGACGGAAATAGTGGCAATTGTGCGCAGCCTTGCCGTTGGAAGTATTATTTGATGGAGGAAAAACGCCCGGGGCAATATATGCCTGTTTATGAAAACGAACGTGGTACGTTTATTTTTAATTCTAAAGATTTATGCATGATCGAACATATAGATAAGCTGTTTGAGGCAGGTCTGGACAGTTTTAAGGTAGAGGGGCGCGTCAAGTCGGAATATTATGTAGCTACGGTCATGCAAGCGTATCGCGCTGCAATTGACAGCTATTGGAGTGACCCGGAGCATTATAAGACTGACCCTGCTTGGCTGAATGAGCTCAAAAAGGTCAGTCACCGCGATTATACCACAGGATTTTTCTTTGACAAGCCTAAGGCTGATGCACATAATTACGCAGACAGCTCCTATATTCGTGACTATGAGCTTTTGGGGATTGTTAAGGATTATGACAAGGAACGGGGCATGGTTTCGGTTGTGCAGAAAAATCGATTTTTCACAGGAAATGAGGTTGAATTTCTGCGCCCGCATGGAGAATTTTTTAAGCAGAAGATAACTTATATGGAGGATGACAACCATATTGAAATTGATGTGGCAAATAAACCGCAAAGTATTGTGCACATTAAGACTGACTTACCGTTAGAGGCGGAAAGTATGATGCGTGCACCGCGGGCGCAAGATGTATCGCGCTGATTTTTATGTTTAGTTATAGTCCTTTTTTCCGTTTCGGTAAGAGATATAAAAATTTACAGCAAGCATGGTGGCGGCGGGGGCAAGCAGCATCCCTGCCACGCCGAACAGTTTTAAACCCACATAAACGCTGACGAGTGTCAGAATAGGATGCACCCCGATTTGCGCACTGACGATGCGGGGTTCTAAGATTTGCCGCATAAGCTGACAGATGAGATGAACTACCACTAAGGCAGCGGCAAGAAAATAGTTGCCCTCCAGCAGTGTAATTGCCGCCCACGGGAACATGATGATTCCGGTGCCGAAAAAAGGCAGCGCGTCCACAGCACCAATAATCAGACCGATGACCAGCGGATAACTGATACCTAACGACCACAGCGCGGCAGAAGCAATAGCAAATGTTATACACATGAGAATCAGCTGTGCCTTGATATATTTGAAAAATGCTTGAAAAACAGTGTTTTTCAAATATTTTATTTTTTTTATAAAATGTTCAGGAATCAAATCTTTCAAAAAATTTATAACTTGTGTATAATCTTTGGTAAAGAAAAATGTTGCGAGGAGAAACATCGTTAAAAACATAAAAATACTCGGCAGAGAAAAGGCGAAGTTCTTGGCAGCGTTAATTGCTCCGTCTGCTAACGGCTGAGCCATGTTTTGTACAGATGAGAACGCAGAGTCTATGGCAGTGTCTATAGATTCGGAAAGTTCGGGTGATAACTTTGCCTGATATTCCGCAAAGCGGATATGCAGTGTCTCCCATTGTAGTTTTAAGTTTGCGATTCCTTGCGGTAAAATAGCGAGAAGACCTTTTGTTTGTATTACGAGCTGATAAACAATAACGGCGACGAGCGTGCATATACCCGCAACTAACAGAGCGATTAACAAGGCCGAACTGATGCCGCGGCTGATTTTCATACGTTTTTCTAAAAATCGAATCATGCGCTGACAGGCAGCGGCAATAAGAAAGGCGAGTAAAAAGGGCAGAAAGAGCCTTAGAAAAAAAGGAAGCAGGAACAGCGTGACAGCGGTTCCTGCGAGTAAAATCAAAATTTTGACAGCAGGATTGAACGGCTTCATTTTTCACCTCGTTGCTTTTATTGCCGTGCCTGCTGTACATAATATCATTTCTCTAAGAGTCGGTTCATCAAGGTATATGCCTTGTCCGTAACAATTCCGGTTGATTTGGCATTCTCTTCTGTATATACAACAGGAGCGGAATTTTTTTTATTCTCACTGTTATATAGTATATACGGAATAGGGTCGGAAGTATGCGTCTTGATTGCAAGTGGTGTCGGATGATCCGGCATAATCAGCATGTTGAAAGGTATATTGTCATCTTCTAAAGCTTTTACAAGGGGAGTAACAATTTTTTGGTCAATCAATTCGATTGCTTTCACCTTATTTTCAACTTCGTGGCGATGTCCTGCTTCGTCTGCCGCCTCTAAGTGTACATAAACAAAATCCGCACCATCGCGCAATGCTTTGATTGCCGCTTGCGCTTTGCCGTCAAAATTGGTATGTACGTTTCCGGTAGCGCCCGGCACATCAATCACGTCTAAGCCTGCGCAATAGCCGATTCCTTTAATTAAATCGACGGCGGATACTACTGCACCCGTGATGCCAAAACGTTCCTGATAAGTGGTCAGGTTTGGCTTTGTTCCGTTACCCCAAATCCAAATAGAGTTTGCAGGGCGAAGTCCTCGGGCACGTCTGTCTTGGTTGACCGGATGATCCTTGAGAATATCATAGCTCTTTTTCATCAGTGTGAGCAGAACATTGTCCGAGGGGAGATAGTCCGTTATTTTTCTATCCGAAATATCGTGCGGTGGCGTCAGAGAAAAGTTGTTTTCTCTCTTGTGCCAAACCAAAAGATGACGGTAACTGATACCGCGGAAGAATTCGTATTCCTCTGTTTTGAGCGTGTCATTGACCGCTTGAATCAGTTTTTCCGCCTCTTCGGTAGTAATTTCGTCTGAACTGTAGTCCACCATAGTCTTATCTTCGTAATTTTCCTCCTCTTCAGAAAGCGTCACCAGATTCGTGCGGAAGGTGGTATCTGTCAATTCCAGCGGTACGCCGATAGAGACGGCCTCCAACGGAGAACGCCCGGTATAGTAAATTTGCGGGTCGTAGCCAAAGACGGCAAGGTTTGCAACGTCACTGCCCGGCGGTAGATTCGCCGGTACAGTGGTGGTCATTCCCAGCTCACCTAAACCGGCAAGACGATCAATGGTTGGCTTATGAGCAACTTCCAATGGTGTCTTTCCGTTTAGTTCGGGAACCGGAGTATCGGCTGCACCGTCACATAGAATCACAATGTGTTTTTTATTCATAATGTCACGCTCCATTCAAAACGTAAAATTGTAATTTGTACCTATACAGTATATACCAAGGAAGAAAAAATCGCAAGCGTTTTCTAATCTCTATTCTCTAATCTCTGCACAGAATGGAATAAGTTTTTTTGTCTATTTTACACAAAATTGTTGCATTTTAAAGGAAAAAGAGTTATAATAGATATGTTAATGTCTAACGAAGATGTATATTTTAAATAGAAAAGTTTTACGGAGGTGTCCAAATGCAGACAAGACTGTTTCAAAACACTTTGGTTCAATTAAAGAAAGATGTACAGCGTACGCTCGGCGTTATCGATGATACCGGCGCGGTCATTGCGTGCAGTGACGAGCCGAAAATCGGATTGGTGAAAGAGAGTATTCTCTCTGCCATGGATGGCACGTCAGAACCGAAAGCGGTTGGAAATTATACTTACAGGAGGATAGAGACCTATAATAAGGCGGAATATATTGTCTTTTGTGAGGGAACAGATCAGATTGCACAGGGATATTGTCGTTTTTTGGGCACACACTTTCTGACAATCAAACAATATTATGATGAAAAATATGATAAGGCAAGTTTTATTAAAAATATTATTGTGGACAATATTCTTCCCAGTGATGTGTTGTATCGCAGTAAGGAACTTCACTTATCTACTGAAGTACCGCGCGTAGTTATGATTATCCGTTTGCAAAAAATGATTGATGCACCGGCGATTGATGTGTTGCGCGGCATGTTTCCGGAACACGGACATGATTTTGTGGTTCGATTGGACGATTACGATGCAGCAGTTGTCAAAGAAATAACAAAGGATACCGAGACAAAAGAAATTGTAAATATTGCAAAAACAATTGTTGACACGATGAATGCGGAGGCGATGGTGAAAGCTTCTATTGGTCTGTCTACGGTGGCAGAAAACATTCAGGAACTGTCCCGCGCTTATCGCGAGGCGAGAATTGCGCTGGAGGTCGGTAAGGTTTTTGATACAGAAAAAACTATCATCAGCTATGACAATTTAGGCATTGGACGCTTGATTTATCAGCTTCCGACCACTTTGTGTCATTTGTTCTTAGATGAAGTTTTTAAAAAAGGCTCCATTGATATTTTGGATACTGAAACAATTTATACGATTCAAAAGTTTTTTGAAAATAATCTGAATGTTTCCGAGACATCGAGAAAATTATTTGTGCACAGAAATACTTTAGTATATCGCTTAGACAAGATTAAAAAGCTGACAGGACTTGATTTGCGCGAGTTTGATGACGCTATTGTGTTTAAGGTCGCTATGATGGTTAATAAGTACCTGACTACGGAACCGACGAGATTGTAACAGTAAAATGAGCAGTTGAATTTTGCCCTTTTACCGAGCAGTTTCGTATGGGGCGTAGGAGTGAAGACTGACAATGATTGAATTTAAAAACGTGACAAAAATATATGAGGATACCGGTGTAACGGCGGTCGATAATGTTTCTTTCCATATTGGCAAAGGTGAATTTGTGTTTTTGGTCGGTCCGAGTGGCGCCGGAAAATCTACCCTTACCGAATTGATGATTCGGGAAGAGGTAGCAACTTCTGGCGAAGTAATGGTTAATGGATTTAACGTATCTGCTTTGCCCAAAAATAAAATTCCGTATCTGCGGCGCAGTATCGGTATGGTGTTTCAGGATTTTCGTCTGTTGCCAGACAAGACGGTATATGATAACGTGGCGTTTGCCATGCAGGTGATTGGGGCGACTCGCCGGGAGATCCGGCGCAATGTCCCAAATGTATTGACTTTGGTAGGCTTGGCGCACCGTGCGCGCGTTACCCCTGGACAGCTTTCGGGTGGAGAACAGCAGAGAGTTTCTCTCGCGCGGGCTTTGGTGAATAATCCGCCGGTTATCATCGCAGATGAACCAACCGGAAATCTTGACCCTGACACGGCACATGAAATCATGCAACTGCTATCCGATATCAATCGGCGGGGAACAACTATGTTAGTTGCTACACACGCGAAAGAATTTGTGGACAGTATGCAAAAAAGGGTTCTGGCGATTGAAAACGGAGTTTTAGTGAGAGACGAGGAAAAAGGAGCCTACGGATATGAAATTTAGAAATATTAAATATTTTATCAAGCAAGGCTTCGTTGGATTATGGAAAAATCGGCTTATGAGTCTTGCCTCTATTTGTATTGTGGTTGCCAGTTTGACAGTATTTGGTGTATTTGTCCTCTTGGGCGTAAATTTGAACTATCTGGTAAGCCAAATTGAAGAACAGTGTGAAATTAATGTATACATACCGAAAGGTACTGAGCGTGATATTGTTCGGGACATTGGCAGTAAACTGGAACAAATAGAGGGGGTAAAAGAAGCCGAACTGTATACAAAAGAAGAGCGTTTTCAGAAAGCGAAGGATCAGTATGATAACGAGGCGGCGGTAATCAGTGCCTTAGAGGAGGACAATCCTCTGCGTGATTCCTATATTCTGCGCTTAGATGATATCAGCAAAGCAGCAGTCGTTGCGGAGGCGGCAGGAAAAGTTGCGGGAGTTGCCGAGGTGAAAAATCGTCAGGATATTGTACAGAGAATTGTAGATATTTCCAATTTTGTCCGTCATGCAAGCATTTGGTTGGTTATTGCCTTGGCAATTGTCGCGGTGTTTATTATTTCCAATACAATTAAACTGGGAATGTTTGCAAGGAGAAAGGAAATTAATATTATGAAATTTGTGGGTGCGACGAATTGGTTTATTCGTTGGCCGTTTATTGTGGAAGGGATTGTTTTGGGCTTGCTCGGCGCGGCAGTTTCAGCAGGTGTGGTTCTTTGGTCATATGCTGCATTGCTTCCGGCGCTGAGAGAATTTATGGAGCCGATGCTTCATGTATATGAGGTTTCTTCTGTTCTTAATATTGTTTTAATCAGCTTTGCTGCTTTAGGAATGGGAATCGGTATGGTCGGCAGCTATACTTCTATCCGGAAATATTTAAAAGTTTAGGAGGTGGATACATTGAGCAGAAAAATTGTAAAAATTACAGCGATTATTATATCTGCTATTTTTATTTTGGGTTTGGTCGGTTCGCTTTGTATGCAGTTTGCGTTTGCCGCGTCTTTGCAGGATCAGTTGAATCAGGCGAATAAAGAACAGAAAGCGGCTGAGCAGAAACGGAATGAGGCACAGGGAAAACGTGCCAAGACTTTGGAAGAGTCACAGAATTTGGAAAAAGAGATTTTTGCTTTGCAGGATCAAGTAGATACATTGTCCGATCAGATTTCTGAAACTGATGGCAAACTTGCGGAAGAATCGGCAAAACTGGCGGTTGCCACACAAAAAGCGGAAAATCAATATGATAGCTTTAAAGAGCGTTTTCGTGTGATGTGCGAGGATGGAGCCACTTCGTATTTAGAAATTCTGTTCAGTGCAACAAGCTTTTCAGACTTAATTGACCGTTTAGAAATTGCAAAGGAAATTTCCTCGTATGATAAGGCGATTTTTGATGTGATGGAGAATTCACGTTTGCAGATTGAAGAAAGCAAGAACGCAATTGAAACCCTGAAAACTGAGCAAGAGGCGCGAAAAGCGCAAAAGGTGGAGCAAACTTCTGCTTTGGAGGCAAAAAAGGCGGAAAATGACGCTTACATAAAGGAATTGCAGGCAGATATCGCAAGCTATAGTAAGGTAATAGAAGAAAAGGAACGAGCACAGGATTCGTTGCGTCAGCAGATTGCGGCGTCCTTAAGCAATTCTACTTCGTCTGGCAGCAGGGCTTATGTAGGTGGTGAATTTATGTGGCCGGCAACCAGTACTTATATTACTTCGGCGTTTTCTCCCAGTCGTAAAAATCCTGTTACAGGTAAAATGCGTAAGCATACCGGTGTAGATATTGGGGCGGGCAACGGCACTCCTATTAAGGCGGCGAATGGAGGAACGGTTACTCTTGCGGGATGGAATTCAGGCTACGGTAACTGTGTGATTATTGACCACGGCGGCGGTAAAGCAACACTTTATGGACATATGAGCAAAATTTTGGTTTCCAAGGGGCAGTCAGTAAGTAAGGGGACGGAAATTGGTAAAGTCGGTTCTACAGGAAATTCTACCGGGCCTCATCTTCACTTTGAAATTTTGATTAATGGCACTCCGGTTAATCCAATGAATTATTTTAACTAAATCTGTATAATAGGCATACAGACAAGAATTTTATCATAGAATAATTGAGAAAAGCTATGGGGCGGAAAGTTATCCGCCCTATTCGCTGTTTTTCTGATTGTTAATCTCTGCGTGGAGGAATGAAGATGTATTTAAAAAAACGTACATTGGTTATTTGCACGGTTGTTTTGATTTTGATTACTTCAATTGTGACCGTGTGTGCCATCAATCCGTTTGGATTTTTTGAGTTGGCAAGTTTTCAAAAAGTTTTGGCAAATCTTTCTGTTTTGGAACAGACATATTATGAATCTATTGATAATTCTAAAATGGTGGATGGAATTCTTGCGGGCGCAGCCTATAGCTTGGGCGATCCGTATACCGGCTATATTCCTGCGGAGCAAGCAGAGGAATTCATGTCTGATATTGACCTGGATTTTACCGGAATAGGAGTATATATATCTGCGGATACCACGGATGATTCTATTGTAGTTGTATCGGCAATTGCCGGCAGTCCGGCAGAAGCGGCTGGCTTTGTTGCAGGAGATAAGATTTTAGAAGTTTCCGGTAAAGCAGTAACGGGCGGACAGGTAGATGAAGTTCCGAACATGATTAAGGGCGAAGCGGGAACTCCTGTTACTCTAAAAGTTTTAAAGAACGGGGAACAAACACCTGTAGACGTTACGCTGAACCGAGAGAATGTTAAGATTCAGACGGTATCTTCAGAGATGCTGAAAAATAAGATAGGTTTTATACGCATTACACAGTTTACAAAAAATACTTATGACGAATTTGTAGAACAATTCAATACACTGGTGGATCAAGGCTTAAGCAGTATGATACTGGATTTGAGAAATAATCCGGGCGGCAGACTGGACATTGCGGTAAATATTGCAGATTCGTTTATTGAGGAAGGAAACATTGTATATACCATGGATAAGCGCGGACGCAAGCAGGAATATAAGGCAACAAAAGGTGCTGTAGAGGTGCCGATGGTGATTTTGACTAACGGTGGCAGTGCGAGCGCGAGCGAGGTTGTTGCAGGAGCGTTACGCGATCACGATAAAGCGGTGACTTTAGGTGAAAAGACCTTTGGTAAGGGGGTTGTACAAAGTCCAATGTCGTATAAGGACGGCAGTATCATGAAGGTAACCATTTCGCGATATTACACTCCCAATGGTGAGTGTATAGATAAAATCGGCATCGTGCCGGATGTGGAACAACCTATGAGTTTGGAAAAATACCGCAATCTTTCCGATTTATCCAAGGATGAAGACGAACAGCTACAAGCCGCAATTAAATATTTAAGTACCAAATCTGAATAAAAAGGGATAGGATAATATTTGAAAATAGGGATTCTTTCAGAATGCCAAAGACAAGATGATTTCTCACAGCGAATTCCTTTTTGGAGGAAGTCGCCTTGCGGGATAGAGATGATTGACGAGCAAAAGAACGGTTTCTTATTGACGGCTGTACAACTGCCATATACACTGTATCAACTGAAAACTGTTTCGGAGAAAAAAAGAACAATAGCATTACGGCGTGCCTGTGATATTCTGATTTCACAAGGAATAAGCAGGGCAGTTTATACCAAGGAAATGAAGCAGATATTTTCTCCCCGTGACGCGGTCAATATCCAAATTTTACAAGAGGGTGAATTATTTTATCATTTCTTGCCCGGAGTGCTACGTCGTTTGACGAAAAAATATCAACTTGATCGCTTGAGCGCAAGACTTGGTATCAGTGATACTGGTTTGAGTCTTATGACGCAACGATTGATGAATGAGTTGCGTTATGACGCACGGTATATGCAGTTGTATACATCAAATATTGAGCAGGGAGAGGATTTATCTGTGCGGTTTTCAGATGAATTTGGTGTACCTGTTACAGTGGCGCAGACCGAAAATATGCAATATTGTGATATTTTGATTGATTTGGATAAGAAGAAGCTGCGTATCGGCAGAGACCTTGTGGTGGATGATTTTGAATTGGATTTTGATGTAGGCGGTTACGACGTGAACACCATGGAGATTGCAAACGGATTAGATATTCCAATTGAAACAGACAGAATTCGTTATTGCCTGAGTGGTAAAAAAAAGTTGACATTATAGCATCAATAGTATATAATATTACGATAGTTCTAATAATTTTATTCGCGCTCGTTGTTAGAGACAAACGCGTAACATTGGAGGAATAAAAATGGAAAGTAAACAGATTGTATTAACTCCGGAAGGTTTGAAAAAGTTAGAGGATGAGTTAGAATATTTGAAAACGCAGAAACGTAAAGAGGTTTCTGAAAAGATAAAGCAAGCACTGTCTTTTGGTGATTTATCGGAAAATTCCGAATATGATGAGGCAAAAAATGAACAGGCACAGGTAGAGGTTCGCATCGTTCAGGTAGAAAATATGCTGAAAAATGTAAAATTGATTGATGAGGACGAAATTGATATTACTAAAGTAAGCCTTGGTACAAAAGTGAAAGTTCTTGATATGGAATTTGATGAGGAAATTGAATACAGTTTGGTAGGTTCTACAGAAGCGAATCCGACAGAACTTAAGATTTCGGACGAATCTCCTGTCGGAAAAGGTTTGATTGGTAGAGCGGTCGGTGACATTGTGGACATAGACGCACCGGCAGGCGTATTGCAGTTTAAGATATTGGAAATAAGCAAGTAGGGAATTGTTTTGCGGGAATGTGTTGCAGAGCAAACCAATGATAAGGTAAGGAGAGAAGTACATTGAGTGACAATCAACAGCAGAATATTCAGCCGAATGAGCAGGATATCAATGAAATTTTAAAAATTCGCCGAGACAAGCTTGCAGAGTTACGGGCGAACGGGGAAGATCCGTTTGAGATTACAAAATTCAACCGTACACATACATCGGCGCAGTTAAAAGATAATTACACGATTGAAAAGCGTGAGATGACAAAGCGCGGTTCGGATGAGGTTGAAATTATTGATGCTCATATTTCGCAGTTTGATGGACAAGCTGTGTCCGTTGCGGGCAGAATCATGTCAAAACGCGGTATGGGCAAGGTCGGTTTTGTCCACGTTGCTGATATTGACGGTCAGATACAGCTTTTTGTCAAAAAGGATATCTTGGGCGAAGATGAATATAACCGTTTTAAGAAATTAGATATAGGTGATATCGTTGGCGCGGAGGGTGAGGTTTTTACCACTCAGACCGGCGAGATTTCTCTCAGGGTTTCTAAAATAACACTGCTTTCAAAATCATTGCAGCCGTTACCTGAAAAATTTCACGGTATGACCAACACGGATTTAAGATATCGCCAACGGTATATCGACCTTATTATGAACAAGGATGTAAAAAATACATTTATTAACCGTTCAAAAATAATTGCTGCAATTCGTTCGTATTTGAATGGACAGGGATTTTTGGAGGTTGAAACGCCTATGCTTGTGTCAAACGCGGGCGGCGCGGCGGCAAGACCGTTTGAAACGCATTTCAATGCACTTGATGAAGACTTTAAGTTAAGAATTTCATTGGAACTGTATCTAAAGAGATTGATTGTCGGTGGTTTCGATAAGGTTTACGAAATAGGTCGAGTCTTTAGAAATGAGGGACTTGACACACGCCACAATCCGGAATTTACATTGATGGAACTGTATCAGGCATATACTGATTACCACGGTATGATGGATTTAACCGAGAGTTTATATCGGCATGTTGCAAAAACTGTTCTCGGCACGACAAAAATCACATATAACGGTATTGAGATGGATTTGGAACAGCCATTTGAGCGTATCACAATGGTTGATGCGGTCAAAAAATACGCGAATGTTAACTTCGATGAAATTTCCACGTTGGAAGAGGCTCGGACAGTTGCGAAAGAACATCATATTGAATATGAAGATAGACATAAAAAAGGTGATATTTTGAGCCTGTTTTTTGAGGAATTTGTAGAGAAACATTTGATTCAGCCAACCTTTGTGATGGATCATCCGATTGAAATATCGCCGCTTACAAAGAAAAAACCGGATAAACCAGACTATGTCGAGCGTTTTGAGTTCTTTATGAACGGGTGGGAAATGGCGAACGCATATTCAGAATTAAACGATCCGATAGACCAGCGCGAACGCTTTAAGGCACAGGAGGAATTGCTTGCACAGGGTGACGAGGAAGCGAACACAACCGATGAAGATTTTATGAAGGCGCTTGAAATCGGCATGCCGCCGACAGGAGGTATAGGTTTCGGTATCGATCGTATGTGTATGCTTCTTACTGATTCCCCTGCAATTCGTGATGTCTTGCTCTTCCCGACAATGAAACCATTGGAGAAATAAACGGTGTAGATATGCGGTCTTAAGGAATTAAGCCCCAAACTTATGACAAATTTATGACCAAATAAAGAGAACATGATTGAATAGAACGGTTGGGACATGATTTTAGACAATATGATGTTTACTTTGGTGACAGTGGGGGATGTCACCCTATAACTTGGCTTTTCCTGATGTTTGATCTTTATATAAAATCTTACGCGCTATCACTTATCTACAACTAGCGACTTGCTCATTACGAGCGAAATACTATACTTGCTGAGCCGCAGTAGCAAATATGAGGGCGACTTGCGCCCTCATATTTTAATGTCGCAAAATTGCTTGCAATCTTGATTTGAAATTGTCTATCATGTGTATTTCTGGAGCGGTGAAGATCTATTCTAAATTGCTGTAACCCATTAGGGCGATGTCTACTTCGCGTGCGGCTTCACGCCCTTCGCGTATTGCCCATACAACCAGTGACTGGCCGCGGTGCATATCTCCGGCAGTGAATACTTTTTCAACGTTGGTGCTGTACTTTCCACAATTAGTTTTCACATTGCTGCGTTCGTTCAGTTCTACCCCAAACGCGTCCGCAACATATAGTTGACTGCCCAAAAATCCCGCAGCAACCAACACTAAGTCTGCTTCAATTTCAAATTCGCTTCCTTTAATCGGAACCATATTTATCCGTCCGGTGCTTTTGTCCTTTTTACTTTCTAACTTTACTGCGACAACTTTGGTTAAATTTCCGTTTTTATCCGCGATAAATTCCTTGACGGTTGTTTGATATAAGCGTGGGTCATTGCCGAACAATGCTACCGCTTCCTCTTGACCGTAATCCACTTTCAAAACTTTCGGCCACTCCGGCCATGAATTGTTTTCTGCACGTTCCACAGGGGGACAAGGCATCATTTCGAGTTGAACAACCGAGGCGCAGCCTTGACGGATTGCTGTTCCTACACAATCGTTGCCCGTATCTCCGCCGCCAATAACGATAACCTTTTTTCCCTTCGCACTGACATAATTTCCGTCTTCTAAATTGGAATCGAGCAAGCTTTTGGTGGTGGCAGAAAGATAATTTACAGCAAAATGAATTCCTTTTGCCTCGCGTCCAGGCGCTTGAATATCACGCGGATTGGATGCACCGCAAGCTAAAATTATACTGTCATACTGCTTTAGAATTTCCAAAGCAGAATAAGTATTTCCTACATCTGCGTCGGTAATAAATTCTACACCTTCTTCACGCATCAGTGTAACGCGGCGGTCTATGATCTTTTTTTCCAACTTCATATTGGGAATGCCATACATCAACAGTCCACCGACACGTTCGTTTCGCTCGTAAACTGTAACAGAATGTCCGCGCTTATTCAGTTGGTCAGCCGCTGCAAGACCGGCGGGCCCGGAACCGATAATCGCAATCTTTTTCCCTGTCCGTGTGGTAGGTGGTGCAGGTTTTATTCGACCGCTTTCATAGCCATGTTCCACGATGCTATACTCATTTTCTTTGATTGAAACTGCACTTCCGTTTAAACCACAGGTGCATGCTGCTTCACAGGGAGCAGGACAAACTCTGCTCGTGAATTCAGGAAAGTTATTTGTTTTGCGCAGGCGTTCCAGAGCTGTTTCGTATTGCCCGTGATATACAGCATCGTTCCATTCTGGGATGAGATTGTTTAATGGACAACCACTTGCCATGCCGCCAATTATCATGCCGGATTGACAGAAGGGGACGCCGCATTCCATGCAGCGCGCTGCTTGCTCACGGCGTTTCTCTTCCGAAAGTGGAATATGAAATTCTTTATAATTTTTAATACGTTCTTTTGGGGCAATTGCCTCGTTGGTCTGTCTGTCATATTCTAAAAAACCGCTTGGTTTTCCCATGGTTACTTTCCCTCCTTCATAGCATAAAACGCTTCAATCCGTGCTTCTTCATCATTCATACCTTTTTTCTCCATTTCTACAATTGCATGCAACATCTTATCGTAATCACGTGGCAATACCTTTTTGAATTTGGGCAGGTACTCGCTGAAATTGCCTAGTATTTCCTTGCCTTTGGTGGAGTCGGTATATTTTACATGCTGCTCAAGCAATGTTTTCAACGTAGTAATGTCGCTCATATGTGTGACATCTTCTAAAGAAACAAGTTCTTTATTCAGATTTTTATAGAAGTCGCGGTTTTCGTCCAAGACATATGCGATACCGCCGGACATACCTGCGGCAAAATTTTTGCCGGTCTTACCGAGTACAGCAACCACACCGCCGGTCATGTATTCACAGCCATGATCGCCTACTCCTTCCACAACCGCTGTAGCTCCCGAATTACGCACACAGAATCGTTCGCCTGCTACGCCGTTGATATAGGCATGACCACTGGTTGCACCATACAGTGCAACATTGCCGATAATGATGTTTTCATCTTGCTTAAAATCGGAAACAGGAGGAGGGGCAACCGATACAATTCCGCCGGATAAACCTTTGCCGAAATAGTCATTGCTGTCGCCGCATAAATTTAGCGTCAGTCCTTTGGGGATGAATGCGCCAAAACTCTGCCCGCCGCTACCATTACAGTTAACGGTATATGTGTCGTCCTCCAAGGTGTTTTTATACACTTTAGTAATCTCTGAGCCAAGCACTGTACCAAATGCGCGGTCAATGTTATGTACCTCGACAGAAAGAGTCTTCTTCTGCCCTGTAGCAATCGAATTTTTAAATTTTTTTAACAGCACTTTTTCGTCAAGAGTGTTTTCCAATTCAAAATTATATGTCTGTTTGGGATCAAACGCAACATTGCATTGCTCAATTTCCGGATTGCTGAGCAAACCTGTTAAATCAAGGCGGCGTTCCTGAACAAGCTCGGTCTGCTTCATTTTAAGCAAATCACTCCGCCCGACCAATTCATCTATAGTTCTTATTCCCAGTTTTGCCATGTATTCTCGAAGTTCCTGTGCAATAAAGTGCATAAAGTTGACAACATATTCCGGTTTACCCTTAAAACGCTTGCGAAGTTCAGGATTTTGTGTTGCGATTCCTACCGGACAGGTATCTAAATTACAAACCCGCATCATGACACAGCCCATAGTAACCAACGGTGCGGTAGCAAAACCGAATTCCTCTGCGCCCAGCATAGCGGCAATCGCTACATCACGGCCGCTCATCAGTTTACCGTCCGTTTCCAGGCGAACTTTTTGCCGCAGTCCGTTTAAAATCAATGTCTGATGCGTTTCTGCTAAGCCTAACTCCCACGGCAGACCAGTGTTGTAAATGGAAGATCGTGGCGCCGCACCAGTTCCGCCGTCATAGCCCGAAATCAGAATGACCTGCGCACCTGCCTTAGCAACCCCTGCAGCAATTGTGCCTACACCGGCTTCCGCTACCAATTTAACAGAAATATCCGCCGCACGGTTTGCGTTTTTCAAATCGTAAATCAACTGCGCTAAATCTTCGATGGAATAAATGTCGTGGTGGGGAGGTGGGGAAATCAAGCCGACTCCCGGTGTGGAATGACGGGTTTTTGCTACCCACGGATACACTTTTCCGCCGGGCAGATGTCCACCCTCGCCTGGTTTTGCTCCCTGAGCCATTTTTATCTGAATTTCTTTCGCACTCATTAAATATTCACTGGTTACACCAAAGCGTCCGCTTGCGACCTGCTTGATAGCGCTGCAACGGTTGATGCCGTTTTGATCCGCATCCGCCAAACGCTCATCGCTTTCGCCACCCTCTCCACTGTTGGACTTACCGTGAATCATATTCATGGCGATTGCAAGTGTTTCATGTGCTTCCTGCGAAATGGAACCATAGCTCATCGCACCGGTTTTAAACCGCTTGACAATAGATTCGACGCTTTCCACCTCTTCAATCGAGATTCCGGTTTTCGGAAAACGAAATTCCAGTAAGCTGCGAAGATGCGCGCATGAATTTTCTACATCAATAATCTTTGAATACTCTTTGAACAAGCTGTAGTCTCCACGCTTGGTCGCTTCTTGCAGCAGATGAATGGTACGAGGATTATACAAGTGTTCTTCTTTGCCGCTGCGGAACTTGTGCGAGCCAACGCTATCCAAGGTGATGTCGATTGCTAAATCCAGTGGATCGAAAGCGGAGGAGTGAAGTGCTTCCATATCTTGTTGAATTTCACGCAAGCCGATTCCTCCGATGCGACTGACTGTTCCGGTAAAGTATTTGTCGATAACAGAACGGTTAATACCGACTGCTTCAAACATCTGAGAGCTTTGGTAGGAGCGTATAGTGGAAATACCCATCTTAGAGGCAATCTTGATGATGCCATGCAAAACTGCACTGTTGTAAGCATCTACAGCTGCATAGTAGTCTTTATCTAAACTATTGTCGCGAATCAATTCACGAATACTTTCCTGTGCCAGGTATGGATTGACTGCGCTTGCACCGTAGCCGAGCAGGGCGGCAAAATGATGAGTTTCGCGCGGCTCAGCGCTTTCGATTATTAAATCAATCGCTGTTCTTTTCTTGGTGCGGACAAGATATTTGCTCACTGCTGAAACCGCCAAAAGTGAGGGGATTGCAATATGGTATTCATCAATATCACGGTCGGAGAGAATGATAATGTTTGCCCCGTCGCGATAGGCTCGGTCCACCGAAACAAATAGTTGCTCCAATGCGTTTTCCAGTGAAGTATTCTTATAATATACTGTTGGAATGACCTCTGTATGGAAGCCGGGAGTGCGCATACTTTTAATTTTCAACAAATCCGTGTTGGTCAAAATCGGATTATTGATTTTCAGCGCTTTACAATTACTTGCCTGTTCCTGCAAAAGATTGCCGTGGGAACCGAGGTATACTGCAGTAGAGGTGACAATTTCCTCTCGCACAGCATCAATCGGCGGATTTGTAACTTGTGCAAACCGCTGCTTGAAATAATCGAACAGCGGTGTTTTTCTCTTAGAAAGCACAGAAAGCGGAGAATCTACTCCCATTGCCGAAATGGCTTCCTGTCCATTTTTTGCCATGGGCAGAATGGTGTTCTTCACATCTTCATAACTGTAACCGAATGCTTTTTGCAGGCGAGCCAATTCCTCTTTGGTATATTCCGGCACTTTTTTGTTTGGGATAGGTAATTCTCTCAAACTAATTAAATTTTGGTCTAACCATTCGCCGTAAGGCTGGCGGGTGGCATATGTTTGCTTCAAATCGCCGTCGTCAATCAATTCGCCTTTAGCGGTGTCTACTAAAAGCATTTTGCCCGGACGCAGTCGCTCCTTTTTTACGATGTTTTTCGGATCGGTTTCTACCACACCTACCTCCGAAGAAAGAATAAGAAAACCGTCCTTGGTGATATAATAGCGGGAAGGTCGCAGTCCGTTACGGTCAAGGGTGGCCCCCACAATATCACCATCACTAAACAATACTGCCGCCGGACCGTCCCACGGTTCAAGCATAGTGGCATAGTACTGATAAAAATCCTTTTTCTCCTGAGTGATGCTTTTATCGTTACTCCACGGTTCAGGAATGGTGACCATGACTGAAAGAGGCAGTTCCATGCCGCTCATTACCATAAATTCCAGTGTATTGTCTAAAATTGCCGAGTCAGACCCTTCTGCATTGATAAAAGGCAGAACCTTATGCATGTCCCCTTTGAGAAATTCGGAGGACATAGTTTCCTCACGTGCAGACATCAGGTCAGCGTTACCTTTGATGGTGTTGATTTCGCCGTTGTGCAGGATAAAGCGGTTCGGATGCGCTCTTTCCCAACTCGGGTTTGTGTTTGTGCTGAAACGGGAATGTACCAATCCAAGTGCAGATTCATAATCCTCATCCTGTAAATCAAGATAAAATTCCCGCAGCTGCTTGACCAAAAACATCCCCTTATAAACTATGGTGCGACTGGAAAGTGACGCAATATATGTGCTCTCATTTCCTTGCTCAAAGGTACGGCGAATAACGTACAACAGACGGTCAAATGGCAATCCTTTTTGTACACTATCGGGACGTTTGAGAAACGCCTGCATAAGACATGGCATACAGTTCAACGCCTTTTTGCCTAAAATTTCGGGCTTAGTCGGAACCTCGCGCCATCCAAGAAATTCAACACCTTCTTTTTTAGCGATGATTTCAAATAATTTTTTCGCGCGGTTGCGTTCTAATTCATTTTGCGGAAAGAAGAACATACCAATGCCATAGTCGCGTGCATCTTCCAAGGTGATGCCTGATTTTTCTGCCGCTTTGGAGAAAAACTTATGTGAAATTTGCAGCATAATACCCACGCCGTCACCGGTCTTGCCGTCTGCGTCCTGACCGGCGCGGTGACCTAAATTCTCAACGATTTTGATTGCGTCTTCTACCACCTTATGCGAGGGAATCCCCTTAATGCTGACTACACCGCCGATTCCGCAGTTATCATGTTCAAACTGCGGGTGATATAGCCCGCTCGGACGAAACCCTTCCGCTTGTCTTTGCTGTTTCATAAACGTTGCCTCCCTACTGCGTTTTAAAACAAAAACGTCCTTAAAGAATTTGCACAGCAACTATGCAAATTCTTTAAGGACGCCATTGTCCATATCGCCAAACGTTTGTTTTTATAATATTTTCTAAATTGTATCATACATTTATCAAAAAATCAAGTACCAACATGAAAAAGTAATATTTTTTTATCAAAATATTTATACAAGATGACAAAAACGATATTTACAATTGCAAAATTTCGTAGTATTATTGTAAATAAATATAATTAAAGGAATGAAGAATTATGAACAAGGCATTGATTATCATTGATATGCAGAATGATTTTATTATCGGCAGTTTGGGAACCGAACAGGCGGAAGAAATCGTAGAACCCGTCATCAATAAAGTAAAACAAGCAGAGGAGGATAGAACGGAAATTCTCTTTACCATGGACACACACGGAGACAACTATTCCGATACGCAGGAGGGACAGCTATTGCCTGTACGGCATTGCATAAAGGGTTCGGCGGGCTGGCAGCTAACAGAGAGGTTGAAACCGTATGCGGATGGAAAGCAAATTTTTTATAAGCCAACCTTTGGCAGTACAGAGCTTGCGGAATATTTGAAAGCTTCGCACGAAACTCAATCCTATGATGAAATTGAGTTGATTGGGTTATGTACGGATATCTGCGTGATTTCTAACGCAATGCTGATAAAAGCATATTTGCCGGAGGTTAAGATTGTTGTAGACGCGAGCTGTTGTGCAGGTGTTACTGAAAAGAGTCATAAAAACGCTTTGCAGGCAATGCAGATGTGTCAAATAGATATCATTTCCTGATATTGCAACGCTTTTGTTTTCCGCAGATGGAAACATGGTGTTTTTGGTTAAAAGGATAGAGAACAAACAAAAGAAAACCTTAACATTTTATAAATAAACGGAATTCTCTGTTATTTTAGCTTTACTCTTTTCGGAAAATAGTGTATAATAAGTAAAGTTTGATAGTATAGTACGAAACGGAGGGACAAAGGATGGAAAATAGCACAGAACAATTGGGCAAGCAACAAATTGGAAAATTGGTTTTGCGTATGTCTGTTCCGGCAATTTTGGCAATGCTTGTGACTGCGCTCTATACCATGACCGATCGTTTGTTCCTGAGCGTTATGATAGATAAAGTTAACGGCAACACATTTACCATGAGCGCCATGACGGTTGTCAATCCTTTCACAGTGGTTGCATTTGCATTTTTGCTGCTGCTCAGTACAGGAGCAACAGCGTTAATTTCTCTCTATTTAGGAGAGGGGAAAAAAGAAAAAGCGGAGCAAATGCTTGGCAATTCTCTTTTTATGTTAGTGGCGGGCAGTTTGGTACTTGGCGGAATCGGTTTGGTTTTTCAGCGGCCGTTACTGCGCTTGTTGGGCGCTAGTACGAATACTTATCCTTTGGCAAGTGAATATTTTAGCGTTATTTGCTGCGGTGTTGTTTTTTTGGCAGTCAGTATTGGTATGTCCTCCAATATTCGCAGTGAAGGTAACGCAAAAATGGCATTGCTGACTACAATTTTAGGTGCAGCGTTGAACGTAGCACTTGACCCTGTTTTTATCGGCCCTTTGCATTTGGGTGTTAGGGGGGCAGCACTTGCAACCATACTGTCGCAGGGGATGGCCGCGATTGTAGTTATCTTATACTATGTTACAGGCAAAAGTGTATTGCGTCTGCGGTGGAAAAATCTGATTCCGAACTTTAAGTTAATTGGTAAATCCATGTGGATTGGTATGCCGCAGTTTTTGTTGCAGATGGTTGCAAGCTTTATCGGGATTGCATATAATAATTTGCTGCAAATATACGGCGGTGCATACGGACAAATTGTCGGCATGGGTACTATGGGCGATGACTGTATTGCAGCATACGGTATGGTGACGATGATTACACAACTATTTTTGATGGGCGTTTCGGGAATTAATAATGGTGTACAGCCGATTTTTGGCTACAATTATGGCGCAAAACATTTCAAACGAGTGCGTGATGCATTCTATTGGGCGTGGCTGTTTGCGACCGTGATTTTGGTTTTGGGCTTTATAGTATGCTTGATTTTTTCGCATACATTGATTGGTTTGTTTGGTGGAAATCAGACAGTAGCAAACATTGCAGAATTTGCACTACGGATACAGGTGATTTCCTGGCCGCTGACTGCAATTGCAATCATTAGTCCATGCTATTTTCAAGCAGTTGGAAAATCAGTCACTGCTACATTGCTTGCAATTTGTCGTCAACTTTTGGTATTACTGCCGATTTTGGTATTACTGCCGATTTGGATGGGGCTGAACGGGATATGGTACGCCGCTCCGATTGCTGATGTGATTGCTGCTTTGATTTCTGTGTTATTGATTCGACGGGAGTTGCGACGTCTTATGTGTGAGGGGCAGCAGTAGCGGAAAGAGAGGTGGTTTGATGACTTTTTACAGTTTTTTGTCATCTATATTAAGTTATGTGTTTACAACGGTAATTTTTTTATTCATTTTTAGTGTGATTCGCCTGATTTATATGGATATTCGAAAAATGAGCCGATTTGAAAATAATAATGCAAATGATGCGCCTTACGCCTGCTTGCGTCCGGTGAAATCTAAAACACAGATCAAAAACCCTCTGCCCAGAAGATATGATTTGAACGGGCAGCCGATCATTATCGGTAGGCGCCGTGAATGTGAAATTTTTATCAATGAGAGCTTTGTGTCCGCACAACAATGCCAGCTTTGGTATGAGGATGGAGAATGGTATTTGGCGGATATGGGCAGTAGAAACGGCACATTTGTCAACGAACAAAAGATCAAAGATGTGGTTGCGTTGGACAGCGGAGATATCATTTCCATCGGAGGTCTGAATTTACTGTTTGAACTGTAAGGTCTGGTGGTGAGTAGCTATGAAATCTTTTCAAAAAATCAATTATAAGCTTCCGGCATATATGTTGATTATTATCAATTTATTGGGCTTTTGTCTTCTTTTTATTTCCAACGGTTACCAACCCTCAATTCTGTATATCGGATTGGGAGTGCTTGGCAGTTTTCTTGTTATGTACACAGTTCTGGTATTGTGTCGTATGGGGGATAAGTTTATCATGCTTATTGTCAGCATGTTGGTGACAATCGGAGTGCTGCTGCTCTGCCGAATAGATATTGATTACGGCATCAAGCAGATTGTTTGGGTTGGATTAGGAATCGTAGTTTTCTTTGCTTCATATTGCATCTATTATAATATTTGGTTTTGGGATAAACTGTGGTTTTTATATCTCGGATTTGGAACGGTGCTTTTTGTTTTAACGCTTCTTTTGGCTAAAACTGTTAGTGGTTCACGAAATTGGATTTCTTTGTTCGGTATTATGTTTCAGCCATCTGAAGTAACAAAAATATTATATATTATGTTCCTGTCCTGCTATTATTCTGGCGCGTGGACCAAGCCGATATTCCGTATTACTCCGCAATATGTTACAGCGCTCGGAACCTATCTGTTTATTGGATTTTTGGTTCTTCAGCGCGATTGGGGCACTATATTGGTGTTATTCTCAATTTATATTTTTATGACATATGTTTATGGTAAAGATAAAAAATTTCTTGCGCTGAATGTGATTTTGGCGGTGGTTACCGGATTTTTAGGTTATCATTTTTTGTATCATATTCAAGTACGTGTTAGTACATGGTTAGATCCATGGGCGGATATTTCCAACAAGGGATATCAGATTACACAGTCTTTATTCGCTATTGCGTCCGGCGGGTTTTTTGGACGAGGCTTGGGCAATGGTTCGCCATCTTTGATTCCAGAGGTCCACACGGATTTTATTTTTGCAGCGGTTTGCGAAGAAATGGGGGTATTTGGCGGCGCAGCAGTCATTTTGCTATTCTTTTTACTAGTTTATCGTTTTTTTAAAATTTCTCTTACGGCATCTAATGCTTTTGATAAGTCAGTGAGTTTGGGTATTACGCTGATGTTTGCACTGCAAACTTTTATTATCATCGGCGGCGTAACAAAACTAATCCCTCTGACTGGCATTACGTTGCCCTTCGTCAGTTATGGAGGTACTTCACTGATTGTCAGTTTTGCCTCTATGGGAATTATGCAGGCGATATCAGCGCGTACTGAAAGGGGGACTGAGCATGACAGAGAATAAAAGAATTATACGGGTTTTAGTTGTTGTTTGTCTGCTGTTCCTGGCGCTTTTGGTGTATCTTCTGTATTTTAATATGTTTCAGGCTGACGCAATTTCCTCTAACCCTTACAATAAGCGGCAGTGGGAGGATGAAAAGTATGTAAAACGAGGCTCGATTTACGACGTCAATGGTACACTGTTGGCAGAAACACAAATCGGGGAGGATGGAACTCATTCACGCATATATCCCAAAGGGAGACTGTACAGTCATATTATCGGGTATCATTCCAAAGCGTATGGGAAAAGTCAATTAGAAATGAAATACGATGCACAACTTTTGGGAAAAGGTGACATTTCACTGACTTTTAACGAGTTGCGGTCAGGATATGATTTGAATTTGACAATAGATAATACACTTCAGCAATATGCGTATGACCAATTAGGTTCGCGTAATGGCGCGGTTGTTGCTTTAGAACCCAAAACCGGGAAAATTTTAGCTATGGTTAGCCGTCCGGATTTTGATCCGTCTGCATCTGCGTTGGAGAAAAACTGGAAGGATATTGTGGAGCGTGAAGATTCGCCATTACTATCCCGTGCAACACAAGGACTCTATCCGCCCGGCTCCACGTTTAAGATTGCTACAACATCCGTTGCATATGAGCAAGGAAAAACGAATGCGACTTTTGAGGATACGGGAGTGTTTGAAGTAGGCGGTATTAAGGTTAAAAATTCAAATAATGCAGTGCATGGCAGTCTTACACTACGCCGCGGGTTTGAAGTGTCAAGTAATTTTGTGTTCTGTACACTTGGTTATGAGTTGGGAGCCGAAAATATGTTGGACATTGCGAAACGATTTGGTGTAGATAAAGATTTAAAAATGGATTTAAACACCAGTAGGAGTCAAATTCAGTATAAAAAGATGAGTGACGTAGATGCAGCACTGGTCGCAATAGGACAAGGACAACTTCTTATGACGCCGTTGCATGTTGCGCTGATGGGGAGCGTGATTGCCAATGATGGCAGAATGATGCAGCCATATTTGGTAGACAGTATTACTACCGCGTCTGGGATTACGGTCAGCCGCAGTACTCCTCAGACGCTGTATGATGTCGTTTCACCCGGCTGTGCAGCATATATTAAAAATCTTATGGTGAGCGTTGTACAGAACGGAACAGGAACTAACGCCCGAATTTCGGGGGTAGAGGTTGCTGGTAAGACGGGAACTGCAGAAAATGAGACCTCAAAAGACCATGCGTGGTTTGTTGGTTTCGCTCCGGCGGATAATCCCGAAATTGTCGTTGCAGTGATTTTGGAATACGACGGCGGAGGAGGCGGTTCAAATGCGGCCCCAATTGCAAGAAATGTGATGAAAAGATACTTGGGAAAATAAGAGAACAAAAAGAACAAGCTTTTAAAGCTTGTTCTTTTCACCGTTGGAGTATAAATGTTGTTCTGCGGCGATTTCCTTTCCCGTTTTGACAGCGTCCTTGCCGTAAGTGCGGTAAAGGTTCATTAAAGTTTCGTCCAATTTACGATTGCTTTTTTTCTCCGGTGTTTTTTGATAAGAATCTAAGGTCAGCTGTTCAAATGCGGCATCTTTTTCGCTTGTCAGGTTAGATGCACTGATTCCTATCAGACGCACCGGCTTTTTTAATTCCTCTTTATGCAGCAGTGTAAGCGCTGAACGGAAAATTTCTTTCGGGTCATTGGTGGGTTGACCGCTGACAGCACGGGTAATATTTTTCATATCCGAAAATTTAATTTTCAAAGTGACGGTTTTGCAGTAAAGATTTTTAAATTTTAAGCGCAGTCCCACCTGACGTGCAGTCAAAACCAGCATATCTTCTAAAACTTTGGTATCGGTAATATCGGTCTGAAAGGTGTGTTCGTTTCCAATAGATTTTCTCTCTGTCTCTGCGGTTACGCAACGGGAATCTATTCCTTTGGCGTGAAGAATCGCGTCAGATGCGGCATTTCCCAATCGTTCCAAAAGATAAGGAGGAGCATGGAGTAAATCACGCACGGTGAGGATTCCTGCATGTTCAAACTTCATGCGCGAAGCCTTTCCTACCCCGTGCAGCACACCGATTGGGCGGTCAATGATAAGTGCCTGAAAATCTTCGGGAGTAGGAATGATATAAAACCCATTCGGCTTTTTTTCTTCGCTTGCCATCTTTGCGGCCATCATGCAGTAACCGATTCCAACGGAGCAGGTAGTGCCAACAGTACGAAAAATACGTTCTTTTATTTCTTGACCGATTTTCACTGTGCCGCCAAAAAGATGTTCTGAGCCAGTTACGTCCAAATAACCCTCGTCCAATGCGACAAATTCCACCAAGTCGGAATAAGAAGCGAGGATTTCATGAAGCTGTTTAGACGCAAACGTATATTTCTTAAAGTTCGGATGCATATAGATTCCGTGCGGACAGCGGCGATATGCTTCTTTAATACTCATTGCTGAGTGAATTCCGTATTTTCTTGCCTCATAGCTGCATGTAGAAACAACCCCTCGCTCCTGTGGCAGAGCACCGATAATTAAGGGCTTTCCTGCCAACGAAGGGTTATCGCGGACTTCAATTGCCGCAAAAAATGCGTCCATATCCACATGAATGATTTTTCGCTGTTCCATTTGTATAACCGCCTTATTCAGTCAATCAGGCTATATGAAAAATTTTCCCACAGCAGCTTGTTCCCCTCCAAAACAGGAGGAAGGAGCGCGAGCGCTACTTGATTTTCAATTCCCTCTTCGGATAACAGTATGGCGTAATCGCCATCGATTTGCATAACTGTATAAATTGTGCGCATATTGCCTGTCCTTTCACATCTTATTGGAGCACAAAAATATTCTCCATTCCGTAATAAATGCTGTTATTGTTCGGCGAAAAGCTACCGTGCATTCGTTTATTGTAGAGCATGGAAGCGTTTTCAAAATATAAACCGGTGAGCGGCGCTTCATCACAGAAGAGTTTTTGAAACTGTGCATATTTTTCTTGTCGCTCAGCAACGGTAACCGTCTTTTGTATTTCGCTCAGCAAAGCATTCATCTCGTCAGAACGATAAGCAAATAAATTGCCATTGCCTACCATAAAGGTAAAGTCTAAATCCTCAGAAAGATTGAATGCTCCTAAAAACATATCATAGCTTTTTCGATTAATCAGCTTATTATAATCCGCAAAGGAAACTTCCTTGAGTGTTACTTCAATCCCAATGTTGTGCAAAAGATTTGCCACGTACGCCCCAATTTGAACACGTGTCGGATTACTGTTGTTAACCAAAAGCTCAAAGGATAATTTGACTGTACTATTTCCTATCCTTTTTTGATAGATACCGTCTGTAATGCCCCACCCGTTTTCCTCTAAAAGTTCTTTTGCTCTGTCTGTTTCTGCGCTAACTGACTGTGCGATGTCAGGAGAATATAGCTCCCAACTTGTATCTAATGGAACAACTGCTGCACGAGCGTTTCCGTTCAAAATACCATTGATTAGTTTTTGGCGGTCAATCGCGAGAGAAATCGCACGCCGTACCTCGCTGTTTTTCAGGGCAGGATGAGTATTGTTGAAACCAAGAAAATGAAACTTATTGGTATGATAGCTGATGTAACCGGCGTTTGCCGTATCAACCTTACTGCCCAGGTCAGCAGAATTAACGCTAATCAAATCCACTTCGCCGGAAGAGAAAGAGTAGAAGGCTGTATCCTTGTCGGGCAGCATTTTAATCTGTATTCTATCCAGATAAGCGGGACTTTTCCACCATTTCTCATTGCGATTGAGATAAAATGTTGTAATTTCTCCTTTATCTTCATATCGGAATGTTCCTGTACCGACGACTGCAAAAGAGTCTTTATCGACTGCACTGCGCTGGTTTTGGATAATAGGAAAGTAGAGAAGGTTAACAAAATTTGTCTGTGGAGACTTTAACTGAATTTCTACTTCGTGCTGACCGACAGCATTCACTTTAGAAATTTGCTCCACATTTTTCCGGTAATAGTTTTCTTTATCAGCTCGTATTTGGTTGATGGTATAAACCACATCTGTGGCTGTAAACTGCGAGTTATCATGCCATGATACGTCATTTCGCAGTTTTAGATTCCATTTTAACCCGTTGTCAGAAACAGACCAGCTTGTTGCTAAATTCGGAGTCGCGGTCATAGAGGAGGAATTGGTAATCAGGCTGTCAAAAATTAAATTTAACAGACTGATGGTTTGCGGATTCTGGGTGCGAATCGGACAAAGCGTGTCCGGTTTTGGAGAATAGATAGTAATACTCCCGCCGCGCTGCGGTGCAGGCGCCTGAGCAGAATCCTCCGAAAGATTTTGTTCCTGCTGCCGTGTCGGCTCGTCTGTTGTCGAGCAGGCAGTGAGGAGTGAGACACATAATATACCGCAAAGCAGAATTGCAATCCGTCTTTTCATAGTTTTTTGCAGCCTTTCTTTTGTATTTATTCAGAAATTTTGGTAGCGGCGTTTTCTTAACGTTCAGATAAGAGAGATAACAGCCGCCATTCGTCCGGTTCTTTCTCGCTGTGCGCGATAGGAATAATAAATATCGGGTTTGCATTTGGTGCATTCTTGCGCAATGTGAATATTCTCTGCCGGAACTCCACATTCTGTCAATTGAAAGCGATTTGCCGCCCACAGGTCAACAAGATATTTTCCCTCAGATTTTTTTGTTACAAAAGTCGGGGGGAAGCACTGTGCAGCGTCCTGTTTTACCTCGAAACAGCAGGGTCCAATACTCGGACCGATTGCAGCTAAAATATCATCAGGACAGCTTCCGTAATGCTCTTTCATAGCAGAAACCGCTTTTGCGGCAATTTGTTTTGCTGTGCCGCGCCAGCCTGCATGAACTGCACCGATTACCTTTTGTTTTCTGTCCAGTAAAAGTACAGGGGTACAGTCGGCGCTGAATATCACCAACGGCATGTCGTGTAAATTTGTGATAAGACCGTCAGTATCAAAAATATCACTCTCTTTTGTCAGCCCTTTTCCTGCATCCTCACGCGTGACAAGGCGAATACAGTCAGTATGAGTCTGACGGGAGAGCACCATTTGATTATAGTCCAAATTTAAATCCTGTGCCATATATCGGTAATTTTGATGCACATCGTCAGGATTATCTCCCACGCGAAACCCCAGATTAAAACCTTCAATCTTCCCATGACTTGCTCCGCCCAAGCGTGTGGTAAATGCATGCCTCACAAGTCCGGTATCCTCCAGCGCACGGCACTGCAGATAGAGACGATTTTCCTTTTGCAGTTTCTGAAAGCACATTCCTATAACCTCCTGACAGATTTTTATTCTGGAATTCTGCTAAACCGAAGTCGTTCTACATTGTTCACCTTTCCACTTTTGTGGTCAATATCAAAGACAACACCGTTAAACCACACTTCGCCTTCGGCTTTTTCAAAGCGAAACCGTTTGCGTGTATAGTACATCTGGATAATGATTTCTTTTTTGACGCCCAAAACAGAATCTCTCACACCTGTCATGCCCAAATCGGATATATAGGCAGTTCCACTTGGAAAAATTTGTTCATCAGCGGTCTGTACATGCGTATGTGTACCAAAAATGGCATTAACCTTACCGTCAAAATAATTGCCGAATGCCAATTTTTCACTTGTGGTTTCTGCGTGGAAATCTACAAGGATAATATCTGCCTTGGCACCAATTTCTTCTAACGCGCGCTCTGTTGCATGGAACGGGCAGTCCATTGCCTCCATATTGATTCTGCCAATAGCGTTGATGACCGCTATACGCGCATAGCCCAAATCCTGTATGACATATCCGCGTCCTTCTGCTTCAGGCGGAAAATTAAGCGGACGAATGATACGGGGATTATCATCCAGTACCGTTGCCGCTTCGCGGTTGGCAAAAGTATGGTTACCCATTGTGATGACATCTACCCCACGTTCAATCAGCATATTAGCAATATCCGCGGTGATACCGTTAGTGGTAGCAGCGTTTTCTCCGTTTGCAATGCAAAAGTCAATTTTATAACGTTCCTTGATTCGATTTAGATTGTTATAAATATATTCCCGTCCTGGGGAAGCGACAATGTCGCCGACTGCTAAAATTCGCACTTATAATTCCTCCAATTCTTACTGAAATAACTCCTGTGTCCGCTTGTGAATCATTTCCAGCTTTTCCGGAATTGCAATTCCTTGCGGACAATGCTGTGCGCATAGTCCGCAAGATATACAATGATTCTCGTGCGCGGAATCTTCCAACATAAAATAATCTCTCTTGTATGTTTCGACATTGCCATCCATAACAAATCTGTTGTACAATTCAAACGCTTTGGGAATATCCACGCCACTTACACAATCCATACAATACCGGCAGCCGGTACAGGGCACGGTATCTTTTTTCTTATACTCATATACAGCACGCTGCACAACTTCATGTTCCTCTTGTGTCAGAGGCGCAAAATCTGTCAGTGTTTTTACATTATCCTCAACCTGATCCATATTAGACATTCCGCTCAATACGGTTAAAACATTCGGCAGAGAAGCTGCATAACGGATTGCCCAGGACGCTACACTGACCTTTGGATTGGCTTGCATAAAAATCTCATTTGCGGCCTCACACGTATTGACTAGTTTGCCGCCGCGTACAGGTTCCATAATGATACATTGGATTCCTCTATTCTCCAAAATTTCATATTGACGTTTTGCGTCCTGCATTTCCCAATCCAAGTAGTTCAATTGAATCTGTGCAAAATCCCAGGAGTAAGTGTCGCAGATTCTTTCCAATTCTTCCGGAGTATCGTGGAAAGAAAAACCTAAGTTCCGTATAATTCCCTGTTCTTTTTTCTCACTCAAATAGTCATATAATCCAAATGCTATACATTTGTCAAAATTCGCTTTCGTCAAAGAATGAAAAAGGTAAAAATCAATATAATCCGTTTGCAGATTTTTTAGTTGATTTTCAAAAATTTGGCGCATTTTCTCCGGCGTTTTTGCCATCCAAATCGGCATTTTTGTCGCAAGAAAAAAGCTGCTGCGGTCATATTTCTTCAACGCCTGACCAATAAATTTTTCAGATTTTCCATCATGATACATGTAGGCGGTATCAAAGTAATTGACACCGTGTTCATAGGCATAGTCTACGATTTCCTGCGCACGGACAGTATCAATATCCTCTGCGTCTTCACGCAACTTCGGCAGACGCATATTTCCAAGTCCTAAAAGAGAGATTTTTTCTCCGGTTTTATTATATTTTCTATATTCCATAGTCATTCCTCCAATAGTAAAAGATATTTCTTTTATTGTACTATATTTTTACGAATTATGCAACAGTAACATAATTTCATTTTTCTCCTTTTATAATAATATAAGAGGAGAAAATTATTTTTAGCAGGGTATATATTACGCATTTTTTACAATAGATTGACAAAACATTTTGAATATGTTAGTTTGAAACTAAATATTAAGAATGGAAGGAGTGCCTAACTATGGATTTTAAAAATGTGGATAAAAAATATCGCCCCATTCCGTTTTGGTCTTGGAATGAAAAATTAGAAACTGCCGAAAGCGCACGACATATCGACTTGATGAACGATGCCGGAATGGGCGGTTGTTTTATGCATGCCCGCGGTGGGTTGCAGACTGAATTCATGAGCGAAGAATGGTTTGAAAATGTTCAAACAAGCATTGGTAAAACAAAAGAAAAGGGAATGTACGCGTGGGCATATGATGAAAACGGGTGGCCGAGCGGCTTTGGCGGCGGCGCGGTCAACGGACTCGGTCTGGAATTTCAACAAAAGTATTTGCGCATGGAGGATGGCGAAACACACGGAGAACATACCATTTGCAATTACGGCGGAAAACACTTTTATTACGATGTCAACCCGTTTTATGTGGATACCCTCGATCCCAAGGTAATAAAAACTTTTCTTGAAAAAATTTATCAGCCGTATTACGAAAAATTCGGGACGGATTTTGAGGGCTTTTTCACTGATGAGCCCCAGGTCTCTCGTAACGGTATTCCATGGAGTTTTATATTGCCGCAAGCATACCAAGACACTTACGGAGAAAATTTGCTTGAAAAGTTACAGGAACTGTTTGAGCCTGTCGGCGAGTATAAAAAGACGCGTTTTCAGTTTTGGAAGTTAATAACGGATATGTTTTCTCAAAATTTCTTCCGTCAAATTTACACTTGGTGTAATGAGCATGGTTTGAAATTGACCGGACATTGTGTTTTAGAGGAGGGTTTAAGAGGTCCTATTACTTCCAATGGTGCAGTGATGCCTCATTATGAATACTTTCATATTCCCGGCATGGACTGGTTGGGCAGAAAAAACGGTACGCAACTGACCCCGCTGCAGGTAGGCTCAGTTGCGGCACAGCTTGGAAAAAAGCAGGTTTTAACTGAAATATATGCTATGTGCGGACATAATATCAGTTTTGATGAGATGAAAGGCATGCTGGAGTGGCAAATGGTTCACGGAGTCACGCTGTTCTGCCAACACTTGGAAGGGTATTCTCTGCGTGGCATTCGAAAAAGGGACTATCCGCCGGCGTTATTTTATCAGCAGCCGTGGTGGAAAGATTACTCCGTTTTTAATGAATCCATGGCGCGGATTGGTATGATTCTGACTGAAGGAAAAGAAGAATATGACACTTTGCTGATTCACCCGCAGTCTACGGCGTGGATTTATTTTGATAATCAACACTTTGATGAAATCGAGTCGCTGAACACCAAGCTATTACAAATCGTGCAGGAATTGGAGCAAAAACATATCTTGTTCCATTTAGGTGATGAAACCATTATGGAACGTCACGCCAAAGTCGAAAACGGTTGTTTGATAATCGGACAGCAGAGGTATCGAACGGTGGTATTACCCCCTCATGAGATTTTGTTTAACAGCACATATCGCTTGTTGGAGGAATTCAAACATAGCGGCGGCAGAGTGGTGGAATCTGTTGATGAACTATCTGTCAATTCTGTGTTTGATAATCCGAATATTTTGCATACCAAGCGCAGCTTTGACGACTATGATGTATATTATTTGGTAAATAGTACGCCTGAAGAGCAAAAAGCCGTTATTTCTGTCGGAAGTAAGATGATTGATATTATTACCGTTTAGCGGAGAGTATACCTTTGGCGCATGGGGAAGTTTGCTTGTCATTGAGGACGGAACTCCGCGGGCGCAAAAAAAAGAGGAAAAGGCGCTGAATTCTCTGAATCTTGATGGTGTGTGGAAGATAGAGGAAATGAGCGCAAATGCTCTAACGTTGGATTTTTGCGATTATTATTTTGACGGGATATTGGAAGAGAAAAACGGCTATGTACTGAACATTCAAAATCGTGCCTGTGCTTTGGAACGTCCGGTTCAGATAAAATGCGAATATACTGTCATGGCAGAGCATGTGCCCGATTCCTTGTTCCTTGTATGCGAAACGCCTGAAATTTTTTCAATTCGTGTGAACGAACAGACGATTGATACAACAGATTGCGGGTATTTTATGGACAAATCTTTCAGAAAACTACAAATTGCGCCGCAAATGAGAACGGGTGAAAATAAAATTACATTAACAGTAGATTTTCATCAGTCATCCCAGGTATATGAGAATTTGAGAAAATCTTGCATTTTTGAAAGTGAGAAAAATAAGCTGACTTATGATATGGAGATAGAGCCAATTTATCTGGTCGGTAAGTTCAGAATAAAAACTGAGGGAAAGTTTGAGAACTTACCGCGCAATGCAGTTCGCTATCAGAAAGGATTTGTAATTTCTGCATTGCCGGAACAAATTAGTCTTGCGGACATACAGCAGCAAGGCTTCCCGTTCTTTGCCGGAGAAATCACTTTGAGCAAAGAGTTTGATGTCACAGACACCAATATTTGTTTAAAATTTAAAAAGCAAGGTGTCAACGTTCTGCGCGTCAGCGTAAACGGAGACGAGGAAACCTGCATCCTTTGGGAGCCACATGAAATAGATTTGAGCAAACGACTTGTCTGCGGGAAAAATAAAATTACACTGACATTAGTGAACAATCTTAGAAATTTACTTGGTCCGCATCACCTGAACGAGGGGGAAAGCTATTCGGTTTCTCCGGCGTCTTTCTTTAAAGAACCTTGTGTTTGGAATGCGAACCCAGAAAAAGATTGGAACGATGGTTATTGTTTTGCACGATTCGGTCTTTCGTCAAGGTAAACGTCCCGGCGGATGTGCCAATGTACATCCGCCTTTGAAACGCGCTTATGCTTTGAATGTCGTTATTATTTATTGATTTATTTAAACTCTTGATTACCATATCTGTTCGGGGCGCCATGAGTGCGCGTGGCAGATTGCAATTGCCAAAGCATCGGCTGTATCGTCGGGCTTTGGCACTTTTTCTAAATTCAAAATCATTTTCACCATTTGTTGCACCTGTTTCTTTTCGGCACGACCATAGCCTGCGACCGCCTGCTTGACCTGCAAGGGAGTATATTCATAAATCTTTAACCCCGCATTCATAGCCGCCAAAACAATGATTCCCCTTGCTTGCGCGACATTGATTGCGGTGGTTGTGTTAGTGTTGAAAAACAATTCTTCAACAGCCATAAATTCCGGTTTTACACGTTCAATCAGTTCCGTCAAATCATCATATATCTTTTTAAACCGTTCAAATAAATCTTGACCCGCAGGTGTGGTAATCGCGCCGTATTCTACGGTTTTAAAATGATTTCCCTCATAGTCCAATACTCCGTACCCCACAATCGCAAAACCGGGGTCTATTCCTAAAATTCTCATTTGTACCCTCCAAACTGTTACAAATTCTGTGAACTTTCACGAAATTTGTAAAATCACTTGCAAATCAGACCAATCTGCTATATAATGAATATGTTTATATATTGTACTATATTTTTCATTTTTTTTCAATGGGAGGAATGACATATGAAAAATGAAAAAATGACAACTCGACAATTTGTTAGGATTGCACTGTTGTCGGCGCTTGCGGCTGTTCTGACGATGTTTCCGCATATTAGTACACCAACAGGCGGTTATGTACATTTTGGCGATAGTGTAATCTATATTGCGGCAATTTTTTGGGGTCCTGTTCCCGGCATGATTGTGGGTGCTATCGGGCATTCGATTGCCGATGCTCTCACTGCACCGATATTTATTCCGGCAACTTTTATCATTAAGGGCATCATGGGTTTCTTGATTGGAAAAATCGTTTATCAGAAAATCGATGTAAAACATTTTGTGTTTGCGGGCTTGATCGCCTTGCTTATTGTAACATTTGGTTACTTTTTTGCGGAATGGATTATGTTTGGACTCGGCGGCGCGTTGACAACATTTGTTTCCTCGCCGATACAGTGGGGAATGAGTATTGTGGCATCTGCGATTCTGATACCCATCTTTCGCGCGGTTTATCAGCGAATAAACTAAGTTAAAAATTAATTTTTCATAGAAAAAGGAGTTAGGTATTATGGCAAAGGAAAAGGTAGTATTGGCTTATTCGGGAGGTTTGGACACGTCCATCATTATTCCGTGGCTGAAAGAGAATTATGATTACGAAGTTATTGCGGTTTGCGGTGATGTTGGTCAGGGAAAAGAGACTGATGGTTTGGAGGAACGTGCAAAGAAGAGCGGCGCTTCCAAGTTATATATCGAAGATTTGCGCGACGAATATGTGGAAGATTTCATTTTTCCAACATTGAAGGCTGGCGCCATCTACGAGGGAAAGTATCTTTTGGGTACATCACACGCGCGTCCGATTATTGCACGTCGCTTGGTGGAAATTGCGGAGCAGGAGGGAGCTGTGGCGATTTGTCACGGCGCAACTGGAAAAGGTAATGATCAAGTTCGTTTTGAATTGACAATTAAGGCTCTCGCACCGCATTTGAAGATTATTGCTCCATGGAGAATTTGGGATATCAAGTCCCGTGAGGACGCAGTGGACTATGCGGAAGCGCATGGTATCGAAGTGCCTGTTACCAAGAAAGACCTATACTCCCGTGACCGCAATATATGGCATATCAGTCATGAGGGGATGGATTTGGAAGACCCTGCAAACGAGCCGCAGCTTGACAGTTTGCTCAAGTTGACTGTTCCGCCGGAAAAAGCACCGGATACCCCTTGCTACGTGACGATTGGATTCGACAAAGGAGTTCCTGTTTCTGTTAATGGCGAGAAAATGGCGCCTCGCCCATTGGTGGAAAAACTTAACGAAATCGGCGGTGCGAACGGCGTTGGTATTGCGGATATTGTAGAGGATCGTTTGGTAGGTATGAAGTCCAGAGGTGTATATGAAACACCGGGTGGCACTATTCTTTATGCCGCAATTCAAGAACTGGAATTTCTATGTCTTGACCGTGACACACAAGCGTTCAAACGTCAGGCGGCAATTAAGTTCAGTGAATTGGTGTATGATGGCAAGTGGTACACTCCGCTGCGTGAAGCGCTTTCTGCAATGGTAGATTCCATGGAGGAAACCGTCACCGGCGAAGTGAAGCTAAAGTTATACAAAGGTAGTATTTCCGTTGCGGGTACCAAATCACCGTATTCGCTTTATAACGAAGATATTGCAAGTTTCGGTGACAGCCATGAGTTGTACAGCCATAAGGATTCGGAAGGTTTTATTAATTTGTTCGGCTTGCCGCTCAAGGTCCGTGCGATGATGAAGAAAAAGGCGTCTGAATAAATATCAAATGATAAGGGGCGCTTAAGCGCCCCTTATCATTTGAAAAAGGAGACTTGGCTTCATGTGAAAAACGCACATGAATTCGTTCTGCAGGAATGATGAACGCCATTATATGCCTTTTCTGCCCACGATAAGGCGTAGGCGAAGAATTTTATTACTATTTGTGGGTAGAAAGGCTATGGTGATTAACATGGCAAAATTATGGGGTGGTCGCTTTTCAAAGGCGACTGATATATTGGTAGACGATTTCAACTCTTCTATCCGTTTTGACTCGCGGATGTACCACCAGGACATTCGGGGCAGTCAGGCGCACGCCGAGATGCTTGGACGGCAGGGAATTATATCTAAGACAGATGCGGAATTGATTGTCAAAACCTTGGACGAGATTCTACAAGATATAGAAAATGGCAAGATAGAATTTGAAATTGACGCTGAAGATATTCATATGAATATTGAAACAATTTTGATTTCTCGTATCGGAGATGTGGGAAAGCGTTTGCATACCGGACGCAGCCGCAATGATCAGGTTGCATTGGATACCCGTATGTATCTTCGAGATGAAGCAGAACAGGTGAGGGGAGAATTGCAGGAACTGCAAAATGTTTTGCTTACAATTGCTGAAGAGAACTTGACGACGATTATGCCGGGGTACACTCATCTGCAAAAGGCACAGCCTGTTACGCTTGCGCATCACGTTATGGCGTATGTAGAGATGGTGGAACGTGATATACAGCGGCTGGGTGACTGGCGCAAGCGTGTAAATGTGATGCCGCTGGGCAGTGGCGCTCTGGCAGGGACAACCTATCCGTTGGACAGAGAATTTGTAGCGGAAAAACTCGATTTTGATTCTGTAACACGAAATAGCTTGGATGGTGTATCTGACCGTGATTTTGTCTGCGAACTGGCGTTTGTGCTGTCCATGATTATGGTGCATATCAGCCGCTTTTCGGAAGAAATTATTCTGTGGAGTTCACATGAATTCAGCTTCATTGATTTAGATGACGCGTACAGTACGGGTTCGAGCATTATGCCACAGAAGAAAAATCCTGATGTAGCGGAGTTGGTACGCGGTAAGGCTGGACGTGTATTTGGCTCACTGAGCGGATTGCTGACAGTGATGAAAGGACTTCCGCTGGCATATAACAAGGATATGCAGGAGGATAAGGAACAGATTTTTGACGCGCTTGATACGGTTAAGATGTGTCTGCCTGTATTTAGTAAAATGCTTGCAACCATGCGGATACGCACAGATAGAATGTTAGAGGGCGCAAAAGGCGGTTTCACTAACGCAACCGATGTGGCGGATTATTTAGTGAAAAAGGGTATGCCTTTCCGTGACGCGCATGCCGTAGTTGGAAAAATGGTTGCATATTGCTTGGATAAAAACAAGGTAATTGACGCGCTGACCATGGAAGAATTTGTACAGTTTTCTGATGTATTTCAAACTGATGTGTATGACGCGATTTCACTGGAAACCTGTGTCAATCAGCGTAAACTGATCGGCGGTCCGGCGGTGGAAACGGTGCAATCAGCAATTGCACATTATCGTAAATAAAAAGTTTTAAACACTGCAGGAAGGGAGGCATACTGCATGAATGATGAATATAAAATCAGATTAGATAACGAGGGGAGTTTTTCAGAACCTGATGTTGATACGGCAGACGTTCTTATTCCGCTTGAAGCGGAAATCCCAGAGGCTCGGTCGGCAGATGTGAGGCCGGAGTTGCTGATGAAATCCGCAGAATCGGCACAGCTCTTAGAGGCACTCCCTGAACAAAATGCGGCAATAGAACATAATTCGGAAGAAAATAGAGAGCGAAAAAAGATGCATCTTCGGCTGTGGATTTATATTTTGGCAACCATGGTCTCATTTGGGATTTGCGTTCTAACCCCGTATTCGCATTTAGGAATAACGGTATTTGCTGCTGTTCAGATTGTGTCGTTATTTACGATTCCGCAGTGGTACCAAACGAAGCGCAGTACGTTTCGCGCAATGATGATATTAAGCTTGGTGTTATTGGCAGTTTTCCCGTTGATTGGCGGAAATATGTGTTTTCGAGGATGGAATTATGCCGTTTCTGCTGTATTGATGGTGTGGATTGTATTGGAGACACTGGGGCGTTTGCCGTTGGACGAAAATTTTTTTCTTTGCATCAGTAATACATTTTCTTTGCTTTTCTCAGCGATAGGGCGAATGTTTCGTCCTTTTACGTGGCTAAAGCGGAATAAAAATGGAGAACGTGGCATCATGCGTCGCATTCTGTTGGGATTGCTGATTGCTCTCCCTGCGGCGATTTTGTTGATTTGGATGCTGTCGGCAGCAGATTCTGTATTTCTTTGGTATTTATCTGACTTTTTGCACTGGTTTGCAAAGCTGTTTACCTTCGTCGGCATTGTCAAGTTGATAATTTCGCTAGCGGTAGCGTTGATTTTGTCACAGTTGTTGCATACAGCACTGTGTGTACCGGCTTCTCAAAGACAGGAAAAGGTTGTACACACTGATAAGGGAGATGTTTTAATACTCGGCATTGTATTTGGTATGATATGTCTGATTTATACCGTATTCATTTTGATACAGTTCCGTTATCTGTTTGCGCAGGCGGAATTACCGCTTGGCTTAACTTATGCAGAATATGCACGACGTGGCTTTTTTGCGCTTGTAGTGCTCAGTGCATTGAATGTGTGCATTGTACTTTGTATTTGTCGTGCGCTAAAATATACATTATCTGTGAATTCCGTTTCTACAGGGATAATGAAATTTATTCTGTGGTATTTGTGTGCTTCAACAGCGGTGCTGTTGGTCTCTGCCGCATACCGTATGTTTTTGTATGACCAAGCGTATGGCTATACACGGCAGCGGTTGTTCGTTTATCTCGTTTTGGCAGTGGAAGCGATTGTGCTGCTACTGACAGTGTTGCGCATTATTAATGTCCGCTGGCGTTTGGCACGGGGATACGCTGCATTGCTGCTGTGTTTTTATTTAGCATTGAACCTGCCGGGTATCGATGCGGTAATTGCTTCTAAAAACATTGACCGTTTTGAGGCGGGAATGAATTTAGACGTGAAATATTTGACTTCTCTTTCGCCCGATGCGGCTGCTCAGATTGCGAGGTTAAAAAATGTGCGCGATAAAAAAGATGAGCATGACAGAGATATCGGTGAATGGGTAGGCAGGTATTTTCAGAAATTAAAAGATGAAGAAGTTGCTTGTCGTTATGATTGGCGCAGATTTAGTTTTTCGAGAATGAACGCTTATCAGATTGCAGAGGATGTTTTAAAAGAAAGATAAATGAAAGACGGGGGTTTGGTATAGATCAAATCCCCGTCTTTTGTATAAATAGAAAAATTGTTCTATAAGTTGTTTTGTACCGTCAATTCATTCTTATAAAATAATACAAATCAAACCACCGCTGCCTTCGTTAATGATTTTTTGCAGGGTTTCCTGCAATTTCATCTGCGCGTCGTCCGGCATACGGTACAGTTTGTTGTGCAAACCTTCGTTGACCAGTTCATGCAAAGATTTTCCGAAAATGTTGGATTCCCAAATCTTTTTCGGGTCAACTTCAAATTCTTTCAAAAGGTAATGTACCAATTCCTCCGATTGTTTTTCTGTTCCGACAATCGGGCTGACCTCTGTTTCAATATCCGCGCGGATCATATGAATAGAGGGGGCGGAAGCTTTCAGTCGCACGCCGAATCGACTGCCCTGCTTAACAATTTCCGGTTCCTCTAAGGTAAGTTCGTCAATAGTGGGCGAGACAATGCCGTAGCCTTTTTGATTCACTTCCTGAATCGCCATTGCTACTTTATCGTATTCACGTTTCATTGCAGATAGTTCACCTAAAAGAGTCATTAAAGATTGTTCTCCGTCTATAGCAAAACCGGTGGTTTCCTCAATCATTCTATAGAACAAAGACTGCGGTGTTTCCAGTTGAATGGAAACAATACCATTCCCCGGATTGACCCCTTCAACTCTGACAGTGTTAATATACTCGTATTCGCCTAACTTTTCCGGCAGGGAACGCGCGTCGGACAGCTTGAAAATATCCTTAACGGATTCCGAAACTGTATCACGGATTCCTTTTTTCAGCCAATGCTCATCATCTAAAGCGTCTACCCATTTAGGAACGTTGATGCCAATTTCCGTTAGAGGAAATTCAAAAAGAATTCGTTCCATTATCATACCGACATCTTCGGCAGAAAGTTCCATGCAATTGATGGGCAACACGCTTACACCGTATTTTTCTTCCAATTCCTGCTTATACATTTGCGTGCGCTCAGAATAGGGATTGACCGTATTCATCACAACGATAAAAGGCTTGCGGATTGCTTTTAACTCCTCAATCACTCGTTTTTCTGCGTCGATATAATCCTCGCGTTCAATCTCGGTGATACTGCCATCCGTTGTCACAACAATGCCGATTGTAGAATGTTCGGTTATGACCTTTTTAGTACCAATCTCTGCCGCTTCTGCAAAAGGCATTTCGTCTTCAGACCATGGTGTCATCACCATGCGGGGCGCTTCGTTTTCAATATGACCCAGGGCGTTTTCAACGATATAGCCTACGCAGTCAATCATTCTCATGCGGAAGGAGGTGCTGTCACCCAATGTGATGTCTACCGCCTCGTTTGGAATAAATTTCGGCTCGGTGGTCATAATCATTTTTCCGCCTGCGCTCTGTGGCAGTTCGTCCATAGCGCGTTCCCGTTTGTAATCATTTTCTATGTTGGGAATCACCATCAAATCCATGAAGCGTTTGATAAATGTTGATTTTCCCGTGCGCACCGGTCCGACCACCCCGATATAAATATCTCCCTGTGTTCGGCTTGCAATATCTTTATAGATGTTGTAACCTTCCATATGTATACCTCCTGTATATAAATTTATCATTTTTCAAAAATGTTGGACAATATCTCTATATTTATATGGAAACAAGCTGACATTTAGAACCATCTGCCGAAATCTGTTTTTACAGCTTGATTTTTGGTTGACAAATGAAAAGTACGGGTCTATAATATTATGTAGAATTTTTAGAAAAGAGGAACGATAAGAATGGCGTATTTATTGGTTCACTATCCCAAATGTTCTACTTGCCAAAAGGCGAAAAAGTGGTTGGATGAACATGGTATTTCTTATAAAGAAAGAGACATCAAGCTGGAAAAACCTTCTCATGAAGAAATGAAGCAATGGTACGGAAAAAGTGGCTTGCCGCTGAAACGTTTTTTTAACACCAGTGGTATGCTGTACAAGGAATTGAATTTGAAGGACAAACTGCCAGAGATGTCAGAGGAAGAGCAATTGAAATTACTTTCCACTGACGGCATGTTGGTCAAGCGTCCTCTTATAGTTGGCGATGGTAAGGTTTTGGTTGGATTCAAGGAAAAGGAATGGGAAGAACTGTAAAAATCTATGTAGAATTATCAGACTTTTGCGAAAAAAATCTTGCATACAAAAAAGTATTATGATATAATTGTTCAGATAGAGGATAATTTTACGGACTGAGGTGTGAATATGTATAAAATTTTAAAAAAAGAAGTGTTGAACCCGTCAGTTTCTTTGATTGTGGTAGACGCTCCATATATTGCAAAGAAGGCAGAGCCGGGGCAGTTTATTATTTTGCGTATTGACGAGCAAGGGGAAAGAGTTCCGTTTACCATTGCTGATTTTGATCGCGAAGCAGGAACGGTAACCATTATATTCCAAAAGGTTGGGGCAACAACAGAGCGTTTAGATTTATTAAAGGAAGGCGACAGTATTTTAGATTTTGTCGGTCCGCTGGGAGTTGCCTCTCACTTTGAAAACGTAAAAACTGCAGCTGTTATCGGCGGAGGTTTGGGAACGGCAATCGCTTATCCGCAGGCGAAAAAATTGCACAGCATGGGTGCTGAAGTGGATATGATTAACGGCTTCCGCAATAAGGATATCGTGATTATTGAAGATTTGTGCAAGGAGGCTTGTACAAATTTATATACCATGACAGACGATGGTTCCAACGGCAATAAAGGTTTTGTTACCAGCAAGCTGGAGGAGTTGATTAAGAGCGGAAAGAAATATGATGTTGTAATTGCGATAGGTCCGCTTGTCATGATGAAAGCGGTTGCCGAGTTGACCCGTCCTTACGGGATTAAAACAATCGTAAGCATGAACCCTGTTATGATTGACGGAACCGGTATGTGCGGCGGCTGTCGCGTCACCGTTGGCGGAGAAACCAAGTTCGCCTGCGTAGACGGACCGGATTTCGACGGGCATCTTGTGGACTTTGACCAAGCAATTTTGCGTTCTAAGATGTTTGGGGAAAAAGAAAAACAGGCAATGAAAAATCACCAATGCAGAATGGAGGGAATGCACCATGCCTAATATGTCATTGACAAAAGTTCCGATGCCGGAACAAGACCCAAATGTCAGAAATAAAAATTTTGAAGAGGTTTCCTCGGGATATACAGAAGAAATGGCAATAGAAGAGGCGCAGCGCTGTCTGAACTGCAAGCATATGCCTTGCGTGAGTGGTTGTCCGGTAAATGTGAAAATTCCCGAGTTCATTCATTTGGTGTCTGAGGGAAAATTTGAAGAGGCTTATCATAAAATTCAGGAGACCAGTTCCCTGCCGGCAGTCTGCGGTCGAGTTTGCCCGCAGGAAAGCCAGTGCGAAAAGTATTGCGTACGAGGCATCAAGGGCGAGCCTGTCGGCATTGGCCGTTTGGAGCGTTTTGTTGCGGACTGGTTCATGAAAAACGGAAAAGAAGAGGTCAAGACTGCCGCGAAAAACGGCAAGAAAGTTGCCGTGGTCGGGGCGGGGCCTGCCGGACTTACCTGTGCTAGTGATTTGGCTAAACTTGGTTACAGCGTAACAATTTTTGAGGCTTTTCACACGCCGGGCGGTGTCTTGATGTACGGTATTCCGGAATTCCGTCTACCGAAGAATATCGTTCAGGCGGAAATTGAGAAGTTGAAAAACTTAGGCGTTGAAATCAAACTGGATATGGTTATCGGAAAGGTTCTGTCCGTAGACGAATTGCTCACAGAGGAGGGCTTTGACGCGGTATTTATCGGTACGGGTGCAGGTTTGCCGAGTTTTATGAAGATTGAGGGAGAAAATTTGAATGGCGTATATTCCGCAAATGAATTTTTGACCCGTATCAACTTAATGAAAGGTTATAAATTTCCGGAATATGACACGCCGGTTTATATGGGGAAAAACGTTGTGGTTGTTGGCGGTGGTAACGTTGCAATGGACGCGGCGCGCAGTGCAAAGCGTATGGGTGCGGAGAATGTATATATTGTTTATCGTCGCGGCGAAGAAGAAATGCCGGCGCGTTTGGAGGAGGTTCACCACGCAAAAGAGGAAGGTATTGAATTCCGACTGTTGTGTAATCCGACTCGAATTTTGGGCGAGGACGGCTGGGCAAAACAAATAGAGTGTGTAAAAATGGAACTCGGTGAGCCAGATGCTTCCGGAAGACGTCGTCCGCAGCCGGTCGAGGGCAGTGAATTTCTGATTGATGCGGATGCTGTCATCATTGCAATTGGACAGACACCAAATCCGCTGATAAAAAGTACTACACCCGATTTAGAGACTAACAAATGGGGATGCATTGTTGCAAAAGAAGAAACAGGTGCAACAAGCAAAGAAGGGGTATACGCCGGCGGCGATACGGTAACCGGTGCGGCGACTGTTATTCTTGCGATGGGGGCAGGCAAAACTGCGGCGAGTTCCATTGACGAATACTTAAGAGGAAAATAAAATTTATATATTAAAGTTTCAAAAGGAGAGATGACATCGTGGCAGTAAAAAATCAGTATCTAAAAGATGTACTTGCACAGGTGGAAAAACGCAACGCGGGAGAAGCAGAGTTCTTGCAGGCGGTAACTGAGGTTTTGGAATCTTTGGAACCGGTAATTGAAAAGCATCCGGAGTTTGAGGCTAGCGGATTGATTGAGCGCTTGGTAGAGCCGGAGCGTGTGATTTATTTCCGTGTTCCGTGGACAGACGATAACGGTAAGGTTCAGGTTAACCGTGGTTACCGTGTGCAGTTCAACAGCGCAATCGGTCCTTACAAAGGCGGTTTGAGATTCCATCCATCCGTTTGCCAGAGTATTATTAAATTCTTGGGGTTTGAGCAGATTTTTAAAAACTCTTTGACTGGGTTGCCGATCGGCGGCGGTAAGGGCGGCTCCGACTTCGATCCTAAGGGAAAGAGCGACGGAGAAGTTATGCGTTTCTGCCAGAGCTTCATGACAGAGCTTTGCAAGCACATTGGCGCTGATACAGACGTTCCTGCCGGCGATATCGGTACAGGCGGACGTGAGATCGGTTTCATGTTTGGTCAGTATAAAAGATTGCGTAATGAATTTACCGGTGTACTGACAGGCAAAGGTTTGACTTACGGCGGCAGCCTTGCAAGAACTGAGGCTACTGGTTACGGTCTTTGCTACTTTACAAACGCTATGCTCAACGATAATGGCAAATCTTTCAAGGGTGCTACCGTTGCAATCTCCGGTTCAGGCAATGTTGCAATTTACGCAACAGAAAAAGCAACCGAACTGGGCGCTAAAGTTATCACATTGTCCGATTCCAATGGCTATATCGTTGATAAGAACGGTATTGATTTGGCGGCTGTAAAGCAAATTAAAGAAGTGGAAAGAAAGAGAATTAAGGAATATTTGACCTATCATCCGGAAGCAGAATATCATGAAGGATGTAAGGGTGTATGGACAGTTCCTTGTGATATTGCATTGCCTTGCGCAACGCAGAATGAGTTGGATGGCGAATCTGCAAAAGCCTTGGTTGCAAATGGCTGTTATGCGGTAGCCGAGGGCGCTAATATGCCTTCAACTCCTGAGGCTATCGAGACATATCTTGCTAACGGTCTTCTCTACGGTCCTGCTAAGGCAGCTAATGCCGGCGGTGTTGCTACATCCGGTCTTGGAAATGAGTCAGAACAGCGAGAGACTTTCCTGGACATTTGAAGAAGTTGACGCAAAATTAAAAGGCATTATGGAAGATATTTATGCAAAGAGTAGCGCGGCAGCAAAAAATTACGGTCATGAGGGTAATTATGTTATGGGTGCTAACATTGCAGGTTTCCTGAAAGTCGCAGAGGCTATGATGGCTCATGGTATCATCTAAGTTTAATCTATAATTGAAGGGCAGTATTTACAAATTATATTCCGAGCATTCATATGCTCGGAATATACTCACACTTTCGGAGGTGCGCTGTGGTTTTTGAAGAAAAAACGATTTCATCTGAGACAAAATATAAAGGGCACATTATAAATGTTCGTGTTGACACGGTTGCTATGCCGGATAACCGCACTGCTTTCTGTGATATTGTTGACCATCCGGGAGGTGTAGGAATAGTTCCTCTGACGAATGATAACGAAGTCATTATGGTCAAACAGTTCAGAAAACCGATTGAGAAAGTAATCTATGAAATTCCGGCTGGAAAATTAGATAACGGCGAACCTCACTACGACTGTGGTGTGCGGGAACTGGAGGAAGAAACAGGCTTTAAGGCAAAGGAGTTCATCTTTTTAGGGCATATGTACCCAACTCCAGGCTTTGCTAACGAAACAACATATTTATATCTCGCAAAAGGGTTATATCAAGGTGAACTCCACCTCGATGAGGATGAATATCTCGACATTGAGACAATTCCGATCGAAACTGTGCGGGATATGATTATGAAAAATGAAATCAACGACGCAAAAACTGTATTTGGCATTTTCAAGACGTTGGAACTAATAAAAAATAACTAGATTTAAGATATCTCCGCCCCTATAGGCCAGGGCTTTTACTTAAATTTTTTCGGCGGAGAGTAGAATTTTTCAATAAAAGCGTTGAATGGCGAGTTTTTGCCTTTATAGAGTCTCTAAACAGGAGAGTAATGCCATGAAGAATAAAATTCAAGTTAAAATCAACGGAATGGAATATACTTTGCTTAGCACTGAACCGGAAGATTATGTTCAAAAGGTTGCTTCTATGGTCAACCGTAAGATGAACGAAGTGACAGAGAATTGTCCGCATCTCAGTACGGCTATGGCGGCAGTGCTTTCGGCAATCAACCTTGCTGATACTTGTCTGAAGTCGGATGGAAATTCTGAACATCTGCGCACACAGATTGCCGATTACGCAGATGAATTAAAAGGTGTAAAAAGTGAACTGGAAGAAAAAAAACAGGAACTGAGTAAGGTGTCGGCACAATTGCAAAAACTTCAAATTGAAATTGCCAAAAAAGATACCTTGATTTCCAGTCTGCGACACACTACTGTGTCTGAGCACGTGTCGCACGCTTCTGCTACACTCGATATTGCGGACAATACGGATGAAATAAAATAAATACATTTAGAAAGACAGAGGGATTTTCAGTGGAATTATTAGCGCCTGCCGGAAATTTTGATTGCCTGACCGCCGCCGTGCAAAACGGCGCAGACGCGGTTTATTTTTCGGGTAAGGCTTTTGGCGCACGAGGCTATGCGGACAATTTTGAACGTCCGGAGTTGGAACGGGCGTTGGATTATTGTCACTTACGAGGTTGTAAAGCGTATATCACGGTTAATACGCTTGTCCTTGACAAAGAAATGGCGGAATTAGCGGATTATTTGCTGTTTTTGAATAAAGCGGGAGCAGATGCGGTAATTGTACAAGATTTGGGTGTTGTCTCCTTAATTCGTGAGTGTTGTCCGGAACTTCCTGTTCACGCAAGTACACAGATGTCCGTACATAATACGGCGGGAGTGAAAAAACTCGAAAGTCTTGGCATAAAACGTACCGTTCTCGCAAGAGAACTTTCCAAAAATGATATTACTGAAATAGTGAATGCTACAAATATGGAAATTGAAATTTTTGCACACGGCGCAATGTGCATGAGCTATTCCGGACAATGTCTGATGAGCAGTATGCTCGGCGGGCGTTCCGGTAATCGCGGTAAGTGTGCGCAACCCTGTCGCCTACCTTATCAAATCAATGGCGAACAGGATGCAAAGTTTTATTTAAGTTTGAAAGATATGTCTCTGCTGAATCATTTAGCAGAGCTTCAAAATATCGGCGTTACTTCACTTAAACTGGAGGGACGCATGAAAGGAGCGGCATATGTCGCAGCAGTAGTACAAACTTATCGCCGGTGCTTGGATAGTGGAAAGCAGCCGAGCAATGAGGACTTGCAACTGCTTAGCAGTGTTTTTTTTCGTGGCGGATATAGTGACGGATATTTTACCGCTCAAACGGGCAGACAAATGTTTGCGTTAGACAAACCCGATAATCCGTACCAAAAGGAAAATAGCGAAACAACGAAAGAACTGCTGAAAACGTTTGTGAATACGGAAAATATTTGCAGGAAACTAAAAGGTCATCTCACTTTATCCCCTGGGCAATTTCCTGAAATACAATGGGATTGCGATGGGGTTACTGTTTCATACATCGGTACAGAACGAGTGCAAACCGCACAACAGCGTCCTCTGACGCAAGAAAGCGTGCTGATGCAAATGATAAAAACAGGCGGCACGGTTTTTCGGGTAGAGAAGTTGAACATTGCGCTTGAGCCTGACTGTTTTTTACCCGCGAAAGCACTAAACGAGCTGCGACGGGAAAGCTTGGCACGCTTGCAGGAACAAATAATTGCTTCATTCAAACGAAAGCATTTACAACAAGGGGCGTTTCCTGACATAATCGCTTTAAAGTTGAGAAAGCAAGCCGTTGCCGAGCATGAGGAATACCGTTGCTCAGTTCTGACCTTGGAGCAATTTCGTGCGGTGAAAAAGTTTTCGTTTGCAAAAATTGGGGTTCCGCTTTCACTGGCAATAAAACACCTCGCAGAATTGCAACAGGAAAAAGTGCGCATTGTTTTAATTCCGCCAGTAATTTTACGTGAAGAACAATGGAGAAAATGTCAAAAAGAGTTAAAGCTATTATATGAATCGGGGTTCCATTCTCTATATATTCATAATATTAGTATGTTGGATACAGAACTGCCTTATCAAAAATTTGCCAGTTTTCGGTTAAATATATTCAATAGACATGCGGCAGAATTCTTTCTGAAAAACGGCTGTTCAAGTGTAACAATATCGCCGGAGTTGAATCTATCACAAATGAGAGATATTGTTTCGGCTTTCTCTGCCGAAGGTATTGTATACGGGCGGTTGCCCTTGATGATAACAGAGAATTGCATTATTCGTAATCGAATGAATTGTCCTTGTGACGAGCAAAGCTATATTACTGACAGATTGGGTATTTCCTTTCCAGTCATAAGAGATGATGATATTTGTCGCAGTGTGGTTTTAAATGCAAAACCGATTTATATGGCAGATAAGGAAGAGGATTTGCGGCGTTCTCATATTACGATACGCCATCTTATGTTTACAACAGAAAATAAATCGGAATGTATGGCGGTGTGTTCCGAGTATTTTAACAAGTGTGATAGCGTTCCATTGGTAGATTTCACAAGAGCGCATTTTTACAAGGGGGTATAATCATGATTGATGTAAAATTAAAGTATTTATCTAACAAAATCAGCCGTCCCGAATATGCGACGCGGGGCAGTATAGGTATGGATTTGGCATCGGCCACTGAAGGTCCGAAGGTGGTAAAACCGGGAGAGCGGGTAATTATTCCCGTTGGTGTTGCTGTGCAAATTCCGAAGGGATACGGAGGCTTTGTTTTTGCACGTTCCGGACTTTCCGTAAAAAAGGGACTAACCCTCTGCAACGGCGTCGGTGTGATTGACAATGATTATACAGGAGAAATTAAATTGGCTATGGTCAACATCTCGGATAGTGACTATACAGTGAATCCCGGCGACAGAATTGCGCAGCTGGTATTTTTACCCGTTGAAATTGCAAATCTTGTCATTGTCGATGAATTGCCTCAAACTCAGCGCGGTGACAAAGGTTTCGGTTCTACGGGTAAATGATGACTCGCGGTGACCGTGTACTTATCCTATTGATTTCGGTTTTATCACTGGTTGCATTGCTAATTTTGAATATTTTTATATTTAGCGCAGATGTTTCAGAGGTAATTATCGAAGTGAATGGTCAGTCTTATGCACGATACTCGTTGCAAGATTTACGTAAGCCGAAAGAGGTTAGGATTGATACTGAATTTGGCAGCAATTTATTATTGCTGGAACAGGGAAAGGTTACTGCGTTGGAATCAGACTGCAAGGATAAGTTAGAAATGAAAGCGGGTGCAATCGATCACGCCGGGCAACAGTTGGTTTGCCTGCCTAATCGATTAGTTGTTCGACTGAAAGGGGATTCTTTGAAAATTGACGGGGTAACTTATTGATGACACATTCAGTTTTTCAAACCAAAAAACTTGTTTTGACAGCAATATTTGTTGCAGCAGGAATTGTATTGCAAGTCGCTGAACAAATGTTACCATTGATGCAAACGATTCCTGGTGGAAAACTCGGTCTTGCAAATGTCGTTTCCGCTGTGGGGATTTTGTTATTTGGAGGCGGATACGGAATTAGTATCGCTGTAATTCGGTCACTGCTTGGATGTTTACTGTTCGGTGGAATTAGTGCACTTCCTTACAGTTTGTGCGGTGCGGTGCTAAGTAGTTGTGTTATGAGCATATTAATTTGCAATCAGCAAAAACTGCTGAGTATGATTGGCATAGGAATCATTGGTGCAAGCGTACACAACATCGCGCAAATTCTTGTTGCATCACTTATATTGTCGAACGGCTACTTATGGACATATCTGCCGGTTTTGTTGCTGCTGAGTCTATTCAGCGGCAGCGTAGTGGGAACATGCGCGGCAAAGTTGAAGAATTATTTTGCGGCACACAAACTTATTTGAAATCGTGAAACAGAAAGGCATCAATAGTTATGAGAAATTATGTTTTGGCATCTCAGTCTCCGCGCAGACAGGAACTTGCGCGGATGTTAGGATTAAAATTTCGTGTTTTGGTGGATCATTCACCAGAAACAGCAGATTTCACCCAAGCGCCATCGGAAATTGTAAAAAAATTAGCCCAGCAAAAAGCGCAAAATGTTTTGAAACTCTGCAAAAAAGGCGAGGTAGTTCTTGCGGCAGACACTATGGTTGTGCGTGATGGCGTTATTTTAGGTAAACCCTCAAGCCGGGAGAACGCGCATGAAATGCTCACGTTGCTCAGTGGGAGCACTCACGAGGTTTACACTGGATTTTGTATCATTGATACTGAGCAAAATAAACTATATACTGATTTTGAATGTACTTATGTCACTTTTAAATCTCTTTCCGAGGAGGAAATTACGAATTATATCTCTACGGGAGAACCGATGGATAAGGCGGGGGCATATGGAATCCAAGGGATAGGCGCATTGTTTATAGAAAAAATCGACGGTGATTATTTTAATGTGATGGGATTGCCGCTGTGCAAATTGGGTAAAATTTTAAATACGGAATTTGGAATTTCTTTACTTTAATGATACAACCGCTTGTTTTGGCTCACATAGAGCGGTGATAAAACATTCAGTGGGCAGAAAGGTATGAATCGAGCATGGCTTGTGATATCGGAATAGATTTGGGAACATCAAATACGCTGGTTTATATGAAAGGCCGTGGAATTGTTCTGAATGAGCCGTCTGTAATTGCGGTTAGTCAGACAAACAGCAAGATTATGGCAATCGGTAATGAGGCAAGAGAAATGTTGGGAAGAACGCCCGGCGGAATTGTTGCACACCGTCCGATTAAAGAAGGTGTAATTGCTAATTTCGATATGACGGTGGAGATGCTAAAATATTTTATTAAAAAAACAGCGAAAAACAGCTTTTCCAAAATTCGCGCAGTTGTATGTATTCCGTCCGGAGTAACCGAAGTAGAAAAACGTGCGGTAGAGGAGGCAACGATTGCCGCAGGCGCACGGGAGGTTTATCTCGTGGAAGAGTCGATGGCGTCAGCGATTGGGGCAGGGATTGAAGTCAATGCTCCGGTAGGCAGTATGGTGGTAAACCTTGGCGGCGGAACCTCAGATATTGCTGTGATATCCCTTGGTGGTATTGTTACCTCTCAATCTCTGCGTGTTTCGGGCAACAGCTTTGATAATGCCATTATTCAGTATTTGAAGAAAACGCGCAATCTTTTAGTAGGCGAAATTACTGCAGAGGATATTAAGATTAAGGTCGGCTCTGCTTACCTGTTAAAAGAAGAACTTACTGTGGAATGCCGCGGGCGTGACACGGTTTCCGGGCTTCCTGTTACGGTAGAAATAAAATCTAACGAAGTACGGGACGCAATGCATGAGTGTGTAGAAGAGATTTTGGACGCGGTTAAAATGACTTTGGAAAAAACTCCTCCTGAGCTTGCAGCAGATGTAATGGACAGCGGTATTATTTTAACAGGCGGTGGCGGAATGTTGCGCGGATTTGGAAAACTGTTGAATGTCAATACAGATATTCCTGTCTATATGGCTGAAGCACCTTTGGAGTGTGCCGCAATCGGTGCAGGGAAAATTTTAGAAGAACTGGATTCTATGCGTCAGGTTTTGGTTGCAGGAAAAAGTAGATAACCTTTAGAGAAATACGTTTTTGCTGACGGACAGAAGTAACTCTTGATGAGAACAAAAGGAATGTGCGGTTGGGCGGTGTAAGGATTGAAAAACATTTTCAGAAACAAATATATCATGACTTTGTTGGCTGCAACGGTTCTTTTATTGGTAGCAGCAGGATATTTTGGCACACAAAAAATAAAAGCGGGTTTTGCTGAAGATTTGGTGGGCGTTATTGTAACGCCGATTCAAAAATTATTTTCTACTATCGGATATGCGGGAACAAATTTTTGGGGTTATTTTTCTGATATTGATATGTTACGTGATGAAAACAAATCACTTCTTTCTGAAAAAGCGGCGTTGGAACAGAAAATTCGGGACTTGCAAAGCTACGAAGCTGAAAACGAACGTTTACGCCGTATGTTGGATTTAAAAGAGACCAATCCCGAATTGGATATCGAAACAGCTGAAATTATTGCACGTGACCCGTCTGGATGGTATAATACCTTTACTATTGATAAAGGAACATCAAGTGGGCTTGCGCTGCATCAAGCGGTCATTACCACTGATAAATATCTGGTAGGACAGATTTACGATATTGGAACGACCTGGGCGAAGATTATTACAATTACTGATCCGGAAAGTTCGGTGGGAAGTATTATTTCGCGCTCACGTGATTTGGGTATTGTAGAGGGGGATGCGCAGTTAAGCGGTAACGGCTATTGCAAAATGACTTATATCTCCAAAAACACTAACTTGGTTTCCGGTGATTTTATTGAGACTTCCGGTATGGGTGGAATCTATCCGAAAGGCATTTTAATTGGAAAGGTGCTGGAAATTCGCCCTGAGACACACAGCATCTCGGAATATGCAATTGTACAACCCGCAGCTGAACTTGACCGCATCACAGAGGTTTTTGTTATCAAAAATGAAATGGTACAAATCCCTTAATAGGATTAATGTTATCTGTAAATGAAAAGGAGGAGTATGAATGAAAGCGGCGCATTACGGGATATGGCTGATTTTGCTGTCCGCACTTCAGCCTACTCTTTTAAACTATATAACAATCTATGGCGCAAAACCCAATCTCTTTTTGATTTTTGTAATTTTGGCTGCATTTTTTGGTGGTAAGAAGGATGGAGCAGTTGTTGGTGCAATATTTGGGATGATTTATGATTTATTGCTCGGCAAGACAATCGGACTGCATGCTATACTCTATATGTATTTCGGCGCTTTATTTGGTGTCGTGAGCGAGAACGTTCTGAAAAAACCTACAGTAATCATATCTGTTCCGACAGTTTTGCTTTCTTCGCTTGTGGCAGGTTGTATAGAGTATTTGTTTTGTGTGTTTAGGATAGCGGAACTTTCGTTCGGATATTCTTTTTTTCACACGATACTGCCAGAAACTATATATAGTGCATTGTTTACAGTCCTCATCTATTTGTTTTTGAAAAGGACAACGAAAATCTTCTCCATGAGTAGAAGGGTGAATGAATAGTGGAAAACAGAAACAGTTCAATCAATTTACGCTTTTTAGTGATATATCTTTTGATTGCGGTTTGTACAGTTGCGTGCATTTTCCGCTTATTCGATTTGCAAATTGTCAAAGGAGAAGAATATAGGGAGCAATCTGAAAAACGACTTGTTCGTGCCGCGCCGATTAAAGCGCCTCGCGGCGAAATCGTAGACCGTTACGGTCGCCCTTTGGTTACCAACCGAATGGGATTTTATATTCAAATTCAAAAATTGGATTCGGATGTTGATTCATTGAATCACGCACTACTGGAACTTGTTCGCATTATGCGGGAAGAGGACGCGGAATACACAACTACTTTCCCTATCAAAGGAGAATCACCATACTATTATGAATTTTCTCAAAACGCGGAGGAGTTGGACGCACAAATTGCCGCATGGAAAAAAGAACGCAAAATTGAAAAATATCAAACTCCGGAGGAAATTGTTGATTACTATAAAAGCAAATTTAAAATTTCGGATGATTATTCGAATGAAGAGATGCTTACTCTCATCGCCCTTCGCTATGAAATGGAGCTACGCGATTTCGGTACAATGACGCCTTACACTTTTGCAACTGACGTTCCCATGAATGTGGTACAAAAAGTTAAGGAACAGTCACGTATTCTGCCGGGGATTAGTATTGAGATTGAGCCTATTCGTGAGTTCCCAAACGGTGCGCTTGCGGCACATCTTTTGGGACGCACCGGTATCATTTATAAAGAGGAATATGATCAGTTAAAAGAACAGGGCTATGGCATGAATGATTTCATTGGCAAAGACGGCATGGAAAAGGTATTGGAAAAATACCTGAAAGGAGAGGATGGCTATCGAAGCGTGGAGCAAACCAAGAATGGTGGTATTGCGCAAGTTTTAAAAAGTCAGCCTGCTACCCCTGGTAATTATGCTGTACTTACACTTGATACAAAATTGCAACAAACCGTAGAGGAATCCCTGCAAAAGCGAATCGAACAGGCTCGAAGCGGCAAAGCAAAAGATGCTTATTGCGGTGCAGCAGTTGCAGTAGAGGTTTCAAGCGGCGAAGTGCTTGCCATGGCATCATATCCATCCTATGATCCAACAGAGTATAATAAAAACTACTCCACACTGCTTGAGGATCCAAACAATCCTTTGTTCAATCGCGCGTTGTGTGGTGTATATGAGCCGGGTTCCACATTCAAGCCTTTGGTTGCGGTTGCGGCATTGGAAGAAGGAATTATAAATCCAAGTACACAGATTTTGGATAAAGGCGTATACGAATACTATGCTCCGTCCTACACGCCCAGTTGTTTGGAATGGTCCAGCCGCCGACGCACCCACGGCAGTATCAATGCTTCTCAGGCTATCGGAGTATCTTGCAACTATTTCTTTTATGAAATCGGACGATTAATGGGGATTGAAACCATGAACAGTTATTCCCGCAGCTTCGGTTTGGGAGAATCCACAGGAATTGAACTGTATGAGGAAACAGGTAACTTGGCAGGACCTGAATTCCGCGCGAAATTTAATGCCGAATGGTATCCGGGCGACACTATTCAAGCAGCAATCGGACAGTCGGATAACGGATTTACCCCTGCACAGATAGCAAGTTATCTAACTACTGTTTTGAACAAAGGGACGAGGTATAATCTACATTTGCTCAAAGAGATAAAATCCTACGAGACGGGTGAAACCGTTTATCGAGAAACTCCAAAGGTAATGAGTAAAATTGAAATGAAGGATTCCACATACAATGCCGTAATAGATGGCATGCGTCGAGTGGTTGATGACGGAACAGCAAGGTCGGCTTTTGCCGGATTTTCTGTTAAGGTCGGTGGCAAAACCGGAACAGCGCAAGTTAGCAGCGGGCATGATAATGTTTTATTCATGGGTTTTGCACCGTTGGAAAATCCACAGATTGCGGTAGCTGTTGTATTGGAACATGGCGCTTCCAGTGGTTATGCAGCACAAGTTGCACGGGATATTTTTGAAACTTATCTTGCAACCGAGCAGCAACCGGAAGAACTCGGAGAGGAAGCAACGCAGAATGGCTTGTTGGAATAACGACACTATATCATAATATTTGTGAAATTATAGAAAAGGGTGGTAAGTATGGAGAATATGCAGGAAGCAGTTGCTTTAAAATGGTATAAAAACGGTATCGTGATTCATAGTAATCAAGACATGGAGTATGCTGACTTTCAAAAAGCGGTGGAAGAGAAGTTTGAAAAATCCAAATCCTTTTTCAACGGTTCAAGTATGAAGGTGGGGTTCAAGGGAAAAGAACGCAGCAAAGAGGAGTATTTGCAAATCATTCGCTATATCTCCACAAAATTCCATTGCCATTTTGATTTATGGGACGAACCGGAACTGCCCGAACATTCTACAGAGGAAAAAATGAAAACCTCTGCCGCAAAAGTGGATGTAATTAGCAAAGCACTGGAATTGGAAGCAGACGAAAATCTTACAAAATTCTATAAAAAGACAATCCGTTCCGGACAGCTTTTAAAATCCGACGGACACATGGTAGTCTTGGGAGATGTCAATCCGGGAGCAGAATTGGAAGCTGTCGGCAATATTATGGTAATGGGGACGGTAAAAGGAATTGTTCATGCAGGCTCTAAAGGTGATCGTGATGCAGTGGTTGTTGCACTGAATCTTTCTCCCACGCAATTACGAATTGCTGATATTATTACGCGTGCGCCTGACGAGGATACAAAAACGGATCTGAATCCTGAGGTTGCCTACATCAAAGACGGGCAAATTTTTATCGAAGATTTTTTACAAAAGAAAAAATGAGGAAAATACTTTGACATTTTTCTGCTTTTATGTTACTATAAAGAAGAGCGTATTTTAACTACATAGTTACTAAACAAAAAGGAAAGGTTCGCGGTATTGCAAGCGTTATGTGCGCATCGCGAAAATATACCTTATCAGCCCACGGGTAAGGTTATAATAATTGTTTTTATCACTATCTGTGGGCGGAAAGGCTACGGAAATTATATGGCAGGTACAAATTCACAGGTAATCGTTGTTACATCCGGCAAAGGCGGAGTAGGTAAGACGACTACAACCGCAAATATCGGCGTTGGGTTATCTACTTTAGGAAAAAAGGTTGTATTGATTGACACGGATATCGGCTTGCGTAATCTTGACGTTGTTTTAGGTTTAGAAAACCGCATCGTTTATGATTTGGTTGATGTTGTCACCGGTGTTTGTAAAACTCGTCAAGCTCTTATTAAAGATAAGAGATATGATGGCGTATTTTTGATTCCGGCAGCGCAGACAAAGGATAAGGATGCAGTGACTACCGATCAGATGCAGGCGCTTTGCGAGGAATTGCGGCAGGATTTTGATTTTATTATTATCGACTGTCCGGCTGGAATTGAACAGGGGTTTAAAAACGCGATCGCCGGTGCTGATAAGGCGTTGATTGTTACTACGCCGGAAGTTTCGGCAGTGCGTGACGCTGACCGCATTATTGGCTTACTAGAGGCAAACGAGATTGAGGAGCATTACCTTATTGTCAATCGTATCCGCACAGATATGGTAAAACGCGGTGATATGATGAATATTGACGATATTATTGATATTTTGAATATTGATTTAATTGGTATTATTCCTGACGATGAACATATCATTGTTTCCACAAATCGCGGAGAACCTGCGGTGATTGATGCAAAATCCTTGGCGGGACAAGCTTATCGTAATATTACTAAGCGTTTGACAGGCGATCAGGTTCCTCTGATGGACTTAGAAGAGGGAAATGGATTTTTCTCAAAACTGAAACGTTTTTTTTCTAAGGATTGAGAGGTTATAACAGCAAATAATTTAAAATCAGAGGAGAGGCTTCCATGCTGGATTTATTTAAGTTTTTGGGAAAAAAGCAAAATTCAAAAGATATGGCAAAGGATCGCTTAAAGCTGTTGCTTATTCACGACCGTGCTAATGTATCTCCTGAATTTTTAGAAACAATTAAGGATGAAATCATGCAGGTTTTAGAAAAATACATGGATGTTGCAGATAGTGGTTTGGATATTCAGATTACTACAACTGAGGGAGCGGACGGACATTCGCAAGTTCCTGCTCTGACAGCAAATATTCCGATTAAAAATATGAAAAAGAGAAATTAAGAGTCGGGAAATAAGCTCGCTTCAAACCCGACTTGACTGGAGGCGAGGAGCATGAACATTGCAATCATTGCTCATGATAAAAAGAAAGAATTGATGGTCGATTTTTGTATTGCATACAGCGGTATTTTAAAAAATCATAATCTTTGCGCTACCGGTACTACCGGTGCTTTGGTTGCGGACGCAACCGGCTTGGAGGTAAATCGCTTTTTGTCCGGTCCGCAGGGCGGCGATCAGCAAATCGGTGCACGCATTGCATATAACGAAATTGATTTGGTACTGTTTTTCCGCGACCCATTAACGGCTCAGCCACATGAGCCGGATGTTTCGGCATTGTTTCGGTTGTGTGATGTCCATAATATTCCGCTTGCAACCAATGTAGCTACTGCCGAAGTTTTGATTCGCGGTTTGGAACGCGGCGATTTAGATTGGCGTGATATTGTCAATCCGAAAAATTAAAAAGATTATCAAGTGCAACACTTTTCGGCATTATCCTCACAATAGGGTAATGCCATTTTAGTGTAATTTAGCTTTAATAGAAAAGGAGAGAGTATGTTGAATCAACTGCTAAAGCGTATAGTATGTCTGACAGTAGCGTTGCTCTGCTGTATATCGGTATGCGCAAAAGAAGAAAATATATCGACGGCGTTTAAAAATTCAGACGTTGACAGAAATGTGAATGATTTTATATCTCCTCAACCAACTTGGAGTTTAATAAGCGTAACCGAAGATTTATTGGTTGGTGACATTGCGTATATTACACTTGGAATGGAAAATGTAGAAAACCCATATGCTTTTGAAGGCGAAATTGCTTATGATGCGTCAAAATTACGCTTTGAACAGGTTGAGTTCCCCGACGGCGGAATTTCTAAGACCGAAATAGCAGATGAAACCATTACCTTTGTGTATAGTTGTGTAGGAGAAACAGAGATTAGCGATGTTGACAAACTGGCAGTTTTTCAATTTACTTGTTTGACTGAGCAGGACAGCACAGTGACTTTAACCTCCGCAGCAACAGTAAATACACAATTATTACTAAAGCGGGATAGCGCGCTTTCGTTAACCGCTTCTGTAAAAATGAAAAAGTCTGACCCACCCAAGCGACCAAGCAGCGGAGGGGGCGGAAGTTTTGGCGGCGGAAGTATCCGACCGCAAACAGTTCCTTCGCAGGTAACGCCGACAGAGCCTTTGCCAACACCAGAACCGGAGCCAGATGAAGTAATTGAGCCAGTAATTGCTCCGACCTTTCGAGATTTGCAGGGATTCGAATGGGCAGAAGAAGCTATCATTTCTTTGAGTGCAAAAAATATTTTATTGGGTACGGGCGGCGGAAATTTTGAACCCTTTAGACCGATGACTCGGGCAGAAGCCGCAAAAGTGTTGATTTCCGCATTTCCACCTGAAAGTGATGAAAGGGATGTACGTTTTTTCTCCGATGTAGAAGAGGGTGCATGGTATACTGAATGTATCCGCAGTGCAAGTGCGCAAGGTTGGATTAGCGGTTATGAGAACGGCAGCTTTGAGCCTAATCAGCAGATTACTCGAGAGGATTTTGCAGTGATTCTGATGCGTATTGCTCAGGTCAAAATGCTTTCCTCTGAGCAAACTGAAAGAAGCTTTACTGATTTTGCTTTGGTTTCGGACTATGCCGCCTCGGCAGTAAACGAGCTTGCAGCGCGTGGAATCGTACATGGGGATGAGAATGGAGCGTTTGCACCGCAGTCACCGATGACACGTGCGGAAGCAGCTCAAATACTGTATTCCATTCTAACAGCAATCGAGGAGGGGAGTATAGAATGAGAAAAAGATTTTTTTGCATATTACTAATATTGCTTATCACTGTATCGTTCGGAATAGCCATTATTCACGCGGAAGAATTGTCTGAAAACGCCGAAGAAACCCGTTTGTTTATAAGCGAATGTGATACAGAAAAAGATTTTTCTAAAATGGAAAATATTGCACTATATAACATTCCGCAAGAAGAACAAGAGGCGTTTTATGAGGATTTTACCACTTTACAGCGCAGGACAGAGGGGGAGGCGTATGTCGTTCTACCGATTCCATATATGCGTAGTGTGGCAATAGAATCCTATTACTGGAGCGGAGAGCCTTTAGAAGATTTGTTGTTTGAAGTTTCCTGCAACGGTGAAAAATGGGAGGAAATACTGTTTGAAAAAGAAATTACGCAGGAAGAAGGAAAATGGAATCTTGTCTGCTATACGATTTCCGAACTCTCATCGGGAACAGGATTTTTGAAAATAGAATTTCCGCACAATTCTACCGTGTGGAGTCCGCTTGTCGGAAAGATTACTGCGGAATTAGAGGAAAGTCGTGCAGAAAGAATTGATGTACAATCTCCGTCTGTTTTTGCCGTGCCACGCTTTGGAACGAAAGAATATCCTCTGACTGCACAAGTACTTGACCAAATGAATTTGCCTATGGAGATTCCTGTCACATGGACGTTAAATGAGGAGTCGATAAATCAATTGACGGGTGTTCAGTTATCCTCTGAAGGTATCTTGATCATTACCAGTGAAATGTCAGAAGTAGGAGAGGTCTTGATAAATGTTGCAAGCGACCAGGGGTCACTTAGCGCTGTATGGAAATGTAGTCTGCGTAAAGCACTTTTGGGTGACTATAATGAGGATTTTATGATAGACGAGTCGGAACTGATATACGCGCTGGAAAACTATCGGGCAACAGCTACAACAGTCGAAAACTGGAACGCGATACGCTTGATTGATATTGATGATGATGGCAAAATTGATGTGTATGATGTTGCATACTTAGCAAAACATCAGACTTCGCTACAGCAAGAAGCTATGGAAAATAATGACGAGCAAGGGCGGAAGGACTCGGAATAATGAAAAAAATATGTGTATTGTTGATTTTATGCCTGCTTTGTCTATGGAGTGTATATGCAGAGCAGGAGGAAAGTTCTGTACAGGTACCGTTTGACGGAATGTGGGATGACTGCGTAGATTTTTCAAAAGTGCAAACATACAGCGGCGATGGAGTGTGTGCGATTGAATCGCTCGGGGATGACCGCTCAGTGTTTGAAGAGGACTTTACCTTTTTTCAGCGCGTGACAAACGAGGCAGAATGGGTTATATACGAAATCCCGCAGGAGCGGTTCCTTTCCATTCAAACTTACTTTTGGCAAGGGGAAGCACTCAGACATTTTTCCTTTGAATGGTCAATAGACGGTCTCGATTGGCAACGCGCCAATCCAACCGTGAATACCAAAATGGTGGGCAGCGATAAATGGTTGCCTGTCAACTATGAGTTTAAAAAGCTGCCCGTTACTGCCAAATATTTAAAAATCAGTTTTCCGGCACAAAATTCGGTCGCATGGTCTCCTGTTATGTCATCTGTAACAGTAAATTCTTTTCCTCTTGAAGATGGCGGCTTTGCCGACACTGTCGATACACCATATCACGAGGCAGTCACGGTTTTGAATCATTTGGGCTTTATCAACGGGATAACTGAGACGGAATTTCAGCCCGGTGCACCTATTACGAGAGCGGAGTTTTGTACTTTAATTGCTCGTATTCTGAATACGGAAACCCTAGGAACGGTAGAAGAAAGGCCTCTCTTTGCAGATGTTGCGGTAGATTACTGGGGACGTAATTCAATTGAATTGCTATATCAGCTTGGGATTATTAACGGAACTTCTGAGAAGACCTTTTCACCTGAAGATGAAGTGACCTTTTCCCAGACAATAAAAATTTTAGTATCCGTTTTAGGATATACTCCCGCTGCAGAATTAGAGGGCGGATATCCCATCGGCTATCTTGCAATTGCAAAACGGTTGCATTTGATAGAAAGTATTTCTGCCTCTGAACAACCGATATGCCGCGGTGAAGCAGCGCTCTATCTTTATCGTGCTGCCGATACCATGTGTATGGAGCGTACAATATATGGTAATAAGGAGAAATATGATAAAAATTCACAAACTCTGTTGAAAAAATATCATAATATCGAAAAACTAAGAGCGGTGGTAACCGAAGCCGGCAGTGCGAGTATTATAGGTGGCAGTATGTTAGACGAAAAATATTTCGTTGCGGGCGGCAAGCAATATGAATGCGGTAAGATGGATATGGCGGAATTCTTAGGACAGCGCACTACTTTTTACGTAAAAAATAACGCTTCAGCAGATGTTTCGACGGCGCTCTATGCGTTTTCGGATACGGACTGTTATACCGATATCGCCTATCCGAAATTTTTGAAATTGGAAGAAAATAAAATCTTTTATGAGGATGAGGGACAGGAGAAAAAAATTACTGTCAATGCCGATACACGTATCGTTTATAACGGACGTTACTTCTCGCGCATCGGCTTAGAAAAAGAACTGCCGTTTCAAAGTGGAAAGTTGCGTTTGATTGACAATGACAGCGACGGAATTGTCGATATTCTATCTATTACGGATTATCAGACCTATTATCTTGCGGCGGATGCAAAACTGGGCTCTGTTCTAAGCGACTTGTATTTCGGTGCAGTAACGGCTAATTTACAGAACGCACAGTATGTTGCAGTAACTCGTTATGACGAGAAAATAGAATATAATCCATCTCTTGTGGTCAGGGTGGGCAATGTGGTACAGATTGCACGCAGCCACGACGGAATTCGTGCACAGGTGTTGATTTTAAACGATTATACGGCAGGAAAGATTGAGCAATATTCCGAAAAAGCACAAACGTGTCAACTTGCGGGGATTTCCTACAAATTGTCCGATTACTTTTATAAAAGTGGTCAGGAAATTGAACTTGGCGCAGAGGAAGCATTTGCCTATTTGGACAGCAATGGTGCAATTGTTGCAGTGACATATGTTAAAGGACAGGATTATGCATATTTACAGTCGGTTAGTCTGAACGGTGCATTTAATACTGAGGGGAAAATCCGTTTGATTCGCGAATCGGGAAAGGCGGAGGTCTTGCCTCTTACTGTAAAAACAAAACTGAATGGCGCAAGAATTAAAGAAAGTGAGTTTGCGCAGAAACTGGGCAGCTTACAGCCACAATTGGTTCAAGTGCGCACTTATTCCGATGGCAGTGTTGCAGATATTCATACCGCATATGATAATACAACAGATCTGCCGTGGGAGCAGGAATTCAGCTGTGATTACCGTACAGAGGGCAGTATTTATCGCGCCGGCAATTTCTCGCTGTTTGATTCCATCTATCAGCTTTCTAACACAACAAAGGTTTTTGTTATTCCCAAAGACCCCGCTAAGATAGAGCGATACTGCGTCGGAGGAACAGGTCTGCTGAACGCGGATTTTAAGTACAAAGTAGAGCTATTTGATCTTAACGCACAGTATCAGGCAGCAGCGGCAGTCGTTTATCAGGACGGTAGTGATGAACGTGATATCGCGGCATACGATTTTGTCATGGTGGTGAAAGAATGCAGTACATATCTCAATGATGAAAACGAGTATGCTCTTAAATTAGACGGTTGGGTTAACGGCGAACAAACCGAATTGTTGTTACGCGCAGAGGGCGCAGAAGACCGAACCGGAAACTGGCTTCCTTATTCGACAAAAAAGACAACAGGCGCAAACGGCGATAATTCTTTTGGCGCAGGCGATGTGATTCAGTTTGTCAAGGATTTTGATGGTTATTGTGATAAATTTCGCGTACTGTTTGATGCGTCACAATGCACGGAAGAATTTTTCTATGAGCAAAACGCACGAGACTACGGCGGAATCAGTCGTACAAATTATTATAGCGAATTATACAGCGGTTACGGCGAGATAGAAAATATTTTTGCGGGTAAACTATTCTATAATACGCATAAACCGGACAAATGGCTACGAACAGTGATGACCGCAAATGCTAAAGTATATCTTTTGGACAGTAAAAAATCTACGATTCGACCGGCAGAACTTACGGATTTAGAAATCGGAAACCGCATTTTTGTGCGAATGAATTTTACCAATTGCAACGAAATTATTATTGTACAGTAAAAGTACAGAGAGGAAGTGTTATAGCTATGAGCATTATCAGAATTGCCGGAATTGTCAAGGAATCCATTGTTGACGGTCCGGGAATCCGTTATACAGTGTTTGTACAGGGGTGTCCGCATCACTGCGAGGGATGTCACAACCCGGATACTCATGACTTTTCCGGCGGCGATGACAGAGAATCCGACGGATTGGTCGAGGAAATCAGGAGCAACCCCTTGCTTGCAGGCGTTACATTATCAGGAGGAGAGCCGTTCTGTCAAGCAGAGGCGCTTTGTGATTTAGCAGAGGCGGTTAAGACGATGAAAAAAAATGTGATCGCTTATTCCGGCTACACTTTTGAGGAATTGTTGGAATTATCCAATGAAAATCCATTTATCCTGCGATTGCTGCAAGCCTGCGATTTATTGATTGACGGACGTTATATTCAGGAAAAGCGGGATTTGACACTGCGTTTTCGCGGTAGTTCAAACCAAAGAGTTTTAGATGTCCCCAAATCACTCGCAACAGGCAAGGCTGTTCTATGGGATAAACTGTAAGCGGCGGAGGAAAATATGTCAAGATATCTGAGCTACCGTGTCAAGGCAGACTATGACGGAAAAACGATACAAAAGGTTGCACACGAAATATTCGGAATTTCCGCTTCTCTGCTCAAAAGTATGAAACGTCCCGGCGGAATTCTGTGCAATGGTATGCATTGTCGCACAGTGGATGTAATTCATTCCGGTGATATATTGCAATTCAATATTTCTGACGAGAGCGAATCGGAGATTTCACCCAATGATATCCCGCTGTCTGTTGTCTACGAGGACGAGGATATCTTATTGCTTAATAAGCCGAGCGGTATGAGTATGCATCCCAGCATTACGGAACAGGACGGAACCGTAGCAAATGCGGTAGTTCATTATTTTCGTGTGCAGGAGCAAAGTTGTCTTTTTCATGCAGTCAATCGCTTGGATAAGGAGACATCCGGATTATGTCTGATTGCAAAAAACAGGTATTCTCACGCAGTTCTCTCAAAACAGATTCAAAATCAAATTTTATGCCGCCGCTATTATGCTGTCATACATGGACATATTATGCCGAAGCAGGGCAGAATTTGCAAGCCGATTCTGCGAGAGGAGGGTAGCATTTTGCGCCGCACCGTCTCGCAGAATGGTAAAACAGCGATTACTGATTACAAAACCATCTGCTGTTCACACAACTGTTCTCTGCTGGATATTTCTTTGAAAACAGGTCGCACGCATCAAATACGCGTACACTTTTCGGAAGCGCAGCATCCGCTGGTTGGGGATTGGCTTTACGGAAACGGAGATAAGGAAAGAAATTTGATTTCTCGTCATGCGCTGCACTCTTATTTTATTATTTTTCGTCATCCAGTTCATGGACAAATTATGTCTTTTCGCACACCGCTGCCAGACGATATGCGCGCTTTGCTATAAAATTAGGTTTATTTTTGCCGTAATTGGAAAGACTACCTTTGAGATATCACTTTCGCGGAGGTACGTCATGATATATTTTCAAATATTTTTGGCTGTATTACTTATTTTTATTTTAATTCTATCGTCCATAAAAGTGAAAAAAACACGTCAGGAAATTGTGCAAAAGCCCTCTCCGATTTTGGGAAACGAGGCGTTGATGTCGTATGCAGCTATGTTGTCTAAGCAGGACGAAATCGCTCCGGGAAAGCGCGGAATCGCTTTTTTGCTCTCACGTATGCAGGAAAACTATCGTTATATTGCTACTGTTTATCGCAAACTTAACAAAAATCTTCGTGACAAAAAGCGAGTGTCTGATAACGCGGAATGGTTGTTTGACAATTTCTATATCATTGAACAGCAAACGCGGCAAATTACACTTTCCATCAAAAAAAGAAACTATGCTTCATTGCCCGTCATTCGGATGGGCGCTTATCACGGGTATCCGAGAATTTTTGCTTTAGCACATGAATTGGTTAGCCATACAGACAGCGTTGTTAACCAGGATACTCTAATTGATTTCATCAATGCATATCAGAAAAATCTCCGGCTGCGCGATGAGGAAATTTGGTCATTGGAAACTATGCTGCGTATTGCGCTGATTGAAAATATTCGCATGCTTTGCGCCGAAATCATGGAAACACAGAGTCGCTACGAAGCGGCGGAGGAATTAGCAGAAGAACTTTGGAAAGTGCGTGACCGTCGCGACAAGGCTGTCTCGTTGCTGAGAGAGGAATTTCGTTTTTTTGAAACAGAAGACTCTGCTTATCTTGAAGAACTGGTTTCGCGGCTGCGCAAACGCGGACCTGAAAGTCACCTTATTCTTTCCGTATTGTCGGATAGGTTGAATCAGTTGGGTCTTAGCTCGGACGATATCACCATGTTGGAACACCAAAAACAGGCACAAAGGCACATTTCTTTAGGCAATGCTATTACAAGTTTGCGTACTTTGCTTAACATGAACTTTACCTATGTTTTTGAGCAATTAAGCGCAGTGGAACATATTTTGATGAATGACCCGACGGGAATTTATCCGATTATGGATAAGGAGAGTAAAAATCACTATCGATTATTGGTAAATAAACTCGCAAAAAAGTGGAATATCAGCGAAATTGAAGTTGCAAAACAAACAGTTCAGCTTGCAGCAGAATATGAAGGTTTGGATGAGAGGAAACGTCATGTGGGGTATTATTTGAAAAAGCAAAACCTGCAGCATGATAAGCAACCTTCTCTGCAAACGAAAAAACGCTGCTATCTTGCATTTTTACTTTGCGGCACATTTGTGCTTGGAAGCGTATTTGGTGGTATAACTTTTCTTTTCACACATCAATGGGTGATATCTGTCTTTTTGGGACTTTTTTCTCTACTTCCTTTCGGGGCGGTTTTACAGAATATTCTGCATTACGGACTGACAAAAGTAGTCAAGCCGTACTTGATTCCCAAATTGGAATTAGCGGACGGCATTCCGGATAACGCAAAAACTCTGGTTGTTATTTCCACACTGTTGACAAGTGAAGCGGGCGCAGATGAATTAGCGGAAAAACTACTGATGTACAGCAAAGCAAATCCCGAAAAAAATTTATATTTCGGGATTCTCAGCGATTTTCCTGACAACGAGCAAGAAATCACCCCCGAAGATACTGCCGCATTGGCACATCTGAAAGAGAATATCAAGCATCTGCAAGCGGAGTATGGAAATTTTTATCTCTTTCATCGAAAGCGTACCTATCACCGCGTGGATAAAAAATATATGGGGTACGAACGCAAGCGAGGAGCGCTGTGTGAATTAAACGCATTGATTACCGACGGAAGCAGCGGAACTTTTAGTGAAATTTTGGGTGATCGACACATTTTGTCTGAAATTAAATATGTTATCACTTTGGACTCCGATACCCGTCTGACACTAGGTAGTGCAAAGCGTTTAATCGGCGCAATGCTGCATCCGCTGAACCGCCCAATTTTGAACGCCATAGGGACAAAAGTGGAGGAGGGCTACGGTCTGCTTCAACCACGTGTTACAGTAGATATAAAGGAAGCATCACGTTCTTTGTTTGCCGGCATCTACGCAGGACAAGGCGGCATCGAACCGTACTCCAATACGATTTCTGACATATATCAAGATTTGTTTGAGGAAGGCAGCTATACCGGCAAGGGAATCTATGATGTAGCGATATTTAAAGCGATATTAGGTAGAGCAATTCCCGATAATACTGTGTTAAGTCACGATCTGTTGGAGGGGAATTATATCCGCTGCGGATTAGTCAGCGATATTATACTGATAGACGGATTTCCGTGGCGGTTTCAGGCATATGCCAAGCGTGAACACCGCTGGCTGCGCGGTGATTGGCAAATTTTTCACTGGCTGCTTTCGCGTGTACAGAATAAATTTGGACGAACCGTGAAAAATCCTTTAGATTCGTTAGCAAAATGGAAAATCTTCGATAATCTGCGTCGTTCTCTTGTAAAGCCCGCACTTTTAATTCTCCTGTTCGTTGCGTTTTATGTTCCGGCAGAAGTAGGAATTTTACTTGGTGGTTTGGTATTGCTTGCACTTATTTCAAATCTGCTGATTGCAACGATGGAATGGTTTGCGGGCAAGGGGTATCAGTTTACCTCACAGCGGTTTCATTCCACGCTGGTACACGGCTTGGAGGGAGCATTTTATCAAACGCTGATTCAGTTTCTGATTTTACCTTACGAAGTGTATCTAACCATAGATGCAGTTTCGCGTGTTTTCTGGCGCACTTTGGTTTCCCATAAAAAATTGTTGGAATGGACGACAGCTGATCAAGCACAGCGTAACTCTAAAAACACAGTTTTGGGTTATTATAAGGAAATGTTCATGGAAGTTGTGGCAAGCATAGTGTTATTGCTTACTGCGGCACCGTTTTCTGCTGCAGCGTCAATGATTGCGATATTATGGTTGATGACGCCGTGGGTTATGTATTTCATTAGCCGTCCTTATCAAAAACAAAAGTATATTCCAACCAAAGAACAGAAGGATAATTTGAAAGAACTCGCCGGTCGTATTTGGCAATATTTTCGTGATTTTACCAATGCGAAAAACAACTTTTTACCACCGGATAATTATCAGGAAACTCCTCCCAACGGAGCTGCTCTCCGAACTTCTCCCACCAATATCGGGCTATTCCTTGTTGCTGCGCTTTCTGCCTTCGATTTGAATTTGATATCTTTAGAGGAAATGTTGGACCGATTGGAAAAAACCATTTCTACTATTCGTCGCTTGCCTAAGTGGAGAGGACAGCTGTACAATTGGTATGATATCAGAACCATGCAGCCCTTACGCCCTGCCTATGTATCCGCTGTGGATAATGGAAATTACCTTGCTTATCTGATGACACTGGAGCAAGGCTTGCAAATGTTGGAGGGCGAAGAAGATCAAGCACGAATAGAACGCTTGAAAGCGGAGATTCATGAAGAAATCGTGAATACTGATTTTTCGCCTCTCTATGATTCCGAACGCAAGTTGTTTTATATCGGGTATCACTGCGAAGAAGGCAAAGTGGACAATTCACACTATGATTTGCTGGCATCTGAGGCACGGCAACTAAGCTATATTTCAGTTGCAAACGGAAGTGTCCCCAAGGAACACTGGTTTGAACTCGGCAGAACTCTGACCGAATCCGGCGCATTCCGCGGCTTGGTCTCCTGGACAGGTACAATGTTTGAATATCTTATGCCACTGTTAATTATGAAAAATATTCCAAACACCTTACTGGATGAAACCTACCGTTTTGTCTTGTATTGTCAGCAAAAATACGGAGTAAAGCGAAATGCTCCGTGGGGAACATCGGAATCGGGATTTTATTCCTTTGATATGGAACTGAACTATCAATACCGCGCCTTTGGGGTTCCGGAATTAGGGTTAAAATACGGACTTTCGGAAGATGTCGTAATTTCGCCGTATTCTACTGTAATGGCACTGATGGTAGAGCCAAAAGCAGCGTTGGAAAATTTAGAACGATTAGCTAAAATGAATCTGGTGGGGAAATATGGTTTTTATGAAGCGGCAGACTTTACCCCCGGCAGAATTCCTTATGGCGAAGAATTTGGAGTGGTGCGCAGCTATATGGCACATCATTTGGGTATGAGTATACTTGCCATTAACAATCTGCTTAACGATAACATTATGCAAAAACGCTTTCATAATAACATTCAGATAAAAGCAGCAGAGGAGTTGTTAGAAGAACGAATCCCCACCCGCGTCATTGTCACCAAAGACAACCAAACTACGCTTTGGCCGTTGGAACAGGTGGAGACTAAAGATGAAACCGCAGTTCGTACCATCGAAAACATCTCGCCTTTTTCCCCTTCAGTTCACTTATTGACAAACGGTAAGATGTCCTGCTTACTGACCGATACAGGACTTGGCTATCTCAAATTGCAGGACATCTGTCTGAATCGTTTTCGTTTTGATTTCAGACAGCCAAACGGAATGTTTTTGTATCTGAAAAACGTAAAAACAAAACAGGTATGGAGTGCGGCAGCAGCACCTATCTTTTCAACTCCGGAAGAAGAGCATGTGTTGTTTTATCCTCACAAAGCGGAATATTATCGCTTAGAGAACGGAATGGAGTCGGTCATGCAGATTGTCGTTTCGGCAGAACATCATGTCCTGTTGCAAACCTTAACCTTGAACAATCACTGTGCGGAAGAGGCTGTGTTGGATATTACATCATATACAGAGCCTTTGCTCAGTCGATTGGATGCAGATTTGGCGCATCGCGTGTTTCAAAATCTTTTTGTACAGACGTCGTTCGACGAGGAAAGCTGTACACTTTATGCTGTTCGTCGATCAAAAGAAAATGATATTCCGAGCGTTGCTTTTGCAAGTATGCTCGCGAGCGAGAGCAATGTATCTGATATTTTATATGAAACAGACCGCATGCGCTTTTTGGGCAGAAATCACACCGTTGCCAATCCCAAAATGGTGGTAGAAGGAAATAACCTTTCTAAAACAACCGGAGATGTTTTAGACCCTATTTTATCCCTGCAGTGTCGTATGGTGATTCCTGCAGAGCAAAGCGTGCAACTAACCCTAATTTACGGTATGGCGTGTTCAAAAGAAGAGGCCGCTGGCACTGTAGAGTTGTACCGCGACGGAGAGGCGGTAAAGCGAACTTTGAACATTGCTCAGATACGCAGCAAAAATGAAAATGAATTTTTAAATTTTTCTGCCAAGCAGCAAGTTCTCTATTGGGAGTTACTGTCGCGGATTCTGTTCCGTTCTTCTGCGGCTGTTAATCCAGCGGGCACATTCAAACAAAATCAGCAAGTGCTTTGGAAATACGGAATATCCGGAGACTTACCCATCATAGGTATCACCGCAGAAGGTAACCACTATGAACCGGTGCAGGAACTGCTAAACGCCCATGAATTCTGGCAGACAAAAGGCGTTCGGATTGACTTGATTATCATAGGCAAGACAAACGGAAGTTACCGAGGAACAAATCAACAGGAATTGTTAAAACTTACCTCTTCGCACACACGCGAATACTGCCGTCGAACTCAAGGAGTACACCTCATATCTTCTGCTAATTTGGGTGAAGGGGAAATAGAAGTATTGAAAACAGTTGCTGTACTATGGTTTCATGATAGGAGTTTTCATTTGCGGGAACAGCTTCTGTCGCGTCCACAGCACACAAAAGAGAAGTCACTTGTTTTGCTGCCTGAAACAGAAGAGGAGGTATCTCCGATAGAACTACCGGAGATTTCCTTTTTTAACGGTTATGGCGGTTTTGCTAAAGACGGAAAATCTTATTATATTAGGTTAAAGCAAGGAACGCATACACCGCTCCCTTGGGTGAACGTTATTGCAAATCCCCATATCGGAACAGTAATCACTGAGGCGGGCGGTGGATACTCCTGGAGTCGAAACAGTCATGAAAATCGTTTGACACCTTGGTATAACGATTACGTAACCGATATCAACGGAGAACAACTGTTCCTAATGGATATGACAAACGGAAGAGTATTTTCACCTTTTTCACACAGCGCACGGGATAAAACCGATACCCTTATCCGTCACGGATTCGGATATACGGAATTTTTTCGCAAAGCAGATGAAATTGCGCAAAAAACTACCGTGTTTGTTCCAAAGGATATCCCTGCAAAGATATATCTCTTAACACTTAGAAATGAAGGAAATCAATTGAAAACGCTGCGGATAGCCCATTATGTTGAGCCGGTATGCGGAACAAATTTGCCAGCTCCGCAGCAGTTGGAATTATCGCATAAGGGAAACAGCTTTATGATACACAACAGTTTTCGCAGTGACTTTCCTGACAGCATGATTCTCGTGGGATATTCAGAGGATATTATGGACTTCACCTGTTCACAGGAGGAATTTTCCCCCGTGCTTACCAGTATTCCTGTTGGCATAACTGCACAGCAACTTTCTTGTAGTACTGCCGTAGCTCAGACATTATGTCTCGCTGCTCGAAGCCAATTTGTTCTTCAACCAAAGGAGGAAAAACAAATTGTAATATTTCTTGCAGAGTCCTCCAATCGTGCTGAATTGCAAGACATTTATCGACAATATTCTGTTCCCGCCAACGCGGTACAAGCCTTGCGCGAAGTGACGGAGTTTTGGGAAGAGTTACTCACTACGATTCAGGTAAAAACACCGGACGAATCCTTAAATTTGATGTTGAACGGATGGTTGCTCTATCAAACGCTGTCTTGCCGCATTTGGGGCAGAAGCGGATATTATCAATCCGGCGGTGCATACGGTTTTCGTGATCAGCTTCAGGATGCTATGGGGATGTTATATACTGCACCGGAGCTGACAAGACAGCAGATTTTAAAACACGCCGCACATCAATTTGAAGAAGGAGATGTGCAACATTGGTGGCATGAAACGGAGGAAGGAGAACTCACCCATAAGGGAGTGCGGACAAAAATGTCAGATGACTTGCTCTGGTTACCATATGTGACGGCTCACTATATTTCTGTCACCGAGGACGAAAGTATTCTTTCAGAGACAATTCCTTTTTTGAGAGCGCAAGAACTGGAAAAAGAGGATGAAAGATATTTTCAGCCAGAAAAATCCGAGACGCAAGCGGATTTATATCAGCATTGTCTGCGAGCCATCCGACGTTCTTTACGGTTTGGTGAACATCATCTCCCCTTCATGGGAAGCGGTGATTGGAATGACGGTATGAACCGTATCGGCAATCAGGGTAAAGGAGAGAGCGTTTGGCTGAGTTGGTTTTTGATAGATGTTTTAAAAAAATTCATTCCAATTTGTGAAAAACGTAATGATAATGACACTGTTACAGAGTTTCAAAATGTGTTAAGCGAATTAACTTTATACACAGACGAAGCCGCTTGGGATGGTGAATGGTACCGTCGTGCATATTTTGATGACGGCACTCCGGTAGGTTCTGCAATGAATGCGGAGTGTAAAATTGATTCCATTGCACAATCATGGGCGGTGATTTCCGGCGGTGGAAAGGCAGAACACACCAAGCAGGCGATGGAAAGTTTGAAAACACATCTAATTGATTTTGAACACGGTATTGTCAAACTACTAACACCGCCATTTGAAGGCAAAAACAGCGATCCAGGATATATCTCAAACTACCTTGCAGGAATTCGAGAAAACGGTGGACAATATACTCACGCAGCTATTTGGGCAGTCAAAGCGTTTGCACAGCAAGGGGACGGTGAAACTGCTGCTAAGTTGTTGCATATGATTAATCCGATTAACCATTCGCAAACGCAATTCGAAGCTGATACCTTCAAAACTGAGCCCTATGTTATTTCTGCCGATGTGTATTCCAATGCACAGCATCAAGGCAGAAGCGGCTGGTCATGGTACACAGGTGCAGCAGCATGGTATCTGCGCGTCGCTTTGGAAGATGTACTTGGTCTTCAAAAGAGAGGGCAAAAGTTGATAATCAATCCCTGCGTTTCTCCTGATTGGGAGGGGTATACCATACAATATCGTATGCCGGACAAATGTCTGCATATTCATGTGCAAAATCCAAACAGAAAATCTAGATTGAAAACGCCGTTCATCATTTCTCCAAATACAAGTACGAAAGTCAATTATACCATTACTTTGGATAAAAGTTAGCTTATTTTTGTGCAAAACAGCAATGCTTTGTATAATTTCACTAAAAGAAATCAGAAAATTTTATGAAAAAATTCAAAAAGGTGTTGACTTATACCGTATTTTTTAGTATTCTATATATAGAGAGTCGAGCAGCAAGTAACTTATTTAGAACCTTTGTTATGGACTAACTGTATTAAAGGAGCGGTATTATGTATGTGAAAGAAGTAGTAGTTTCAAATCAAGTCGGTCTTCATGCCAGACCTGCCACGTTTTTCATTCAAAAGGCAAATGAATATAAGTCTAACATTTGGATTGAAAAAGACGAACGCCGCGTGAATGCAAAAAGCTTGCTTGGCGTTTTATCTTTGGGAATCACAAAAGGTGTTACGATTTCTATTCTCGCTGAGGGGACAGATGACGAAGATGCAGTGAACAGTTTGGTGACTTTGATTTCGTCTAACTTTGCTTAATCTGATATTAGTACAGTGTAAAATAGCCTTATTTGTATAAGGCTATTTTTGCTTTATGCAGAAAGGGGCGTTGTAAATGCCTGATTTAAAAGAAAAACTGCATAATCTTCCAATGTGTCCCGGTGTTTATATTATGAAAGACGCATCAGGAGGGATTATTTATGTCGGTAAGAGTAAGTTGCTAAAAAACAGGGTGAGTCAGTATTTTCAAAATTCCAAAAACCACACACCCAAAACACGCTCAATGGTAGCACATATTTCCGATTTTGACTATATTATCACAGATACTGAGGTAGAGGCACTGGTTTTGGAATGCAATCTGATAAAAAAGCACCGTCCTAAGTACAATATTTTGCTGAAAGACGATAAGCAGTACCCGTATATCCGTGTAACAAACGAGGAATATCCCCGTATTTTTATGACACGCAAAATTATTAAGGACGGTTCCAAGTATTTTGGACCATATATGAGTGCTTTTATGGTAAAGGAAACTTTGGAAACCATTCGCAAAATTTTTCAAGTACGCAGTTGTTCTAAAAAATTGCCTCGCGATATTGGAAAGAGCCGACCGTGCCTTTATTTCCACATCAATCAGTGTAGCGCCCCCTGCGATGGAAAAATTTCCAAGGAGGAATATCAGGAAATTTTTCGCCATATCGCAGATGTATTGGAGGGCGATTACAAGCATATCACACAGGATTTGACAGAAAAAATGATACAGGCATCCGAAGAACTGGCATTTGAGCGTGCTGCCAGATACCGTGATAAAATCGAAAGTATCAAAATTTTAGGCGAAAAGCAGAAGATAACTTCTACCGAAGATAATAATCGTGATATTATTGGATGTTTTTGCGAGAAAAGGGATATTTGTATTCAAATATTTTTCATGCGTGGCGGCAAGGTGATGGGGTCGGAATATCATGTTTTTGAAAACTCCGAGGAACCATTGACAGAGGTGTTGGAGGAATTCATCAAGCAGTATTATTTTACGGTTACAAATATTCCAAAAGAGATTTTGCTTTCGGAACAAATTGAAGATTGGGAAAATGTAGAACAGTGGCTTTGTCAAAAGGCAAACAGCCGAATTCATTTACTGGTTCCTCAACGGGGAGAGAAGGCGAAAATCACAAAAATGGTTGTTAAAAATGCTGAAGAATCCCTACGACAGTATAAGTTTAAACGCGATAAGGAAAATGCGGAACACAACGAAATTTTGTCATCTTTGCAAAATACTCTGAGCTTGGAAAATCCACCATTTCGGATTGAAAGCTATGATATTTCCAATATTTCAGGAGTACAAAGCATCGGGGGATGTGTTGTATATAAAAACGCAAAACCATTTAAAAGTGCGTATCGAAAGTTTACCATTAAAACTGTAGAAGGCGCAAACGATTACGAGAGTATGAGAGAAGTTATTTTCCGCAGAATTAACCGCGCGTATCAAGAAGAGGATAAAATTTCTGCCGGAATATTAACAGAGGAGCAGGCAAAATTCTTGCCGTTACCGGATTTGATTTTGCTAGACGGAGGAAAAGGTCACGTTGCTGCCATACGGACATTACTTGATACGATGGGCGAAGAAATTCCGGTATTCGGTATGGTAAAAGACGATAACCACCGTACAAGAGGGCTGACGGATGATAGTTGCGAATTTGAGGTAGATAGTGAGTTGTTTCGTTTTCTGACCAGATTACAGGACGAAGTACACCGCTTTGCCATCGCAGCATATAGAAAGAAGCACGAGAGTGCGACTATTCACTCCGAATTAGAAAATATTAAAGGTATCGGTGCGAGTAAGCGAAACAAACTTCTGAGTAATTTTGTGAATACGGAGCGTATCAAAAGCGCAACTGTTGAAGAATTAACAGCAGTAGTGGGAAAGGCGGCAGCGGAAAACGTATATCGCTATTTCCGCAATGGGGAGGATGAAAACTGATGAAAAACGCTATACTACAGGAAATGATAGAACTGGAAGATAAGATGATTGCCCGCCGAAGATACCTACATCAAAATCCCGAGCTTTCCGGACATGAGACGGAAACAATGCGCTATATTTGTGCACAGTTAGACGAAATGAACGTTTCTTACCAATCGGGAGTTGCAGGAAGCGGAGTGGTGGCAGAAATAGGTTCTGCTGAGAAGGGAGAGCGTGTTTTAGCAATTCGTGCGGATATGGATGCTTTGCCAATCACAGAGGAAACCAATATGTCTTTTTCGTCTTGCTGTAAGGGAGTGATGCACGCCTGCGGACACGATGCACATACTGCGATTTTGCTTACTGTCTGTGAATATTTACAAAAGCATAGAGAAGAGTTAAATGGACGAATGAAGTTTTTCTTCCAGCCCTTAGAAGAAACCAGCGGAGGAGCAGAACCGATGATTGCAGCGGGTGTTTTAGATAACCCTGCCGTTGATGCGTGTATTGCACTCCATCTTGACCCGGAATTGGACAGTGGGAAAATTCGTGTTAAAGATGGCACGGTTTATGCTTCGCCGGACGACTTCGAGATTGTGATACACGGCAAAAGCGGACACGGAGCACAACCGGAATTATGTATTGATCCGATTCTTACGGCTGCACACATAATCACAGCATTGCAGACCGTAGTAAGCAGGCGTGTTGATCCGTTGGAATCTGCAGTTGTAACAATTGGTTCTATCCACGGCGGGACTTGCTCCAACGCAATTCCGGAAAGCGTCACCTTAGTCGGAACGGCAAGAGCTGCAACAAACGAGATGCGCAGCCTGTTAGAAGCGGAAATCGGACGGACGGTCAAAGGGATATGTGAGTCGATGGGAGCATCGTACGACTATCAATTTATCAGGCTTTTTCCACCTCTAATAAATAATGAAAAAATCGCCCGACAGCTTCACTGCTCGGCAGCACGAATTCTTGGAGAAGAAAATGCTGTTTGGGGTGGAAAAGCTACTATGGCGGGAGAGGATTTTTCGTATTTTACGCAAGCGATTCCGGGTGCAATTTTTAAACTGGGTTGCCGAAACGAAAAAGGCGGCTTGACAGCTCCGCTGCACAATGCGAAATTCCAACCGGATGAAAGTTGCATGAAATACGGTGCAGCAATATTTGCTGATTTTGCGTTCAACTTTTTAAATCAAACAGAGACCAAATAAGGAAAATGAAACCGTTTTCAGGCATTTTCACTGCTTGCGCTTAATAAAATTTATTCTTCTGCCACTGCTGTTGTGGTTGTTCAGCCGAACAATAGTGAACACAGTGCCCATTTGCGGCAATCTTGCCTGAAGTCACAGAATTAAATTCGCATTTTCCATCCTTTTGATGCACACAGTTTTTATCGGTACAATTAATGGTAGACATAGAAATACACCTCCACACATGAAATATATAAGTTAATATGCACAAAAATTTTAGCCGGTATTCACAATGAACACAAAGCGAATACCGGCTTTTTATATAAAACAATCTTTAGAAAAGATTGGTAATAGCATTATATGAAAAAGAGAGAAGAGTGTGAAGAATATCGTGAAAAGCAAAAATACTTTACATGTAATTGCGGACAAAAATTTAACGGATGTAATGAAAATGGCTTTACAAGAGAGAAATTTTGAGTTAATTTATACCTGTAAAGCAAAATCGCTTAACACGTGTTTAAGTTCACATCCCGATATTCAAATACATTTTCTTACAGATACACTCGCTGTATGTGCACCCGAAGTTTTTACTTATTATAAAAAAAGACTGCCTTCCTATATTGATTTGCGAAAGGGGGATAAAGAATTAGCCGTCACCTATCCTCGGGATTGTGCATACAATATAGTAAGATTGGGCGAGTATGCAATTGGAAATTTGACATACATGTCACCGCTCATTCAAGAGTTATATCGTTCACTTGGTGTTACTTTAATTCATGTCAATCAAGGTTATGCCAAATGCAACATTTGTGTTGTAAATGAGCACGCAATGATAACAGAAGATAAAGGAATTTACTCTCGTATTTCTGAAATAAAAGAAATTGATTGTTTATATCTTAAGGCGGGAGAGGTTTCCCTAAAAGGATTTTCTTATGGTTTTATCGGCGGCGCAAGTGGTGCCGCAAAAAATTGCATCTATTTTTGCGGCAATTTGAAGTATTTTTCTCAAAGAGAAAAAATATATACATTTTTAAACAAACACCAAGCAGAGTTTTTCGAACTGTATAATGCTCCATTACAGGATTACGGAAGCTTGATTTTCTTTTAACTTTCGTATGTTCGAATTGTATAAAACGCTGCCTTAAAAACCATAATATTACCAGCAAAACAAGGGAGTGATAGGGTTGTGGAATGTTTAACCATTGGCTCAAGTGAAGACTTAAGCTATATTAAAGAAAGTCTTATCAATGCTTTACCCCCGAACAGTATTCAAAGCATTACAGTTGAGCCGAAGCAGACCAATGCGGAAAAAATGCATTTTTTAGATATCTGCTTTTCAAAAAGCAAAAAAATTGAGTCTGATTCCGATGTTCCGGACGGCTTGGACAGTTGGATGGCAAAATGGATTCGTCAAAAATATGAAAGTCGGATATTGAGACAAATTATTATGTCGAACTACGGTTGTTTTTCCAAACAGGAGCAAGCAAAAATATTTCGCATTGTATTGGATAACCGCAAAAAAGAAAAGGACAATTCTGTGGAATTGAAAATGATTCAGACTCGGCTTGCGGAATACTTGCAAACCTCTGATAAATTGTATTTGGACGGCTTTGTACGTTTTCGGCTAAGAGAGTATTGGAACGAGCTGGAAAGCGTGGTAGAAGAGGGGGTTGATGAGTTTTTACTCCAACGCGAATATGACGAATTTATTGATTTGCTAAAGTTCTTTGTTGAAATTCAAACGCCGCAGATAGACTTTTTACACATAATTTCTCAACCGGATGGTAAATATCAATTTTTAGATGAAAGTGAAAAAGATATTACTCGTGATTGTATTGCAGAATTTTTGGCAGATTTACTTTCGGAAGAAATTACTTACGGAGATATGCTGATCAGTGTGTTGATAATTTTAGCACCGCAAAAGATTCTTTGGCATGCTGTTCAACACGAAACCAATAAAGAGTTAATTCAAACTGCAAAACTGATTTTTGAAGATAAATTAACGCTGTGCAGGAGCTGCAACTTTTGTAAAAAATAAATAAAATGCAAACGTTCATTTTCGAAAAAAAATGAACGTTTGCATTTTTGTCATATAATTGTAACACGTAATGTCTTGAATTGCAATAAGAAAAATAGTATCATAATAAAAAAGAAGATGTTTTTTCAGATACCCAATTGCACAAAATAAAAATTTTGTGCAATTGGAAGTGAGAAGTTTTTTAGAAAATTAGTATACCACGATAAATCCGTTGTTTTGGATTACATAATTTAATTATTGTAAACTTAGGATGTGAGATTTTATTATGAATAAAAATATTATTATTCCAGAACCGATTGCTTCATTTTTAATTTATATTGAATCGATTCAAGGCAAATCTTCAAAAACCGCTGATGAATATTTTTATGACCTGCGTACCTTTTGCCGTTTTTTAAAAATTCATTTTAAACTTGTGCCTGCTGATTCTGATTTCGAAACGATTTCTATTGATGATATTTCAATAGAACTTTTTAAACGTGTGGATTTGAGTGTCTTATATGAATATTTGAATTATCTCAACCGCGGCCGTGGTAACGCTGCTGCAACCCGTGCACGAAAAATCACGTCTGTAAAATCATTCTTTAAGTATCTATGTAATAAAGCAAAACTTTTAGAAACCAATCCTGCTGTAGATTTGGACTATGTGAAACAGCCTAAGCAACTCCCGCGTTACTTTACTGTTGAAGAAAGCCTTTCGCTTTTAGAAATTATTGGCGGCGACAACAAAGAACGTGACTACTGTATGATAACGCTGTTTTTGAATTGCGGCATGCGATTGTCAGAACTTGTAAATATCAATATTACAGACATTCACGGCGACTCGTTGACAGTAATTGGAAAAGGAAACAAAGAGCGTTCTGTATATTTAAATGAGGCTTGCTTGAGCGCTTTGGAACAATATTTACCGATTCGCAAGGAAAAGTTTGCTACAGCTTCTGACAAAAACGCCCTCTTCCTCTCCCGGCTTGGCAAACGTATCAGCCGCCGCACGGTTCAGCATACGGTTGAAAAATATGTTTCGCAATTGGGTTTAGATCCGCACAAATATACCACACACAAGTTACGGCATACTGCGGCAACGCTCATGCATCAGAGTGGCGTAGACGTCCGTGTCTTGCAGGAAATTTTGGGACATGAACATCTTTCCACAACAGAAATTTACACGCATATTAACGACGACCAAATCCGTGCTGCCGTTGCCAAAAATCCGCTTGCTAAAATAAAACAACAGTAATGAAATATTATTTTATCGCTGCAATAACGGAAAATTTTTGATTGGAATAAACACAGTTTACTTCACAAAATTTACTCTTTTTAAGCATAGATAATTCTGTTTCAAGAGAACATTCTTTGTCCAATTTTCTTCGTTCTTCCCAAAGTATGATATCTTGCTCTGTAAGTTCACTTTTCTTCAATTGATTTTCCCAATAAGAATTAAACCAATGATTAATATTGGGAAAATCAACGCAAAACTGATCATAATTCACAAATATTCCGCCGTCGTTTAAACTGTGGTGTATACGCGAGAATAACTCCTGTTTCAGTTTGTTGCCTAAGTGATGAATAGATAGTGCAGAAATAATAATATCAAATTTTCCTATCGGAAATTCTTTTGAATAATCCGTAATCTGATAAGAAATATTTTCTATCCCATCAAATCTATGTTTTGCAATATTTATCATTTCATCCGCAATATCAACAAGCGTGTATTTAGATTTCGGAAAGTGCTGATACCAAAAATATGACAGTAATCCGGTTCCTGCACCTAAGTCCAAGATGTTTTTCGGATATTGGATATTACCGGCAATAAAAGCTGTTGTATTTACGTAAAACTCATTAAAGCATGGGATAAATTTCTTTCTGTTTGTGTCATATTCCTTAGCTACTAGATTAAATTGATCTTTAATAGTCATAAAATACACCTCAACTGTATTTGCGTACAAAAATTTTTATTATATCATAAGCACCTTAATTATATCATGACTCTTTTATAAAAACAAGATTCAGCATTTTGTTTACGATAAATAAATTATGTAAACAATTTGAGAAACTTGTCACATTTTTTGTTTCCAAACATAGATTGATAGTGGGACAAATTCCCAAATATAAATATTAAGGAGAAGATAATGATGAATCTGGAAAATTGGAACGAAATGTATGGCACAGACTACAACGAAGGCGCTTGCTGCCCCTGCTGCTGGAATAGGGAATATACGGAAGATAAATACGAAGATTATGATGAACTTGATATTTGCGGCTGCGATAATGATTATGACTATGAGAAATATGATTGCGACTGTGAATTTAAAAAGCCGGAACGTCCTGCGCATAATTACTGCAAAAAACAGAATTGCTGTTGCTGCTGTCACAAGAATGAACAGCCGGAAAAGCCGGATTGCGGTTGTGACAAATATGAAAAACCGGAGCGACCCGCCTGCTGCTGCAAATGTAATTGCTGTGGACAGTGCAACTGTTGCTGTGAGAAAAAAGAAAACAAAGAAGATTGCGAGAAGAAAGTTTTGATTTGCAGAGAATTTGACCGTCACACATGGGACGATTGGAACACATGGAATCCTTGCGGCTGCAAGGAAAAGAAACGCTGCGTATGCCGTCTGTTTAAATGTAAGTTTTAAATACGGCATTGCCGTCACCCGTCCGAAAACGGACGGGGTACATAGGTTTAAAGTTTTTTGATATTTATAATCTCTCCATAATACATGGTGTGCATATTATTGTCACCATACCATTTGTCTTTTATTTCTGCATGCAAGGCAGAGGCATCCATCCTTTGCTTATATAAAACTTTACATTCCAGTACAATTCCACTACACTTTACCGTTGGAGTTGCAACCGTTTCGGAATCTATTAATTCCAAATTGCACTCTTGTATTTTTTCCATATCTCTGCCGGATTTGCTACCACAAATTCCTAAAGCCGATTTCAAGGAATCGTCAGTCGGAATGCTGACAGTAAACTCCATTTTGTTATCCATAGCAGATTTGGTGAAACGGGTATCACGAACCATAGCGGTAAAAATTTGTTTGCCCCAAATCAGACCGATATTGCCCCACGAAATAGTCATAGTATTTACTTTTCCGTTTGCTTCAGTAGTCAAAAATGCGCCGTTTGCTAAATGTTCTATTATCTCTTGCGCGTATTCAAATTTTGCCATACTGCATTACTCCTTTTTGATTAAAATATCAAGAATTAACCTTTAAAAATTCTTTTTCGCTTTCGTGTTTTTTGCCGCGTCCCATCAAATTTTGTACAGCGTCACAAGGAGAGCCGCCGCAAAAGAGAACTCGATATGCCTCGTTAACAATTGGCATTTCCACGCCCATTTTATCCGAAAGTTCTTTTGCTGCCTTACAGGTGCGAATACCCTCGACTACCATTTTTACCTCTTGTTGCGCCTCCTCAGCAGTCTTACCCTGTCCAATCAAAATTCCGGCACGGCGGTTGCGAGAGTGCATGCTGGTGCAAGTGACAATCAAATCACCCACGCCCGACAGACCGTGAAAAGTTTCTTCATTTGCGCCCATAGCAGTGCCGAGACGCGCCATTTCCACAATGCCGCGCGTCATCAGCGCTGCCTTTGTATTATCCCCCAAACCCATACCGTCAATGATTCCGGCGCAGAGCGCAATGACATTCTTCAGCGAACCGCCCAATTCCACACCTAAAATGTCAGGGTTGGTATATACTCTAAAATTAGGAGACATGAACAAATCCTGAATCCATTCGGCGGTTTTCTGATTTTTTGCCGCTACAACATTAGTGGTGGGGATTCCGCGAGACACTTCCTCCGCATGGCTCGGTCCTGACATTACCGCGATTTCGCATTGCGACAGTTCCTCCTCCAAGACCTTGGACAGCGTGAGATACGTCCCCTCCTCCATTCCCTTGGAAATGTTTAAAATGACCTGTCCTTTTTGAACGAACCGCGACAGATTGCGCGCGGTATTTCGAATTGCGTGCGATGGTGTGGCAGTGACAATTAAATCAACATTCGTACACGCAGAAAATTCTGAGGTAAACTGAATGTTTTCTGGCAGAAGTACACCCGGAAGAAACGGCTTATTTTCTCGACAGGAGCGCAGTGCTTCGCTTTCCTCTTTGAGATAAGACCACAAAATAACCTCATGCTTCTGTTTTGCCAATAAAATTGCAATAGCTGTTCCCCAACCGCCTGAGCCGATAACGCTGATTCTTGCCATAACTACTTCACCTCTTTTTCCGCCTTTTTTTGACCAAGTTTACTCTCTGTTCCGTTTAGCAGTCGTTTGATGTTGGCGCGATGCATAAAAATCGCCAAACCGCCCATGAAAATTGAAAAAACAATCAAACTCCAATCACCAAACCGCAGAGTAACACTCAGCAAGATAAACGCCAATGAGCCAAGCATGCTGCCTAATGAAACGTAGCGGGTCAGGGCGATGATTAAAACAGAGAGCGCAATGACAATTAACGCAATCTGCCAATCTGCAAACAGCATCGCCACCATGGAAACCAATATTCCCTTGCCGCCTTTAAATTTAAAATACAGCGGAAAATTATGCCCCAATACCGCCCCGATTCCTGCGCAGTAAACAGCAAGCGGCTGTACGGGCAATATCAGCATTGCGATTACAACAGCGATAACCGCTTTCAGACAGTCGCCTAACACAACAAGAATTCCCGCCTTTTTCCCCAGTGTGCGCAAAGTGTTAGTTGCTCCTGCGTTTCCGCTGCCGTGCTGACGGATATCCGTTCCTGCCAAACACTTTCCCACTATAATAGATGTATTGATGCTTCCAATCAAATATGACAAAATAAAGATGATTGCAAGCCAAAAATATAGCATGATATTCATTCTTTTTCCTCCCGTTTTTTGGATGCTCTGCTTTTCGGATAAGAATCCGCCTGTTTTTCCCCTTTTTCGCGGACAATAATCTTGATAGGAGTTCCCTCAAACCCGAACTTTGCCCGTAATTGATTTTCCAAATATCTGATATAAGAATAATGCGCCAAATCTTTGCTGTTGACAAATAAAACAAAGGTCGGCGGCTGCGTTCCTATTTGTGTTCCGTAATAAATTTTCAGCCGTTTCCCCTTATCAGACGGTGGTTGAACCATTGCGATTGCTTCGCTCAGTACATCGTTAAACAATCCGGTAGAAATGCGCTTTTTGTTTTGTTCTAATACCTGCGGTATCATTTCGAACAGGGTGTTCACACGCTGCCCGTTCAAAGCGGAGATAAAGACGGAAGGTGCATACATCATAAAGTTCAGCCCCTCTTTGACAGAAGCTTTAAAATTCTTCATAGTATTGGTTTCTTTTTCTACCAAATCCCACTTGTTAACCGCAATAATACTTGCTTTGCCTTGTTCGTGAACATATCCCGCAATTTTGCTGTCCTGCTCGGTCACGCCCTCAACAGCGTCGATCATAATGACACATACATCAGCGCGTTCTACCGCCGCAAGTGCGCGTACCACACTGTAACGCTCGACATCTTCACTAATTTTACCGCGTTTTCGCATTCCGGCAGTATCAATCAAAACATATTTTTGCCCATCTTTTTCATATACAGTATCAATCGCATCGCGGGTTGTTCCGGCAACGTCGCTGACAATGACACGGTTTTCGCCGAGAATGCAGTTAACCAAAGAAGATTTCCCTGCGTTCGGCTTGCCGACAATCGCAACATGAATCAAATCCTCTTCCTCTGCGTTTTCAGCTGATTGCGGGAAGTGTGCAACTACCTCGTCCAGTAAATCTCCCACACCCATACCATGTACCGAAGAAACCGGAACAGGGTCGCCCAATCCTAAGTTATAAAATTCATATAATTCCATCGGCGGCTCGCCCGGAGCATCCACTTTGTTACACACTAAAATCACCGGTCGGTCGCTTTTTTGCAACATTGCCGCTACATCTTTATCCGCCGCAGTCAATCCGTCTCTGACATTAACCATGAACAGAATAACGTCAGCCATGTCAATAGCAAGGTTTGCCTGATTGCGCATTTGTGAGAGGATAACGTCCTTTGCTTTCGGTTCAATTCCGCCCGTATCAATTAAGGTAAAACTGTGTCCGCGCCATTCCGCGTCCGCGTAAATACGGTCACGGGTAATGCCGGGCGTATCCTCCACGATAGAAATTCTCTTTCCACTGATTTTATTGAATAGGGTTGACTTTCCCACATTAGGTCTGCCTACTACCGCAACAACCGGTTTCATATATTTTTCCTGCCTTTCTGTTCCGTTGAATTAATCTAATAATGTATCAAGCAGTTCGTATCCGTCGTTTTGAACAATTCGGACAGTCACGCCCAACGCTTTTTCTACCTCTGCAACTGTTGTGTTGTCTAAAAAAACATCTTCTCCATGGCGCAGCATGGAGGTAGAAAGAACCAATTCCTCCCCGAGTTCACGTCCTTGCAGTTGCTCAATAATATCACTTCCGGTTATCAACCCTGTTACGGTGATGGTTTCGCCAAAAAAATGATTCGTTATCGGAATGACCCGGATTTTTTCTCCGTTGAGTTGTGAGGTTAGTTTTTTTATGGTCTCACACACAAGTCGTCCAGTCGCAATAGTTTTCGTTCTCTGAGGTGTACGGTTCGAGACCTCCTCCAGCGCGTCTTCAAATTCATAAATTAAAGAGGAACACATGCCGACTCCGTTTTCAATCTGTGGAAAGCCTTCGTATTCACCGTAATCCGGCAATGGCAATTCTGCCATCAAGTAAAATTCGTCTCCCAAGTAAACAAAATTTCTGCCGATTTCGGATTGAAATTTTTTCTGCCACCCCTCAACCTGCCGTATTACCGCGGCGGAAGATTCTTTATCAAAAGGTTCTAACTGTTCCAAGCCCTCACGAAATTTTGTCATTCCGACAGGAACGATAGACACACTTTCCATGCTGTCGCTGATTTTCCCCAAATCTCCGATGGTTCTGTCCAGTTCTGCGCCGTCATTCCAGTTGGGGCAAAGCACAATCTGTCCGTTCATGTTCAGTCCGCTTTCCGCAAAACGGCGCAGAATATCCAGCGCCTTTCCTGCGTTTTTGTTGTGCAGCATTTTCACGCGCAGTTCGGGGTTGGTGGTATGCACCGAAATATTGATACGCGGAATATTATAAGCGATAATCCGTTCCACATCAGCATCTTTCATGTTTGTCAGACTGACATAGTTCCCTTGCAGAAAAGAGAGCCGAAAATCATCATCTTTAAAATAACAGCTTTCCCGCATACCAGGTGGCATTTGATCGATGAAACAAAACACACATTTATTGCAGCAGCTTTTGGGCTCGTCAATCAGCAGTGTTTCAAATTCCACTCCCAACGGCTCATAATCTTCGTTGGCAATCAGCACCGTTCTGTCTTTCAATTTTATTTCCACCCGTTCGCTCGCGGCGGAATACATATAATCTAAGTAATCTACAATTTCAATTCCGTTGATTTCACAAATGACGTCTCCGGGTTTTAATCCCGCACGGTAACCCAAAGACCCTTTTGTTACATTCACAATTTTTGCCGGCATAATTGCAATCCATTCCTTTTTCCCGTATCATTGGATATAGTATAACACAGTTTTACTGTTTGCACAAGTAAAACTGTGTATAATTTTTCCATGAGCATATTTTTTACTACACGTCTCTTTTTTGTATCAAACGGTAAGAAAGCAGATACGCTGCGCTTTGCAACGCCACAGATATAATAAGCATTAACCGAGGAACGCCGACAAGGACGGCGGATACAAGTGCATCAACTGTCATACCGGGCGCGGTTGTCTCTAACACGGTATTTACACCGGCAATTATGCCTGTGAAAAGCATCATAATGAACACTAAAATAAAAATCAAAATAATACGGCTTTTCTGATACCCCCACTTGTAACAAATCGGCATAATTAAAAATATCATGAAACTGGAAAACAGCAATCCACCGATAATATTCTCCCACGACGGGAAAACGAAAATTTGCGGAGGAATAAAAGTGTTCAACATACTGAGTACCATATATATAATCGTTATACCGACAAATACCAAATCGGACATGACAAGCTTTCCCAAGAGAACCGTGGAACGTTTGACCGGCAAAATACCGGTTATCGTTTCTGCTTTATATTTTTCGTCATAGGCGAGTACGCTACCCAACCACATATAAGTACACATCTGTGTCAGCAAAAAATATAAGGAAGACTTGTCTGTTATCCATATGAAAAATACTGGAAACAGCAAAACATAAAACGGAATCCACAACAACGTCTTGCGATATGCCAAAAAATCTTTTTTCATTGTCTGTATCAAAAGCATACATTTTCCTCCTTTTGCAAATGCCGCTCTTCACGGGTATAATAAAGCATAATATCCTCAATAGTCGGTCTTTCTGCAGTGAACTGCGCTGCCGAAAATTTTTCTTTTTGCGCGGTGAGTCCCGAAAAACCGAACTCGTGTTCGGTACAGCCAATCAGAGCGCAGCGCTGCTGCGAATTTAGTTTTGATACAGTTCCTTTTATGACTGCGTGACGTTCCAGCAAATCATCTTTTGCCTCGTTCAATTTCACTTTTCCGTTATTGATTAAAACGATAAAGTCCGCAATTTTATCCAAATCCGAAGTAATGTGTGTAGAAAAAATAATGCTTTTCTGCTCGTCCTGCATAATTTCCATTAACAGTTCCAAAATTTCGTCTCGCACTACCGGGTCAAGTCCTGCGGTAGGCTCGTCCATCAGTAAAAGTTCCGCGTTGTGGGACAAGGCAAGCGCGATGGTGAATTTTACCCGCATTCCGGTGGACAGTTCCTCTACTTTCTTGTTTACAGGCAACTCAAACAATTTACAATACCGTTCAAATGCCCGCTCGTCCCACTTGGCATAAAACGATGCAAAAATATTTTTGTTTTGTTTCAGTGTCAGATTGTCATAATAATTTCCGCTGCCCAAAACAACACCGATACGGTTTCGCAAATCTACACCGTTATCCTTTATATTTTTCCCGAATACGCAAACTTCGCCGCAGTCTGGAATCACCATCTCAATCATTGATTTTAATATGGTGGTTTTTCCGGCGCCGTTTTTACCTACAATCCCTGTGATATACCCTTTCGGAATTTCCAAATTTAAATTTTTAATTTCAAATCCCTCATATTTTTTTGTAAGATTTTTGATACTGACCGCGCTCTCCATCTGTTTACGCCTCCTCATATAAAATAGAAAGCAGTTCAAATACCTCTGCTTTGGTTAAACCGTACATTTCTGCTGTATCATGTGCTTGCACCAATAATTCCTCCACTTGTTTCAGTCGTGATTCCCGCATCATTTCGCTGTTCTGCGGCGCAACAAAGCTCCCTTTGCCGCCAACACTGAAAATGTACCCCTCTTTTTCTAATTCTTCATATGCCTTTTTGGTTGTAATAACGCTGATTCGCAACGTCTTTGCCAATCCGCGGATAGAGGGCAGACATTCCTCCTCCCGTAATTTGCCGGATATAATCGCTGACTTTACTTGATTAACAATCTGCTGATAAATCGGTATGTCAGACGAATTGGAAATACTAATCTGCAAATTCTCACCCCCTGTGTATATGTTGCATATACAGTATACACAACATACACATATTTGTCAAGTAAAATAAATATTATTTCTGTCTCAAAAAATTATTGAAATGGCAGTTTCAAAAAGTTTTTTGCGCCCAACAGCAAAAGTTCTCTGAGAGAATCCAGCAAATGTTTTTTTGTTTCCGTATCCAAATCCAACAACGTTTCCGCCACCTCATCTATTTTGCCTAAAGTGCGAAAAGAGAATTTTTGAAAAGAATCAACACCCGTTGCTTGTAATACCCGATACATAGTATCGGCAAAAAGCTCCCGTTTTTCATCGGACAGAGAGCAAAGCCACTGATTCAATGTGCGGTCAAGAAATTCTGCTCCGCTTGTAATATCTTTTACAAAAATAAAATTATCGTCTTTGACTTCCCACGAAAACGGGTCATGCTGCATAATCCAAAAACGATTGCTTTTGACTACATAATAATTTCCGGTATGATACAACAACATGCCGACCAGTGAGTCTTGTGGCACAGTTTTGCTGATACGCGCTTGTAAATCAAGGTATTCTTTTGTTTGGGAGATATTTTCTCGAAAACCGGGACCGTCATGATTAAACACTCCCTTAATTCTGTTTTGCAATTGCTTGCCGCAATAAAGCGCAGAATACACAGCAATATTCCCTCCTTTGGAATGTCCGCCGACCCGCATCGGTGCTCCGGTTTTCGCGGCGATTTGCTGTAAATACCGTACACCGGATTGCTGGGCAGGAACAGAATCCATAAACGCCATATTAAAATCCTCTTTCCAACCCACAAATGTCGAATCCGTTCCCCGATACGCTATGTAAACCGTTCCGTCATTTAAATAATAGGTCATTGCGCTGAATTGCTTTTCAATTGCGTTCTCTGTCTGGGCAGTGTAACAATTTAATTCAATATCACAAAAACGCGGACTTTGTGCAGCCGCATAAAAAAGTTGTTCATTCTCTTTACGATTGCGTATTTTGGAAAATAAAGAATCGACCCAAACGGAATTGCGCAAATCACCCAGTCGGACATTCGGCACATACTGTTCCAAACTTGGCACCAATTTTCTAAAATTCAAATATGACAATTGTGACAGAACCAAACTGTCCACTGCGTGAAACGGCATTTGTGTAAAACTCGCCTTTTGCTGTTTCACATAAGAAATAATGTTTCCCACGTTATCGCCTCCAACGTACATTGTTATTTCATTGTACGTTGGAGGCTTTGATATGTGAAAAAAGCGTAGGAAGTCATATTAATAACTTCCTACGCTTTTAGCTTTTCGCTAATATTTATTGCTCTACTGCGCTGAATCCCAAGTCGTCTAACTCAGCGATGGCGGTTTGGACACAATTCGCGCATCCGTTAACAGTCACGGTTTTATCCTCTAAAGAAACCGTGCAGTCAATTTTTGCCGCCTGCATTGCCTGCGTAATACGCTCCACACACTTATTGCAGTGCATTTCCTCTACCTTTAAAACTGTCATTTTTCTTCCCTCATTTCATTATTTTTTGTAAGGTAGTGAGCAATTCGTCCACTACCTCATCTTTTCCTGATTTTATATCATCTACAACACAAGTTTTGATGTGATTGCTGAGCAATACTTTATTAAAAGCATTCAATGCCGCCTGAACGGCAGAAACCTGCGTCAATATATCCACACAGTAAATATCCTTTTCCACCATCCCCTTAATCCCGCGCACCTGTCCCTCAATACGGTTCAAACGGTGAATCAAATCACGCTGTTCCTCTGAGGAACGCATTTTTGTTTTACACTTACATTCCATTACAGCTTTTTCCCCCTCAATCTAAGCGCGTTTGTCACTACGCACACGGAACTGAGCGACATTGCAAGTCCCGCAAACATTGGGTCGAGCAACATTCCGTTTATCAAATACAACGCACCTGCCGCTATAGGAATTCCTATTGTATTATAACAGAACGCCCAAAATAGATTTTGCTTAATATTGCGCAAAGTAAGTTTACTCAAGCGTAACGCTTTAACAACATCATTTAAATCCGACTTCATCAGCACGACATCGCCGGATTCGATCGCGATGTCGCTGCCGCTGCCAATCGCAACGCCAATATTTGCCTGCGCCAATGCAGGAGCATCGTTAATACCATCACCGACCATCATGACTTTTTTGCCTTCCGCCTGTAATTCTTTGACCACATTTGCTTTGTCCTCAGGCAAAACCTCCGCAATGACGCGGTTGACTTCCACTTGACTGCCGATATACTGCGCGGCAGATTGATTGTCGCCTGTAAGCATATAAACTTCCAAGCCCGTTTCTTTTAAACGAGCAATTGCCTCACGGCTTGTCGGCTTTATCACATCTGCCACACTGATAATACCGCATAGGATTCCGTCAGTCGCCACATACATCGGGGTTTGACCTTGGTTTGCAAGCCGTACAGCGTCTTTTTCCAATGCATCATGAGGTATCCCAAACTCTTGCATTAGTTTTGCGTTGCCAACAAAAACAGAATTCCCGTTCACTTTCGCTTTTAATCCTTTTCCGGAAAAATTTTCAAACTCGGTTACATTTTGCTCATTTAACACATCTTCCTGCTGAGCTTTTTCAGTAATCGCCGCTGCTAACGGATGCGCAGAAAGGCTTTCCACCGCTGCCGCTAAAGCCAACACTTCATCTTCCGAACGTTCAAGCGTGATAATTTCCGTCACCTGCGGTTTTCCCTGTGTAACTGTTCCCGTTTTATCAAGCAAAACCACATTAGCATTATGAATTTCTTCCAATGCTTCTCCGCTGCGAATCAAAATACCGTTCGCCGCTCCAAGTCCCGTACCGACCATAATCGCTGTCGGAGTTGCCAGCCCGAGCGCGCACGGACAGGCGATAACCAAAACAGAGGTGAAAATGCGCAGAACAAATTCAATATCTTTCCCCGCAATCAACCACACCAAAGCCGCTACAATCGCGATACCGATAACTACCGGGACAAAAACCCCTGCCACCTTATCGGCAATCTTTGAAATCGGCGCCTTTTTCCCCTGAGCGTCTTCCACAATTTTAATTATCTTGGCCAAAGTGGTATCTTCTCCGGTATGTGTTACTTCAATTTTCAACGAGCCGTTATAATTGACACTGCCGCCGATTACGCTGCTGCCCGTTGTTTTTTCAACAGGCAGACTCTCGCCGGTCAGCATAGACTCATCTACGCCGCTGTTCCCCTCAATCACTGTACCGTCCAGCGGAATCTTATCGCCCGGACGAATTAGCAGTATGTCTCCCTTTTTTACCGACGCTGTCGGTACCTCCTGCGTTCCGTTTTCGGTTACCAGCAAAGCAACCTCCGGAGCAAGCGCCATCAGCTTTTCAATCGCGCCTTTTGTCTTTTTCTTGCTGTTGCTTTCCAAATATTTACCTATCATAATGAAGGTGATGACAACTGCCGCAGATTCGTAATACAAGTGGTGCACGTGCATAGGGTTCCACGGAATCTGATAGGTCAGAATCAGGCTGTACAAGAAAGAACAACCGCTGCCAATCGCAACCAATGAATCCATATTCGGATTGCGGTGTATTAACGCTTTAAAGCCGCCGATAAAAAATTTGCGTCCAAAATACAAAATCGGTATTGTTAATATCAACTGTGTCATCGCGAAATTGGTCGGGTATAAATCCATATTGATAAAATTCGGAACCGGCAAACGATAAGCAAACATCTGCCCCATGGAAACATACAGCAAAATCACAGTTAAAATAATTGCTCCAATCAGATTATTACGCACGGAATTGTCTGCCAATTCACGATTTAATGTCTTTTTACCGTTTTTTTCTGTATCATCCGCAAACTGCGCAGCGCCGAATCCGGCTTTTTGCACCTTGGCGACAATCAGTTCCGGCGTTACCTTTTCTGCATCGTACACGATTGTCATTTTATTTGTTGTCAGATTGACATCACTGCGTACCACGCCGTCCAGCTTACGCGTAACTCGTTCCACCGCGGCAGAACACGCGGCACAACTCATGCCTTCTATGAGATAAACTTCTTTTTTCTCTTTCATGACACTCGCCTCCTCTTACAAATATTATATACCCCTATAGGGTATATTGTCAACTCGTTTTTAAAAATATTTTTATTGATAAAATTTAGTATCAACGCAACTTGCGCCTCTTATCCTTTTATTTTAAATATTTTGGAAAATTCAAGTTTATTGCCGACAGAGAAAAACGGCGAAATTAGATGATATTTTGAGTATGTTGCCATGTGCATTATCTAATTGATTACAACATCAAATCAGTTCATCTCTTCCGTTCTGAATCTCAAAAAAATGGGTTGAGTAATCAAAAATTCTGTGGTAAAATAACCAATAATTTTAAGTGCGGGAGGGAATCGCCATGAAAACCTTCAAATTTATGTTTGGCTTGCTCAAAGGGCAGCGTATCCGTTTTTACACCGCGATCTCATTGGGAATCATTATCGCAATGGTTCCGGTCGCCAATAACTATTTGGTTAAAATCATTGTAGACAACGTTATTGAAAATCAACAGACACGTTTGCTGGTTCCGATTTTGGCGGCTATCTTTCTGTTTACTTTTACCCGTGTTGGATTATGGTATTATGTGCGCTACACGATTGAAATTGTCGGGCAAAAAATTATGATGCGCATTCGTAACCTCGGTTTCAAAAAAATTCTCTCGCTTGACTTCCGCTTTTTTGACAAAACGCGGACCGGAGATTTGATGACTCGAATGACGGCGGACTTAGATTTGATTCGACACTTTTTCTCTTATGTCATTTATATGATACTGGAACAATCGGTTATCTTTTTCGGCGCACTTACATTGATGTTGACGGTTGCTGATTGGAGCTTTATCATTCTGTTAGTGCTGGTACTTCCGCTTTCGGGATATATGGCAATCAAGCTGGCATTCAGCATTAAGCCAAAATTTGCACAGGTGCGAGCCATGCGTTCCGAACTGAACACAGTGGCACAGGAAAATATTGAGGCGAACCGCGTTATTAAAGCGTTCGTCCGTGAAGATTACGAAAACGAAAAAATGGCGATAGCCTCCGAAAATTTTAAGCAAGCAAATTACGATGTCAATCGGACTTGGCGAAAATATATGCCTTTTCTCTCTAACATACAGACATTATTTGTCATTTATATTATTGTAGTAGGCGGCATTTTGGTAATCAACGAACAAATGTCTTTGGGAGATTTGGTCATGTTTAATGGAATGGTTTGGATGATTACTGGTCCGTTGACCGCGTTCGGCTCTTTGGCGAACGATACGGCAAACTGTTTCGCCTCAGCGGAAAAGATACAGGATTTGTTGGAAACCACTCCTGAAATCCGTACCTTAAAAAATGGTACAGAACAGGAATATCCGCAAGGAAACTTTGACTTCTTTCATGTCAATTTCGGCTACGAGAACGAGGACGGTGCACTGCACAATATCAATTTACATATACGCAAAGGTGAAAAAATTGCGCTCCTCGGTCCCACGGGTGCAGGAAAATCAACCATCATTAACCTAATCAGCAGATTCTATGATGTTACCAACGGGGTTATTTTAGCAGACGGTAAAAATATTCAGGACTGGGATTTGTTCACTCTGCGTGACAGCATCGCCGCAGCACAGCAAGACGTTTTTCTGTTCTCGGATACCATTGCCGGCAACATCGCCTATGGTAAGTCCAACGCCTCCATGGAAGAAATTATTGAGGCAGCAAAAGCCGCAAAAGCACACGATTTTATTTCTCAGTTGCCCGACGGTTACGAAACAGTGGTCGGTGAGCGCGGCATGGGGCTGTCAGGGGGTCAAAAACAACGCCTAACATTGGCGCGCGCTTTGCTGAAACATCCATCAGTCCTGGTTTTAGATGATACCACCTCCGCCTTGGACGCAACTACGGAGAGTTATATTCAGCAAAGCCTAAAGGAGCATTTTGCTGACAAAACGGTTTTTATCATTTCTCAGCGCATTGCGTCCGTCAAAGACTGCGACCAAATCATTGTGCTGGAACACGGACGAATGACTGAACACGGACGGCATGAAGAACTGCTGAAAAATCACGGCTACTATTACAACATTTATCAGCATCAGTACGGCAAGAAGCAGGCATAAAGGGGGCATATTCGTTATGGCAAAGGTCAATACCTATTCACAGGACGAGGATTTATCTATTTCCTTAAACAAAGAGCAGTTAAAAAAAGCGGCAAAATACATTACACCATATAAAAAAGAATTTATCCTAACATTGCTCATCACGCTTTTGGCAACTACTGCAAATATGTCAATTCCCTATCTGGTACAAGTTGCGCTGAACGTATATATTCCGGGTAAAAATGTGCAAGGATTGATTATGCTTGGCATTGGCTGCGCCGCCATCTTTGTCTGGTCGGTATTTGCGGCTAACTTTCGTATGAAAAATATGAACTACGTCGGAAACAATATTATTTATGACATTCGCAAGGATTTGTTTGAACATTTGCAGTCTTTACCGTTTACATTTTTCGACTCCCGACCACACGGAAAAATTCTGGTACGGGTAGTCAACTATGTGAACTCACTGTCTGATATGTTTTCCAACGGACTGGTGAATACAATATTGGAATTGGTGTCTCTGTTTGTCATTGTGGGATTCATGTTTGCTATTAACGTAAAATTCACTTTGATTTCTCTGTTGGGATTTCCGCTGTTAGTAATAGTTATTGTAAAGCTCAAAACCGTACATCGTAAAGCATGGCAGGAATATAGTGATAAAAATTCCAATATCAACGCCTATCTGCATGAGAGTATCAACGGTGTACGCGTTACGCAGGCGTTTGTGAGGGAACGTCGCAACAGCCGTATCTTTTCCAGACTTTCCGCAGATACATTGCGTGCATGGATGAAAGCCAAATGCATTGAATTTCTCATTTGGCCTACTTCTACCGTCATCTCGGAATTGACTGTCTGCGTCATTTATTTCCTCGGTGCAGCAGCAATCGCGCAGGAAAGTCTGACTGTTGGCGCAATTGTTGCGCTTATCAGCTATGTATGGCGTTTTTGGACACCTATCAACAACATCAGCAATGTATATAATTCCCTGATGACAAACGCCGCTTATTTAGAACGCATTTTTGAAACAATTGAGGAACCGATAGATATTCAGGACGCGCCGAACGCGGAAATTCTTCCTGAAATAGACGGGAATGTAGAATTCCGCAACGTAACTTTCGGATACGAGCCGGGCAACAATATTCTTGAGAATATTTCCTTTCAAATTCCGCAAGGTATGACGGTCGCTTTAGTCGGTCCCACCGGCGCGGGAAAAACCACAATCGTTAATTTGTTGAGTCGGTACTATGATATCAACAGCGGACAAATTTTAGTAGACGGTCATGACATTTCGCAAGCTACGCTGTATTCTTTGCGTAGTCAGTTAGGGTATATGCTACAGGATAGTTTTGTCTTTACCGGAACAATTATGGATAACATTCGCTACGGGAAATTAGATGCTACAGATGACGACGTAATTCAAGCAGCAAAGGCGGTCAATGCAGACGATTTTATCAGCGCACTACCAATGGGATACCAAACGCAGGTCAGTGAACGCGGCGGAACTCTTTCGGCAGGACAGCGGCAGTTAATTTCACTTGCACGCGCTATGCTGAAAGACCCGAAAATTCTCATACTGGATGAGGCGACCAGCAGTATTGATACCGAAACGGAAGTCAAATTGATGGATGGCATTGCAAAAATTCTGGAAAACCGCACTTCTTTTGTTATCGCGCACCGCTTATCTACCATTAAATCCGCGGATTTAATTATGGTAGTCGGCGAAAAGCGAATTATGGAATGCGGAACGCATGACGAACTAATTGCGCAAAAAGGCGCTTACTATAAACTGTATCAAACACAAACTTCCTTGCAATAATCACAAAAATATGTTATGATACTGTTGTATGAAAATTTTACCTAAAGGAGAATTGAAAATGAGAGACGAAACAAAATGCCTGCATTCCGGATATACCCCTGAAAACGGCGCACCGCGAGTCATGCCGATTGTGCAAAGCACAACTTATGTCTATGATTCCACAAACGAAATTGCAGAGGTATTTGATGACCCGAGAAAATCACTGATATACTCCCGATTTGCCAATCCTACTGTAATGGCGGTAGAAAGTAAAATTGCCGACTTGGAAGGCGGGGTTGGCGCCATGTGTACCTCTTCCGGTCAGGCTGCCTCTCTGTTTTCTATTCTGAACATTTGTAACAGCGGCGACAGTTTTATCAGTACTTCCACGATTTACGGCGGCACGGTAAACCTTTTTGCCTTTACATTAAAAAAGCTGGGAATTGAATGTATTTTTGTTGACGCGGACGCGGACGAAGAAACGATTGCGAAAGCGTTTAAGCCAAACACAAAAGCGGTTTTTGGTGAAACACTCGCCAACCCCGCGTTGGCAGTTTTGGATATTGAAAAGTTCGCTAAAATTGCTCACTCGCACGGAGTTCCGCTCATTATTGATAATACTTTCGCAACACCAATTCTGTGTAAACCGATAGAATACGGCGCTGATATTGTAATACATTCCACCTCCAAGTATATGGACGGACACGCGCTACAGGTTGGCGGTGTAATTGTAGACAGCGGCAAGTTTGATTGGACAAACGGTAAATTCCCTGATTTTACAGAACCTGACGAATCCTATCACGGAATTGTTTACTCCCGCGATATGGGCGAATCTGCCTATATTTTAAAAGCGAGAATGCAGCTGATGCGCGATTTTGGCGCATATCCTTCCGCTCACTCCGCATTTTTGCTGAATTTAGGATTGGAAACTTTGCCGGTCAGGATGAAACAGTATTGTGAAAACGCACTTATCGTCGCAGATTATTTCAATCACAGCGATAAAATTGAAGAGGTTCGCTATGCCGGTCTGAAAGGTGATAAATATTACGATTTGGCGCAGAAATACTTACCCAACGGAGCATGCGGCGTTATCTCTGTTGTAATTAAAGGCGGCAAAGAGGCGGCTGTTCGATTTATGGACGGTTTAAAATTAGCGTCCAACGAAGTACATGTTGCAGATATTCGCACCTGCGTTCTTCACCCGGCGAGCGCTACGCATCGTCAACTGAATGATGAGCAGTTAATCGCGGCAGGAATCAATCCGGGGTTGATTCGTTTTTCTGTCGGTTTAGAAAACGTGGAAGACATTTTAGATGATATCAAGCAAAGTCTTGCAAACATGTAAAAAGTAAGCAGCGGTGCGGGTTTCTAAATGGAATCCGCACCGCTTGTAATATACCAAAACTGTTTTGTACTTTTTAATTTTGTCATGTTCGCTTGCAGTTTTTTATATCCCCTCTTTGCTTTATCCCAACAATTCCACCACATATGCTTCAACAGCAGCCTGTGCGTCCAATTTTCCGCTCTTCACCGCGACATCATAATGCAATCCTTTATATATCATGCGCCGCAAATATGCTTCACCAAATTTTTTGCTTTGGGTATGCATTTTATTTACTACAAAAGCCGGACGTTTAAAATCAAAATAATTCAATATTTCTTCCTGCGAGGCTCCTTCTTCTTTCAACAGCTTCACCATATGCAGTTCAGATATATTGCTGATAAGTCTGCTCATCAACGAAAGCGGCTTTTCTCCGCTGTCAATTAGATTTTTAAAGTTTTCCATTACTTTACCGCGGCGGCTTTCCACGATATCGTCAAACAGTTCAAATATTTTTGTCTCAGTAGATTTTACCACTACTGCATCAATATCGTCCCTCGTAATACTTTGCCGCTCTCCGACAAAATGAATCAGTTTACTGAATTCTCCGTAAATACTGCCAAGTGCAGGACCACATTGCCGCACTATATACGAAACATCACGGTCGCTGATTCGTTTTTCGCAACGTTCAAACAACCGTTCCAGCCACACCTCGGCTTGATTGCCCGATAAAAACTCAAAACGCACCACACCGCCTTTTTCGGCAATAAAACTCAGATTTTTTTCTTTCTTCTTATCAAAATTACCCTCCGCAAAAATCAGACAGGTATCAGCCGCAATCTCTTCTGAAATCTTTTTGATTTGCTTAAATTCCGTGGAATTCATATTATTAAAGTATCCCGTATTTTTCACGATAGCAAGCTTTCTTTCAGACATTTGGGGAAAAGAGTTGAGGAACTCCTCCAACACGCTCAAATCTGCTTTTTTTCCTTCCAACTGTAACACATTTAAATCCTCAGTTCCGGCAGGAATCAAATGTTTTTTTATAGATTTGATTTTATCCTCCATTAAGTAAATTTCTTCACCATAAAAGAAATAAACTCTGCCCAGAGTATTTTTTTTTATTTTTTGGTCTAAATCCGAAATATTCATATATCTCCTCTTTTCGTTCTTACTCAGCGTGATGTGTTAATGCGCACATTCCCGTTTTTCTTCACATTTAAAGTAATTGTTCCGTCAATATCGGTGCGGTAAATATGCGCCATATTTCGTTCCAGCCGCTTTATCACCTCTTGTTTTGGATGGCCATATTTATTCTTTGTGCCAACTCCTATCACTGCTATGCCCGGCGAAACTCGATCCAAAAATGCTTGTGAAGTGGAAGTATCTGAGCCGTGATGCCCTACTTTCAACACATCTGCGCGGATATCAATATCACTCGGAAGCGCTGCCTCTGCATCAGCCTCCAAATCTCCGGTAAACAGAAAACTGTTGCCGCCGTATTTCAGTTTCATCAGCAGAGAATTGTTATTTTCGTTTTCTTTATCAATCGGGTAAATATCCGGATTCGGCAAAATAACTTCAAAAGAAATTTCCTCACTTAGTGTCAAGATATCGCCGCCTGAAAGATAACGCACTTCCGTGCCATTTTTCTCCGCCGCGTCTAACAACTTACCGTGCTGTACACCATCATTTTCACTTTGCGGTAAGTAAAGAATTTCAATCGGAAAACCACTTTCCAAAACCTCTTTGATTCCGCTCAGATGGTCGGCATGAAAGAGTGAAACAATCACAGCATTCAATTTTGGAACGCCTTTTGTCAGGAAAAATTTCTTTAATACATTTTCGTAACTACCTTCGTCTCCGCCATCTAATAAAACACGAAAATTATCCGGTGTACGGATATACGCGGCATCGCCTTGCCCGACGTCAATGTAACTGATAACTAAATCAGGATTAAATGCGTTTAGAAAATAACAGGTAAATGCCGTACAAAGTATAGCAGCAAGACAAAGCAAGCGAAAAATATTTTTATTCTTCCGATTTTTATATCCTCTGTTCGCTCTCATTATTTCCTTCCTTTTCTAAAAGTATATCGGCAACCGCATTGAAAAAGAACTGCCGCAAAAAGGGCAGTTCTTAAAATTCATTTTTCGACAAGAACAGCTTGTCCGCTTTTAAAAAATACGGCGTCCTGCTGCATAACGGTTTGCGTATGTACCGGTCATGATAGTTTCATACTTCACGACATCTCCGGTGTGCGGCGCGTGAATCATCATTCCATTGCCGGCATATATACCGACATGACCGACATAACTGCCGCCTACTTTAGAGTAGAAACCGACAATATCGCCCGGCTGTAATTCATTTTTCGCTACCCATCTTCCGTTTTGCATTTGTCCGGTAGTGACACGATTTAGTGTTACGCCGAAATGCTTGTACACATACGAGGTAAAGCCACTGCAATCAAAGCCGCTCGGAGAAGAACCTCCATATACATACGGAGTTCCAAGGAACTGTTTCGCATATTCCACTACAGCTTGTCCCTGTGAGGAACTCGCCGCACGAGATGGCATTTCACCTGTATGAATGGTAATATAATCCAAGCTTACATAACCATAAATTGTATCACTATATGTAATATTTGCCCACCCGGGCTGTAACCAGTTTACTTTCACATATGTTCCGTTCGGAAGAGTGCTTACTATGTAAGACTCCGTGGATGGTTCCTGTCTCACGTTCAGAGCCGACGCAGTAATAATTCCATAAGAGGAACTCTCGTCAGCACTCACTGTTGTCATTAAACTAAATGACAGAACTGTAAGTAACGCCAAAACCATAGCTACAGTTCGCTTTATGTTTTTTAAACAACTCACAAAAAAACCCCCATAAATTTTTGTTAACACTTAATCTTAATTCCGTTTTTCGCCCCTTTCCGTGTTATATTTTGTTAAAATTTTAAATTACGTGTATTATTATACAGGTTTCACCGAAAAATGTCAATCGTTTTTTGTATTTTTATTACAAAAATATTACAAACTTGTTACAATATTTTTCGCCTATCCTGCTCTGCTGCTGGGATTGCGCAATATATAAAATTTTTAAAATTTTAAGCAAAATTTAAGAAAAACTTCCTATATTCTGCAATATTTATTCATTATTTCGGATAATTTTGTATGGAATTTAAAATATAAATTGACAAGATTTCTTCATATTAAATCCTTTTTCAAATCTTTTTTCCTCTTTCTCTTGCTTTTTACAAAAATTTTTGATATGATATTATAGATTGGTTTTTAAACAGACCCAAACTTATGCAAAATCAAGGAGAAGAAATATGTAAGATGCTATATTCTTTTCCATGAGGAATGATGTGTATGTGAACTTTTGGACGCAAACCGAAAGGGTATATACGCTGCTCGCCATGATACGCCTTATCAGCCCACGGTAAGACGTAGGCGAATCTCTATAACTATCGGTGGGCAGAAAGGCTATGGCGATTAAAATGCCTACAAAAGTAGTAGTTGGCGCACAATGGGGCGACGAGGGAAAAGGCAAAACGATTGATATTCTCGCCTCGCAGGCTGACGTAGTTGTCAGAACTCAGGGCGGAAATAACGCAGGGCATACTATTGAAACCGGCGGAGAAGTATATAAGCTGCATCTTATGCCGTCAGGTATACTCAATCCCGGCACAGTTTGTATTATCGGAACGGGAGTTGTCATTGACCCAAAAGTTTTGCTGACTGAAATTGATGATATTGAAAGCCGCGGTTTATCTACCGCTAATTTGATGATAGACGCGCGCGCTCATGTTATTATGCCGTATCATATTGAATTGGACGGCTTGAGCGAAGCCGCGCGCGGAAAAGGCGATATTGGAACAACAAAAAAGGGAATCGGGCCGGCTTACATGGATAAGGCAGAACGTTCTGGCATTCGCATGGGAGATCTTATCAATCCGCAGAAATTTGCAGATAAAGTGCGGGAAAATCTTGTGATAAAAAATAAGATGATCGAACTTGTCTATGGCGGAACGCCGATGAACGCGGAAAAAATCATAACAGAATATTCCGGTTATGCCGAACGTTTGAAAAAATATGTAACAGACACCACACCTGTTTTATACAACAGTATTAAAGCAGGAAAAGAAGTTTTGTTTGAAGGCGCGCAGGCAACACTGCTTGATATTGACGTCGGAACATATCCTTATGTTACTTCCTCTCACCCGGTAGCCGGAGGCGTATGCACAGGCAGCGGCATCGGACCGACTATGATTGATGAATGCATCGGAATTTCCAAGGGTTATACTACCCGTGTCGGGAACGGTCCTTTCCCGACCGAATTAGATGACGAAATTGGCGAAACAATCCGTCAAAAAGGTCACGAGTTTGGTACTACCACCGGACGTCCGCGCAGAACGGGCTGGTTTGACGCAGTGATTGCGAAGTATGCGGTACGTACCAATGGTTTGACCTCTCTTGTGCTGAATAAAATCGACCCATTGGGTGGTTTGGATAAAATTAAGATTTGTGTCGGCTACGAGAAAGACGGTGAAGTTATTTATGATTTTCCTCCTACACTGGAAGAACTTGCGCTCTGCAAACCGGTTTATGAGGAAATGGACGGCTGGACAGAGGATATTAGCAACATTCGTGAATTTGAAAAATTGCCGAAAGCGGTGCAGAATTATGTACTGCGTATTGAAGAATTGTGTGATGTAAAAATTTCTTCTATCGGCGTCGGACCGGACAGAGACCAAAATATCACTCGTTAACTCGACAAAACTAAAAATACTGAGAAAATTTTATAGAAAGGAGCATAAAACACATGCCTCCAAAGAAAACAAAATCTGAAAATGCAGAATCTTCCGTGTTGATGTATAACGGAAAAGCCTTGCTGCGCAAGGGAAACGAAATATACTATGGCAGTGCGGAAGACAAGTACGTGACATTGTTTCGTATCTTGGAAACCGAAAAGTTGAATGACTTGGATATCTCTACAAAAGTTGTGATTGAATTGCGCACCAACGAGGGAGAAAATTCAAAACTGATTAAACAAGCGGAACGTGACGGTCTTTACAAAGCATTAGACATTGGTATGTTCTGGTTGGAAGACGCGATAGAGAACTATTAAGCCTATGAAAATACAAGAATCCGGTGAAAATTATCTCGAAACAATCTTAATACTTTCCAAAAAACAGGGAAGTGTCCGTTCTATTGACGTTGCACGGGAACTGGGTTTCAGCAAGCCAAGCATCAGCCGCGCCATGCACATTTTGCAGGATAACGGATATTTGGACATGGACGCAAACGGTCTGATTCTTTTAACCGAAAAGGGAAAGGAAACCGCTGAACGCGTATATGACAGACATCTCACACTGACCAAATGCTTACATGCGCTGGGCGTTTCGGAGGAAACGGCGGCACAGGACGCTTGCCGCATCGAACACGTCATCAGTCAGGAGAGCTTTGACTGCCTAAAACGACATTTGACAGACAAATTAAAAACAGAAACTTCATAATCTATAAATCCCCGCTTGATTATAATCAAGCGGGGATTTTGTACATAACTCTTTTACAACTCTGCCACTCTACCCATAAAAAGCGTTTCTCCGCTTTTGTTATCCCGAATGATAAAATAAAACGGTCTGTCAAATTTTAATTCCACGGGTTCGGGCGGAAGTGCGGAGCCTGCCATCAAAACAGAAGTTACAGCGGCGGCTTCCGTTCCTTTTTCGTCTACGTTAATATAAGTTTTGTGAACGGTATCGGTGAGCTGCATGTTTCCGCTGTCAAACATTTTGCGGAAGTCTGCGTCACTTTCAAACGCTTTGTTTATACCGATATTTTTTAAAATATCATTCAATTCTGTTTCAAATTCTATTACAAACTTTGGCAAGCTGAATCTAACATACTCACTGCTGAATTTTTTACCGCTCAAAGCGGAAGCAAGTGCAGTGACCGGCGAAACATTTTCATCACACAGCATTACATACATGCTTACATTCAAATCCTCATAGCATTCCGATTCAAGATATTCGCCGTCTGCCGAATATTTATCAAAATAATTTCTGTATGGCAACTCAAGCATTTGCCCGCCTGTCACTTTAGCATATCTAAAATAATCGGTTTTATTCATAAAATCAGTTTCGGTTTTTGTCCCGTCTGCGTTTTGAAATATAGCCGGTTTGGTAGCTCTTTCATAAAATTCCTCCTCCCACACCGCTTTAAAATAGATCGCATTCACGAGCATTGTCCAAAAATCCGCATTCTGTACTATCTGTGTTATTTTTTGATTCGTCTTATCGCTCGCCCATGCATTGATTTCTTTTATGGCGTTGGCTTTGTGAACAGTTTTGGAATCAGCGTCATAATATTCCTTAGCCGTTTTGTGAAAGGAATCACTAAATTTTTGTTTGGTTTTGTCTGAATTTATCCAAATAGAATTTGCGATATTCAATTTTAAACTTTCTGTTTGCGAATATTTTGCAATTAACTCCTTGGAAAATTGATTAAAGTCCTCTAAATCGGTAATATCAAGTGCGTCCAATATTTCTTTCTTAGTTTCGCCCTCTGCGCCGTTTGCCACCATGGCAAACGCCATCTTTATTGACAAAGGCGAAAACATGTAATTTTTATCTGCGGGCATTTGCGCATTTATTCTATCCGTCAAAGTCGAATTTTCTACAATTTCATCATCTACAGTTATGTCGGATTCTTCATATTTCTCATACAACCGCACCATTGTTGCTATTGCTTGTTCCATACTGTACGTGCTTTGTGGATCGAACAAATCCTCTCCTACTCCCTGCATAATTCCGTGCAGATAAATATTGTAAATACTCTCTTTTGCCCAGTCTGAAAAACTTTCTTCATCTACGAATAAAAAACTTGACAACCGATAATCCTCGTAAACATCATTTATTTTAAGCAGTTTGCACATTCTGTATAAAATCGTCGCCGCTTCCTCACGGGTAATGCTGTCAGTCGGCGCAAACTCGGTAGAAGATTTTCCGCTGATAATACCAAGTGCATATAACTGAAGTATCGCGTCTGTATTTTCTGTGTCAGAAAATGGATTTGAAATTATCGAATCAACACAAAACTGACCTAATACAGCATTGTAGGCAAGAATACAGAATTCTTCCCGCGTAATATCCCTTTGCAGGTCGCCGCTGAATATGTCTTCATTCAGCCAACCTAAGTCTGTGGCTCTTTTTACATACGGCTGTGCCCACTCGTTCATCGCTTGTATGTGGTTTCGTTGCTCCACAGCGCTCACATTTACAAATACCCCAAGCGCCACGATAACCGTCAATGTCAAACTAATAAGCCTACAAATTTTTTTCACAACTAATTCCCTCCGAATAAAAGTATGCGGCAATCACACTGCGTACTAAAGGATACAGCTCTGATTGCCGATCTAAAAACAAAAATACAATTTAACATTATATTAGGTTCAGTATAACATATTTTTAAAAGTCTGTCCATAGTTTTATAAAATTTTACGAAAGACGTCCTTTAAAATCCTCGTAACCGAATTGCTTAACTGTGCGAACCTTCCCATCTTTATCCGCAATAGCAATTGTCGGTAAAGGCATTCCGTTAAATGTGTTGTTTTTCACCATAGAATAAATCGCCATATCTCCGAATATTAGCTTGTCACCAATTTTCAATGGTGCGTCAAAGGAGTAATCGCCGATAATATCTCCCGCCAAACAGGTCGGACCTCCTAAACGATAAGTATATGTTTTTTCTCCCGATTCGCCGGAATTTAACAATGGCGGACGGTAAGGCATTTCCAATACGTCCGGCATATGACAAGCCGCTGAAGTGTCCAAAACAGCAATTTTCATTCCGTTTTCCACAATATCCAATACTGTAGAAGCCAAATATCCGGCATTCAGCGCCACTGCCTCGCCTGGCTCTAAGTAAACCTGCACGCCATAGGTATTCTGTACACGGTTAATACAAGCGACTAAAGTCTCAATATCATAGTCCGCACGGGTGATATGATGTCCGCCCCCAAAGTTCAGCCACTTCATTTGCCGCAGATATACTCCGAATTTATCTTCCACCGCCATAAGGGTTTGCGCAAGCGCGTCCGAATTTTGCTCGCAGAGTGTGTGAAAGTGCAGTCCGCTAATGCCGTCCAGTAAATCGGGACGAAAATTCATCGCTGTAATTCCCAGTCTTGAACCAAAAGCGCAAGGGTCGTAAATGCCGTGTTCCTGTGTGGAACATTCCGGATTTATGCGCAAGCCACATTCCGCGCCCGCCGCAAGCGCCTGCGACTTAAACTTTTGCCATTGCGTAAAGGAATTAAAAATAATATGTCCGCACAGAGAACAGATTTCCGCAAAATCCCGTTCAGAATATGCAGGTGAGAAGATATGGTTTTCCTTCCCCATTTCCTCAAAGCCAAGCCGCGCCTCAAACAATCCGCTTGCGGTTGCGCCGTCCAAATATTCGCCAATCAGAGGATACAGCGAGAACATAGAAAACGCCTTTTGCGCCAATAAAATTTTGCAGCCTGTCTGTTCCTTGACATTGCGCAATATCTCTAAATTGCGAATAAGGCTTGCTTCATCTACAATATAATACGGCGTCGGCAGTGCGTGAATATCGAATGTAGGCTTTTGCATTTTTCTTTCTCCTCCATATATGCAATCTAAGTGATGACAAAATTGCTCAGATTGCGCGAGTATGTCGGGCGTCGTGTATCATATATACACAAGCTCGACTCGGGCGTGCAAGATGAATGATTTTTTCGAGCCCAATTAATCCACTAAGTCTGGATTGAAACTCTCTTTCCACGGCAAGCCCCACTGATTCAGCGCATCCATAAATGGATCCGGGTCAAATTCCTCAATGTTATATACACCCGCCTTATTCCATGTGCCTGTCATGAGCATCATTGCGCCAATCATCGCAGGAACTCCTGTTGTATAAGAAATCGCCTGAGATTCTACCTCGCGATAACACTCCTGATGGTCACAAACATTGTATAAATAATAGGTCTTTTCCTTTCCGTCTTTCACCCCTTGAAAAATGCAGCCAATATTGGTTTTACCCACTGTTCGTGGTCCGAGACTGGCGGGGTCTGGAAGTACCGCTTTTAAGAATTGAAGCGGAACAATCTGCTTGCCCTCATATTCAATCGGGACAATCGAAGTCATACCCACATTTTCCAAGCATTTCAGATGCGTCAGGTAACTTTGCCCGAAAGTCATAAAGAAACGAATCCGTTTAATGCCCGGAATGTTCAAGCCAAGAGATTCCAATTCCTCATGATGCAATAAATACATATCCTTTTCGCCGATTTCAGGGAAGTTATATACGCGTTTAATTTCCATCGGTTCAGTTTCCACCCACTTACCGTTTTCCCAATAACTGCCCTTCGCAGAAACCTCGCGGATATTGATTTCGGGATTGAAATTGGTTGCGAACGGATAGCCGTGGTCTCCGGCGTTTGCATCTAAAATATCAATATAATGGATTTCATCAAATTCGTGTTTTAACGCATACGCGGAAAAAACACCGGTTACACCCGGGTCAAAGCCGCTGCCGAGTAAAGCTGTAATCCCTGCCTGCTCAAAACGTTCCCGATACGCCCACTGCCATTTGTATTCAAATTTTGCGGTGTCTAACGGTTCATAATTCGCGGTGTCCACATAGTTTGTCTTGGTTGCAAGACATGCATCCATAATGGTTAAATCCTGATACGGCAACGCCAAATTCAACACAACGTCCGGCTTAAACTCGTTAATCAGCGTAATCAATTCATCTACGTTATCCGCATCAACCTGTGCGGTTGAAATTTTCGTTTTTCCTCCGTCCAGTTTTGCTTTGAGCGCGTCACACTTGCTCTTGGTACGGCTTGCGATACAAATCTCCTCAAATACCTCGCTGTTCTGACAACATTTATGAATGGCGACGCTCGCAACACCGCCGCACCCAATAATTAAAGCTTTTCCCATGATTTTTCCTCCGTTCTATTTCTTCCTTAATAACGCCAATAATAGTTCTCTCAATACTTTACACGCTACCGCTGTTGATGCGCCCTCGTCACAACAAGCTACACTCTGCTCATTTTCGGCGCATACCGAAAAGTTCGCCTGCTTCGCTGTTGCTCCTCTTCCCAAAACGCTCGCTTCGCTAACACGTTTCGGGAGCCCTATTCGCGGCGCCTTATTTCTTTCTTAATAATGCTAATAATAATTCTCTCAATACTTTACACGCTACCGCTGTTGATGCGCCGCTTGGGTCATATGCGGGAGATAATTCGTTAATATCACAGCCGACAATGTTACATTTGCTGACACACAAAATTGCTTCCAACAGCTGTAAAAAGGTCACTCCACCTGCTTCCGGCGTGCCTGTGCCCGGAAACACCGAGGGGTCGAGTACGTCCAAATCCAATGTAAAATACACCGGCTTACCTTTTAATTGCTCTACTGCCTGTTCCAACCCGTCAAAGTTGAACTTTTGCGTTGAAACATGGTCTTTGCCCCACAAAAATTCACTGCGCTCACCTGAGCGAATCCCAAACTGAAAAATCCTGCCATCTCCCACTAAATCCCATACACGTCGCAGTACCGTTGCGTGGGACAACTTCGCGCCTAAATAATCATCGCGCAAATCTGCGTGAGCATCAAAGTGAATGATATGTAAATCGGGGTATTGTTTCGCCACAGCGCGTACAGAACCTAAAGTGACGAGATGCTCTCCGCCAATCATAAGTGGAATTTTCTTGTCTTGAACGATTTTTGAAGCAAACTCCTCAATCTGGTTGAGCGCAAGCGAGGCATCTCCGAAACAAAGCTCCAAATCGCCGCCGTCAAACACGGCGTAATCTTCTAAATCTTCCTCTTGATAGGGACTATAAGTTTCTAAGCCAAAGGATTCAGCTCGCATGGTGCGGCTCGCAAAGCGCGTACCCGGACGGAAAGACGTGGTGGAATCAAACGGCGCGCCAAACAGCACAATATCAGATTCGTCATATTCATTTTCACAACCTAAAAAGGTTTCTATATTTCTATTCCACATCTCTGAGCAACTCCTCTACATAATTCGGCAAGGCGAACGCCCCTGCGTGCAGTTTGGTGTTATAATACTTTGTCGGCAATCCCATCGCATTCCACTGTACCGCGTTGTGGTCGCGCACAGGATGGTATTTTTTTGAGGCAAATCCAAACAGCCAGTGACCGGACGGATAGGTCGGGATATGAGCCTGATACACACGACTGATCGGAAAGGATTCCACAATCCGCTTATGCGCCCTCTGCATCGCCTGCGCGTCCTCTAAATAGAACGGACTTTCATGCTGATTGACCATTATGCCGTCCTCTTTGAGCGCTTTAAAACAATTGCCGTAAAATTCTTTGGTAAACAAACCTTCTCCCGGTCCAAACGGGTCGGTAGAATCCACAATAATTAAATCGTACATATCCTCACAATGGCGGATAAATTTCAAACCGTCCTCGAAGTGCATATGCACCCTTTCATCATCTAAACGACACGCCGTTTTGGGAAGATATTTTTTGCAAACTTCCACGACCAACTCATCAATTTCAACTAAGTCGATATGCTCCACTTCAGGATAACGTGTCAGTTCCCGTATCACGCCCCCGTCTCCCGCGCCGATTACCAAAATACGCTTTGCGCTTGGGTGAACCGACATTGGTACATGCGTAATCATTTCGTGATAAATAAATTCATCTTTTTCCGTCAGCATCATATAACCGTCCAATGTTAAAAAACGTCCAAACTCACGGGAGTCAAATACATCAATCCGTTGAAACTCGCTCTGCCCGCAAAATAACTGACGGTCTACCTGAATAGAAAATTCCACGTGAGAAGTATGTCTTTCTGTGAACCATAGCTGCATTATTCTTCCGCCTCCTTTATGACGTTCAAATTTTTAATCTCCATATCCTCCGGTCCGGTCAGAGAGCAACCCTTTTCTTTTGCGTAGTCAATATATTCCAATATTTCCCCGGTAATTTTTTCCCCCGGCGCTAAAATCGGGATTCCGGGAGGATAGCACATGACAAATTCACTGCAAATTCTTCCTACACTCTCTTTAAGCGGTAAAGAATGTTTTTCCGCATAAAATGCTTTTTGCGGAGAGACAGCAACCTGCGGACTAATGTACTCATGGCGAAGCAAATCAGCCTTTTCTCGTTTATACCTTCTGCGAATTTCCGAAAGCGCACTGACCAAGCGTTCCAAATCTTGTTTACGGTCGCCGATTGAGATATAAGCAAGTACATTGCCTATGTCGCCGAATTCGGTTTGGATATCATATTCATCCCGCAGGATATCATACACTTCAATTCCGGCAAGCCCAACATCAAAAGTGTTGATGGAAAGCTTTGTCACATCAAAATCAAAAACGGTATCCCCGTTGATAAGCTCTTTTGAATATGCGTAATAGTCACCTATCCGGTTAATTTCCGAACGCGCATATTCCGCCATTTCCGTCACTCGTCCGAAAATTTCTTCCCCATGCAGTGCGAGATTCTTGCGGGAGATATCCAAGCTGGATAACAACAGATACGAACCGCTGGTGGTCTGAGTCAAATTGATAATTTGACGAACATAACCGGGATTGATTTTCTTGCCTGCCAGCAAAAAGGAGCTTTGTGTTAACGAACCGCCTGATTTATGCATACTCACAGCAGCCATGTCCGCCCCTGCTGCCATGGCGGAAAGCGGCATGTTTTTTCCAAAATAAAAGTGTGTGCCGTGCGCCTCATCAACTAACACTGTCATTTCTTTTTGATGCGCCAGTCGTGTAATTTCTTTTAAATTAGAACATATTCCATAGTAAGTCGGATTATTTACCAGAACAGCTTTTGCGTCCGGATTTTCTTCCATCGCGCGTTTCACGCTTGCTACTGACATTCCCAAAGCGATACCTAACCTCTGGTCTGTTTCGGGATTCACATAGACCGGAACCGCTCCGCAAATAATCAACGCGTTAATAACGCTGCGGTGTACGTTGCGAGGTAGGATAATTTTATCCCCTTTTTTGCAAGCGGTCAAAACCATCGCCTGTACCGCGGAAGTTGTTCCGTTCACCATAAAAAACGCGTGCGCCGCGCCAAACGCGCTTGCCGCCAGTTCCTCCGCCTCTTTGATAACGGAAATTGGATGGCAAAGGTTGTCCAAGGGTTTCATTGAGTTAACGTCTACCGTCATGCAATCCATACCTAAAAAATCGGTTAATTCCGGGTTGCCTTTACCGCGCTTGTGCCCGGGAACGTCAAATGGAACCACACGCATTTTCTTGAACTGTTTTAACGCCTCCAACAGCGGCGCGCGGTCTTGCAAGTTTTTCTCCATTTCTCAACCTCCTGTTATCAAATCCGCAAACGCACTTACTTTTTTATATCACTATTTCAGTAGACATTTTTCCCGCTGAATATCTCTATCATTTCCTGCCGCAAACTGTTCGTAATCTGCAAACGTGTCTTTGGCGGCAGTTCGTACACATCTGTTTTAAACAGGTAGTTCTGCAAATCCACTTCTTTAATCAACATTTTCGTGTGGAATAAATTTGACTGATACACATTCATGTCTATCGCGTCATACCGCTCCAATGTTTTATTATCAATATAGTCCTGAATAGAGGTAATCTTATGATCCATAAACAGCTTTTTCCCGCTGATATCACGAGTAAAACCGCGCACGCGGTAATCCATGGTAATAATATCTGAATCAAAGCTGTCAATCAGAAAATCCAGCGTTCGCAGCGGCGTAATTTCTCCACAGGTTGCAACATCGATATCCACGCGAAAAGTCGCAATACAGGTTTCAGGATGATATTCGGGATAGGTATGTACGGTAACATGACTTTTGTCCAAATGCGCGACCACGGTATCACTTTTTAGGGTAGACGGGTCAATGTTTTCCGAATTCTTTGGCAGCATATCCCCCTCCGCAATCAAAAAGGTAACGCTTGCCCCTTGTGGGTCATAATCCTGCTTAGACACGCTTAATACATGAGCGTCTATCATTTCCGTCACGCGGTACATGATGTTTGTCAGACGCTCGGAATTATACTGCTCGTCAATATACGCGATATAGTCAAGTTGCTCCCTCTGACTTTTCGCATAACACACATCATAAATGTTAAAACTTAATGCCTTGGTCAAATTATTAAACCCATATAACTTTAATTTATTTTCCATAGGAACGCCCTTCCTTTCCGAATATTTCCGCAAAAAGAAAACTCAAGCGGAATCCATGCCGTGCAGCAATTCCACTTGAGTGTAAATCCACAAATAAAGGAACGGAAATATGGTTTTCGTACTAAACTTTCCTGTTCTTTAAACAATGCAGAGATTAGAGTCTATATAGCAAGAATTTACTTTTACTACTCTTATTGATTGTTTCACAAGTGTAATGTGCGCAGGCACACGGTTGTTAAGTAACCAACTTATCGTGAGCATTCGCTCAATCAATAAGGCAACGAAAGTTGCCAATCGGCATTTGACCCGGCTGTCCGTATGGCCCTCATCCTCCTTTTTATATAAATAAATCATATAAAAAAGACTCGGTCAAAATGATTCTTTGCTCAGACCCGTTTTCAGGTCTCTCAAAAGGCTCTAATCGCCTAAAAATAACACTTGTATTGTACAAAAAATTTGCAAAGATGTCAAGCGTTTTAGATAAATTTTTCACTATTTTTAAAAATTTTTTAAATTAAGCATAGTGATATTTTTTGCGTTTTACTACAAAAAAAGATACCGTAATGATAAACGCAAGAAGTTCTGCCGTGCCGACCGCAAGCCAAATGCCGTCCGTCCCCAAAAATATCGGCAAAACAAAGATTGCGGCAATTTGAAACAACAATGTTCGCAGAAAAGAAATTGCGGCCGATACCGCGCCGTTATTGAGCGCAGTGAAAAACGCGGAGCCAAAAATATTAAAGCCCATGCACAGGAACGAAAGGGCATAGAGGCAAAATCCGCGCGAGGTAAAGCGCAGCAATTCATTATCGTATCCCACGAAGATTGAAGAAAGCGGTCGAGCGAGAATCAATGCTGCCGCTGTTAATCCGATACTCCATACACCATTCAATACTAAACTTTTGCGAAATAAGTTCTTCAACTCGCTGTGATTTTCAGCACCGTAGTGATAACCGACAATCGGAGCGCTCCCGACGGCGTATCCCATAAATACACCGATAAAGATAAAGTTAATATACATAATTACGCCGTAAGCCGCCACGCCGTCCTCTCCAATCATTTTCATAAGCTGAAAATTATACAGCATACTAACCAATGATGTAGAAAGACTGGACACCATTTCCGACGAACCATTGCTGCACACTTTAAGCAGAAATTTGCCTTCAAATCTCGTTTTTGTTAAACGCAGTGTACTTTTATTTGGAGCAAAAAAGTACACCAACGGGATAAATCCGCCGACAATTTGACCAAGACAGGTAGCTGCCGCCGCGCCTTGAACACCCCAGTCAAATACCGCAATAAACAAATAATCCAGTATCGCATTAGTAACACCTGCTGCAACGGTAAGAAAGAGTCCCATTTTAGGGCGTTCCGCAGTGATGAGAAAACTTTGGAATACATTTTGCAAAGTGAACGGCGTAAGTCCTAACATTATGATTCTGCCGTATTCCACACAACATTCCAATGTTTCTCCCTCCGCACCCAGCATCACTGCTACAGGGCGAAGAAATATCTGTCCTGTTACGGTTAATACTATTCCTGCAAATACAGAAACATAGATGATGAACGAAAAATACCGTTTTGCCTTTTCATTTTCTCCGCCGCCCAACGTTTTCGACACAACAGCGCTGCCGCCAGTACCGAGCATAAAACCAAGTGTACCCAATATCATGACAAAAGGCCAAATCAGATTGGTTGCCGCAAAGGAAGATTTCCCTGCGAAGTTAGAGACAAAGATGCCATCCACTATGCCGTAAATCGATGTAAAAATCAGCATAATAATTGTCGGCACGGTAAAGCGCATCAATTTGGAATAAGTAAAATGTTCGGATAATTGAATTTTCATAAAGTTCTTTCTCTCCTTAAAAATATATAAAATGCGCCCGGCTATTTTGCATAACCGAGCGCACTCGACATCTTATCGACCGTTGCGGCTGCGGCCGCAAGTCCTCCGATGACCGGACAATATTCATTCTTAATATACAAGTTAGCATTATAATATAATTTCGTATTGTTGTCAAGCCTTTTAAGCGAATCTTTCATAAAAAATTGCAAGTCGCTCAGTTTCCCTAACACGAATATTATGCAACGGCCACCCCGCCCCACACGCCGATAAAACAACCGATAAAACTCAGCAAAACATACAATACTGCATATCCATAATTCCCGTTCTGCACCAGAGTATACGCTTCCAGAGAAAAAGTAGAAAATGTAGTAAATCCTCCGCACAATCCCGTTTTTAAAAACAAAATTATATTGGCAGAAGCATTCTTTTTTGCAGCAATCCCCGTTATATATCCTATCAGAACCGCTCCGCAAATATTTGTAATCAAAGTCAAAAACGGAAAGGTCTGTTTATACGGTATCAGACTGACAGCATAACGCAGAATCGAGCCTAACGCGCCTCCCAAGCCAACAAAAATAAAGCCGGTCATGTTTTTATCCTCTCCCGAAAATCAATTTTCACTGTTATCTATTATTCAAAAGTATACCACTGCGCATCTAAAAACGCAACTTATTTTATCATATTTTGCAGAAATTTTGCTATTTAAAAATAAAAGATTGTCAATCCGTTGATATTTGTGATATACTTAGAAAGATAAAAATGCGTTTCAGATATGGAGTGAGCCAAAACAATGATAGCAATTATAGATTATGGAGCAGGCAATCTGCGTTCCGTACAAAAGGCGTGTGAATTTGTAGGCGAGACAGCGGTTATCACCTCAAACAAAACAGAAATCCTTGCGGCAGACCGTGTAATTCTGCCCGGTGTAGGTTCGTTTGGCGATTGTATGAAAGGTTTATTACAAAACAATTTGGAAATGTGTATTCACAAAGTAACAGAACGTGGTACACCTTTTTTGGGAATCTGCTTGGGGATGCATCTTTTGTTTGAATCCAGTGAGGAAAGTCCGGATGTCACGGGGTTGGGAATTCTAAAAGGTAAAATCGTTCGGATTCCTAATACAGAAGGTTTAAAAATTCCGCATATGGGTTGGAATTCTTTATCTTTTCCGAAAGAAAGTCCGTTGTTTGCCAAATTGCCCGATAATCCATTTGTTTACTTCGTACATTCTTATTATATGGAACCGGAGGATAGCAGTATCATTGCTGCTGTTACACAGTATGGGGCTGAGTTGCCGGTTGCGATAAGCTGCAATAATTTGTTTGCTACACAATTTCATCCAGAAAAAAGCGGTGAGGTCGGTTTGCAAATACTGAAAAATTTTATAACCTACGGAGGAAAATCATAATGTTTGCCAAGAGAATTATTCCTTGTCTGGATGTACACGCGGGACGAGTGGTAAAAGGTGTTAATTTTGTCAACCTGCGCGACGCAGGCGACCCGGTGGAAATCGCCAAAGTCTATAACGAGGCTGGCGCAGACGAATTGGTGTTTTTAGATATTACTGCAACGCACGAAGCGCGGGATACCATGATAGACATGGTACGCAGAGTTGCTGAAACAGTATTTATCCCATTTACGGTAGGCGGCGGAATACAAACGGTAGAACAATTTCGCGTTTTGCTGAAAGAAGGCGCGGACAAAATTTCCGTGAATTCCTCCGCGATTCGCCGACCTGAACTACTCACTGAGGCTGCCGAGAAATTTGGACGGCAATGTGTGGTAGTAGCCATTGACGCGAAAAGACAACCGGAGGGGAGCTGGCACGTTTATGTTAACGGCGGACGGATTGACACCGGGCTTGACGCTGTGGAATGGGCAATAAAAGCTGATAAAATGGGTGCAGGTGAAATTTTGCTGACTTCTATGGATTGCGATGGAACGAAAGACGGCTACGATTTGGAATTAACCAGAACCATTTCCGAAGCGGTTTCTATCCCTGTTATTGCCTCGGGCGGGGCAGGAAATATGCGGCACTTCAAGGAAGCTTTGACCGATGGAAAAGCTGACGCGGCACTTGCGGCCTCTCTCTTCCATTTTAAAGAAATTGCCATTTCAGACTTAAAGACCTACTTAAAAGATGCCGGCGTTTCTGTTCGTATGGCATAAAAGCACTAGTATACTAACAAAAATAAGGAAAAATTTAGATAGTATTTTCTTGAACTGCACCGTTTTGAGTGCTATACTGAGTATAGAAAGGAGTTGCATAGATATGATTCCGTTTACAAAAATGCATGGCATCGGCAACGACTATGTTTACATCAACTGTTTGGAAACTGAGTTAAAACAACCGGAGGAATTTTCAAAATGGGTGTCGGACGAGCATTTCGGTATAGGCTCTGACGGTTTGGTTTTGATTTGTTCCTCTCAAACTGCGGATTTTAAAATGCGGATATTCAACGCAGACGGCTCGGAGGCGAAAATGTGCGGCAATGCTACTCGCTGCGTTGGAAAATACGTTTATGAAAAAGGCTTGACAAACAAAACGACGATTCGCTTGGAGACCCTAAGCGGTATCAAAATTTTGAAACTTACTGTTAACGATAACCAAGTGACAGATGTAACCGTTGACATGGGAAAAGCAATCCTAAAACCGCGCGAAATTCCGATTGATGCGGACGGTGAAAAATACGTTGCACAAAACATCAATATTGACGGAGTGGATTATAAAATCACCTGTGTTTCTATGGGAAATCCGCACGCCGTGGTATTTGTACCCGACACGAAAGTTCTTGACTTAGAAAAAATCGGTCCAAAATTTGAGCATCATCCTCTTTTTCCTGACCGGGTGAATACGGAATTTATTCAACAAATAGATAAATGCACTTTAAAAATGCGCGTCTGGGAACGTGGCAGCGGTGAGACGTGGGCGTGTGGAACAGGAGCTTGCGCCAGTGTGGTTGCAGCTGTGCTCAACGGTTTCTGTAACTATGACGAGGAAGTTTTGGTACACCTGCGGGGCGGAGACTTAAAAATTACCTACCAACAGGATGGAACGGTCATTAAAAAAGGTCCTGCTTCGTTTATCTGCGATGGTACATTGTATTATGAAAATTGATGAAACGCATTGAAATCCGTTACATTGTTTAAAAATATCCTATACAAAGAAAGGCTTGATATTTCATGAAAGTGAACGAAAATTATCTGCAGTTACAGGAAACTTATCTCTTTTCTGATATTGCAAAACGAGTAAACGATTTTTCCGAAACACATCCCGACGAAAAAATTATTCGCTTAGGAATCGGAGATGTTACTCTTCCTCTCGCGCCTATAGTTATTGAAGCAATGCAAAAAGCAGTCGCGGAAATGGCGAATAAAGAGACATTTCGTGGGTACGGTCCGGAACAAGGCTATGACTTTTTGCGGGAAAGAATTGCGCAATATTATAAAGAAAAAATTGTAAAACTGGATTTAGATGAAATATTTATCAGCGATGGCGCAAAGAGCGATGTTGGCAATATCACAGATTTGTTTGACAAGGATAATATTGTTGCTGTTCCCGACCCGGTTTATCCGGTTTATGTAGATACTAATACTATGAACGGCAGGAAAATTGTTTATCTGCATGCAACGGCTGAAAACGGTTTTTGTCCGATGCCACCGTCCGAGCATGTGGATATCATCTACCTATGTTCTCCAAACAATCCGACCGGCGCGGTTTATACCAAATCACAATTGCGTGAATGGGTAGATTACGCTTTGGAGCACGAAGCGATTATTTTGTTCGACGCGGCGTATGAGGCATTTATCAGCGACTCAGAACTGCCAACCAGTATTTATGAACTGGACGGTGCAAAACGCTGCGCAATAGAATTTTGTTCTTTCTCCAAGACAGCCGGCTTTACAGGCACGCGTTGTGCTTATACAATTGTTCCAAAGGACTTAAAAGTTAAGGTTACAAAAGGGAAATTGCTCAAAGGCGAGGCAGAAACCGTGTATTTGAACAAAATGTGGAACCGCCGCCAGACAACCAAATTTAATGGTGTACCGTATATCATTCAGCGCGGGGCAGAAGCGGTATTTACCGAAGAGGGTAAAAAACAGATTCAAGAAAATTTGGACTATTATAAAACAAATGCTTCTGTCATTGCGACCACCTTACAGGAACTGGGGATTGAATTTTTCGGCGGTGTCAACTCGCCTTATATTTGGCTGAAATGCCCCAATGGCATGAGCTCTTGGGAATTCTTTGATTATCTGCTGAATAATGCCGCTGTTGTAGGAACCCCCGGCGCAGGTTTTGGACAAAACGGCGAAGGTTATTTCCGCCTTACTTCCTTTGGTTCTCAAGAAAACACGCGGGAGGCGATGGAACGCTTTAAAACGCTTTTTAGACAAACCTGTAACGCGGACACAGGTGAAACTGCTGACGAGACAGAATAATTACTGCACAATGCTTATAAAATAAATATATAGAGTAAAAATGCTGACATCGTTTCTGCGATGTCAGCATTTTTACTTTATTTTAAATCAATCTCAATTGCATTATCATAATCAAGCGCGAAGGTATCATATTCTCCTAAAACACAGATAGAATGCAGAGCATTTTCAAGATTTTCTTTATTGACACTTTCGGGCAGCGCAATCTCATTTCCATTCTCGTCATACGCACGACATACGTATTGAGCAGTATACGAGTCAGTGTTATGATGTACACGAGTATATTGCGTACATCTAAAATTTTCGTCAATGAGTTCAAGAAATATATCCTTCCCATCCTTGTCCAGCATTTCAAATTCCGGGTCAAAGAGTGAAAATCCATCCTTATAATAATCTATATTCACTTCACCGTCTTTGATACGAATATCAGTCACAACAATACTGCCATAATCATTTGTTTGAAACACCATCGGATAAGTTCCCACCACTTGTCTCTCTATCGGCGGCACAGGCTCTGCCGCAGTTTTGTCCTTTAACGGCACAAACCTCAAAACCTTTGTGTTGATATCCGCTTTCAGAAATTCAAGTACGTTAGACACTTTTTGTCCTTCTGCACCGCCGTTTAAATCTGTATTCAAAATATCCAAACTCTGACCATTTTCATCAAACAGCGCATATCCGCTGAGCAACATCCCCCCTGAACCTGTGCAGGTATCACTTACTACAAGCTGATTGCCAAACGGAGAAAATATAATCTTGGAAATTTCGCTTTCCCCTGTTTTTAGTTCATTGTTCTCATCATAATAACTGACAGAAATCTTTTTGTTCAAATTCTTTACAACACTTTTGGTCTCCACCGCTGATTTTTTAGCGGTGGTGGAAACATATAAGAGTTTGGAAATTTCCGCATCAGTCAACGCAAGTTCATCACGCGTCAAATATCCGACCTCAAACTTACAGTCCTGCTTAGAAATACCATCCGCATAAAACTCCAGTTTGAACGTACCTGGCAGTTCCATGGAAGCAATATTTTTCTTTATTACTCCCTTAAAACTGCCGTCGTCAGCAATATACCCATCCTCTTCGTTATGATTTCCAGCCCCTATTATTTTCCCGTTCACACGACACAGAAAGCAAAAATCATACGCTTCGTTCAAGGTCATGTTTCCTTTGTCGCTTTTGAGCGTATAAAAAATATGCACAAAATTATCATCAATAGCAAGATTATCAAGCGTCAAAGTGTATCCAAAATTTGATGCAGTTACCCCGACGGCATCGTTATATTTTGCCAAATTTTCCATATCCGTTAATTCCACCGCAATATCCGATTGAAAATAGGAAATAATATTCCCTGCCGCAAAAACAGAACTCACGCCGACAATCACTAAACAGGCGGCAACTGCCGCAATATTTCTGATTCCCCTGTGGGTAGTTTTTCTCATTTCTTTTTCCTCCATTCTGACTAAAATTTTATTCTTAAGCGCTTCATCAGGCTCCAGCCTTTCAAACACCTTTTCGTACTCCCCACTATGCATAGAAATCCTCTCCTCTCAATAATATATCTTTCAGTTTTTTGCGGCCTCGCGATAGCCGTGACAGCACTGCTGATAATGATATTCCCATAATATCGGAAATTTCCTGAGTTTTGTACCCCTGATAATAGTGCATATATATGACTACGCGATATTTTGGCGGTAGCTGCAAAACTTCTTCCATGATACTTTCTTCCTGTGGAGTAATCATATACATAAGTATGTCCTCGGCATGAGTCACCTTTTTTCTCCATGCGGATTTTAATATATTTTTGCAAATATTAACTGCCGTTTTAATAAGAAACGCTTTTTCGTGACCACTGTTTTCAAATTTGTACGAGCCTTCCATCAGCCGGATAAATGTTTCTGTAACCGCTTCTTCCGCATCCGCTTTATTTTTTAAATAAAGCAGACATATGCTGTAAACGGTCTTGGCGTGTTTATCATACATTTCAGAAAAATACCGCTTTGCGCTGTCATTCATTCTCTCTCGTTCCTTTCTCAAACCTTTCAACGTATTTGCAAATACACCTATAATACAATTAACAAATTGAAATTATCGCAAAGAGTATGAAATTTTTCATTTGGAATTTTAAATACCCCGATTAGCCATGCCAATCGGGGTATTTTAAAATCAAACATACACATAATAATTTAAAATCATCTCATGCGCGATAATCCTTGCGAATAAATGGCTCGCGCTTTTCCTCCTCCAACAGCAGGGCGTAATTTTTCGGTCGGCGGTACGCGTTGCCGTGCACTTCCCGTTCACGATAATAGCGGAGCATATCCATATCAAAATCCGCGGTATAAATTCCTTCCTCTTCTCCCGCGTCAAGAATCATGGTATCTCTTGCCCCCTCTGACTGAGGAAGATACGCCACGCCGTCAAAAGCGCTGGAATGACCGTTGCAATCCGGCTTGCCCGTCGGGTAATTACAAGTCGCAATACCAAGCATATTCTCATACGCCCTGCCGCGCAGCTGCGAAAGGCGATTAATCTCCATCGGACACGCATTTGGCACAAGAATCAACTCCGCTCCCTGCAACATCAAAATTCTTGCGGACTCAGGAAACTCTCTGTCATAACAAATCATGCTGCCGATTTTGATATTTCCTTTTTCTGTGTCCAAATCAGCGGTATAAAATTCTTTTCCCGGTGTCAAACGTGCTTCATCACCAAAATCGCATGTATGAACCTTTGCGTATAAAAAAACGCGTTTTCCGTGCCTGTCATAAAGCGCCATACTGTTGCGCGGCGCCGGAGAAAAAGATTCCAAAAAAGTAATCCCTATCGCCATATTTAATTCTCCTGCCAATCTGCCAAATCCCTGCACAAATTCACTGTCGGCAGATACCGCTTGCCCGAACAGTTCTGACGAGTGAAACGGAATTTGATACCCGTTGTTCCACATTTCCGGAAACAGTGCAATATCCGCCCCCATTTCCTTCGCCTGACGGCAAGCAGCAATTCCTTTTTCGTATTGTTCATTCAGATTCGCTTTTGGCAACAGTTGAAGCAGAGCAACTCTAATTTTCACTTTGTATTCCTCCTCTGTTGTGGGGATTCTTAGGTTCCGAGATAGGAAAAATGCATAAAGTCACGGTTGCCGCTCCACGCATCGCCGCCCCAAGTAAAACCATACTTTTCAAACGCGCGCACAACCTCTCCGTAAGGCGTAACGGAATAAGGGTCAAGATACGGTTTCCAATACTCGCCGACCACCGTTCCGTTAGTATATAAGCAATAGTTTTCTGTCGGGTTAATATCCACAGCAGTTCCCCAATTATGTTCTGATTTTCCGCCACGCCACGCATATGCGCCTACAGAATAAATCGGGAATTGCTCTTCCCCCTCAAAAATTTCCTGAAAAACCTGCCACATTCTGTCCGCAATGGCTTTATGTACGGTTAACTGCGCGGTAGACGGCACTTTTTTCCCATTTTTTAAATTCCATACATTTACGGTAATGGTTTGCATCAGCGCCTCCGCCTCCTCCTGCGTTTCAGGCAGTCCGCCGCCCTGCTCCATTTCTTCCAGTCGCGTTTGATACGGAATCGCGACCGGCGTATAACGCTCAAAGGTTTGTGTAAATGTTCCGCCAGATACCTCAATAACATAACGCCGATTCGGGTCACCGACAAAAGAAATTTCCGGTTCGCTGACGGTATAAACAACCGGGTCTTTTGCTCCGATTTCCTCACCATGCACGGTATCCCGCCATTCGGTTACGGTAACGGTATATTCTTTTACCCCTGCCGCCTTTTCCCATGACGCGGTCACTAAAAACTCTGAGTCCGATACCTCTTCCGGCGCAGGGAGCGGTAAAGCGAATGGATGTTCAAGTGCTTTCCACTCAGTCAAACGACTTGTAATGACGATTGCTTGCTGAACGGACATTGGCGCAAGCGGGTGAAAATTGCCATCGCCATAATCGCCCATAATGCCTTTTTCAGTCAGAATCGCAACATATTTTCGTGCCCAATCCCCGATTTGTTTTTCATCAGAAAACGCTTGCAGTACTGCGGGTTCTGCCGCAAGCGTATTTTGCTCGTTAATTATTCCATAAAACACACAAAACATTTTTGCCGCCTCCTGCCGCGTCACCTGACGCGCGGGCGCAAAATTTCCCTTTTCGTCACCGCTCACGACACCGAGTTCATATAAGGCAACAGCGGCAACACTGTCTGTATCTGAAAAAGGTGATTGTGTATTCGGTATATAAGTGTCTTCCTTTTTTACCGAATAGGCGTTATACAGCAAATCCGCAAGCTGTATTCTGGTAATATCCGCCTGATACGAACCGCTTTGCATACTTGACGGAACGATTCCGCACGCCGTCATCAACTCCACTTCTTTTTTTGCCCACTCCGCAACATCTGCCGCATAGCCTTGCGCCATACTTAAAAGAATACTAAAAATCGCTGCTGCCGCAACCAATCTTTTTCGCATACGTTTCTCCCTTTCCGTTGCATTTGTTATAGTTATTTTATAAATGTAAAGCCTTGTCTCTTCTTTTAGGAAACAAGGCTTTGATTTTATTGTACCACAGCCGCGAGCGAAGCACGTTGGCGTATAATGGTAAAATGCGTATGTGCGTTTGCGAGCGCACTTTGCGAGCAAAATTTCGCACACGCATCTCTAAATCAAGACTTCCGAAAAATCCTGCGCAAAGCGCGTGATTTTTTGGGAAAGAGGCGCGGCAACGGAATATGCGGATGTTTTTACGCTTTGGGCAAAAACGGAGCAAATGCAGTTTGCCGCGCCGTCGCGGAGCATAAAATAAACACACGTATTTTGTGTTTATTTTACAACAATGTTAATCAATTTTTTTGGAATTGCAATTACTTTGACAACTTCTTTTCCGTCCAAGAGCGCTTTAATCTTATCTGAGGCGAGCGCCTGCTCTTTCATAGTTTCCTGCGAGGCATCAGCAGAAACAGAAATCTTTTCCTTTACCTTTCCGTTAATTTGAACGACTACTTCATACTCATTTACCACCAAAGCGTTTGCGTCCGCTTTCACCCAGCCATGCTCGGCAATTGCGCCGCCATGTCCGGTCATCTCCCACATTTCTTGTGTAATATGCGGCACAAACGGAGAAAGCAAAATCATCAACGCATCTAAAGTTTCACTCAGCAACGCTTTGTTGTAGTTTTCCGGCTGAACTCCCTCTTTATAGCGATACAACGCATTCACCATTTCCATAATACTGCTGATAGCGGTATTGAAGCTAAAACGCTCAATATCATCTGTCACCTTTTTAATACTGCTATGCACCGCAAAACGCAATTCTTTCTCCTGCTTATTCAGCGCATCTGCCGAAACTGCCTCTGCGCTTGTATAGTCCTTTAATTCGTCCACGGCGCGCCAAACGCGGCTCAAGAAACGATATGCGCCCTCTACGGCAGTATCGCTCCATTCCAAATCACGTTCAGGCGGAGCGGCAAACAGAATAAACAGCCTTGCGGTATCCGCGCCGTATTTTTCCACAATCTCCTCCGGACTGACAACATTGCCAACCGACTTGGACATCTTACTTCCGTCCTTGAGCACCATGCCTTGCGTCAGCAAATTCTCAAACGGTTCATCGCAGGAGAGATAGCCTAAATCATGCAGCACTTTGGTAAAGAAACGCGCATACAACAAATGTAGAATAGCATGCTCCACACCGCCAATATATTGATTTACGTTCATCCAGTAGTCCGTTTTTGCCTTGTCAAACGGCATAGCCGAATTGTGAGGGTCGCAGTAACGCAAATAGTACCAGGACGAACACACGAAAGTATCCATGGTATCCGTTTCGCGCGCAGCGGGACCGCCGCAGCATGGACAAGTAGTATGCACAAACTCCTCACACTCGCTGAGCGGAGATTTACCCTGACCGGTAAAGCGCACATTTTCGGGTAAAAGCACCGGCAGTTCACTTTCAGGAACGGGAACGGTTCCGCATTTTTCACAATACACAACCGGAATCGGCGCACCCCAGTATCTCTGACGGGAAATCAGCCAATCGCGCAGACGGAAATTTATCTGGCGGGTTCCGATGCCCTTTTCCTCAGCATAGTCAATAATCTTTGCCAACGCCTCAGTATTGGTCAGTCCGTTAAAATCGCCGGAATTCTCCATAATCCCCTCTGCCGCAAACGCCTCTGTCAAATCTTCAGAGGAAAGATTCTGTCCCTCCGGCTGAACAACTATTTTAATCGGCAAATTATACTTTTTCGCAAAATCAAAATCACGCTGGTCATGCGCAGGAACCGCCATAACCACACCGGTTCCGTAATCCAGCAAAACATAATTTGCCAGATACAACGGAATTTTATCCCCTGTGAACGGATTGACGACATAAGAACCGGTGAATACGCCTTCTTTTTCGGTATCGGTAGCGGACCGGACAATTTCACTCTGAGACTGAACCTTTTTGATGAATGCGCGACATTCCTCTTCCTGCGGTTTACCCGCAATCAATTTTTCGACCACCGGATGCTCCGGAGCCATCACCATGTAAGTTACGCCGTATATGGTATCAGGACGCGTAGTGAACACCGTCAAAATTTCATCGGAACCGTCTAAGCGGAAATTCACTTCCGCCCCCTCGGAACGTCCAATCCAATTTGCCTGCATACTTTTCACTTTTTCCGGCCAGCCGGGAAGTTTTTGCAAATCGTCTAACAGGCGCTGTGCGTAATCAGTAATTTTGAAAAACCACTGTTCCAAATCCTTTTTGCCCACTTCGCTCTTGCAGCGTTCACACTTACCGTTGACAACCTGCTCATTTGCCAAAACGGTACTGCACGAAGGACACCAATTGACATATGATTTTTTCTTGTACGCCAACCCGTTTTTGTAAAGCTGTACAAACATCCATTGCGTAAACTTATAGTAATCCGGCTTTGCAGTAGCAGCCTCCCTATCCCAGTCATAGCTGAACCCCAAGCGTTTGAGCTGCTCGCGCATATTATCAATGTTTTTCCACGTCCAATCAGCGGGCGGCGTTCCGTTCTTAATTGCCGCATTCTCTGCCGGCAAACCGAAAGAATCCCACCCCATAGGGTGCAGCACATTGTATCCCTGCATCGTCTTGTAACGTGATACAATATCCCCAATGGAATAATTGCGTACATGCCCCATATGTAAATTTCCGGACGGGTACGGGAACATTTCCAAGGCGTAATACTTTGGTTTTCCGGTATCTTCGCTTACACGAAACGCGTCCTCCTGCGCCCATTTCTTCTGCCATTTCTCCTCAATCGCCTTAAAATCGTATTTCATCTATTTTCTAACTCCTTTCCCATTCACCTATACGCTTTGTCATGAATTCATTCCTCTGACACAAGATCTGATATATCAACAATTTCGGCATCCTGCCAAACATGGTCTAACTTATAAAATTCCCGTGTTTCGCCCAAAAACAAATGAACCACAACATCCTGATAACCAAGTAAAATCCAGGAGGCGGTATTATACCCCTCCTTGTTGGAATGATAAATTTTCTGTTTGTGCAGTTCCTCCTCCACATGGTCGCAAAGCGCTTTCACTTGTGTAGTGGAATTGCCGGTCGCGATAATAAAATAATCAGTAATAGTGGTCAGTTCGTGAATATCCAATACTTGAATATCCCGCGCTTTTTTCTCATCCAATAATTTGACAATCGTATTGACTAATTCATTCTTACTACTCATATATTTTTCTCCTATGCTAAATTAAAATCTGAAATCATTTCCTATCACAATTGTGACATCGCTTTCCGCCTCGCGGTCATCATCGTTGGTGACAGACAATCCCTCATACACCTTCAACACTTCTGCCGACGCACCTTTGGCGTTATGCTCAATCAGCTTGGATTCTTCCTGTTTTTTATCTGCCTTTTTTGCTTCAATTACATTAAAACCGTACCGCTCCAGTTCTTTCTTCACCATCCCCAGAACGTCTGCCTGTTCCTCGGTCAAACCGGTAGCATCTGTCAAAGAAACTTTAATAAAATGATTTTTAAAAGATGCGGTCTTGACTTCCAAAGAAGGACTATCCTTTACAAAATTTTGCTCCACCACATCTTTCAGTTTTTCGGTATCCGCCACAAAATAGGAAACTTTGCCGATATATTTTCCCTCGCCCGGAACCTGTAAAATCGTAATATTATCAAGATTCAATTTCATCGCCTTGCCCGCGTAGGAAAGCATTTCCTCGCCGGTAAAGTTAGTCTTCAGACTTTTCTGTACAATCCCCAGAAGTTTGGGCGCTTTCAATACCGTATTGCCGCTGAGCAGCTTATTTGCCACAGCGGTATAAAATTCCCGCTGTGTTTTGATTCTTCCCACATCTCCGTCCGGATATCCGGAACCGTCATTATTCTGACGGAAACGCATAAACATTTCCGCCTGTTTACCGTTCAATGTTTGCCTGCCTTTGCGCAAGTCAATGGTTAGGTTCTGCACCGGATCGGTATAATACATACGCATCGGTACTTCAATCTCTACACCTCCGATTGCATCTATAATATCACGAAAGCCTTTAAAGGTAATAATCGCGTACTTGTCCGTTTTAATCCCTGTCAATTGCTCCAAAGCGGCAGACAAAGCTTTTTCCTTTTCTTTGCTACCGTATGCGGAATTGATTTTTTTGTCTGTCCGTTCCGTTTCGATTTTGGTGTCTCGCGGCACTTGCAAAACGGTCATCTTATTCTCTGCCATATTGTATTGGCAAAGCAGAATAATATCTGTTCGTGTTCCGTCATCGTCCACGCCGGCTACAATAAAATTTTGCACACTTCTCTCACGTGTACTTCCAGTGCCCCAAAATCCAAAATGAATCTCTCCGCCATTCAGTGCGGAAACAACCGTAATAATCGCATATATTACCGCGCACAACACCAAAAGAGAGATAAAAAACCGCAAAGGCGATTTAATTTTCATTGCCATCATCCTTTAACTTATGTTCTGTTTCTGCCTGCCGCCCTTTACTTACTCAGAAGAAGATAATTTCTCGCATGAACGGTATCAGGGTGAATTGCCAGCCCGGATTGAATCAAATCTCCGATGGTATAATCTATCCCCACTACAATTGCGCGTTCTATGGAGTCATACGCCAAAACACGCAATTCTTCCACACCCTCAAAACGTCGGTTGGGCTCAATATAATCCGCAATATATATGATTTTGGTCAGCAAATTCATGTTTGCCTTGCCGGTAGTATGAAAACGAACTGCGTCTAACACTTCCGGGTCTGTAACTTCAAATTGCGCTTGGCTGAGACATGCCCCCAAAGGGCCATGCAGCAACCTCGGCGTTCGTTTGATGATTTCATCCACGGCGATTCCGTATTTTTCAAGCATTGTCAAAGCTTGTTCCGCCGGAATTTCTTTTGCGCAGTCATGCAGTAATCCCGCTAAATACGCTTTTTCTTCCGTCGCGCCGTAATGCTGCGCCAGTCGTTGTGCTTCCTCCGCAACACCGAGAGAATGCAAATACCGCTTTTCACTCAGCATAGATTGAATTTGTTGTTGTATTTTGCGCACTTCCATCTTTTGTTATGCCCTTTCTCCGAAAATTTGCCGTAATTAACATTTACCATAAAGCTGATACTTTTTAATATATTCCATGACTCCGTCAGGAATCAAATAGCGAAATTTCTCCAAACTATCGCTTTCTCTGATTTCCGATGAAGAAATATCAATCACCGGCATATGCAATGTGCAAATTTTTGCGTGATATAGTTTCTCACATTCCGCAATCGCCTTTTTCAGTTCCTGCCCCTGTATTAGCGAACGCACCGCGACCGCAACTGTACAGCGTGAAAATATTTCTTCCGGTTGCCACCATCGCTTCATATAGGCAAGAGAATCCGCGCCGACAATAAAAGTCAGTGCTGTGTCCGGCATCAGTTGCTGCAACTCTTTCAACGTTTCAGCTGTGTAACTGGGAGTGCCTTTCACAATCTCCAAATCGCTTATCTCAAACTCTTCGTTGCCGCGGATAATCCCGCGAACCATGGCAAGACGGTGCGCGGCATCTGTTATTTTTCTGCCGGTTTTGTGCGGCGGGTTACCACAGGGAACAAACAGCACCTTGTCAAGTCTCAATTCGCATAAAGCGGTCTGCGCCACAATTAAATGTCCGATATGCGGCGGGTCAAATGTTCCGCCAAAAATTCCAAGCTGTTTCATGATTTGAACGCCCGCTTTCGTCCTTTTCAATAAGATAATAACTGCCGTATTCCGGTATCAACCCGATTTACCAAACTGCCGTTTGCTTTGGCAAAATATAAATCAAAAATCTGCGCAGTCTGATTATATTCTTTCAAAAAGATAATGTCATCATTTTCTTTCAGGCTGAATGCTGCCGCATCGTCTGCGACTTGTACTTTTTCTAACTTTGTATTCGCTACGTTCAAGCGTCCGCAGCCGCTCTCTTCATTAAAATCAGTTAGATAAACAATAGTATTGCCAACCGTGCCAAAACTAAACTGTTCTGCCAAAATCTCGTCCGCCACTTTCACACTTTCTGTACGATTATAAAGATAGAGATCGGTTACTTTACGTCCAACACTGTAATCTGCTGCATACCACACAAACTTTCCGTCCTCGGACACTGCGCAGGAATACGCCTCGTCGGTTATTTTTCTGGAATCTTGCACCGGCTTGCCTTTTCGGTAACGGCACACATACAATGCCCCTCTCTCCTTGGCGGGGTCAAAACCGGAAATATAAGCAATTTGCGAAAAGTCCTTGCTGATAGCAAACTGCGGAATGATAGAATGACTTGTCTTAGCAAAAGAATTGACGTTATCAGCAACCTTGACAGGCTCTTTCCCCTCAGTATAAATATAATAATCCGCATAACCTGTATTATATGATTTGTAAAACACAACCTGAGTTTCATCCGCACTGATTGCCGTAATTGCCGTTACACCGGAGGCAATTTTCTCGCTTTTATTATTTTTCAAATCAACACGGTATAAGTTGTGAGCTGAACCGTCCAACGCACCGTATGCATACATTTTTGTATCTCTTTCAGATATCACGGGCGGCAAAGCCGTATGGTCTGCAACTCTGTGTTTTTCAGACTCTATGGTTTTTACATAAATGTCGCATGACTTATCCGCCGCGTTATAGTTTTGCCCGTAGACAAAATATTTTCCGGACACATCTGTGCCGAATATACTGCACACATCTGTGTCAATCCGCTGCCGCTCTGCGTCCTTGCGCAAATCCATCAAATACAAATCGCCCATGTGTGTGGTTGTATTAAACTTTTCGATATACAACGCCTGTTTGCCGTTCTGCGAAAATATAAAATTTCCACCGTCCATGTCTGAGGCAATCTTCCATATTTCCTGCATACCCTGACTCCAATATTGCAAGGTCCCCATGTTTCCGTCCGGATTTCCGTTTTGAATAAACAAAACACTTTTTCCGTCATCCGAAATTAAAATATTGTCTGAAACAGCAGAGGCAATTTTAGTCTTATTGCTTGGTTTCTTTATGGACGAAACCATTAAATCACCGCTTTTACTGCCGCGGTCAAAATTTTCAAAAAAGTAAATATATGTTCCGTTTTCAGCAGGTTTTGCCAGTGCTGTGCCAACCGACGCCTCAGCCACTTGTTCCGCAAGATATAATTGCTCAGTCAGAACAGCAGTGGTTCCGTTGCTATATTGCAGCAAGCTGTTTTCCTTGACAAAATACGAGGGTAAAACAACTGTAGATTCTCCACCAAACAAACCACCAAACAGCCGTACTCCTCCTATTACTAAAGCGATTGCCGCAACTGCACAAACGCCAAAGAACAGTGTTCTGCGTCCGCGCATACTAATACGATACTTTTTCTTTCCTTTTCTTTTTTGAGATGACCGATGCGCAAGCGAAGAAAAAAACTTCTTTTTCTCCTCCGTAGGGGCAATCGGCTCACTTTCCTGCGACAGAATCTCTCGCTGCGGCGTACTAATCCGGTAATTTTCCGATACCTCTTCCTGAATTTTTCGCAATTCTTCTTCAAAATCCATATTCTTCGGCGTACGGGTAACGGAAATTTCCACCTCCGTACTCTTTTCTGCGTTTTCTCCCTGTTCCAACGCCGCAACCGCCTGACGAATCAAATCAATCTGATCCTGAGAGGTAATTGTATATGTAAAGTCAAATTCTTCCTCTTGCACGGAGGGCGCGGATTTTCCGCGCACTTCTCTTTTCTTTCTTTTACTTCGGGAAGGCTCATGCTCCTCCCGAACCAGCTGCTTGCAAAAGGGACATTTCTCAATATCTTCTAAAATATCTGCGTCACAGTTCGGACATTTCATCGGTATTCCTCTCCCTTCGGACACGGACAGAAATTACATCACTTGCCCTTAGCGTATTATGATGTTATATTTGATTTATTATACCATAAGTGCAAGCCGCAAATCGGCTTGCTTCACACCGGTACAATAAACACATAACAGAAAAGCACTTTTAGCTTTTCAACTTTAGGTCTTTGTGTTTATTATATCATATAATCTGCCAAAAAACAACCTTTCATGACAACATGATAGCGCAAATTTATAAAAAGTTTATGGTTCCCGCTTTTATTTTTGATTCAACGATTCCGTCTTCAATAATTCTGCAAAGCGACGCTCATCCTCAGTCAGTTTTGCCGTTCGTAGCAAACCTCTCCGTTTTCGAAAAGTCGTACGAATGGACATCATTCGTTTCCAGGCAGCAATATTCTTATGATGCCCGCTGAGCAATTCCGCCGGCACTTCTTTTCCGTGCCACCGCACAGGACGGGTGTACTGCGGATATTCCAGCAAGCCGTTGAAGTGCGATTCCTCTGAATACGCCTGCTCATCCGCTAAAACTCCCGGTATCAGCCGCGCCGTAGCGTCTACCACCGCCATTGCCGCAATCTCACCGCCGGTCAGCACAAAATCACCGATAGAAATTTCCTCATCAATAATTTCGTCCAAGACCCGCTGGTCAACCCCCTCATAATGCCCGCAAAGAAAAACCAGGTGTTCTTCCTTTGCCAAACGTTTTGCTGTAGATTGACGAAACACTTTCCCTTGCGGGGAAAGATAAATGGTTTTTGGCTTTTTTTCTCCGCCGCAAACAGATTGGTAGGCATCAAAAATTGGCTGGCATTGCATCACCATTCCCATGCCGCCGCCGTAGGGATAGTCATCTACCTGCCGATGTTTATTATTGGAAAAGTCCCGAATCTGCGTACAGCGGATATCCAACAAACCGTTCTGTACCGCTCTGCCAATAATACTGCTGCCTAATGTACTTTCAAACATTTCCGGAAACAGCGTCAGAATATCAATCCTCATCATCAATCAATCCCTTGATTAAGTGTACTGTGATAAAACCCTCGGCAGGGTTCACTTCCCTTACCACCTCGTCAATGACCGGAATCAGAATCGGCTTTTTTCTGTCCGACTTGAGCACATAGACATCATTACTGCCTGTTTTCAGCACATCCTCCACTGTTCCCAAAACAACACCGTCCTCCGTGCGCACGGTCAGTCCGATTAAATCACATATATAATAAACGCCTTCCGGTAATTCACCCAAAGCCTCGCGTTCTATTTTCAAAACCTTATTTTTTAATTTCTCTGCCTGTTCCATAGAGGATATTCCCTCCAACATTACCAACACACAATTTTTGTGCAGACGAGCCGACTTGATTTCATAACGTGTTCCGTCCGCGTAAAAATATTCGATTTCCTCAAAAATATACGGGTCGTCGCACCATGGCTGTACTTTAACTTCTCCGCGAATTCCGTGAGTATTAACAATCTTTCCTATTTCGAGTAAATTATTTTGCATCATTTCTCCTTATTTTTAACAAGAAAATCCAATGTGCGTCACTTGTACGCACATTGGATTTCAATGTTCATTATACAATTTCTACGACAACTTTCTTGCTCTCGCGGCTTGCCGCAGCCTTGACAACAGTGCGGATTGCTTTTGCAATCCTTCCCTGTTTGCCGATAACCTTACCCATATCCTCCTGCGCAACGTGCAGTTCAAGAACAACAACATTCTCTTTTTCTGTTTCTTTTACCTCAATCGCGTCAGGGTTTGTTACCATAGATTTTGCAATAAATTCCAACAATTCTTTCATGACTGTATATTCCTTTCATTCAAGGTATAAACATGAGTTTGCGGCAAAATTAGATAATACCTTTTTGCTTCAAAAGGCGTTTTACAGTATCGGTCGGCTGTGCGCCATTGCCAATCCATGATTTCACCTTGTCACTGTCAACTTCAACCTGAGCCGGTTCCACCATCGGATTATACGTTCCTACCTGTTCAATAAATCTGCCGTCTCTCGGATATCTGGAATCCGCCACTACAATACGGTAGAAAGGAGCCTTTTTCGCGCCCATTCTTCTCAAACGAATCTTTACTGCCATTTTTCTGTTACCTCCAAAATTTAATTGTTTATTTTTATAATAAAGTTGATTATTTCCTATATAAAACAAACAATGCCTAAAACGGAAAACGTCCCATTTTTCCCATCTTGCCCATTTTTGCCATGCGCTTCATTTGTTTGCTGTTCATGCTGCCGGTCAGTTGTTTCATCATCTTCTGCATTTGACTGATTTGCTTAATCAAAGCGTTGACCGCCGCAACAGTATTACCGCTCCCCTTGGCAATGCGTTCCTTGCGGGACGGAGAAAGAGTAACGCGGCATTCCCGCTCGTCCTCCGTCATAGATTTAATAATTGCCTCGGTGCGCGCCAGTTTGCGCTCGTCAATATTCGCGTTTTCCAGCATACTTTGATTTACACCCGGAAGCATTCCCAAAATCTGCGAAAGCGGTCCCATGTTCTTCATCTGCTGCATCTGGTCAAGAAAATCGGAAAACGTGAACTTTTGCGTCCGCAGTTTCTTTTCCAATTCCTCCGCCTTTTTCAAATCCATTGCCTGTTCAGCCTTTTCTATCAGGCTCAGCATATCGCCCATACCTAAAATTCTGGATGCCATTCGGTTAGGGTGAAAGACCTCCAAATCAGTCAATTTCTCGCCCATGCCACAGAACTTAATCGGCTTTTGTGTAACAGAACGTACCGAAAGCGCCGCGCCACCTCTTGTGTCACCGTCTAATTTTGTCAGCACAACGCCGTCAATATCCAAATCACGATTAAAAGTTTCCGCTACATTAACTGCGTCCTGACCGGTCATCGCGTCAACCACCAAAAGAATCTCATGCGGCTGAACCTCCACGCGGATATTTTTCAGTTCGTCCATCAATTCCTCATCAATATGCAGACGCCCTGCGGTATCAATAATCAGAATATCATTGGAATGTTTTTGCGCGTGCGCTAAGGCTTGTTTGGCAATTTCTACCGGATTTTTACTGTCCTCTATCGCAAAGACAGGGAGTTCCAGCTGCCCGCCTACAACCTGTAATTGCTTGATTGCCGCCGGTCGGTAAACGTCACAGGCACACAGCAACGGACGTCGTCCCTGTTTCTTCAACAGCCCACCCAGCTTTGCCGCCGTCGTAGTTTTACCCGCGCCCTGCAAACCCGCCATCATGATAACCGTCGGCGGGTGCGAAGAAAAGTTAATTTTCTGTTCCTCTCCGCCCATCAAGGCTACCAATTCCTCATTTACAATCTTAATAACCTGCTGCGCCGGAGTCAGTGATTCCATAACCTCGGAACCCAACGCCCGCTCGGAAACAGTGCTGACAAAATTTTTAACAACCTTAAAATTGACGTCAGCCTCCAGCAGAGCGAGTTTAACCTCACGCATCGCCGCGCTCAAGTCTTTTTCGCTGATTTTGCCTTTTCCGCGCAGCTTTTTAAATGTATTTTGTAACTTTTCAGACAAACTTTCAAAAGCCATATAGTTACTCCTCCGCTTATTCCTCGTTGATTTCCTGTACAGCGTTTAAAATACGGTTGATCTTCACCTTAATTTCTCTCGGCAGCGCCGCCGCTTCGGGTGATGTCTCAATTTCCCGTATGGTATCATCAATTTCGCTCAGTTTTTCCTTAATTCTCAAAAAGCGTGCCGCCAAGCCCAAGCGTTCCTCCGTATCAAACAGTGTCATTTCCGCCCGTTTGATATTATCGCGCACGCCCTGCCGCGTAATACCGAAATGCTCGCTTAATTCAGCTAAAGACAAATCATCATTGTAATACAAATCGATACATTCCGCTTGCTTTTCAGTCAGCATTTTCTGATAAAAGCCGAGCAGCAAAGAAATCTGCACATTCTTTTCCATCGCTACCGCTCCTTAAACAGAAAATTTTTATACTTGTAAAGCTAATTCACTTTACAACGTTTATTAGTTTACCTCATTTTTGCTCGTTTGTCAAGAGAAAATTTGAATTTTTCATATAAGAAATGAAAGATATGGTGTAAATTTGTGAGCTTATAGTTTCTTCTGCCGCTTATTATGGAAAGAATTCTATTTAAAAAAGAAAAGGCCGACAATTTGAGATTGCACTTCAAATCATCGACTCTGCGACTTATCACAATAATGGCATGCTTCCTGTTAGTTTGTTTACTTTCTCTCTTGAACCGCAAATTGCAATCCCAAAATAGTTTAGGTCAGCTTCCAAAACATCTTTCATTTTTTCTATAAATTCATCATATGTTTTGCAGCCTTGCGCTAAATCCGAAAAATCAACAACAGTTAAATCTGAAAATTCTTCCTCATATAACTTTTCACGAATTGCTCTGATATTTTCTGCGCATCCTTTCAAGATAGGAACAGGGAACTCAATAATTCCTAAGTGTTCATTTCCACTCTTATCATATACATCCGCACCGACAACCTCCGGCATTTTCTTTCCTAATGTAACGCCCATAATAGCAGCGGTATTTGCGATAATTCCCAACGGTAAATGCTCATCAATTACCATAACACATTTTTTATTTTGTAAGTCCATTTTTAAGCCCTCCTTTTGAATATCCCGAAATAAACAGTCCTGCAATTGCTAATATTGTACCGATTACAGAAACATACGTTACCGGCTCTCGTAAAATCAGCACAGATGTTAGAATGGTTACAACAGGCACTATATAAATATAAATACTTGTTTTTACCGCCCCCAATATTTTTACGGCAAAATTCCATGTTACAAAGCACAGTGCTGACGCTCCCAATCCCAAATACATCATATTTAGAAGATTAGTCATATCAGTAAACTTTGCAAAATCCAATTTGAAGCCAAAAAGGAAAATTGCCGGTATCATAAATAAAATACCGTAAAAGAATGTTCTGCGCGTGGTAAGAATAACCGAATATCCAAAGCTGCTTATTTTCTTTGTTAAGATGGAATAGCACGCCCATACAAGAGCAGCAAGGGCAGCCAATATATCTCCCAAAGGATCTAACTCCAAGCTTTGACCATTAAAGCTGATTAACACAATACCTACCATTGCAACCGCAAAACCGATAAAGAAATTCGTCCTTAGTTTTTCATCTGATTTTACAAAAAGGCGCATGAGCATTGCGGTAAAGAACGGTGCAACAGATATAATAACACCGACATTTGACGCCATTGTAAAGGTCAGTGCAATATTTTCCAATAGATAATACAGACATATTCCGCAAAGTCCTGCCGCCATAAAAGTTATTTCCTGTTTCAAACTTATGCCTGTTAAATGTTTCGGCGCAATTACAAACAAAGCAAGAAAACCTATTATAAAGCGAAAAAATAAAATTTCCACAGGCTGAAAATCAGCCAAGAGAATTTTTGTGGAAATAAAGGTTGTTCCCCATATCATGATTGTGAATAAAGCCGTTAAATGTCCGATTGACTTTTTATTCTCCACGCCGTTCACCACCCTTGTTCTTGTCAAAGAAAATATCCCGATAAACGCCGGGTGCAATTCCTATAAACTTTGTGAAATAATTGGTGAAATGGCTTTGGTCTGAAAATCCCGTCTGCATAGCGGCATCAAGTGGCAAAACGCCTTGTCCCAATAATTTTTTAGCTTCGTTAATACGAATGTTCTCTAAATATCGATATGGCGTAACTCCTTTTGATTTTGTAAAGGCTCGAAGCATTGTGGATTTACTGAGCGTTACATATTTACAAAGCTGTTCTAAACAGATATGCTCCATATAGTTCTTTTCCATAAACTCACAAGCCTTTTCTATTTCATCTCTGCACTCCGGCACACACTCCTCAAATGGCTGTCCGTACTTCCCAATAAGTGCAGAAATTAAAAACAGTAAGCTTTCCTCTTTGACAAAATCACTCGTTCCGTTCATTATCATTTCATGCAGCGGACGCAGATAGCACGCAATTTCATCATCACAAATTACATTATGAGAAAATCCGGGCAATTCCTGTTTACCTGTTATATCTTCCGCTAAATCAAGCATAGTTTCCTTGCCGATATTCAAGCCCCTATAATCTAATGTACCTCCGTCATTTTGTGTGCAAGAATGATTATCGCCCGGATTGAAAATCACTATATTTCCCTTATTAATAATGTATTCTTTGTTTTTGCAGGAAAGTACACGCTGTCCGTTCTCAATAAAGCCAAGCACATAATGCTCGTGAAAATGATTAGGGAAAGGCTGCACAATACCCTCGAAACGGTAGGCTTCAATATGCAGTTCATCATCATAGACTACGGTTCTGATTTCTTTCTTCATCTTCTTGTCCTCCTCTATGATTATTATACAGCCTACGTATGTTAAAAGTCTTGTAAAATATCTTCATTTTAATTATGTGTTTATTAAATATGGCTTTTTTAAAATTGAATATAAAATAACATTCCGCAAGACTATTTCCAATCTTGCGGAATGTTATTTTCTTATTCCTCTTCAGCTTTCAAAAAAAGTTTTTCTGTCTTAATCTTCAAATCCGTAAGGATGCTCTTTATGCCAGTTCCAAGCAGAGGAAATGATAGTTTCCAAATCGTTATACTGCGGTTTCCAGCCCAGTTCTTTCTGCGCTTTTTCGGACGACGCCACCAAAACTGCCGGATCGCCCGCACGGCGCGGCTCTACTTTTTCCGGAATTGGGTGTCCTGTCACGCGACGCGCAACCTCCACTACCTCTTTGACGGAAAATCCCTTGCCGTTACCCAGATTATAAATGCCCGAGGTATTGTCACGGCGCATTTTATCCAACGCCAAAATGTGCGCGTCAGCCAAATCAGTCACATGAATATAATCGCGGATACAGGTTCCGTCCTCGGTCGGATAGTCATCGCCAAAAATGCCGATGTGCTCTCTCTGACCCAAAGCCACCTGCAGAATAATCGGAATCAAATGACTTTCCGGCGAATGGTCCTCACCGATAACGCCGCTCATATGCGCGCCTGCTGCGTTAAAATAACGCAGCGCGGTATATTTGATTCCATACGCCTCTGCCATCCAACGCAGAGCTTTTTCCACCGACAGTTTTGTCTCGCCGTAAGGGTTGGTCGGAATTGTCGGGTCGCTCTCCAAAATCGGAATATTCTTTGGCTCACCGTAAGTTGCCGCAGTAGAAGAAAATACAATCATATCCACTCCGAACTTTTTCATCTTTTCAATCAGGCACAATGTAGAAACTACGTTGTTCTGATAGTACTTGAGCGGTTCGGTCACGCTCTCACCCACAAGGGAATCCGCCGCGAATTGAATAACTGCCTCTATCTCGTTTTCCTCAAACACTTTATCCATAAATTCGCTGTCGCGCAAATCACCAATCATCAGCTTGCCGCCTAATACCGCGCCGACATGCCCCTTTTGCAAATTATCAACCACTACCACCTCTTCGCCGCGGTCAAGCAGTTGTTTCACCGTATGGCTGCCGATATATCCCGCGCCGCCTGAAACTAAAATTGCCATCTATGTTTTCCTCCTCTTCTATTTTACTTCATGTCCGCCGTCGCCGATTTCGGAAATATAGAAAGACGCCGGATATCCGACTGCCTTTTCATAAGCCGCTCCCACAATACTGATAAATTCCTCTACCTTGTTCTCTCGCACTACGCTGACGGTGCAACCGCCAAAACCTGCGCCTGTCATACGAGTTCCCAAAACGCCGTCTATCTTACGTGCCTCGCATACCAAAATATCCAATTCCTCACAGGAAACTTCGTAATCAAATTGCAGGGAATCGTGTGACGCGTTAATCAGCGCGCCAAATTTCTCTAAATCGCCCGCCTTCAACGCTTTAACACTTTCGCGCACCCGTTCACACTCGGTGACAACGTGTTTTATCCGCCGATATACCACTTCGCTTTTAATGACCGACGAATGTTTTTCAAAATCAGCCGCGCTGACCTCGGACAAATGCTCAATTTTCGGCAAAACAGTTTGCAACGCCTGCAAGCCCTCGCTGCATTCCTGACGGCGTTCATTGTACTTAGACGCCCCCAACGCATGCTTTTTGTTAGTATTGGACAACACAAGCTTATATCCGTCCATTGCAAGCGGAACTGTTTCGTATTTCAAGGTATCACATTCCAGATAAATGGCGTGGTTCACCCGCCCCATAGCTGACGCGAACTGGTCCATAATGCCACACTTTACGCCGATAAAGTTATGTTCCGCCTTTTGACCGAGCAATGCCATTTCAATCATATCAACCGGGGTGTTGTCTCCCGCCTGCTCCTTTGCAAAAGTTGCCAGACATAGCGCCGTGGAAACCTCGATTGCCGCCGAGGAGGACAAACCGCTGCCGTGCGGAACCGTATCGTCATAGAGCAAATCGCATCCGCAAAGTTCATATCCCGCCTTTTGCAGTTCCAATGCAACACCAAGCTGATAATCGCCCCATTTCAACTTATCTTTGTACTGCTCCAGTTCGTCCAGTTTTGCCTCTACGCAAATATCCAAATCCGTAGCACGCAGACGAACGACATTGTCCTTGCGCTTGCGCGCGACAACAGCGGTACGCATGGTCAAAGCTGCCGGAAATACAGGTCCGCCGCAATAGTCCACATGCTCGCCAATCAGATTCACCCGACCGGGCGAAACAAACACCCGAAGTTCTTCGGCGCTTTCCCCGTAGAGGGACAAAAACATTTCCTTAATCTCTTTGATTTCCATTACTTGCCCTCCAACGTCAAAAATTTTTGATACGCCGCCCGAAGTTCCTCTGCCTTTTCCTCCGGTGCGGTCGGGTTGCAGTTCGCCCACGCGCCCGTCTCGCTGGAGGCGTTAAACTTCTGTTTATCTGCGCTGCGCATAGGGGGATAGAACTTCACATGAAAATGATTGTAACCACTGACGTCCTCCTCCGTATTCACCGGATTCTGATACATACACATCATATACGGGAAAGAGGTATCAAACAAACAGTCCAGTGTTCCTGTTGATGCCTTGAGCGAAGCCGCAAAGTCTTTCTTTTCCTTTTCGGTCAGTTCAGTAATATTCTGTATATGCCGCTTGGGAAGAATATAAATACCATACGGGTAATCCGAATAAAACGGCAGCAGAGTCACAAAGGAATCGTTTTCAAAAATAATACGGGATTGTTCCTTTTGTTCATTCTCCAACAGGTCGCAGACCAAACAACGTCCGGTTTGCTCAAAATGCTTTTTGCTGTTTTTCAATTCCTCTCCGATTCGTTTCGGAATAACAGAATAACCGTAAATCTGTCCATGCGGATGCGGCATGGTTACACCGACCGGTTCCCCCTTGTTTTCAAACATAAAAATATACTTAATTTTCTCATCTTTTGAAAGTTCGGTAAACCGTTCCTGCCACAACTCAATCAATTCTTCTATATGCTCCGTGCTGAGTTTTGGCAAGGTAGTTGTATGCTCCGGCGAGTAGAGAATCACTTCACACTTGCCATAAGCCGGTTTTGTCTTAAAAAAGTCGGTTGCCACATCATCTGGCTGCGGCGGCGTCTGCGAAAGCGCAGGGAAATCGTTGTCATATTTATGTACGGTGTAATGCTCCGGCACCTTCCCCGAACCGGGGCAAAACGGACACCAGTCCTTTGGCATCTGCGGGCGGTTCTGCCTGTGCGATGCAATCATTGTCCAATCGTCTAAAAATGGGTTATAGCGTAATTCTGCCATATTTATTTTCCTTTCTATGTTTGTTTTATCAAATACTGCTTTATTCTTATTTATCATACCATGTGTTTTTTAAAAAATATATGGAAAAATGTTGCACACTTATTGTCTGATGTGGTATACTATCGTCAGAGCCAAGTACGCTATACTACTCTTTTGCTAAATGCGCAAAAGAATTTGTCCGCTTCCTTGCTCTGCCTCTTCCCAAAAACCTACGCGCAGCGTGCTCCGTTTTTGGGAGCCCTAAAAAACACGGCAAAGTACGCTATACTCCGTTTTAACAGCAAGAGGGAGGACACACATGGATAAGTACAAATATACACTGCAAACCAATTTGTCCGATTTAAACCTTTATCAGTGCGGCACGCAAATCTGCGAGTCGGGACATTTCAACGGCCCTGCTGTCCGCCCTTACTATCTGCTGCATTTTATTATGTCGGGCAGCGGAATTTTTCAGACGAACGGACAAACTTACCAATTGAGTCAGGGCGACGCGTTTTTGATTTGTCCGAACAAACTGAGTTATTACTGTTCCGACGCTGATACTCCGTGGACATATGCCTGGATTGCCTTGGACGGCATCAAGGCGGAAGAATATTTCAGCCGTGCGGGACTGAACAGAAAAAATCCTATTTATCACGCCGCCGATGCCGCAACCGTACAAAAATCTTTGCTAAAAATTGTAAATTACACCAAAACAAACAACTATAGCGAACTGCGATTGCTGGGCTTACTGTATCTTTTTTTAGCGGAACTGACCAAACAAAGTAAAACCGCGGCAAAACTGCCGTTCTCACCTCAGGAGGAATATTTGCAAAAAATTGTAAAGTATATTCACGTCCATATCTGGGACAGAATCACTGTTGCGGAACTCGCCGCCTACGTGGGGCTCGACCGCAGTTATCTTTACAAAATATTTAAGCAAGCATTAAAAATCTCTCCACAGGAATTTATTTTAAACGCTAAATTACAGCATGCGTGTGAACTGCTACGCACCACCGATATGAGCATCGGAAACATTGCGCGTTCAGTCGGTTATCAGGATCAACTCGCGTTTTCCAAAATATTTAAACAAAAATACAACTGCTCGCCCAAACAATACCGCAATCAGAAAGGAGAATACACACATGATTTGTAATCTTTGTCCCCGCAGTTGTCAGGTTGACCGTTCCGCCTCAACCGGATTTTGCGGTATGTATGATACTTCAGTAAGGTTGGCGCGCGCTGCGCTGCACCACTGGGAAGAACCTTGTATCAGCGGCACGAACGGCAGCGGCGCTGTTTTCTTTTCCGGCTGTTCCCTACAGTGCTGCTTTTGTCAAAATCATCAAATCAGTACGGAAGGGTTTGGCATGGATTGCTCTGTTGAAAGACTGGAGGAAATTTTTTTGGAATTACAAGCACAAGGAGCACACAATATCAATTTGGTTACGCCCTCGCACTATGTTCCGCAACTTGTGACTGCTCTGACGGCAGTAAAACCGCATCTGAGTATTCCGGTCGTTTATAACAGCAGCGCCTACGAAACGGTTGAAACGCTGAAAAAACTGGACGGTCTGATAGATATTTATCTGCCTGATATAAAATTTTACGATTCCGCCCTCTCCGAAAAATACGCAAATGCGCCAGACTATTTTTCACACGCTTCCTCCGCTGTTTCGGAAATGTTCCGTCAAGTCGGCGCGTATCAACTGAAAGACGGCTTGCTGCACCGCGGAACGATAATCCGTCACATGATTTTGCCGGACGCCTATCGGGATTCTGTTAAAATCGCAGAATGGGTCGCAACGCACTTTCAATCAGACGAAATTCTGTTCAGCTTAATGTCTCAATACGTTCCATGCCATGACAGCAATCATTTTCCCGAAATTAACCGCCGCCTGACCTCCTTTGAATATCAAAAAGTATTGGACTCTGTTCTCACCTACGGCTTGCAAGGGTATATGCAAGAACGTTCCTCCGCATCAGAAGAGTTCACTCCGCCTTTCGACTTAACAGGAATACACCCATAGCACCACTGCGGCAAACCATTCACCGTCTCACCCGTAGCGTTCGCGCACGGTTCAATGCGGCAACTAACTCTTGTTTTCTCGGCATTGCCAAAAAGTCAGGGCAATATGTTCCGCCGACAATTTCCATCAATCCTTTTTCAACAGCAACTTCCATTACTGCGTCCGCGACCTGCTGCACGGTTTTTCTGCCGTCAATCACTTTTTCTTCCGCAAAACGAATCAAATATCCCAACGCCGCCGTCTGTTCCCAGTCAATCAGTTGTTCCAGATAACGTACATCAATCTCGTTTTTATTAATCGAAATTTGGTCGCGCCCTCTCGATTTCACACGGATTCCTCGGTCGCTTTTTCCAAGCATTCCTTTGAGTAGGACACGCTCAAAATCAATACTGATTTCTGCCTGCTCCGCTTTTGCCATTTTGCTATATTGTTTCGCCGCAGCTTTCGCTCGCTCTGTAACATGATACGGCACATACTTGTCCATCTGAATCACGGTGTCCGCTACTTGAAAATAACTGCCGGAACTGCCGACAACCAATATAGTTGAAATTCCTTTTTGCCGATACAGCGCCCGAACATGGTCAATGAACGGCGTAATCGGCTCTTTATCCGCTCCCACCAACTGCTGCATCAATTCGTCTCGAATCATAAAGTTTGTCGCAGAAGTATCCTCATCGATCAGCAAGACATGCGTTCCGGATTCCACCGCCTCAATTACATTTGCCGCCTGCGAGGTGCTGCCACTCGCGTTTTCTGTGCTGAATTTTTTTGTGTTTTTCCCATTCGGAAGATTATTAATAAAAAGAGAAATATCGGTATCGGTTACACTTCTCCCGTCTTCCGCCCGTACTTTTACGGCAGTTTGTTCGGTAATGACATATTCTCTGCCGTCACCCGCAACATGGTTATACACGCCCAATTCCAAAGACTTAAGCAAGGTGGATTTTCCGTGATAGCCGCCGCCGATAATCACTGTCACACCTTTCGGCACGCCCATGCCCCGCATTCTTCCCGCATATGGCAAATTCAGCTCTATCTCCAGTTCCGACGGTGACTGAAAAAGAACCCCTCCTTTCAACGGGCGCTCTGATATGCCGCTTTCCCTCGGGAGCAGGGAACCATTTGCCACAAACGCCGCCAACCCCAGCTTATCCAATTCCGCCCTAATATATGCCTGATCCTCTGCAAGTTTAACCGCGTTTTCCAAGCCCTCGGCATCAATGTTTTTATACAGCAAAGCTTGCCGTACAATCTGCGGAATTTGCTCTTCTATTACCTTTAGTAATTCCCTGCCCAATACAGTACGCCCTCTCGCTGGAAAACCAACCTCGAAACGCGCCTCTAACTTTTCCTCGTCTATTTGCATTGCTGTACGCGGCAAAACCTCCTGCCCGCAGCGAGCCGTGCTCACTTTGCCGCTGTTTCCGGAACCCGCTTTTCCGCCTGACAGCCGATAAATACTTGCCGCAAAGCCGCGTAGCAAATAATCTTCCACCGCGATTTGCATATGCGACCTCGCAAACAACTGCGGAGGTATCTGATGCGTCTGCTGTTTTACCACTACGCGCAATTTAGACGGCGCAGCAAACGGGTCGCCCTGCACATGGTCAATACATAAGATGTACCAACCACAGTCATACGAGCCGCTCAACTCCTTATACGCACCATAGCTTTTGCCGTCAATACGGCGTATCATTTCTTTCAATTGTGTTTCTGTTCTCATATTTTCATTCCTTTTTGCAAATAATAAACAAAATTTTATCACATTTTCCGTCGTTTTGCAACTCGCCCAACTCTTTACCTAAATTTTATGCAAAATGCATCTTGAAAAAATTTCCGTCATGGTCTATAATTTATAAAAAACAAAAGGAGGACATTTCAATGCTAAATGAAAAAGTTGCAAAATTACTGAACGAACAAATCAACAAGGAATTATATTCCGCTTATCTCTATCTGGATATTGCCGGATATTACGCAGACGAAGGTCTCAGCGGCTTTGAAAATTGGTATTACATCCAAACTCAAGAGGAACGCGACCATGCGATGCTGATACGCACCTATCTGCTCAACAACGGCGTTTCCGTTACACTGGACGCCATTGATAAACCGGACAAGGTATTCAAAAATCATAAAGACCCGTTGGAAGTCGGTCTTGCGCATGAGGAATATGTCACTGACTTAATTCACACGATTTATGCAGCGGCACAAGAAGCTAACGACTTCCGCACCATGCAGTTTTTAGACTGGTTCGTCAAAGAACAAGGCGAAGAAGAAAAGAATGCGGGAGATTTGCTGAAAAAGTTTGAATTATTTGGCAGCGACCCGAAGAGTCTGTACGCACTGGACAGCGAATTAAGCGCGCGTGTATATTCCGCTCCGTCCTTGGTGCTGTAAGCGGTTTATCGTATTGCTCTGCAAAAATTTAGGGGTGTCGTATTTACACGGCAACCCCTAAATTTATTTTTCAACCAATATAATTAAAACATGGAGGAACAGCGTTATGAAGGCATTAATTACAGGAGCAAGTTCGGGTATCGGCAGAGATCTGGCACGCGTGTTGGCAAGCCAAGGAATGGATTTAATTATCGTTGCCCGGCGTCGTGAACGTTTGGAGGACTTAGTTCGTGAACTGCCTGTCTCCGTACAAATAGAATGCTGCGATTTATCTGATGCAAAAGCATGCATGGCGTTATATCATCGCGTCAAATCCGAAGAAATTGATATTTTAATCAATAATGCCGGATTTGGATTGTGCGGTTATTTTAGCGACACAGATTTAAGCCGCGAACTACAAATGATAGATACCAACATCCGAGCCCTTCACATTCTTACAAAATGCTTTTTAAAAGACTTTCTCGCACGCAATCACGGATATATCCTCAACATCGCCTCATCGGCTGCATTTTTTCCGGGGCCGCTCATGGCGACATACTACGCGAGTAAAGCGTATGTCCTCCATCTGACAGAAGCATTGCGTGAAGAGACTCGCCGTCAAAACGGCAATGTATATGTTGGTGTGCTCTGCCCCGGTCCTGTTCGAACAGAATTTGACCAAACAGCCGGCGTGAAGTTCAGTTTGAAAGGATTAAACAGCTACTGTTTGGCAGAATATACCGTAAAAAAGATGATGAAAGGAAAATTTCTCATTATTCCCGGATTATCCATGAAACTTGCATACTGTTTTCACCGTTTTCTTCCGCAAGCTTTACTGCTGCGCTGTGTCTATCATTTTCAGCAAAAGAAAAGATAGTATAAATCGAACCGGTATTGAACCAATTTCCAAATTGCACTTGACAATTTGCAATTCGGCTGATATAATACAACTGTTATGCGGGCGTGGCGGAATTGGCAGACGCGCCAGACTTAGGATCTGGTGGTTTCACCGTGGGGGTTCAAGTCCCTTCGCCCGCACCACAAAACGCCCTGTATTATTATGTAATACGGGGCGTTTTTCTTTCAAAATAACACACTTTATAACACATTTCACAATTTCAAATATTTTTTCTTTATGAAATAAAAAAACACTTTTAAAGAACAGTGTGAAAAACAGAGGGGCAGGCTACTGCTTGTCCCTCTTTCGATTCACTCACCATACACGCCCATTCTGTCGTTGATAACCAACACGCGCAAAAGTTCTTCCGTCAAGCCTAATTCGCCGTTCTCATTTCCCTTTAACGCACCTCTGTCCATTAACTTCTGAACGGTCGGTTTCGCCCAAGACGGCATATTTTCATCCATATAGTTATATACCATCGGATTCTCCACCTTTGACAATCGTCCGTTCAACTCGTTATATTCCTTACTCATCAAATTCTCCTCCTCTCCGTTTGCCAATTCCTCATACGGAAAATGCTTTCCCGGGCAATCTGTTGCCATTAAATCCCGATGCCCCTTGACTGCCGCGCTCGGATATAATCTGCGCAGGTACGCAAGCAATTCTTTTCCTGCCGACATTTGCTCGGACGGCATATTTTTATCTGCGGAATGATATTTTCCCTCAAAACACACGCCAACCGATACCGAATTAAACCCTTGTGTGTGCGCTCCGACTGTGTCTATCGGTCTGCCGCGATAAATACTGCCGTTTTTGCGCACAAAGAAATGATATCCGATACCCGCCCAACTATTGCCCAAATGCCAGCGGTGTATATCCTGAGCCGTACACATTACCGCGTCTGCGTTATGTATCACTATATAATCGGTGCGGCACCTCTTTTGCAACTGCCCGCGCCAGTTATATTTTTCCTCAATGATGTTCATTCCTTGCCGCCCCCGTTTGACCTATTCTTCAAAATCTCAATTGCTTTCACAATCGCTTGCGGCAATGGCACGCCCATCAATCCTGCGTTTTCCACAATCGAAATCGCTTCATTTGCGATAAAGCCGACTATCGCGGCGGTGCGTATGTAATTTAGCCCAAGCGAAACATCCAGCCGATGCGCAATCAGTACAAACAGCAGGGTTACACACTTTCTGCATACCCCTTTCCAACCTGCTTTGCTCTCTAACGCGCCCGACTTCGACTTGCCCGAATTTTTGAATATCCCTGCCACGATTAAACCCATTACAAAGTCAACCGCCATAAACACTATCAGCGTTATCATATCATCGCTCCATCCGCCAAACATATTGGCGAGAAAACCGCCAACCATTCCTATCACCGTGCACGTCATTACCTTTACACTTGAAATCTCCATTTTTACGCCTCCGTTTCCTCTGTAATAATTTTCCGCATCTGTTCTTCCGTAATCCATTTACGCTGCACAGCGGATTCTAACCCTTTCTCTGTTATCTCTCCGTCGCCGTATAAGCGACGCAGTCTTTCATCCATTCTCTCTGCCACGTTCTACCCCTCCAATATTGCCGCAGTCAGCAAATCTACTGTACTACTTAGTTCTGAAACCTCAGCCGAAAGAATTGCAAGCTGTTCTTCTGTTGCGACATAGGCAGTGCGTATTAAAGTGGGAAAATTTAGTCCAGTATACAATTTCCACACATTATCGGTATCCCAGCCTACGTATATTTCAGATTTTTTCATCTTTGTAGCAGAAGCCAACGCACTGCGAACTGCTTCGTTTCCGCGCCCTACTATCAATTCAGCCGCGCTCAAAGCATAAGAGTTGGAGACCATGCCATTATTTTCGCCCACAATCCCGCCCTTCACACCGGTTACTACAAGCAAATCCGCTGTGGTAGAAGCGGCGAAATATGTAAAATCTATTCTTCCGTCGTTTACTCCGGCGATACCGCCCGCATTGGCTCCCTCTAATTTTATACGATTATAAGAATTTATGATGCTGCCCTTATTGAGACCAACAATTCCACCAATCCAGCCACCTGATTTCATAGGTGTTACGCTTCGTACTCCCGCCCGCTCAATGATGCCGTTTTCCATGTTGACCGCCGCCAACGCTCCCACATATGCGTTTTCGTCCATATTTTCTAACGTAGCCACTGTTATGTCGATATCATACAATGTCCCATCGTTAAACGCGAATAAACCTGCATAAGAATTTCCGTCATTACCTGCAACGCTACCGCTTATCGGTATACTGGTTATGCTGTATCCATTCCCGTGCAAACTGCCTGTAAATGGCGTCTGTTCTGTACCGATTGGTGTCCATGTTTCGGCGAAATAAGTGAAACTGATGTCGTTGGTCAAAATATAGCAACCGCCCAAATCCTTGTTGATTACCCACAGTGCAGCTGGGCAGTTAATTTTATAGGGGTGGTCTTTTGAGCCATCCTCTAATCCAAGACTGTCTACGTTGCTATCTACTCCTTTGGCAATACGAAGCGTCGGGAATTGCCCCGATTTCATCTCCCATATAGTATCGAAGTCCCAGTTCACGTAAGTTTCTGCCCTCTTCATTTCCGGGATTATTCGTGATTCGGCATAACCGGCGCTACCTGCACCATCCGGGTTAATGGCTGGCAATGTCGCAGGAGTACAAAAAGAATTTTCGCACGTAGCAGAACTAAGATTTTGAAACACTACACCTGCTATACCCCTGCCAGAAATTTGCGCGGCGTTATATACGTTTTTGATTATTCCATTATTACGATTGATTACAACAATACCCGCTGCGGAACCTATCTCGACAGAGATATTTGCTTTATTATAGCAGTCGCTAATAGTGCCGTAATTATCATACGCAATCCCTCCAGTCATTTTTGTTGAGCCGGGTGAGCCCGATACATAAACTGTACCGGACGCCACGGCAACTCCAGTAATAATGCCGTTCGACAAATTTGTTGCCGCCGCAAGTCCAACATATACCGTACTATCAGAAGTAATATCTACATTGACATTTTCCAACCTTACGTTTTTTATAGTACCTTTGTTTGCCGCAAACAATCCGACTAAGCTGGAAGCAGCTGAGCCTGTCGTAATTGTTAGATTTCGTATGGTATATCCGTTTCCGTCAAACACACCTGTAAACGGCGTTTTTGATGAACCAATCGGTTCCCACGGCGTATTTAGGTAAATAGCCCCCTGTACAATATAATGCGCGGACAAATCATCCCGCACCCGCTCTAAGTCATCCCGCGACAGGATAACATACGGGTCGTTCTCCGTTCCTGTTCCTCCACCCGGAAACGCTGTCGCAAACTTCTTGTCTATGGTTTCCCACATCTCTTTATCTATTCGCTCACGTTCTTCAGTTTCGGCTTTGAGAGCGGATTTCAGAGACGACACTTCCTTTTTTCGGGCAGACACTTCCGCATCAATCGCCGCTTGTAAGTCCGCGTCTGCGTTTTCCCGCGCCTGCGCTTCCTGCTCAATCGCTTTCTGCAAGTCGGAATCCGCAGTTTCCCGTGCGGAAGTTTCTGTCTCAATAGATTCCTTGTTAGCATTTATCGCAGTTTGCAGTTTGCTATCCTCATCCTGCCGCGCAGTACTCTCGGTATCAAGCGCACTCCGCAAAGCAGAATCTGCCGCTGTACGCTCTTGCGTTTCCGCATCGATTGCCGCTTGCAAGTCCGCGTCAGCGTTTTCGCGGGTGGAAGATTCCTGTTCAATAGCGGATTGCAATTCTTCATCCGCTGTTTCACGCACAGAAGTTTCTGCTGCAATAGATTCCTTGTTAGCATTTATCGCGGCTTGCAGTTTGTTGTCCTCGCCCTGTCGCGTGGCAGTCTCAGTATCAAGTGCGGTCTGCAAAGCAGAATCTGCCGCTGTACGCTCTTGCGCTTCCGCATCGATTGCGGATTGCAAAGCAGTG
>JAAGKN010000207.1_pt1 | contig 179993 bp, 156 predicted proteins | sample 6206371 | NCBI WGS metagenome assembly JAAGKN01 (sample SAMN11533720, study PRJNA540317) | gut metagenome | isolation source: fecal pellets from male and female animal of same cohort | host: Peromyscus leucopus | place: USA:CA | collected 2017 | reverse complement strand
GTGGAGTATTTTGTGTCCTATTATGACTATTATCAGCCGGAGGCGTATGTGCCTTCTTCTGATACTTATATTGCAAAGGACTCCGCCATCAATGACGAGATAGACAAGCTGCGGCTTTCCGCCACTGCCTCCCTGACAGAACGGCGGGATGTGGTGGTGGTGGCCAGCGTGTCCTGCATCTATGGGTTGGGCAGCCCGGAGGAATTTCAGGGGATGTCCGTGTCCTTAAGACCCGGTATGACCAAGGACAGAGACCAGGTGCTGCGGGAGCTGGTAGATATTCAATACACCCGGAATGAGATGGATATGCAGAGGGGATGCTTCCGTGTACATGGGGATGTGGTGGAGGTGTATCCGGCCCAGGGCGGGGATTATTTTATCCGCATTGAATTTTTCGGGGATGAGATAGACAGAATATGCCAGGTAGAGCCTCTTTCCGGCAAAGTGTATGCGTCCCTGAACCATATTATTATATATCCTGCCTCCCACTATGTGGTTCCGATAGAGAAAATCCGGCGGGCATGTGACAATATTGAAAAAGAGATGGAGGAGAGGGTTCGTTTTTTCAAAGGAGAGGACAAGCTGATAGAGGCACAGCGGATTGCAGAGCGCACCAACTTCGATGTGGAAATGATGCGGGAGACAGGGTTCTGCTCAGGCATTGAGAACTATTCAAGACATTTGAATTTTGCGCCTCCCGGAGCGCCGCCCATGACGCTGCTGGACTTTTTTCCGGAGGATTTTCTGATTATTATAGATGAGTCCCATATGACAATTCCGCAGATTCGGGGTATGTATGCGGGAGACCGCTCCAGAAAGCAGACGCTGGTGGATTATGGGTTTCGCCTGCCCTCCGCCCTGGACAACAGGCCGTTGAACTTCGAGGAGTTTGAGACCCATATCGATCAGATGCTGTTTGTTTCCGCCACGCCCTCAGATTATGAGGCGGCGCATGAGTTGCTCCGCACGGAGCAGATTATCCGTCCTACGGGGCTGCTGGATCCGGAGGTGGATGTGCGGCCGGTGGAAGGGCAGATTGACGACCTGATAGGAGAGATCAACAGGGAGGTGGAGAAGCACAATAAGGTGCTGGTTACTACTCTGACAAAGCGGATGGCGGAGGATTTGACGGATTACATGAAGGAAGTGGGAGTCCGGGTAAAATATCTGCATTCGGATATTGATACCCTGGAGCGGGCGGAGATTATCCGGGATATGCGTCTGGATGTGTTTGATGTGCTGGTGGGTATCAACCTGCTGAGGGAGGGACTGGATATTCCGGAGATTTCCCTGGTGGCGATTCTGGATGCGGACAAGGAAGGATTTCTGCGGAGCAGCACCTCCCTGATCCAGACAATCGGGCGGGCGGCCCGTAATGCGGACGGGCATGTTATCATGTATGCGGATACGGTCACGGATTCCATGCGGATTGCCCTGGATGAGACTAACCGCCGTCGTGTACTTCAGATGAAGTATAATGAGGAGCATGGCATTACTCCCCAGACCATCAAGAAGGCGGTGCGGGAGCTGATCAGCATTTCCAAGGTCATAGCCAAAGAAGAGATGCAGTTCGAGAAGGATCCGGAATCCATGAACCGCAAGGAACTGGAGAAGGTCATTGCAGATGTACAGAAGAAGATGCAGCGGGCGGCAGCAGATCTGAATTTTGAGGCGGCAGCGGAACTGCGTGACAAGATGATAGAACTGAAACAAAAGCTGCAGGAACTGGACGAAGAGTAGGAGAGAGCGATATGAGCAGGACGGAAGAGAGGACAGCGAAAATGCTGTCGAAGGGAAAAGCCCGGGAGTATATCAAAATACGGGGGGCCAGCGAGCATAACCTGAAAAACGTGGATGTGGACATTCCAAGAAATGAACTGGTGGTTCTTACCGGAATGTCGGGTTCGGGAAAATCCTCCCTGGCCTTTGACACCATTTATGCAGAAGGCCAGCGCCGCTACATGGAATCACTGTCCGCCTATGCCCGACAGTTTCTCGGGAATTCGGAGAAACCGGATGTGGATCAGATCGACGGTCTTTCCCCGGCCATTGCCATCGATCAGAAATCCACCAACCGGAATCCTCGTTCTACGGTGGGAACCGTCACGGAAATTTACGATTATTTCCGTCTGCTTTATGCGAGGGTGGGCATTCCGCACTGTCCTCAGTGCGGCAGGGTGATTGCAAAACAGACGGTGGATCAGATGGTGGACCAGATTATGGAGATGCCGGAGGGAACCAGGCTGCAGCTGCTGGCCCCTGTGGTTCGCGGACGAAAGGGCCGCCATGAGAAGGTGCTGGAGCGGGCCAAACGGAGCGGCTATGTCAGAGTGCGCGTTGACGGCAGCCTTTATGAGCTCACTGAAGATATTACTCTGGACAAGAACATAAAGCACAACATTGACATTATTGTGGACAGACTGGTGGTGAAGGCGGGAATCGAGCGCCGTCTTGCGGACTCCATAGAGAATGTTCTGGATCTGGCGGAGGGACAGCTTGTGGTGGACGTTATCGGCGGAGAGCCGGTGGTTTTCAGCCAGAGTTTTTCCTGCCCTGACTGCGGAATCGGTATCAGTGAGATTGAACCCAGGAGCTTTTCCTTCAACAATCCCTTCGGTGCCTGTCCGGAGTGTTTCGGCCTGGGCTATAAGATGGAATTTGACATTGACCTGATGATACCGGATCAAACCTTAAGCATTAATCAGGGGGCTATCGCCGTTACCGGATGGCAGTCCTGTATGGATAAAAAGAGCTTTACCAACGCGCTTTTGCAGGCGCTGTGCAAGGAATATAAATTCGATCTGGACACGCCCTTTGAGAAATATTCAGAAAAGGTGAAGAATATTCTGGTTCACGGCACCGGAGAGAAAACAGTGGACGTGTATTACGAAGGACAGAGGGGCAAGGGGGTTTATCCCGTGGCCTTTGAGGGTCTGGTTAAAAATGTGGAACGCAAGTACAAGGAAACCTTTTCAGACACCATGAAGCAGGAGTATGAAACTTTTATGCGCATCACACCCTGTAAGGAGTGTAAAGGGATGCGTTTGAAAAAGGAATCTCTGGCTGTGACGGTGTGCGACAGGAACATCCATGAGGTAACTTCCATGTCCATCAGGGATCTTCATGAGTTTCTGGCGGATATGACGCTGACAAAACAGCAGCAGCTCATCGGGAAACAGATTTTGAAGGAAATCAAGGCGAGAGTGGGATTTCTGGTAGACGTGGGACTGGAATACCTGGCTCTGTCAAGAGGAACGGCCACCCTGTCCGGCGGCGAAGCCCAGCGAATCAGACTTGCAACCCAGATTGGTTCCGGACTGGTGGGGGTTTGCTATATTCTGGACGAACCCAGCATCGGACTGCATCAGAGAGACAATGATAAGCTCTTGAATACCCTGAAAAGCCTCCGGGATTTGGGGAACACCCTGATTGTGGTGGAGCATGATGAGGATACCATGCTGGCGGCGGATTATGTGGTGGATATAGGACCCGGCGCCGGTTCTCACGGCGGCGAGGTGATTGCCTGCGGCACCGCGGAGGAGATTATGCAGGTGCCGGAATCCGTAACCGGACAGTACTTGAGCGGCGCGCTTAAAATTCCTGTGCCAAAGGAGCGCAGAAAGCCCACAGGATGGCTGACAGTGAAGGGGGCACAGGAGAATAACCTGAAAAATATTGACGCGGAATTTCCACTGGGAGTCATGACCTGCGTCACGGGAGTGTCGGGTTCCGGTAAGAGTTCGCTGGTAAACGAGATACTTTACAAGCGTCTGGCAAGGGATCTGAACCGGGCAAGATGTATTCCGGGAAAACACAGGAGCATTTCAGGAATGGAGCATTTGGATAAGGTGATTGCCATTGACCAGTCGCCCATTGGGCGGACGCCCCGCTCCAATCCGGCAACTTATACGGGAGTGTTCGATCAGATCAGAGATCTTTTTGCCTCCACGGCGGACGCCAAGGCGAAGGGCTACAGTAAGGGCCGGTTCAGCTTTAATGTGAAGGGGGGACGCTGTGAGGCCTGCGGCGGCGACGGCATTATTAAGATCGAGATGCATTTCCTGCCGGATGTGTATGTGCCCTGCGAGGTATGCGGCGGTAAGAGGTATAATCGTGAGACGCTGGATGTGAAGTATAAGGGCAAAAACATTTTTGACGTTTTGGACATGACGGTGGAGGAAGCGCTCCCCTTCTTTGAGAATCTGCCATCTATCCGCAATAAGATACAGACGCTGTACGATGTGGGACTGTCCTATGTAAAGCTGGGTCAGCCTTCCACAACCTTGTCCGGCGGCGAGGCCCAGCGTATCAAGCTTGCCGCTGAGCTTTCACGGCGCAGCACGGGAAAGACCATTTATATTCTGGACGAGCCTACCACAGGACTGCATTTTGCTGATGTACACAAGCTGGTGGAAATTCTGCACAGGCTGGCGGATGGCGGAAATACGGTAGTAGTCATCGAACACAATCTGGATGTGATTAAGACGGCAGACTACATTATTGACATCGGCCCGGAGGGCGGCGAGCGAGGCGGAACCATCATTGCCAGAGGGACGCCGGAGGAAGTAGCTGAGAACAAAAAGTCCTACACGGGAGCCTATGTGAAAAAAATGTTGGAAAGGGCCTAATGAAATCAGAATTTTGAGCCGATATATATTACGCGTAAGCCGAATAATGCGCATATGGCAGAGAATAAAGAAGCACGGATGCAGGAAACGGGCAGAAGGAAAATGCCCTGGCGGAAGGAAACCGCCGATTTACAGTGTCTGTGCTTTTTTGTGTCCCCTTGTAAAATTTTTACAAAAACGCTGTGAAAATTTTTCATAAAATGCTATGAAAAAAAATGGATTTCGGTTATAATGGAAATTGTATGACTGGGTTTGGATAATCGGAGTTCATTAGAAAGGGGCATAGGCAGTATGCAGTGTACAGATATCGGTATTGATTTGGGTACGGCCAGTATTTTAGTATACATCAGAGGAAAGGGCGTTGTTCTGAAGGAGCCCTCAGTTGTAGCATTTGATAGAGATACCAACAAGATTAAGGCAATCGGTGAGGACGCGCGCCTGATGCTGGGAAGAACGCCGGGCAATATTGTGGCGGTGCGTCCGTTGCGTCAGGGTGTTATTTCCGATTACACCGTTACTGAGAAAATGATGAAATATTTTATCCAGAAAGCTCTGGGCAAGAGAACGTTCAGAAAACCGCGCATTGCGGTCTGCGTTCCCAGCGGTGTCACGGAGGTGGAGAAGAAAGCGGTTGAGGATGCGACCTATCAGGCAGGTGCAAGGGAGGTTTCCATCATTGAGGAGCCTATTGCGGCAGCAATCGGGGCGGGTATTGATATTTCCAAGCCCTGCGGAAATATGATTGTTGATATAGGAGGCGGTACATCTGATATTGCGGTTATTTCTTTGGGCGGAACCGTTGTCAGCGCGTCTATCAAAATTGCAGGGGATGACTTTGACGAGGCAATCGTTCGCTATATGCGTAAGAAGCATAATCTGCTGATTGGCGAGAGAACCGCGGAGGATTTGAAGATTAAAATTGGTTCTGCCTATCCCAGAACCGAAGTTGATTATATGGATGTAAGGGGGCGTAATCTGGTTACCGGCCTTCCCAAGACGGTGAAGGTATCCTCTGAAGAGTCGGAGGAGGCGCTTCGGGAGACTACGGCTCAGATAGTGGAAACTATTCACAGTGTACTGGAAAAGACACCTCCCGAACTGGCGGCGGACATCGCTGACAGAGGAATCGTGCTCACGGGCGGCGGCAGTCTTCTGCGCGGGCTGGAGGAGCTTATATCCGCAAAGACGGGAATCAATACTATGACGGCTGAGGATCCTATGACAGCGGTGGCTGTGGGAACCGGAAGATATGTGGAATTCCTGTCGGGGTACAGGGAAAGCTAATGGAATACGGAGGAAACACAGATGTTAAAGGGGTTATATACCGCATACACAGGTATGATTAACGAACAGCACAGAATGGACACCATGACCAACAATCTGGCAAATGCCAACACGGTAGGCTTTAAAAAGGAAGGCGCTACCAGTCAGTCCTTTGACAGTGTTCTGGCGGTAAAGATTAAGGATGAGTCCATTGGGCTGCAGAATGTGAAGCGGCTGGGATACAACAACCCGGGCGTTAAGATTGGTGAAAATTATACGGATTATACCCAGGGCTCCTTTCGGGTGACAGACAATACCTATGACCTTGCTCTGGCAGGGGAAGGTTTTTTTGTCATCGAGTTTACCAATAAGGCAGGGGAGACGTCCACCATGTACACCCGTGCAGGCCAGTTCACCCTGAACAGGGATGGTTACCTTGTAACAGAGGATGGAGACTATGTGCTGGATACCCAGAACAGAAGAATTCAGTTGAATACGCTGATTGACTCAAAAATCGGGAGTGACGGCACCATCTCCCAGAACGGTGTGGACGTGGCAAGGATTCAGGTGGCGGATTTTGAAGATTACAATTATCTGGAGAAATACGGTGAGACCTATTATCGTCCGATAGAGGGTGCTACGCGTATCAACGGAGACGCGGAGATAAAGTCAGGATATCTGGAAATGGCCAATGTGCAGATCGTGTCCGAGATGGTGAACCTTATCTCTATCACCCGGGCATATGAGAGCAATCAGAAAATTATCCAGACCTATGACAGTTCGCTGGAAATTGCAGTGTCTCAGCTTGGAAAGCTTTAATAATAATTTATGTAAATCACAGTAAATCAGTCACAGAAAGGAAGTATGTAAAATGGTACGCAGTTTATGGACAGCGGCAACCGGTATGATTGCCCAGCAGACAAATCTTGACACAATAGCCAATAACCTTTCAAATGTCAACACTACCGGCTATAAGACCCAGGTCAACGAATTCAAGACCCTGCTGTATCAGACCCTGCAGACCAGGACCACTACGGCAAACGGCGCACAAAAGCCTACCAGCGCGCAGGTGGGACTGGGTACCCGCAACTCAGCAATCTCTTCTATTTTTAAAGAGGGCAACCTGATTTCATCCGACAGCGAGACTTCATTTGCCATTGACGGTAAAGGCTTTTTCGCGGTACGGGGCGAGGACGGCAATACATATTACACCCGCAACGGTAATCTGAAATTTACCCTTGCCGCCAACGGAAATATGCTTGCCAACACAGATGGACTTCCTGTGCTTGACACCAACGGCCAGCCTATCATTCTGAATAATACCTATATTATGAGCAGGATTACAGTCACAAAGGACGGCGAACTCTGCTACCCGGATGAAAATAACAAACCCCAGTCCATGGGACGCATAATCGGTGTTTTCCAGTTCAACAATCCCAATGGTCTGGCGAAGCTGGGCGACAGCCTGTATGAGCAGACCGCTGCCAGCGGCCAGCCTATCAACGAAGCCACCAATCCCAATGTGGAGAAGAGTGCGATCCTCCAGAATTTTCTGGAAGGCTCCAACGTTCAGGTGGCGGATGAGATGGTAAACATGATTGTGGCTCAGCGTGCCTATGAACTGAATTCCAAGGCGATTATAGCATCTGATGAAATGCTGCAGCAGGCCAACAACTTGCGGAGATAGCGAGTAAAGGTCACAAATCATATGCTTGCATAATGATTTGTGAATTTTACGAGCATGGCGAATGAGCGCAGGGCGGAGCCCGGAGCGAATGCGCATCGTGCGGAGCATGAACTCCGCAAGTGTGACAGGGGAACGCGCCGGAGCGAATGCGCATCGTGCGCTTGTCAGATTCGAAAGGAGAAATACATAAATGACAGACATGAGCAATATTACCGGCATGTACAGCGACGCTTACGCAAACGCGGCGAACCAGTCGGCTTCAAAGCTGAAGGATAAGCTGAACGGTACAGATTATTCCAAGGCTACAGATGATGAACTGATGAATGCCTGCAAACAGTTTGAGGCGTATTTTGTGGAACAGCTTTACAAGGGCATGATGAAGACCATACCTCAGAGTGAAGATACGTCGAATTATACCAGTACCATTACCGACTATTACAAGGATCAGATGATACAGTCTATCGCGGAGCAGACTACAGAGCAGAGCGGACTGGGACTGGCGCAGATGCTTTACGAGCAGATGAAGCGGAATTACGGTCTGGATACGGTTTCGGTGGAAGCTGCGGAGACTGCTGCTGCGGCGAATGCGTCTGATACGGCGGTGGAGTAATCTGACGAAAATGAAAGGAATTTTAAGGCTGCTGAAATGAGGGCAGCCTTTTTATGTGTGCGGAGAAATCATGTCGTTTAGGTAAGCCCGGCTGTCAGTCCTCCTTGGCACAGGTGTCTTGGGGGAGCAATAGAAAAACAGGAGCGAATGCATGGAAACAATCAACGGATATGTGGATCACATTATTTTTCAGAACAAGGAGAATGGCTATACAGTTATGAGCCTGACGGTGGAGGGGGAAGAAATTACCTGTGTGGGTATGTGCAGGGGGCTGACCCAGGGAGAAACCATCTCCGCTCAGGGAGATTATGTGGAGCATCCCGTCTACGGCACACAGTTTAAGATAGTAAGCTTTCAGACAGTGACACCCAAAGACAGCGCCGGAATGGAGCGTTATCTTGGTTCAGGAGCTGTAAAGGGGATAGGGGCGGCCCTGGCGGCAAGGATTGTAAAAAAATTTGGTGATGATACCTTTCGCATCATCGAGGAGGAGCCTGAACGGCTGACGGAGATAAAGGGCATCAGTGAACGTAAGGCCATGGAAATTGCCACACAGATGGAAGAGAAGAAGGATCTCCGCGATGCTATGGTTTATCTGCAGCAATACGGCATTTCCAACGCTCTGGCGGTGAAAATATATGACACATACGGCATGGAACTCTATGGAGTCATGAGGGAGAATCCCTACCGGCTTGCAGAAGATATATCAGGAGTGGGCTTCCGCATGGCGGATGAACTGGCTGCAAAAATCGGAATACACACCGATTCTGACTATCGCATCCGCAGCGGAATTCTCTATGTGCTGCTGCAGGCAGTAGGGGAGGGACACTGCTTTCTGCCTGTAGATGCGCTGCTGGAGAGAGCGCAGGGACTGCTGGAGGTGGACAAGGAAAATATACGTCCTCAGCTGGCTAATCTGATGATGGAGAAAAAGCTGGTAATAAAGGGAGAAAGCGCCTTTGCATCCTCCTACTACTATGCGGAACTGAACTGCGCCCGAATGCTGATGGAGCTTAATGTCCCCATGGCAGAGGCGGAGAATCTGCCTTCACAGAATACGGCCATTGAAAAAGGACTGGAAAGGCTGGCAAAGAGCCTGGAATTGGAACCGAATGAACTACAGCTTAAAGCGGCCGCGGAATGCATTCGGAACGGGCTGTTTATCCTGTCTGGCGGCCCCGGAACGGGAAAAACCACAACTATCAATATGATTATCCGCTATTTTGAGGCGGAGGGTCTGGATATTTTTCTGGCGGCGCCTACCGGCCGCGCTGCAAAGCGGATGACAGAGGCCACAGGATATGAATCCAGAACCATTCACCGTATGCTGGAGCTGAACGGCGCGCTTTCTGATGAAGATACAAGGAAGGTTCGCTTTGAGCGGAACGAGGAAAATCCATTAGAAACAGATGTTATTATTATTGATGAGATGTCCATGGTAGACATTCAGCTGTTTCAGGCACTTTTGAAAGCCATAGTACCGGGGACAAGGCTGATTCTGGTGGGAGATGTAAATCAGCTGCCAAGCGTAGGTCCTGGGCAGGTGCTGCGGGATTTGATTGGAAGCAGGCAGTTTCCTATGGTGGAGCTGGAGAAGATATTCCGTCAGGCGGAAGAAAGCGACATTATTGTCAATGCACATAGAATTAACAGCGGGCAGCAGATTGCGATGGACAATAAGTCCAAAGACTTTTTTATGCTGGAAAGAAGCGACGCAAATGTCATATACAAGCATATGATACAGTTGATTCGTGAAAAGCTTCCCAGATATGTGGGGGCGACGCCCTTCGATATTCAGGTCTTGACGCCCATGCGCAAGGGAAGCCTGGGGTGTGAGACGCTGAATGGCATTCTGCAGCAGTATCTGAACCCGCCTGATTCCAAAAAGCGTGAGCATGCCTGGGGTTCCGGTATCTATCGTGAGGGAGACAAGGTCATGCAGATTAAGAACAATTACCAGCTGGAGTGGGAGATAGTCAGCAGATATGGGATTCCCGTAGATCGGGGAACCGGGGTTTTCAACGGCGATATGGGCCGGATCCTTCAGATTGACGAGGGCGCCGCCAGCATGGTGGTGGAGTATGATGAACAGCGAAGGGTGACCTATCCGTTTTCCCTGCTGGAGGAGCTGGAGTTATCCTACGCCATCACAATCCACAAATCTCAGGGCAGCGAGTATCCTGCAGTCATTTTGCCTCTGCTGGGCGGTGCCAGAGTGCTGTTTAACAGAAACCTGCTGTACACTGCAATCACAAGGGCACGAAACTGCGTTACGATTTTGGGAAGCAGCGAAACGGTTCGGGATATGATAGATAACACTAATGATAACAGGCGTTATACGGCGCTGGCCCAAAGAATCAGAGAGTGTTCACAGTCAATATGAAAAGGTTAAGATAATTTATGGGGAATATAAGGATAAAAATAAACACAAGTATCAGAAGGATCCGGAGAGGCATCCTTCAGGCGGTTTATCCCCGGCGCTGTCCTGTCTGCGACGGTATTGTGAGACGTAAGGGAGAGAAGATATGTCTGGAATGTATGGACAAATTAAAGCTTCTGACGCCGCCCTGGTGCCTGCGCTGCGGCAAAAAGACGGAGGAGGGAGAGGAATACTGTCAGGACTGCCGCGGGAAAAAACATTTTTTTGAGCGGGGCAGGGCTCTCTATGAATATGACAGCGCAGCAGAGTCCATCTATCGCTTCAAGTATGGGGGGAGAAGGGAATACGCAGAGTTTTTCGGGGAGCAGATTGCGGAATATCTGGGAGATTATATCAGGGGACTGCATCCGGACGGCCTTGTCCCGATTCCGCTTCACAGGCGAAGGAAGGCTGCCCGGGGATACAACCAGGCGGCCCTGCTTGCCGATGCGGTAGGGCGGCTGCTGGACATTCCCGTTTACCACCGTCTGTTGGTGCGGACCAGAAATACCACGCCCCAGAAAAAATTAAATCGGGAGGAACGTCAAAATAATTTGAAAAAGGCTTTCAATATACCTGAAAATGATGTAAAATTAAAGACGATTCTAGTTTTCGATGACATTTATACCACCGGGGCTACCATCGATGAGGCGGCAAGGGTGTTGAGGGCAGCCGGTGCAGAGCGAATTTTTTTTGTCACTCTGGCCTGCGGAGCAGGTGTATAATGAATTTTGCCGCAAAAACGGAGGATACTATGAATATTAGAAATTGCAGAGTTTGTGGACGGATTTTCAACTATGTTTCAGGTCCCAGCACCTGCCAGATCTGCCGTGAGAGTCTGGAGGCAAAGTTCCAGGAGGTAAAGGATTACATTCGGGAGCATAAGGGAGTAGGAATTATGGAGGTTTCCGAGGCGTGCGACGTGGATCCTGCACAGATTCGCCAGTGGCTGAGAGAGGAGCGTCTTGAGGTTACGGAGGATTCTGCCATGTACCTGACCTGCGAGTCCTGCGGTGAGCCTATTCGCAGCGGGCGGTTCTGTGAAAAGTGCAAGAATAATATGACGCAGGATCTTAAGAATGTGTTGAAAACAGGACGACCGCAGCCCGCGCCCAAAAAGGAAAGCAAAGAGGATGCCGGGGCTAAGATGAGGTTCCTGAAGTAGGAGGCTTTTTATGCTGAATGAAGAACGTGTGATATTGATGACCCAAATGGCATCTTATGAAAGCGGCGAGGGCAAAAAGAACGTGAAGATTGGCAATTATTTCCGCAGTGATTACATTGCCGTTCAGGTTCTGAAGTCTGTTGTCTGCGGAACGATTGCCTTTGGAATCATATTTGCGTTATATATTCTTTATGACTTTGAGGTGTTTATGCAGGATTTGTACAAGATGGATCTGCTTGCCTTCGCTAAGAGGGTGCTGACTAACTATGCCATTTCAATTGTGGCATATGGCCTGCTGACGTATATTATCAGCACCTACCGCTATGTAAAGGCAAAAAACAGCTTGAAGCGCTATTATCATAATTTAAAAAAGCTGGGTTCTCTCTACGGTGATGAAAGCGCCAAGAAGAAGTCGGCTGGAGGAAGTAAATGACAGGATTACTGGAAATAAGAGAACGAATTAAAATGCTGTACAGTAGGTATGAAGTGTTCATCCTGCCTGTGTTAAAGTTTTTGTTTGCTTTAATTGTACTGAATACGCTGAACGGTAAAATAGGCTACATGACAAAGCTTGACAATATCGCCATTGTATTGATTGTGTCGCTGATGTGCTCTTTTCTGCCTACGGGCTGCATAGTAATGTTCGGGGCGGCATTCAGCCTGCTGCATCTGTATGCCCTTTCCATGGAAGTGGCGCTGGTGGGGCTTTGCATGTTTCTTGTGATGTTTTTGCTGTTTTTCCGGTTCAGTCCGAAGGATTCGGTGCTTGTGCTGGTGACGCCTCTGCTTTGCGCCATGAAAATTCCTTATGTGGTTCCCATTGCGGCAGGACTGCTCTGTTCGCCTGCGGCGGCTGTGTCGGTTGGGTGCGGCGTGGCGGTTCACTACCTGTTTCAGACAGTGCTTGCCAGTGCGCCTGCGCTTGGCACAATGGAGGAAAGCGAGGCCATAGCAAAGCTGCGGCTGATTATTGACGGAATCGTTAAGAACAAGGAGATGCTGGTAGTGATTGCCGCTTTCGCAATTACTATCTTTGTAGTCTATTTTATCAGGAGAATGTCCTTTGACCATGTGTGGACCATTGCAATGGTGGCGGGAGCCATGACGGACATTGTGATTCTTCTGGTGGGTGACCTGGTATATGACATTAATCTTTCTGTCGGCGGCGCGCTGCTGGGGTCGCTTCTGGCGCTGGTCGTGGCTAAGGTAATCGAATTTTTCCGATTCTGTGTGGATTACAGCCGGACGGAAAAGGTGCAGTTTGAGGACGATGAATATTATTATTACGTCAAAGCCGTTCCCAAGATGACAGTAGCGGCACCGGCCAAAACAGTGAAGAGGATTAATGCACAGCGGCACGGCGGCAGTGAGCGCAGTGTTATCACGGAGCGTGCCCATACAAAAAAACAGGGCAGAGCAGGCGGTTCACCAGGGAACAGAAGGACAAGAGGAGATTACAGAGGCGGAAAGAGCGTTACCGTGGGGAATATGGATTTGGACGTTGAAAATACGGAAAGCGATGACTACGAGGAACTGTATTAATTATAAAAGACAAAGTGAGACATATGGCAGATGCAGTGGTTTGACACATTAGTTAATTATGTAAAAGATTTCAGCACATACCGGACGACAATAGAGGCAGGAGATATTCTGGAAATCCTGATCATTGCTTTTCTGGTATACTATATTCTGGCCTGGATGAAGACCACCAGGGCTTGGCAGCTGCTGAAAGGGCTCATTGTAATCTGCGTGGTGCTGCTGCTGGCCTTTATCATGGACATGAGTACCATACTCTGGCTGGCGGAAAACCTGCTCAGTTTTGCTGTGATTGCCATTGTGGTAGTGATGCAGCCGGAACTGCGGCATGCTCTGGAGCAGCTGGGGAAAAAGAATTTCCTTCCATCCGGTGTGTTTTCCGATTCCTCAAAGCGGGAGCAGGAGATTTTTTCCGAAAAGACTATCAATGAGATTGTCAAAGCAAGCTTTGAGATGGGCAGAGCCAAAACAGGAGCGCTGATTGTCATCGAACAGAATGAATCCCTGAGGGATTATGAGCGAACCGGCATCGAGGTGGATGGTATCGTCACCAGCCAGCTGCTCATCAATATATTTGAACACAACACTCCGCTTCACGACGGAGCTGTTATTGTGCGGGGGAACAGGATTACCTCTGCCACCTGTTATCTGCCCCTGTCGGATAATCTGGATCTCAGTAAAGAGCTGGGGACCAGACACAGGGCCGGCGTAGGCATCTCCGAAGCAACGGATTCCCTGACTGTCATTGTCTCTGAGGAGACAGGCAAGGTGAGCGTGGCTTATGAGGGACAGCTTGAAAGGGGCTTAAACTCAGACGAGCTGAAGGCCAGGCTGCAGCAGATTTTAAACAGGCAGAATGAGGAGAAGACCAAAGGGAAGCATATCTGGAAGGGAAGGGGCAAGGCGAAGAATGAAAAAGAAAATATTTCATAATTGGGGACTGAAGCTGGCTTCCCTGCTCCTGGCTTTTGTGCTGTGGTTTCTGGCAGTACAGATAAACGACCCCAAGGAAACAGTTACATTTTCCGGTATTTCTGTCAGGCTGACAAATACGAATCTGCTTGAGGAGGAGAACAAGGTATACGAGGTAATGGACAACTCGGACATTGTGCGGGTGACCATCCGGGCTCCCAAAAGCATTACAAGAGACCTCAGGGCAACTGACATTGTGGCCATTGCGGATGTGAGCAAGCTGACTGACATTAATACCATTGCTATTTCATATAGTATTCAGGGGGTTCCGTCCACCAGCTATGACACCATAAGGGGAGATCACGATACAGTGCGCCTGAATGTGGAAGAAAGCGCCAGCAAATTGATTCGGGTACAGAGCCAGACTGTGGGCGAGGTGGCGGATGGCTATCTTGTGATGAATTCTTCTGCCGACCAGAACTTCATCAGTGTTACCGGCCCGGAGTCGGCGGTGGCAAAAATAAGCTATGCCCTGGTAGAGGTGGATGTCAGCGGCGCAACCACCAGCATGTCTCTGAATGTGGAGCCGAAGCTCTATGACGCGGAAGGAAATCTTCTGGAACTGTCAAATGTTGCCACCAATGTGAACTATATTCATATGACGGTGGAGGTGCTGGCGGTGAAGGAGGTGCCTGTGAAGCTGACGGTAATGGGCAATCCCGCGGATGGCTATCTGGCAACAGGACAGGTGGAATGTGACACGGAGACCGTGAGAATTGCAGGGCCTGCTACGGTCATTGCGGCTGTCAACAGCATATCCGTTCCGGCAGAACAGCTTGATATTACAGGGGCTACAGGCAACCTGGTGACTACCATCAATATTAAGGATTATCTGAAGGACAATGTCAGGCTTGCAGACAGCAGCTTTAACGGGCGCGTGACAGTAACCGTCCATGTGGAACCTATAGTGGACAGAACGATTGTACTGAGCGGGGATGATTTTGAGTTTGTGAATGTGCCGGAAGGCTATGAGCTGGAACTGGTAGAGCCGGATGGAGGCTATAAACTGACGGTTTCCGGGCTGGAAAAGGATGTCCGGGCGGTGCCGGAAGAGTTAATTCGGGGCGTGGTGGATATCGCAGCATGGATGGCGGAGGAAGATATAGGGGAACCGGAGGAAGCAGATTACAGGATTCCCGTTATCCTCAATCTGCCTGAGGGCGTTTTGCCGGAGGATGTCTCCATGAAAAATGAAATTACAATAACAGTAAGAATTATGAAACCGGAGGAAGTATAGGAATGGCTAGATTATTTGGAACAGATGGCGTCAGAGGCGTCGCAAATGAGGACTTGACACCGTTGTTTGCCATGCAGCTTGGGCAGGCAGGGGCATATGTGCTGACAAAGGAGAAAGAGCATAAGCCAACCATTATGGTGGGCTGTGACACAAGAATTTCGGGGGATATGCTTGCCAACGCACTGATGGCAGGGGCCTGCTCCGTGGGTGCGAACTGTGTTTTCGTGGGTGTGCTTCCCACGCCCGCAGTGGCGTATCTGACCCAGAAATACAGGGCGGATGCGGGAGTTGTTATCTCCGCTTCCCATAATCCGGTTGAATTTAACGGGATTAAGTTTTTTGACGGAAACGGCTACAAGCTGCCCGATGAGCTGGAGGATGAAATTGAGGCGCTGATTCGGGGAAATATGCAGGATATCAAGTTTCCTGTGGGGCTGGGCGTCGGTAAGGTGAAGTACCGGACAGATGCCAGGGAGGAATACATAAATCACTCCATTAAGGCAGTTCCTGTGAAGCTGAAAGGGATGAAGATTGTGGTAGACTGCGCGGAGGGGGCTTCTTCCTACACCTCCGTGGAAGCTTTAAAGGAGCTGGGGGGCAGCATTGTTGCCATTCACAATAATCCTGATGGAACAAATATCAATTCTAACTGCGGTTCCACGCATATGGAGGAGCTGCAGGCCAGAGTGGTCTATGAAAAGGCAAATATCGGCCTCGCTTTTGATGGGGACGCAGACAGGCTGCTGGCGGTGGATGAGAACGGCAAGGTGGTGGACGGAGACCAGATTATGGCAATTGTGGGAAACCATATGAAGAGCCAGGGCAAGTTGAAGAAGGACACCATTGTGGCCACGGTCATGAGTAATCTGGGATTCTTTCTGATGGGGGAGAAGAACGGATTGACCATAGAGCAGACCAAAGTAGGCGACCGCTATGTCATGGAGCGTATGAAGGAGATCGGCGCAAGCCTGGGCGGAGAACAGTCCGGACATATTATTTTTCTGGATGAAAATACCACGGGCGACGGCCTTCTCAGTGCCCTGCACCTGCTTCAGGTCATGGTGGAGACGGGCAAAAGTCTTTCCGAGCTTGCACATATCATGGAGGTGCTTCCCCAGGCGCTTGTCAACGCCAAGGTTGCAGACCACAAAAAGGAAAAGTATATGGAATATCCCCGGGTTGCCGAGGCAATTAAGGAGCTGGAGGCGAAGTTTGCGGGGGAGGGACGCGTACTGATTCGACCTTCCGGCACTGAACCGCTGGTGCGTGTCATGATAGAGGGCAAGGATCAGGAGGTAATCAGAGAGGAAGCGGAGAAGCTTGCAAACCTGATTCAGGATGTGATGTTTTAAGGCGAAAAAGAACTTGTGATTAGCAATTAATCATGCTAGAATGAATATAGGAGAAGGGCGCTGTATGACAGCAAAATTTGCAGAATTGGAGGGAAAGGCAAAATGGTAAGTCAGAAGGTAGTGATTAAAAATCCTACGGGCTTGCATCTCAGACCGGCGGGCATTTTGTGCAAGGAAGCAATGCAGTTCAAATCCTTGATTACATTCACGTTCAGAGAGAATACAGCGAATGCAAAGAGCGTGTTGAGCGTATTGGGGGCGTGCGTAAAGTGCGGTGATGAAATCGAATTTGTCTGCGAGGGCGAGGATGAGCAGGAAGCCCTGAAGACACTGGTGCAGGCAGTGGAAAACGGATTGGGTGAATAACAGAAAACATATCAGGGCTGTGCGAAAAGCACAGCCCTTCATTTTGCACAGATCAGCTGCAGCCAAAGCGGGTAAAGCTGTTTGTCAGCGGAAGGTAAAGTTGTCTCCGGCTTGAATGATGCATATCATAGTCTTGCCTGTGTTCAGCAGAATTTCATTTCCAAAATCATCATAATACCTGGTGGAACCATAGTCACTGGTCTTTTCCCAGGTCACATGGATGCCTTTCCCATTGGTGAAATACCAGCCATCCTCCGTATTGTCCACACACTGAAAGGCCAGATAGCCGTCACCCAGATCCTGGGCTTTGGTGTTTTGCACCAGAATATTTTTAAAGGCCAGCTGTTCTCCTGTCAGCCCATCAACGTGGGGGCCATCCGTGCCGCCTGAAAGGTACTGAGAGCGGTAGTAGAGGCCATCTGCCGGATTGTAGTCAAAATAGCACCGGGTCACGGGATAGCAGCCGGACATGTCGATATAGACGGCGCTTTTGGCGTCTTCCCCGTATTGCTCCAGGGTGTTTTGCTTTGAACTGTCTGCAAAGCGGAAGTGGCTGCTGTCGGCAAGTCCACGGTATTCTGTTGAATATCCTTTTCGATTTACCGCATCCAGGATTTTCTCCCCGGTGGCGAAGGCGTTGTGAGGGGGGACGCGCGTGTCGTCCCGGTAATATGCAACGGAATCCGGGTAATTGCTCTCATTGATAGTCTGAGTGTCCGGTGCGGCTATCAGCTCGTCCACATAGTAGGGATGACCGATGTGGAGGATAAAGGCATCCCACTCAAATGCCCAGTAGGCATAATAGGTGCGGAGACTCCGAATATTCCCGATTTTCTCAAAGTCGCCCCAGTCTTCGTAGATGGCAAGAAGCCTTGTCATGCGTCCCTCAACGTTTGCCTCATAAATAACAGATGCTTTTGAAATGCCGTACTGAGGTTGGGCATTGTGTTCGTTTGGCGTCATAACCGCAATGGGTCTGGTGTTAGCTACGCTCTCATCCACCCATTCATTGGTCAGGCGGCTGTGAACCATTCCCTCCTGGGGCGGAAGAACATCTTCACCTGAGGAAAACCCCGATGAATCAGCAGACAGAGTGCTGTCAGACTGTATTGTGTTCCCGGAATCTACAGGATTCCCCGAATTCGACGGTTTCGAATCGGGTGCATCGCTGTCGGGCCCGCAGGAACACAGCATAAATACGCTTATAATGAGAATAAGCACAATTTTTAGCTTTTTCATATGTGGTTCCCTTTCTTTCTATTTGGTTATTATACCACAAAGGGGCTGTTTCGTCTCGCGCTCCCGGCAAAATTAAGAATATTTAACATTTTGGATTACTTTAAGGGACAGGTATGCTATAATAAAAAACAGACCTTATAGGCAATTCCGAAAATCGGAGTTTCACAATTGCCTAAATAGACCTTATGTAAGGGAGGTTACAGGTATGTGGTTACAGATGCTACAGGTATTCGGGTGTGGAATTCTTCTTGTGGGGGCGGTTGCCCTGCTTAGGAAACAACCAAATAAGGTAATTCAGAACTTGCTGCTGGCTGACATCGGCTGCCTTGTGATGAATGCGGGATGCTTTCTGCAGTTGAGTGCAGGCAGCCATGAGGCGGCTTTTTTGTCATGGCGTATATCCTGTATGGGAAATGTGCTGTTTTATTACTTTTTTGCCTATTTTGTGCTGGATTACCTTCAGATGAAGTATCCCCGGAGACTTAGGAATATATGGGCTTTTTTTGAATTTTTTGCCGCTGTATGCATATGGGATGACAGGCTGGTACATCTGGTGGCGTCGGACAGAGTGGTTAAGCCGGAACTGTCCGGAGGACTGCTGCAGACGGAGACGGGCCTGATTTTCCTGATACGCTACAGCATCATTTGCATCGTACTTATGCTGGCCATCATATATACCGGAATGAAGTGGGTTAAGACGAAGCTTGTGAGGGAAAAAAGGAATCTTATCATTCTGGCAAGCGCCCAACTGGTGGTCTTTGTGTCGCTGATTGTCAGGCTGTGCGTTCCCATGCCCTTTGATGTCACGCCGCTGCTGGCGGCCTGCTCTCTTTTGATTGTCATTTTGTATGTGTTAAGAGGAGAGTTCTTTACGGTTGCAGACACCGGGCGGGAGTGGGTTTTTGAGAATATTGAGGATGCGTTCGTCATTGTGGACACGCTGTACGGCTATCTGGATTCCAATGCCTATGCAAACAGGATATTTCCGGAGCTGGTGGGATACACGAAGAACGCACGGGTGACGGAAGAGGTGCTTAAGATGTTCCGGTCTGCTGAGAAGAGGGTTCGAATCGGTGAACAGTCTTATGTCCGTAATGTCACGCCGCTGATTCAGCGAAATGAGATTGTAGGGTATTGCCTGCTGCTTGTGGATGTGACGGAAAACTGTCAGCTGCTGGAGGAACTGGTAGCGGCCAAGGAGCGGGCTGAGAGCGCCAACAGGGCAAAGTCATCCTTCCTCTCCAACATGTCCCACGAAATCAGGACGCCCATGAATGCCATTGTGGGCATGACGGAAATACTGCTTCGGGAGAAGCATTCCCAAAAGGAGACAGGATATTTACATAATATTAAGAACTCAGGTCTTGCTCTGCTGACCATTATCAATGACATCCTGGACTTTTCCAAAATCGAGTCCGGAAAACTGGAAATCGTGGATGAGGAGTATTTTCCGGCCTCTATGCTCAGCGATTTAAGAATGATTTTCCAAAACAGAATCGGGGAAAAGGAGGTGGAACTGCAGTTTGACATTGACAGCAATCTGCCGGTGAAGCTGTACGGCGATTCCATGCGCCTCCGCCAGATTATTATAAATATAGGCAATAATGCAATTAAGTTTACAGAGAAGGGCTATGTCCGGCTGACGATAAAGGTACAGGAGAAAGAAGGCGAGGATATTCGGCTTTTTGTGTCGGTGGAGGATACGGGACAGGGAATCCGGCAGGAGGATCTGCAGAAGCTTTTCGGCGCCTTCGAGCAGGTTGATACGAAGAAGAATCGCAATAAGGAAGGCACCGGTTTGGGGTTGTCTATCTCAAAACAGCTGGTGGAGCTGATGGGCGGAAGCATAGGGGTTAAGAGCGAATATGGGCAGGGAAGTGAATTTTATTTCACTGTCTGCCAGAAAATAAGAAGTGAAGAGACGGTGGGCGTCTCCTGGGAAAGCGCAGCAGTCGGGGAAAAGGATACGCCGGAAGATTATCAGGAGTTTACCGCGCCGGAGGCCAGGGTATTGGTTGCAGATGACAATGAGATAAACCGTGAGGTGGCGGTGCTGCTGCTGGAACCTCTGCAAATGCAGATTGATACGGCGGAAAACGGAGCGGAGGCTCTGGACATGATTCAGAAAAACCATTATGATCTGGTATTCATGGATCACTGGATGCCGGTTATGAACGGTGTGGAGGCAACTGCTGCGCTGCGGAAGCTGGAAGGCGAGTATTATCAGAAGCTTCCCGTCATAGCGCTGACCGCAGACGCCATGGAGAATGCAAAACAGGAGTTCTACGCGGCAGGCATGAATGATTTTGTGGCCAAGCCTATAGAGATGAAGGAGATTTGCACAACCATAAAATCCTGGCTGCCCAAGGAGCTTATGCATTCCTGACACAACCGGTACCGGGAGAACAGATAGTAACATGAAATCGGAAAGGACACAAATAAATGAGTCTGCTGAGTGTGGTGGTTCCCTGCTATAATGAGGAAGAAAGTGTATCGCTTTTCTATGAGGAGCTGACAAAAAACGATTCCTTTTTTAAAGATAAGGGAATCGATGCGGAGATTTTGTATATAGATGACGGCTCTACGGACAAAACGGTGGCGGAGGTAAAAAAACTCCGGGAAAGAGACAGCCGTGTTCATCTGGTATCCTTCTCCAGGAACTTTGGCAAGGAAGCTGCAATATTTGCGGGGCTTGAGCATTCCCACGGGGATTATGTGGTGCTGATGGATGTGGATCTCCAGGATCCGCCCTCTCTTTTGCCGGAAATGTTCTGTTGTCTTGAACAGGGATACGACTCTGTGGCCACCAGACGGGTGAGCCGTAAAGGCGAACCGCCAATCAGAAGCTTTTTTGCCCGGATATTTTATAAGCTGATGAAAAAGATATCCAAAACGGAAGTTATGGATGGGGCCAGAGACTATCGGCTGATGACCAGGCAGGTGGTGGACGCAATTCTTTCCATGCAGGAATACAATCGGTTTACAAAAGGAATTTTCGGTTGGGTCGGTTTTCGGACCAAATGGGTGGAATACGAGAATGTGGAGCGGGCCAGGGGGGAGACGAAGTGGAGCTTCTGGAAGCTGCTCATCTATTCGCTGGATGGCATAACGGCATTTTCCACGGCCCCGCTGATGATTTCCGCATTGGCGGGAGTATTTTTCTGTCTGTTGGCCTTTGTTATGATTATTTTTATTATTGTGCGGAAGCTGATTTTCGGAGATCCTGTGTCCGGCTGGCCATCCCTGGTGTGCATTATGCTGTTTCTAAGCGGTGTTCAGTTCTTTTGCACAGGGATTCTGGGACAGTATCTGGCGAAGGCATATATGGAGGTCAAAAGGCGCCCTATATATCTGGTGAAAGAAAAATTGTAAATCTTAACAGTTTCTTAACGGCCCAAGATATTCCCGTATCATCAGGAATATGATAATATATAGCTGTTCTTACAAAAGAAGGAGTACGAACCGCTATAGGAAAGGGGAGATTCAGTGAATATTTGCACTGTAAAGGATTGTGAATTGGAAAGATATATCACAGGTGTTATGCTGGACATAGGTGTTCCTGCACATCTCAAGGGGTACCATTACCTGAGAGATGCGATATTGCTGTCGGGAAGAGACATGGAAGTTGTCAGTAGTGTGACAAAGCTGCTGTATCCAACGATAGCAAAGCGATTTAAAACGACAGAGCAGAAGGTGGAACGTGCAATCCGAAATGCTATTGAGGTATCGTGGACCAGGGGGAATGCGGAGACCTTTGAGAAGATGTTCGGCTATTCCGCGCGGACAGGCAGAACCCGTCCGACGAACAGCGAGTACATTGCCCGCATTGCAGATAAGGTTCGCCTTGATATAAAGGCAATGTAAAGCTGTACTCAGATAGTGTAACCCGTAAACAGAAAAATTCTTTTGCAAGAACGCTCAGGCAGCCAGCGTATATACATACTGGCTGCTTTTGCTTGTGTGGGTTTTGAGAATGTGATATAATGGCCGCAAAGGAAAAGGAAGCGGAAAAGGCAGGTGACGAAGAGCGCAATGGGGAAGCGGGATTCCTTCGCGGATATTACAGTATTATTTTTCATTATGGTAATCGGGGCGGCGGAAGCGGCCCATTTGTTGGGTGTGTTTTTTCACAGAAGCGTTTCCGGGTGTACGGCGCTGTTTGGGGCACTTGCGGTATTGTCTGCAGTGGCGCTTGGGATTTTTACGGTATTCCGGCTTCGAAAAACCGGAGTTCGGGAGAAGAACCGGGAGGGGAGGCGCTGCTTTTCAGCGGGTGAAAAGCTTCTGCTTGCCCTTTTTGTTATACTGGCTGTTTCTCAGATACTTTTTATGGTAATCGGAAAAAACGTATATGTGCAGGGGGATATGACGGTGGAGACTGTGACGGGTTTTCTGGAGACAGATGCCTTTTATCAGGTGAACCCCATGACCGGGCGGGCATATGAGGCAGGGCTTCCTTCCAGAATTGAGATTTTGTGCCTTCCTATGCTTTACGCGGCCCTTAGCAATATTTTCCACATAAGACCTGACACGTTGATTCTGTATGTGTTTCCGACAGTTACGCTTCTGTGCTGTTACGGAGCATACAGCTGTCTTGCAAAGGCGCTGTTTCCGGAGGACAGGAGCAGACGGCTTTGCTTTCTGGCGCTGGTGGCTTTTATCATCTGGATTGGAAGCTATGGCTATGGCATGGACGGTTTCGGCCTTCTGTTTTCCGGTTGGCGAGGCGTGACTATACGAAACACGGTGTTGATTCCATATGTTCTTTCTCTGTGCCTGCGGGAAAAATATATTTATCTGCCGCTGTGCGTTTTGGCGGAAGCGTGTATCCTGTGGACATTTTACGGCATGGGAGCCTGTCTGCCGGTGATACTGGGAATGATACTGGTTCGATTCCTGAGACGGAGATGGGCGACAGGGAAGGAGGCGGCAGATGAGGGAACTTCTTGAAAACGCCTGGCAGGGTTGGCTTAATTTTAATCAGGCCGGGAAATTGGCAGGCGCATTGTTGATTTCCCTGCTGCTTTTATGGATATATTATAAGAAGGTGAAACAGAAGGACTTTCTGGTTTACACAACGGTTGCTGCCTTATGCTGTGTTCTGCCGGTAACAGCGGCGTTTCTGCAGCTGTACCAGACAAGATTTTACGACTACAAATGGGTATGGAGCATTGTTCCCGTGACGGCCATGACGGGATTTGCCGCAACGCTGTTTATGACGGAATTCCTGCAGGAACAATCAAAGGGCAACCGGAAAAGGCAGATTGGAGCAGCGGCGCTTTTGACGGCGGGCCTGGTGTTCTGCGGCGGAATGGGGGCAAAGCCCTGGGATGGCTGCGGGAGAGGACAGGAGCGGCAGCAGGCAGAAAGTTTGCTGGCAAACTTGCAGGAACGGATGCAGGGGAGAGAAATCTGTCTTTGGGCGCCTCGGAGTGTGGCGGAATATGCCAGAGCCTATGACGGTGGAATACAACTTTTGTATGGGAGAGATATGTGGGATTCAGATTTAACTGCATACTCCTATGACAAGTATCCTGGGGGATTTCAGGATTTGTATCAGTGGATGGAGGCGGAGGCCGGGGAGGCTGTGGTACCGGATTCCTACTGCGCAGAGACAGTGATGTCTGCGGGGGTGAACTGCATTTTGATACCTGGGGACAAGCCTGAGGAAACCATAGAATGTTTTCAGGAGATGCTGGGGGTAACGGCGGAAAAGCTGGACGAATATTATCTGTTTATATGGTGAGGAAACTACTTTGGATGAACTGATTAGCATTATTGTGCCTGTCTACAATGTAGAACGGTTTATAGAGGAGACCATGGACTGTGTGATGGCCCAGACCTATTCACGGTGGGAACTTTTGCTGGTGGAGGACGGAAGCAGCGATGGGACGGCGGCTGTTATCAAAGAATATGTCAGGAAGAAAGGTGAAAAGCGCATCCGGCTCATCATGCAGCCTGAAAATCTGGGGGCGGCAAGGGCAAGGAACCGGGGCCTTAAGGAGGCGGAGGGGCGCTATATTGCCTATCTGGATGCGGATGACCTGTGGGTTCCGGAAAAGCTGGAGCGGGAGCTTGCATTTATGACAGAGAAGAATGCGGCCTTTGCCTTTACCGGATACGAATTTGTAAATGAGAACGGCAGGGGGACGGGCAAGGTGGTCCGGGTGCCGGAGACGTTAAACTACAGGCAGGCGTTGAAAAATACGACCATATTTACTACCACGGTTATGTTTGACACGGAAAAGATTGAAAAGAGCCTGTTGGAAATGCCGATTATAAAAAGTGAGGATACCGCGCTGTGGTGGAAGGTTCTGAGGAACGGCTATACTGCTTACGGGCTGGACGAAAATCTGGCGAAGTACCGCAGATCAGGCAGGACGCTATCCTCCAATAAGCTGGAGGCTATGAGGCGCATTTGGAATTTATACCGAAAGGCGGAAGGAATGGGGATTTTGAATAGTGCCTGGCACTTTTGCTTCTGGGCGGTGCGGGCTGTCAGAAGAAGGGTATAGACTGTACGTTTCACGGAAATTATGATATGATGTAGCATACGCGGCGTTATGGATGAAAAAGCAGCCTGCGCCACAGGCATGCGTGGAGGACTTACCTTGAGAACATATACCAACGAAAAAAAAATAAGAAAGCGTGAGACCTTTAAGCGTCTGATAAATCTGGGGCTGATAGGTATCTGCATTGCCCTGGAGGTAGCTGTTTTCGGCTATCACTGGTGGAGTACTTTCCGGCTGAGCCTGGTGGAGGATTTGCAGGGCTTGTGGTCCAGGGGAAATATCGCAGAGATTGGGCTGTATACGGCTGTGATTCTGTTTTTCTCAGCCACCTACGGGAGTATCCGTCTGGGATACCAGAAAAACGCGGAAATTGTGTTTTCCCAGGTGCTGTCCACACTGCTGGCAAATATTATCATCTATCTGGAGCTGTCCATTATGTCCAGGCAGCTGCTCACATCAGAAGCTTTTATTGTTATGATGGTGCAGCAGACAGCGCTGGTGATTGTCTATATTAATATCGCAAACAGGATATATAAACGTCTTTTTCCGCCAAGAAAGCTGCTTCTTATTCATGGGGATCGGCCTATCGATGAAATATGCAGCAAATTTGAACGCCGGAAAGATAAATATATCATTACGGGAAGTATCCATGTAAAAGAAGGATTTCGGGTGTTATGTAATAGGATTAAAGCAGCATATGAGAGCGATGAATGTAATGCGGTAGTGCTGGGAGATATCTCTGTGGAGGAGAGGGGGCCTCTCTTGAAATTCTGCTACGGACATTCCATACGGGTGTATCTCGTTCCTAAGATTACGGATGTTATTCTTATGGGCGCGGAGGAGCTGCATGTATTTGACAGCCCGATTCTTCTGACCAGGGAGTACAGTCTGACTATGGAGCAGCGTTTTTGCAAAAGGCTGATAGATATTGTGTGTGCCCTGCTTCTGCTAATCATTGCTTCTCCCTTCATGCTGATTACGGCTATTGCCATCAAAGTGTATGATGGCGGTCCGATTTTGTATAAGCAGGTGAGATGTACCCTGAACCAGCGGGAATTTAAGATTTTGAAATTCCGCAGCATGAGGACGGATGCGGAGAAGGATGGCGTAGCCAGACTGGCGCAAAAGAATGATAACCGTATTACGCCTGTGGGAAAGTTCATCAGGAAGTGCAGAATTGATGAACTGCCGCAGTTGTTTAATATTTTAAGGGGAGACATGTCTTTTGTGGGGCCCAGGCCGGAGAGACCTGAGATTATTGCCCAGTATCTTGAGGTAATGCCTGAATTTGTGTTCCGTATGAAGGTGAAGGCCGGGCTTGCCGGATTTGCACAGGTATATGGGAAGTATAACACCAGTCCCTATGACAAACTGAAGCTGGATTTGACCTATATTGAAAATTATTCCACCTGGCTGGACTTAAAGCTGATGATGCTTACCCTGAAGATTTTGTTCTGGCCCGACAGCACAGAGGGCGTGGAGGCGGAACAGATTACCGCGCTGAGGGAAGAAAGGCAGCGACAGGCGAAGGCTTCTTCGGAGCAGGAATATGCGGGAGAATATGAAAATGAGAGTTCAGATACTTGCATCTGTCATGAATCAGAGCCTTAAGGGCATTGCGGAGAAAATGCGTCTTGACTCGGATGCCATCATTATCAACCAGTGTGACAGGCTGGGCTATGAAGAACTGGAATACAATGGACATAACGTGCGTTTTTTTTCGTTCCCTGACAGAGGGGTGGGAAGAAGCCGGAATGAAGCGATCTTGCGGGCAGACGGAGACATCTGCCTGTTTTCTGATGAGGACATTGTCTATGAGCCGGGATATGCCGATGCTGTTGCAACGGAGTTTGAGAAGAATTCTGATGCAGACATGATACTTTTCAATGTTACAATAGGGAAGGAAAGACAGACCTACCATATCAACTCACGAAAGAGAGTACATTGGTATAACTGCGGCAGATATGGGGCGGTAAGCTTTGCGGTGCGTCGGGAAAGCCTGCTTGCCTCCGGTGTGCTCTTTTCCCTGCTGTTCGGCGGCGGCGCACGGTACAGTAACGGGGAAGACAGCCTTTTTTTGAAGGAATTTATGGGAAAAGGATATAGGGTTTACACTGCGCCGGTGACCATAGGGAGGGAGGAAGAGAGAAAGTCCTCCTGGTTTTCCGGCTACAATGAAAAGTTCTTTCACGACAGAGGGGTGCTTTACAGGTACCTTTACGGCGGACTGGACAAGGTAATGGCACTGCGTTATCTTCTTGTACATAAAGAAAAAATTTGCGGAGAGAACAGTGTAAAGCAGGCGTATGACTGGATGCAGGACGGGATGAAGGAAGGAAGGGCCGGAAGGCGGCGGAGGTAGTATGAAGGTATTGTGGCTGTGCAATATAATGATGCCCATGATCGCGGAGCAGCTGAATATGGAGGCTTCCAATAAGGAAGGCTGGCTTTCCGGTCTGGCTTCTGTGATACTGAAAAGGCAGAATGAAAACGGAATTGAACTGGCGGTGGCATTTCCGGCGCCGGAAAATATGTTTTCGGAGGGGCAGGAGGTATGTATGCACACATTAAGCATCCGGGGAAGCAGGCTGGTCTGCTGGGGCTTCCGGGAGGATGTAACCCGGCCGGAGCACTATGACAAGGGGCTGGAGGAACGGCTCAGAAAGATTATAGATTCCTGCAGGCCGGATATGGTGCACTGCTTCGGTACGGAGTATCCTCATACCCTGGCCATGTGCAGGGTTTTCCCTCAAAAGAAAAAGCTGCTCATCAGCATTCAGGGACTTTGCTCCGTATGTGCCGAAAGCTATTTCGCGGACATGCCGGAAAAAGTAATCCGTTCCGTTACTCTGCGGGACTGGCTTAAAAAGGACAGTATCCGGAAGCAGCAGCAGAAGTTTGTGATGCGGGGCAAAATGGAGATTGAGGCGGTAAGACTTGCAGGGAATATAGCAGGCAGGACGGAATGGGATCGCGCTTACACAAGGGATTGGAATCCGGGGGCTGTCTATTATAATATGAACGAAACTCTGCGGGAGAGCTTTTACGGCGCCAGGTGGAACAGGGAGGACTGTATTCCCCATTCCATTTTCCTCAGTCAGGGGGACTATCCCATCAAAGGCCTTCACTATATGCTGAAGGCCATGAGGGCGATTTTAAAAGAGTTTCCGGACACAAGGGTTTATGTGGCGGGGAACAGCGTGATTCGCTGTGAAACGCTGAAAGAGAAGCTGAAAATATCCGGTTACGGAAAATATTTGAGAAGGCTGATAAAGGAAAACGGGCTGCAGGACAAAATCGTCATGCTGGGAAGGCTGGACGAAAAGCAGATGTTGGATAGATATCTGAAAAGCCACCTGTTTGTCTGCTGCTCTTCCATTGAGAATTCGCCTAATTCCCTGGGGGAGGCAATGCTGCTTGGGATGCCCTGTGTCAGCGCGGATGTGGGAGGGATTCCCAGCATTTTTACCGGGGGAGAGGACGGCGTTCTGTATCGGGGCTTCCGAAAGGAGTTAAATAACGACAGTAATCTAGAGGGCGTTTCCGCAAGGCTTGCAAAATCAGTTATTGAAGTCTGGAAAAATCAGGAACAGCTAGTCGAATATTGTAAAAATGCAAGAAAACATGCAGAAAAAAATCATAATCGGGAGGAAAATTACTCCAAAATGACGGAAATCTATACAAAAATTATTGCGGAGCCGGAGGAATAAAGATTGAACACATGTGTTATGGAAAATCCTGTTTTTGTGTTTGTGTCTAATTATCTGAATCATCATCAGATTCCCTTTTGCAACGCCATGTATGAACTCTGTAAGGGAAGCTTTGCCTTTGTACAGACAGAACCTGTGGAGGAAGAACGGGTTCGGATGGGCTGGGCCGAACGGGTGCAGCAGCCTTATCTGAAATTATATTATCAGGAAGAGGAAGAGTGTAAAAGGCTGATTTCTGATGCGCAGATTCTTCTGTTTGGCGGGTGCGAGGATGAGAGCTATATTGAGGGCAGGCTTGAAAAGGGGAAGACCGTCATCCGCTGCAGCGAACGGCTGTACAGGACAGGACAGTGGAAGGCAGTTTCTCCCAGGGGGCTGAAAAAAAAGTATCATGATCATACCAGATACCGGAAAGCACCGGTGTATCTTCTCTGCGCAGGGGCTTATGTGCCCTCGGATTTCTCCATTGTACGGGCGTACCCCGGGAAAATGTACTGCTGGGGATATTTTCCGGAGACAAAGCATTATGATGTGGACAGACTGCTGGCCGGGAAGGGCTTTAAAGATGCATGCAGCGGCGGGGCGGAAGCGGCTGACAGAATGGCTGATACGGCAGGGGTGGCCTCTATGGCTGACAGAGCGCCATATATCCTCTGGGCAGCCCGCATGATTGACCTGAAGCACCCTGAACTGCCCCTGGAGACTGCGGCATATCTGAAATCCAGAGGGCTGTCCTTCCATATGGATATGATCGGGGGAGGCGCCATGGAGGAACAGGTGAAAGCCCTGAGGGCAGAGTATGGTCTGGAGAAGGAAGTGGGGCTTTTGGGCTTTCTGTCCCCGGAACAGGTTAGGGAACACATGGAAAAGGCTGATATTTTCCTGTTTACCAGCGACAGACAGGAGGGGTGGGGAGCAGTTGCAAACGAGGCCATGAACAGTGGCTGTGCGCTGATTGCCAATCATATGATAGGAGCGGTGCCCTATCTGGTAAAGGATGGGGAAAATGGCCTGATATACCGGGACGGAGATCGGAGGGAGCTGTTTGCTCTGGCGGAAAAGCTGGTGAAGGACAGAGAACTTTGCGCCCGGCTGGGAAGAAGCGCATACAGAACCATCACGGAGGTCTGGAATGCAGAGAGTGCAGCTGAAGCCTTGTGGGAGCTCTGTGGGAGACTGGGACTTATGGATGAGTCCGGCAGGATGACGGAGGGCAGGAGGAGCGCTTTCGGCCAGGAACCCTCAGACTGCCCGGCGGGAGCTTCCGACAGTCCGGAGGCCTGCAGGAGGAATGGATTTGCTCCTGAGCCCTGTGCTCCGGCTGCCGTGGTTTCGGAGCGGAAGATGTACGCCCTGCTGAAGAAGGAGAAGAGACAGTGATTAGCGTAATCGTGCCTGTATATAACACAAGGGAATATCTGGAACGCTGTGTGAATTCGGTGCTGGTACAGACCTATCAGGATATGGAGATAATTCTGGTGGATGACGGATCCACGGATGGCAGCGGTGAAATCTGCGATGGGTTCGCAGAGCGGGATGGCCGCGTCCGTGTTTTTCATAAGGAAAACGGAGGCTCCTCCTCTGCCAGGAATCTGGGAATTGAAAATGCAAAGGGGGATTATGTCGGTTTTGTGGACAGCGATGACTATGTGGATGCGGATATGTATGAAAGATTGTATACCGCAGTCTGCGAGTACAATGTCAATGCCGCGCAAATCGGCAGGGATGAAAGGGACGCTGCAGGAAATATTCTGCCGGACATCTGCGTTCCGCCGAAGGAGTGCCTGTGCATTGCCCCGGAGGAATTTATGGAAGAGCTGCTGATGCACAGAGGGGACTGTTCTTTTTGTACAAAGCTGATACGCCGTGAGATGTTTTCGATGGAAGAACCGGGGCATAAAGCGAACCGGGAGCATGGCGGGGCGTGTGATGCAGATTCGGAAAGGAGCCGTTTTCCCATCGGCGTACTCAATGAGGATTTTCATCTGCTGATACAGATGCTGGACAGGATAGGGTCCATTGTGTCCCTTCCGGGCCATGCCTACCATGTGTTTTACCGGCTTGGCAGCAATTCCAGGAAGGAGAGCAGGGAGAATTTTTCCAGAGTGTTTGCCGACAGTGTGGATAATGCCGACCTGGCGGCGGAAATTGTGGCGGGTGAGTATCCGGAACTGCGGGCGGCAGCTTTTCGGTTCGGTATTTTTCAGCGGCTGGAATACATGCTGCACATCCCCATTGCCCAGATGAACAGACAAAATGAAATGTACAGGAATATCGTAGGATATCTCAGGAAAAACTGGCTGAAATCCATGAGAAATCCTCTGCTTACAGGGAAAAATAAGGCTTATCACACACTCTTTGCCCTGGCGCCCCGGGGTGTCAGAAGGCTGCACAGGAGACTGCGGCGGCTGTGAGGCAGCGCAGCCGGAACTGTATATGGGAATATTTTCTATAGAAAAAAAGCGTATGTTATGGTATTCTTAAGGCATAGGTGCATAGGAGCGGGATGAAAAAACAAAAGCGAACTCAAAAGTACATACTGAGCTTTCTGGCTTTGGCGCTGTTTCTGGCAGGGATGCCCGGCACAGGCGCTGCTGTCCGTGCGGCAGGTGTCCGCTATTCCGCCGATATGGAGGCGGAGACTGCCCTGCTGATTGACGAAGCAGGGGCGGTTTTGGAAGAAATAGCGGCGGAGAGAGAAATCATGGCGCTGGTGTATCTGGCCGACGAATACCCTGTACGCACTATGCCTTCTTATGAGGGCAGTATAGCGGTTACTGTACTCAGCGGCCAGCTGGTCAACATTCTGGACGTGTATCTGGATGATAATTATGAGGTCTGGGAATATGTATGGCTGGAATACGAGGGGAATGAATATTACGGCTATATTCCCCGGAGCTGTCTGGCTGTCTCCGACGCACGGTTCCTAAGCTGGGAGGAAACGTATGGGATGAACCCGAACGCCTCCGTCTATGCACTTGATGCGAACGGACAGGCGGTTTATGCCGATATTGAACAGTTTCCGGCCAGCTACAGGACTGCGCTGACGGAACTGAAGCAGCAGCATCCCAACTGGACCTTCGTAAAGATGAATACTACTCTGGACTGGAATGATGTCATTTATAATGAATTGCAGGGCGGGAAAAGTCTGGCGCACAAGAGCCTGCCCGACTGGGCGAAAAACGGGCTGTATGACGCCGGAAACTGGTATTATGCAACGGAAGCGGCGGTCAAGGTTTACATGGATCCACGCAATAACCTGTCGGAAAATGCAATTTTTCAATTCGAGCAGCTGACCTATAACGAAGAATATCACACCCTGGAGGCCATGCAGAGCTTTTTGGACAATACATTTATGAACGGCAGCAAACCTGCTCCAGGAATGGATGCTTTGACGTTTGCGGAACTGTTCTGGATATTCGGAAAAGAGGACTGCAGGAAGGTCAGTCCCTTTCACCTGGCGGCAAGGGTGCTGCAGGAGCAGGGACAGGGCACGTCGCCTCTGATATCAGGCACCTACCCCGGCTATGAGGGCTATTATAACTACTTTAATATAGGAGCCAGCGGAAAAACCAATCAGGAAATCTACGAGAACGGCCTGAAGTATGCCAAAGAACATGGCTGGATAAGCGCCTATTTTGCCATTCGGGACGGGGCTGATTTTATCTCTGCCAATTATATCAGAAAGGGACAGGATACGCTGTATCTGCAGAAATTTAATGTGAATCCCAAGGGCAGCCATCCTGTATATACCCACCAGTACATGCAGAACATTTCGGCGCCCAAGTCTGAAGCGCAGAGCATCAGAAAACTGTATGCCGGCGCAAATGCCCTGGACAGTCCTTTTGTGTTCAAGATACCCGTCTATCTGAATATGCCGGCGGCGCCTTGCGCCGCGCCCGGAACGGAGCCGGAGACTCCGGTGGTGGAAACACTGGATATTTCCCTGAAACTGCCGGAGGGTTACAGCGACAGCACCGTGTGGCTGGATGGCGTGGCATATCAGGGGACGCCGGAAGAGGGAACGATTACTGTCACGGCGGCGGACAAAAACGCGGCAGCGGCGGTTGTCTATCGGTATAATGAGTCGGGGGTTCCCATGGGGATGTATGTGTGGAGCTTAAGCTACAATGGCGGCGCCTACATAGCCATTCCTGAGCCGGAGCTTGCGGATTTGCTGACTTATCACGGTTTTTCCATCAGAATTACCGGAAAGTCCGGAATCCGTTTTAAGACAGGGATATCTGCAGAACTGAGAAACAGGCTTGCAGCCGGAGGCGTAAACGGATATCAGCTGCGGGAGTACGGCACTCTTGTGATGAACAATGCCAACAGAGACAAATATCCCATGGTGAAGGGCGGAGCGAAGGTACAGAGCGGCATGGCGTACGGGGAGGACGGAAACGGCGGTTTTACGGATGTGGTCTATGAGACCGTGGACGGCAGATACCGGTATACCTCTGTGCTGGTGGGCATGCCTGCGGCACAGTACAAACAGGAGTTTGCATTCAGGGGATATATTATCCTGGAAAAGAACGGAAAGAGCGTTACCCTGTATGGGCCGCCTGTGGCGAAAAGTATTTATTCCCTGGCGGAACAGTTGCTGGAGCGGGGCAGCTACGAGCCGGGAAGCGCTACCTATGAATTTCTGGTAAAGCTGATAAGCGACGCAGGGTAGGATTGGGCATTTGCGGGCTTCCGCCGGAGCCTGCTTGTATGGAGGAAGTATCTATGAGGAGACAGATATATGGCCTGACAGGAATAGGGATAATTCTGTGCCTGGCTTTGACCGGCTGCGGGGAAGGCAGCGGCAGGGCACGGGTAAATCTGCCATCCCCGCAGACAATCTCTAAGCTTGCAGAGGAGATTGCCGCGGCGGAGGGAACGGCCACTGTGGAGGGCCAGGCGCCTGTGGCCGGTGCGGAACCCGCGGATACGGACCAGCCTGCGGAAATCAGACTGCTGTGCAGCACGGGAAGGCAGGATGGGGAAAAGGAAGCGCAGGCACAGGAGGCCGTGCTGGAGCTTTATCAGAATATAGAGCTGGAGGAATACCTGGGGGAGTGCATCCACATTGTGAACAGCGATGCCTGGCAGGAAACCATGGCCGATAATATGATTGAGGGAGCCAGATCCTACACTCTGCAGCAGGGTGAGGAAATTCTTCTCAGCGTGCAGATAGGATATGACATATCAGGAGTGCTGTATACAAATGTGTGGTACCTGAAGGAGGGAAGCATGATACTCTTAAAGCAGCAGGGCAGCGTTGTGCAGCTGACCCTGGCCGGTGTAACGGACGACGTTTATGACGGCAGCTTTGAAAGGTGCACTATTGACGGTGCTACCGGTGAGATACGGAGAGAGCAGGGAACCTACTCTCAGGGAGTGCCTACGGGAGAACATTCCGTCATGGTGAAACAGGGAAGCGGGGAAGGCGATGCCTATGATCTGTGGAACATGCGGGACAGCTTTGCCTATGAGACCAGTGTGACGGAGTATGACGAAGAGGGGAATGTCATAGAACCTACCCCCACGCCTACGCCGGAGCCAACGGCAACGCCAAAGCCAACAACCAAGCCGAAGCCATCTGCAACCCCGAAGCCGTCTGCAACGCCGGAACCTACTCCTACTCCTGCGCCGCCTGCACCCCAGGAGCCGGCAGCGACGCCAGAACCAACCCCTGTGCCCACCCCTGCACCCCAGGAGCCGGCAGCGACACCAGAGCCCACCCCGGAGCCTACTCCTACTCCGGCGCCGCCTTCCGAGCCCAGCACAGGCGATGTGGATATCGAATGGTCGGATGATATTTTGTGATTGTATAAATTTGAATCATATGATATACTTTTTGCATAAACTAAGGCTATCAAGACATAATTTTCTGACATTCAGGGAATCTTGAATCTTGACATGCTCCAACGCATAGGATAAACTGAAAAATACGGGAGAGTTATATGGGAGAATCGGAAAGAAAAATTACGGATGCTGTGCAATTGAATATGCGGGGACAGGCATCGGCCGGGGCGGATATGGCCGCCCGGGATGTCTTTTTTGTATGCCCGGAGAAAAAACAGCGTATGCTGTTGGAGCAGGCTGCCGATATGCCCGAGGAATTTCGGGATTCCCTTGTAAAAACCTATGAAAGCTTTTTCCGCCTGCCGGAAATGGACAGAGCCGGCAGAGAGCAGGTTTTGGCGGACTATTTTTCCACGCTGTTGGATTTGCTGAATTCCGCAGAAGAAGAGAGGAGCGCTTCCCGGGCGGGAGCATCGGATTACAGCCGCGGCGTAGAGGAACTGTACCTGCTGGGATGTGAAAGAAACAGAAATACCAACTCTTATATGATTCCGACCTGGCACCCGGTTCGAGTGATGAACAGGCTGGTAGAGCAGGATCTCGAGCAGATTCTGTCAAAAACTACGGGAACCAGACGCGAGGTTTTAGACGCTGTGTTTGCTGCCCAAAACCGGAATCGGCAGCAAATAAAGCTTTTTTGCCGCAATCAGGTATACGAGGCTCTGGCAGAGGAGGCGGACAGTCCGGCGGAGGCCTGTGTTTTCAGGCAGAGAGAGGGGAATACGGATATTCCCTATCTGCGGATTTGGGAGAAGATTCACAGCTTTCTGAAAAATCATCGGATGCAGGAAGATGTCTCAGAACAGAAGGAGATCAGGATAGCGGTATTCGGCGAATTGTCCGGCGAACCGGACTCGGTGGAAAAGCTGCTGGCTCCGGAAATCAGAATAAGCTGGATCCGATTTGAAAATGTGCCCGCCATGGGAGAGCTTTATTTTCAGGAAGAGACGGGAGAACGGCTGTTTGATCTATCCAACCTGGACGATACAAGGGAACTGGCGGGACAGTACGATATCATTCTCTTTCTGGACATAAACTGTCTGTACAGGCAGTGGCAGGGCAAAAAGACGGTTGAGGAGAGGAATATAAGGAGCTACGCCAAATGGTGCCTGGACAGGAGCACGGCTCGGGGAGACTTTAAGGAGAAGGCTGCTTATTACCGGAGCATCTACCATTATACGGGGCTGTGGTTAAATTCCCTTCGGCAGAGCAGCTCGTCCTCCTTTGAATTTGACGCGGAGCTGTTCCGGAACCTGATGACGGTGTCTGAAGAGAGAGCGGATATCTATCTCTATATCAGGGAGGGCAGCAGCATTGCCTCCCACAACCTGAAGCACAGCAGCGTCTGCAACGACGAGTATTATGCGGGGAGAAGGCTGCTGGTGTACAAGCTGGCAAAAACCGATGAAGAGGCATTTAACAGCGAGTACAAGAAGTTTTTGGAGGACAGCCGCAGGGAGATGAAGGAGGAAGGACACCGCCGCGTATTCCTGAATTTCTGGAAAATATTGAAAAGCGTAGGAAACGATTACTGCAGCGCCTTTCTTGCAGAGGTAAGCAGTAAGATGGGTATTTCTGAGGAAGGCCTGATTAAAGGGCTGAATCAATCGGTTCTGATGCTGCAATATGAAATAAACGGCGAGGAAAAGCGTATAGATATTCATTATGGCGCTGCCCTGTGGGAGCAGGATCTGGATGAAAGGCAGAAGAAGATTTTCCGAGACGAAATGGAGGAGCTGTCGGAGGCAATATTGGATTTTGCCCTGAACACAGGCGGCATGTACTGCGTAAAAAGGTATTTCAGGGAGCTGCTGATTCATTCCGTTATTGTAAGTGCAGACAGTGTAAGCGATTTAGTATTTGCCCATCTGTGGTCTCAGCCCTGGATGGAGATTCGTAAGGGCAAAAAGACGTCGACTGTGCCGCTGCAGGAGCAGGATGGCCATTTCGGAAGACACAAGCTGCACAGAACCATATTTGTGACCATCGAACGGCTGGAGAATCTGCGGATGAGAAGGGTTCCGGATATGAGAGGGTATTTTACCAATACCTTCCGAGGCATGGTGTGCCCTGAGGTGAAGGAGGATAATTTTGAACGGACTCTGCACTGTATTGCGGACTGCTGCGAGAAATTTGACTATACGGGGAGTTCGCTTTATCTGAACAGCACATTGATCAACGAGTAAAGAGGAGAAAACGGTGAGCGGAGAAAAGAAAGAAATTTGTTTTCATATCATGCATTCTATGAAGGGCGGGTGCGGTAAAAGCACCTGCTCCCTTTTTCAGGCCCTGAAGCTGGCGAAGGAAAATTTGGAGGGACCAGCGGAGGTGCTTCTGCTGGATGCGGATTTCCGGGGCTCTGCATGGCTGCCGCTGCTGTTTCGGGATGACATCGTGGCAAGAAGCGAGACCTGCGCGGATGTGCTGGAGAGTCTGGAAAAATGTTCCGGCGCCGCCTCGCCGGGCAGCGGTTCAAAGCATACGATTGCCATTCCGGACAGATACCGTGAAGAGGACAACCTGAGCTGCTTTGTACAGGACATGGATTTTCCGCCGGAGGAGCTGGTGCAGAGTACCTTTTCCTATGCAAAGGAGCCGGATCCGGCGGCGGAGTCAGGCGTGACGTATACGATGAACGGATATCTGGATTTTATTCTGGCCGGCGCGAAGTCGAAGGATAAGATGTGGTTTCCCCATCAAAATCAGGCTGGGAAGCTTGCTGCAGGTATCTATATTCATCGTCTGGGAAGGCTTCTTGATTTTATTTTATACAGGAATGCGACTTATGCACCCGATAATGACAGAAAAAAGAGGCCATTGGGACAATACAGGAATGTGGTGATAGACATGCCGCCCGGATATGACGAGTACTCCGATATGATTCTCAGCCTGCTTCGAAAGCTGGCAGTCAAAGACAGCAGGATAAAGCTGCATTACTATCAGGTGACAACGGAGGACATCGGACACATGGCTCTGGCGCTGGAGAATATCAGGGAAATGAATGAGCGCAAAACGGAGTTTCAGGAGTTCGAAACGGTAAACGCCATATTAAATAACCCTTTTTTCCCGGATTCAGAGGATTCAGCCGAATACGAAGAACGGGTAAAACAAAATGTTTCGGAGCTGTATAAGGCTCTGGGGGCGCAGGAGACGTCGGGCAAGGTCTATAGAAACGAATATAACGGCTCATATCATGAGTATAGTACAATTACGGAAAGACAGCGGTTCGAAACGGAAGATGACCATACGCTGGAAATACAGGAGAATCCATGGAAAAAGTGATTTTCAACCAAAAGACGATGCAGGATTATTTTACTGATTTTGACGTACTTAAGCATAAGTTTTTCTGTGCGCCGGATCCGGAGGAGGACATACCCCTGGCGATACAGGGTAAGTTGCTGAAAAGCTTTTATCAGGGAGACGGCAGGCGCTGGGACATGGAGCAGGCGACAGAGACCTTTTTGACTATGGATAAGGTATACCATTACGGGAGCGCCCGCGACATTGAAAATACGAATCTATTGGATCTGGTGACCGGAAAATTCCTGAAGGAGTATGTAAATATAGATGGCTTGGAGGAACTTTTTCACAGTTCATACTTCTATTTTGAGTGGATGATGCACCTGGAGTATAAAGAGCAGCAGCATGACTACAGCTATTACCGGGATCACTATCTGCATCAGGTGCGCAACCTGTTTGAAATGTTTGTCCTTTTGGATCAGGACGAATTCTGGCGCACCTGTATGGACATCTACAGAAGAGGCAACAGCAGGGTGGCTGTAGAGATGCGGAACAGCGTTCGGGAGCAGAGTGAAAAAATGACGCCCCGGAGGAAAGACTGTCTGGATAATATTACAGGCGGATGCGAAATGTTTTCGGAGCTCTGTTATCATTATATTATTTTTGCTACTGCGGCAGTCTCCTCATTGGTGCATGATATAGGATATCCTGTGGTCTATATGCGCCGGAATATGGAAAGGATGCAGAGTTTTCTGCCCATGTCCCATATTTTCATGGATCTGGGAAACAGCATGCCGCATATCAAAAGCCTGCTGAGCAACAGCCTTTTGTTTTCCACGGTTTCGGGAGAGGAGATACGGAAGCGCCTGGGAGACAATGATCACGGCGCGTATTCGGCAATTATCCTGCTGATGCAGTACTATGACAACGGCAAAATTTTCAGTCTTGATCCGGTCAAACGCATGGTGCTGGAGCTGTCGGCGCTGGTAATCTACAATCATACCCTGCAGTATGAATTTCAGTCCCAAAAAAAGTATAACCGTTACCACTGCGTTTTCACGGAAAATCCCATCTCCTACCTGTTTCGGCTGTGCGACGACCTTCAGGAATGGGAACGGGTTTATTTCCTGATCAGCGACAGAAGCGCGTTCTTTGTATGCGATAAATGTAAGACGCCTATGATTCGCAGGAGAAACAAGAGGCATGTCGCCGATGAGAAGGAGGATAAAAAATATTTTTCATATTCCTGTGTCTGCGGCGCCAAGGGCTGGAACAGTCTTTGGTTTCCGAATCGGCGCATGATCAATGTGGCGCCCTTTACGGAACTGGAAATCTCCTTCGAGGAAGAGGCGCAAGAAGGGAAAAGGGGAAAGTGGATTCTTGACCTGAAATGTGATAAAAAGGCACTACTGCAGCTGACCCGGTACAATGACACCTTTGCACTGCAGCGGCTGAGAGGGATCCGTGAACTGCGGGAGCTGGTGAAAAAGCAGAAGAGCCTTCCGGATATTTATGTGAGGGCTTTCCTGACAAACAATCCCGTGGCTGTCAAGGTAAAGATTCTGGAAAAATTTGCAGCTTCCTCCGACAAAGCAACAAATATAAATATAATTTCCGGTGCATTGGTGCGGAAACTGGAATATGTGGATGCGGATAAAAAGTTTTCGGGGAAATCCTCCGTCGCTTTTTCGGATTTGAGGGATAAATCGACCAGAAGTCAATATGTGGAAGAGTTTTATAAAATGCTTGATGAAAGACTGCGAAAGAAGGCTGAAGAGAGCGGTGAGAAAGAAGCTCAGGAAGGAATGAACTGGACGCCGGAAGAAAGTACGGAGAGCCTGATGCGTCAGTCTCTGGACTTTTACCTGTATTTGTTAGTGCTCGGCCGCGCGGCTTGCAAGAAGAAGCTTGGACTTTCAACAGAGAGCAGGGAGCAATATGAAGAGGAGCTTTCGGCCTATTGTGAGCAGCTGGCGAAAGAGGCGGCGCGTGTATGGAATATCAGGGACAAAAATATGATTGCCTTGATGGCAGACTGCTTTGTACTGATGCACTGTGACTTTTCCACGGAAGAGTCATTCTGGGACGATGATACATACCGGTACCAGGTTCATTATCCTTTGAGAGGGGACATCTGTGAGGTGGTGCAAAGCTATACCGAAGACAGGGACTATCTGAGTATCTGTGAAACAGGTAAAAGGGAGAAAGACACCGGTGAATGGATATTTGATTTCTATTCCGACTATTTTCTGTATTTTACAATGGATATTTGCACTGACTAAAGCGGATAAGGCAGGCGGAGACTCGAAAGAGTCTCTGTTTTTTTGTACAAAATTTGTGCGAAAGTAAGAATATGACAGCCCGAAATAAACATGAAATAAATACATAGTAAAACAACGGACAATATGTATGCATATTTTATTGGATTCGTGAAATTGTATTTTACAAGGTGTAAAAAGAGATAGAATAGAAATCACAAATAATGAAATATCCGGAGAGCCGGAAGGAAATGCTGCGGAAAGGGGGGCGAATACATGACAACAGGGGCAATTCTTACCCAGTTGCGGGCAGAAAGAGATATTGGACAGAAGGAAGTCGCGACCTATCTGAAAGTATCCATTGCCACTATCTCCAACTATGAAAATAACGTCCATTCCCCTGATTATGCAATGCTTTGCCGGTTGGCTGATTATTATGGTGTAACCACGTACTATCTGCTGGGACGCACTATCTACCGTGGTAATCCCAGAGTGCTGAACCAGCGTCTTTCCGAAGAGTATACAGTAACGGATGTTATAGAGATGGTGCTTGCCTTTGACAGCGCTACAGTGAACCATTTCATGGAATATGCAAAATTTCTGCAGACCAGCCGGAAATGAAGGGTGGCAACTTGAAGGGAAAAATAATTTGCACAAAAAAGGAACAACATAAAACAGTCAAAAGAGAAAAGGACTGTTGTTATAGAAGGCTGCAAGGCGCAAAGGAAATGCGTTTCAGAGTTCTGTAGATTCGTGTAATCCATACTACATTATATATTAAAATTCTATATAATATAAATCTAGATAGAACATATTTCTGCACATTGTTACTGTATTTTCTTGAATATCTTTACAATATTTCAAAATGCCTATTCAACTCAGAACGCCCTATTTTAAATGTGCAATTGAACTGTGGCCTAACAACGGTCAGACATTTTATTTTACTTCCCGAGGCTCAATATTGAAACTGATTTTCGTAAGACAATTTTGTTAGCAAGTAAAGGTTCTGGGGAGGGGTAGGTGTCTACAGCGTCAAAAATACTTTTAGACAGTCTGGAAAAGCAGTTAACAGTTGCATTTGAATAAGGCCGATGGTAGAATAAAATAATTATAGTGACTTAAATGTTCAAGGGATTTTTATGATGATTATTAGGGCTTTCCGGTATGCTTCGGAAGTAATATGTGCTTATTGTGGTGCCTGATTTTTGCTACAATGTTATTGCAGTATGGAGAGGAAATATTGTAAATGAGTAAGAACAACAGTTTTTTACGAATACCAATAAATCGTATTATAGCGCTTATGCTGCTGGATAGTATGGCTACTATTGTAGCTTCTTTTGCGGCGCTTTATATCCGTTTTGAATTCAGCTTCAAAGAAATACCGCGTATATATATGCTTCGGTTTGAGCGTATGATTCCTATTAATTTGATTATTATGTTCCTCTTTTTTGTCTTGTGGAAGCTTTATAAAAGTGTGTGGCGTTATGCCAGTGCCACAGAACTTGTGAATATTGTGTTTGCGACAACCTGTGTGGCGGCAGGGCAGCTGATTATAAGTTATGGAATAGACTGCAGGATGCCAAGAAGCTATTACTTGATTTTTTGGTTTTTGCTTTTCGGGTTTACATGTGGTATTCGTTTTAGTTATCGTATCTTGCGTATTGTCAGCATGAAGAGAAATGATCTGGTAAACGGAATTAAAAAAATCAACGTGATGATAATTGGCGCAGGAGCGGCAGCCAATGCTATTTTGAAGGAAGTAGAAACCAGTCAGTATCTGAATATAAGTGTGAAATGTATTATTGATGATCATACAGGGTGTCATGGAAAGTTACTTAGAGGTGTTCCTATCGTGGGCGGCAGGGACAAAATACTGGATGCAGTATCCCGGTATGGTGTGGAAGAGATTTTTTTTGCAATACCGTCATCCGATAGAAAAAATAAAAAGGAAATTTTGGATATTTGCAAGGAAAGTGGCTGTAAGCTTTTGACTTTACCCGGAATTTATCAGCTCATTAACGGTGAAGTATCGGTTGCAAAATTGAAAGAAGTGGAAATTGAGGATTTGTTAGGTAGAGATCCCATTCAAATTAATACAGAAGAGGTATTGAACTACATGAGCGGCAAGGTGGTTATGGTTACAGGCGGCGGCGGCTCTATTGGCAGTGAACTGTGCAGACAGATAGCCGGACATAATCCCCTGCAACTTATTATCGTAGATATTTATGAAAATAATGCATATGAGATACAGCAGGAGTTGATTCGAAAATACCCCAAGCTGAACTTGGTAGTTCTGATCGCTTCTGTACGTAACACCAACAGAATGGATTCTATTTTTAAAAGGTACCATCCCAATATTGTTTATCATGCCGCTGCCCATAAGCATGTACCATTGATGGAAGTAAGTCCTAATGAGGCAATTAAGAATAACGTTTTTGGCACCTATAAGACTGCACAGGCGGCAGATAGGTATGGGGTGGAGAAATTTGTACTTATTTCTACGGACAAGGCGGTTAACCCTACTAATATTATGGGGGCTTCCAAAAGGATATGTGAGATGGTGATTCAAATGATGAATCAGAATTCACGCACCAATTTTGTGGCAGTTCGTTTTGGAAATGTGCTGGGAAGCAATGGAAGCGTGATTCCCCTGTTTAAGAAGCAGATTGCAGAAGGAGGACCTGTAACTGTTACTCACCCTGATATTATCAGATATTTTATGACCATACCAGAGGCGGTCTCCCTGGTGTTACAGGCAGGAGCCTATGCAAGGGGGGGTGAAATTTTTGTACTGGACATGGGAGAGCCTGTTAAGATAGTTGATTTGGCTAAGAATCTGATTAAGTTGTCAGGCTATAGGGTCGGCGAGGATATTGAAATTAAGTTTACCGGTCTGCGCCCGGGTGAGAAAATGTACGAGGAGCTTCTGATGAGCGAGGAGGGCTTGAAGAAGACTGCAAATAAAATGATTTTTATAGGGAAGCCCATTGAATTTGACGAGGAAAAATTTAGGAAGCAGCTGGACAGGTTAGGTGAGGACGCTGAGTTGGAAACTGCTGACATTCGTAAAAATGTGCAGGAAATTGTGCCGACTTACCAGTATAGCGGTAGTGGTTCTGATGCTATACTATAAAAGAAAAACATGTAATTTGTTCTAAATGTCAGATCGTCTACAGGTGTGGATTTATTTTATGATATTGTAATCAATGAGAAGTGCAGAACTGGAGGATGCCGAAAAATAAGCCGCCACGGAAGGCAGTGCTTTTATGCGCTTTTTCCGTAGTGATATCTGCGAAAAACAAAATTGAGGAAAGCGCTGTATTTCAGAACAACAGTCAAAAGTGGAATTAATTCGGGTGTACTTGTCATTTATAAAGTGATGTGCTATGATGTAACGGATAGCATTTAATATTGCGTTTTACTTATTTTGTGAGTAGAAAAATTTCTTTCTATGGCAAAATCAGGAATATAATTAAAATAGATACGATATTTTAAATGCTGTAATGCAAGACTCATTAAGGAGGATGAAACCGGTTTTGGTTTTGTATCCGCCAGAAGTTCTCCAAGGTGATAAACGCAAACTGCCTGTAGGTTCATGCACTGGTATATAGCTTATAGCAGGAAGAACCTACCCTTTTTAGGTTATCATTCTGCAATAAACTAGATATTATGTATGGATTCAATATAGCAGTATATATATTGTCGTGAATAATTCAAGCTGATGCTGATTATAATGAAAGGGTTACAATATGATGCAATCTATTAAAAAATTTTCCAATAAATTCAATATCTTTAAATTTCAGAGATTAATAGTTTTGCTTTGCTTTGCACTGGTGTGCATAGCAACGCAACAAATGCAAACGGTTGCATGGAATAGCGAATTTATGGAACTTTCGAGAAATTTGATTGGTGTTCTAATGCCAATTATTTTATTTACCCATTATAAATGGCAGGATTTTTTGAAATATAAGTTTTGGTATATTGGTTGGAGCGCTATTGGAAGTATTTTTTGTGTTATTTTTGCAACTATTGTAATCAGAAATGATATCAAAAGAGGTGCGGGGTTTTTTACTGCCGGTACCATAGTGATAGCATTGGGTATTTTTTTGATGGGTTATTGTGTCATTCATACGATAATCAGTTTTTTTATAGAAAAGTACCGCCCCAAGTTCTTTTTGCCTCTTTCTTGCATTTGGGTTGTCATGATGCTTCTCATGATTTTCTCCAGAAGCGATTATTTGTGGCCGGAGTCATATTTTGTGCTGTTTGGATGTTACTACATGACAAAACAAACTTCAGAGCAGCGTGAAAATGTGATCTGGGGAATGGTGGACGGAATCATACTGGGCTTTGTATTAATTCAGGCGCATTCGTTATTGTTTCGACCGTATGACAGAGTTCGATATTATGGGAATTTTTGTAATCCAAATCAAAATTGTATGTTTTTATGCATGTGCCTTGCGGCTATTCTGGCAAAAATTTTGTATATAACCAGAGAGAATAGAAAATGGTTGGTAAAGCTTTTTTATCTCCTGCTTGCCGGGGCGTGTTATTCATTTATCTGTATGACAGTATGTCGAACAGGTTATCTTACGGCGGTTGTTGTCACGATATTTTTTTTGGCAGCATATTGCAGAATCAGGAGGAAGAAAGTTTTTTTTAGGACAGGCCTTTTATTAAGTTTTATTTTTGTTATTTCATTTCCTTTAACTTTTCTCGCAGTGCGCTATATTCCGACTATTCATCCTCATGTATTGTTTTATTTTCAGGAGGGTTACTCGGAGCAGAGGGTGCATTCCTGGGATGAGAGAGATTCGGAAAAGTTTGTGAGTTTCGAGCAGCTGCTGCAGAGTATTTTTGGAAAGCTTCAAAAAACTCCGTATTTATTTGAACAGTTTATCGGGAAAGAGCAACAGGTTCAATGGGAGAATGAGGTTAAAATTGCGGCGGCGGAATATTTCGTAGGAGACAGCGTTCGGTATCTGTCACAAAATACAGAAGAGACGGCAGAGGTCTCTGGAGGTGAGGAGAATGAGAAAGAAACGGACCCGGATCACATTCCCGCGCTGACAGAGAGAGAGGCAAATAATGCTTTTCTGGTGAGATATACTATCTATAAATGGTATTTTGATCATTTGTCTTTTAGAGGAAGCCCATACGATGAACAGGGATTTCAGCTATTGGAACACCATTGGATTCAAGATACACACAACATTTATTTGGATTATGGCATTAATTTTGGCTGGCCTGTAATGCTGTTGTTTATTGTATTTATCTGTTGGGGGATCGGGAGACTTACGAAGCAAGGCTGGCAGGGACGAGATGTGCAGAAGCAGGCATGTCTCTATATTGTTTTGGTTCCTCCGGTTTTTGGCCTTTTTGAGTTTTCGTGGGGAACCGGTCTGATTTCTACAGTTGCATTTTATTTTGCATTTAAAGAGATTATCAGTGCAAAATAAGCAATGTTGAAGATATTTAAGATAGAGTGAAAGAAGGGAAAATATTATGTCCTATGAAACGAAAATTCCATTTTCGCCGCCGGATATCAGTGAGACAGAGATAGAACAGGTTGTGGAGGCGCTTCGATCGGGGTGGATTACTACCGGGCCAAAAACAAAAGAGTTAGAAAAGAAAGTAGCTGAATTCTGCGGTGTTAATAGGGCTGTGTGTTTGAATTCACAGACTGCCTGTGCTGAGATGACACTCAGACTCCTAGGGATATCGGCAGATGACGAAGTGATTACCTGTGCTTATACATATACGGCAAGTGCATCTGTAGTGTGTCATGTAGGGGCAAAATTGATTTTGATTGACACACAGAGTGATTCTCTTGAGATGGATTATGATAAGCTGGAAGAAGCAATTAATGAGAATACGAAAGTAGTAATTCCTGTTGATTTGGCAGGAATTCCTTGTGATTATGACAGGATATTTTCAATTATTGAGCGTAAAAAGCATTTGTTTCATCCGACAAATAAGTTGCAGGAAGCTATCGGCAGGGTGATAATTATGGCGGATGCCGCCCATTCCTTTGGAGCAAGCCGATGTGGAAAAATGACAGGTAATATAGCGGATTTCAGTAACTTTAGTTTTCATGCCGTAAAAAACTTCACAACGGCAGAAGGTGGTGCTGCTGTATGGAAAAGTATTAAGGGAGTAGGGGATGAAGAAATTTATCAGAAATACCAGTTGCTTTCTTTACATGGGCAGTCGAAAGACGCTTTGGCAAAAACACAGCTTGGCGCATGGGAATATGATATATTGGATACATCCTACAAATGTAATATGACTGATATTATGGCAGGGATGGGGCTTGCACAGATGCAAAGATATAAAGGACTTCTTGCCAGAAGGAAGAAAATCATCGCTAAATATGACGAGGCTATTAAGTCTTTGGGAGTTGAGGTTTTAGACCATTATAATGAAGTGCATCAGTCATCGGGACATTTATATATTACGAGAATTCCTGGAATTACGTTGGAACAGAGACAAGAGATTATTATGAGGATGGCAGAGGCAGGGATAGCGTGTAATGTACATTATAAACCGCTGCCCATGATGACCGCATATCAGAAGCTGGGCTTTGACATTGCTGATTATCCAAATGCTTATGAAAGGTTTAAGAATGAGATTACATTACCGCTTCATACCAGATTAACGGATGAAGAAGTGGACTATGTGATAAAACAGTTTAGCAGACTGATAAAGGAATATAGAACGGATAAGCGGTAAATATTGATACAGTGAGAGGGTAAGGGAGGGACAATGCTGAGAGAGTGGGAAAAATTGCCAAAGTATATGAGAACAGAAGCTGTGCGTCCCTATTATGACGGTTTGAAAAGGAAAAAGATTAGTCTGCTTCTGAAGCGAGGTTTTGATTTTGTGGCGGCAACGTTGCTGCTGTTTATACTGATTCCGGCAATGGTTGTCATTGCAGTACTAATCGTACTGGATTCTAAAGGAGGATTCCTATACCGCCAGGAGAGGATAACACAATACGGAAGGAAATTTAAAATTTTGAAATTTCGTACGATGACGGTAAATGCTGATAAGATCGGTTCTCAAGTTACGGTTCGAAATGACCGCCGTATAACTAAGGTTGGCGCTGTTTTAAGAAAATATCGCATGGACGAGTTGCCGCAGTTGATAAATATTATTTTAGGCGACATGAGCTTTTGCGGAACCCGTCCGGAGAGTACTTATTATGTGAAAAAGTATACTCCTGAGATGTTTGCTACATTGCTGTTACCAGCAGGAGTAACCTCTGAGGCGAGTATTCAATATAAGGACGAAGCTGAATTGCTGGAAAAGGTGCAGAATGTGGATGAAGTGTATCTCAAAGAGGTGCTGCCGCAAAAAATGAAGTACAATTTGGAGAATATAAGAAAATTTAGTTGTTTTCGGGAAATCAGAACAATATTAAAAACATTGATAGCGATATTGGACCATTAGAAAGGAATTGAAGGAATCTGAAATATGAAAAGACCGATCAATAGGAAAAAGCCTGTTGTGGCATTGTTGACTAATCATGATGATGATGTGTATTGCTTTAGAAAAGAATTAATTGAAGGACTGGAAGAAGCAGGCTATAATGTATTGGTTTCTTGCCCGTATGGCGAAAAACTTGAACTCATGAAGAACAGTCATTTTAAACATGACGATGTATATATTGACCGCAGGGGAACAAATCCAGTTCTGGATATTAAATTGATGCTTCATTATCGTAAAATGATGTGTAGGCATTGCCCGGATGTTGTACTTACATATACTTCAAAGCCAAATGTATATGGTAGTCTGGCGGCTGCAGGGCTTGGTATTCCGTATATTAATAATGTGACAGGCCTTGGCAGTGTGCTAGGTATGAATAAGGGGCTGAAGACTCTTGTGCTGTCTTTATTTAAGATGGCGTTTAGAAAATCTGGTTGTGTTTTTTTTCAAAATGAAGAAAATATGAAATTAGCTCTAAGGAAAGGACTGATAAAGGGAAGTTATCAACTGATTCCGGGGTCAGGGGTTAATACAGAGAGATTCCCATTGCAAAGCTATCCGGAAGGCGGGAATGGAATAGAAGGAGAAGTGGTTATATTTAATTATATAGGACGTGTTCTTCACGATAAAGGGATAGATGATTATATTGAAGCGGCAAAGCGGATAAAAGAGAAATATCAAAATACAGAATTTAATATTCTTGGCTTTATTGAGCCAACGGAGAAACATTATGAAAGTGAACTGCAGAATTTGAAAGAGCAGAATATCGTATATTACAGGGGGCAACAAAAGGATGTCAAACCATTTATAGAGAGAGCGCATGCAATTATACATCCTTCAACTTACGGAGAAGGAATGAGTAACGTGCTTTTGGAGAATGCAAGTTCCGGAAGATTTATCATAACTACTGATAATGCGGGTTGCAAAGAAACATTAATTGACGGAGAAACAGGCTTTATGTACCATGGCGGAAATGTGGAGGAATTGGTTGAAAAAATTGAGAAATTCTTAAAGCTGGATAATGTGGAAAGAAGAGCTATGGGGATACGAGGGCGTGATTATGTACAGAAAAATTTTTCCAGAGATATTGTAGTGAAAGCTTATTTAAATGAGGTGAGAGGACTGATAAATGCATAGAAAAATAAATAATGTGATTAGTGTCTTTACATCGTTTGTCCGGTGCGTTTTTTTAAAGATATTTCATTTTAATAATTTTTTCTTTAAAGGGATTGAGCGATTTTCTCCTAATGTCAGTATTGAACTGGACAGAGGCGGAAGCATTTTTCTTGGACAGAGGGTACGTGCACATAGTGGAGTAAAAATAAAGGTAAGAAAAAGGGCCTGTCTAGTTATAGGCGATAATGTATCCTTTAATTACAATTGTATGGTGTTTTGTCGTGATAAGGTTGAAATTGGCGAAGGAGTTGAATTTGGTCCCGGAGTTTTGATTTATGACCACGATCATGATTATAAAGCCGAAGGGGGAATCAAGGCGGGAAAATTTCTTGTAAGTCCGGTGATCATAGGAGCAAATGCGTGGATAGGAGCAAATACCGTGATATTGCGGGGAAGTGTTATCGGAGAAAATGCGGTAATCGGTGCAGGTAGTATTATAAAGGGAAAGGTGCCTGCAGGAAGCGTTTTAATCCAAAAAAAAGAAGCCAGACGACTCACGATTGAGTCTGATAAGGAGACGCGGCAGGACAATGCATGAACAGGTTATTTTGTATATAGGAGGATTCCAACTTCCAGATAAAAATGCAGCAGCATTACGAGTATTGGCAAACGGAAAAATACTTCGGAATCTGGGACACAGAGTAATATTTGTCAACGCATTAATGGATGGCGGACAGGCGCAAGCAGTGCTTGTGGATTATGAAGGTTTTGAGTGTATCGAGTATAAGCGGGAATCACAAGGCAAATATTTGTTTAGCGGAAGAAAAATCCGGCGGCTTATTGAAGAATACAAGGCAGGCTGTGTAATTGCCTATAATTATCCAGCGGTTGCATTGAATTCAATACGGCGCTTTTGTAAAAAAAATGGTGTGAAGTGTTATGCAGATGCTACGGAATGGTATGTGCCTACGGGAAATATTATGTTTAGGGCAGTGAAAGGGTTTGACAGCGAGTTTAGAATGAAGTATGTACACCCTAGATTGGATGGGATTATTGCTATTAGCGACTACCTGTACCGCTATTACAGCACAAGGGTGAAAACTATTAAAATTCCGCCGCTGGTGGACTTGGACGAGGAAAAATGGGGCGGGGAGGCGGTAAAGGATTGTTCGCTGAAAGCTGACAATAGCATATTGAGCCTGATTTATGCTGGAACGCCAAGTGCACAAAAGGAAAGGCTTGATATCATTGTTGATGCCATAGAAAAAACGGCAGAAAAAAGATCGATCTTTTTAAATGTAATAGGCATTACTGAGAAACAATTCGAGGACATATACCATAAAAAGTACGAAGGAAGTTTTGTAAAATTTTGGGGCAGGATGTCCAACCAGCAGGTGATCCAAATGACAAAAGCAGCTGATTGGACAATTATACTCAGGGAACAAAATAAGGTAGTGAAGGCGGGCTTTCCCACCAAGATACCGGAGACAATTGCATGCGGAACACCTGTAATTGCTAACAGGTTTAGCAACATTGAGGAATACCTAAATGAAAGTAATAGTATTTTAATTGACGAAGTCTCAGATTTTGTACCGGATTTTTTGGATAAAATAGAAAAAAAGAAAGGTAACATCGAAAGAGGGCTTTTTGATTACCACAATTATATAACAAATTTTGAAGAGTTTATATAATTATAAAAAGATATATTTGTGGAAGGAGGTTTTACACTTGCTGTTTAATTCACTGCATTTTTTGGTTTTCTTCCCTATAGTTGTTTTGTTTTATTTTTTACTTCCCAGAAAAGTAAGATATATTTGGCTACTGATTGCCAGTTATTATTTTTACATGTGTTGGAATGCAAAATATATTTTGTTAATTATTTGTTCAACAATTATTACATATATTAGCGGGCTGCTTATAGAGCATGTTAAAGGATGTAAGTGGAATGAAGTTAAAATTCTCCGTTGGAAAAAAATATTTGTTGCTTTTAGTTTTGTGTCAAATATGTCCATTCTTTTCTTTTTTAAATATTTTGATTTCGTATTTGACAATATAAATGCGATTTTTTTGCACGTGGGGATTGAACTGAATAAACCGCAGTTTGACATTTTGCTTCCAGTGGGCATTTCGTTTTATATATTCCAAAGTCTGAGTTATACGATGGATGTATACAGGGATGAGGTTTACGCCGAAAAAAATATTCTGAGGTATGCGCTTTTTCTTTCCTTTTTTCCGCAGTTAGTTGCGGGACCGATTGAAAGGTCGAAAAATTTATTGAAGCAGATAAACGTCCCAACGGATTTTCATGTAGAAGGTGTAAAACATGGTCTGCTTACAATGGCTTACGGGTTGGTGTTAAAAATGGTAATTGCGGACAGGATAGGAACAATTATCGATCCTATATTGTCTCATTATGATTACTACAACGGCATGATGACATTAGCTTGTATAGTGCTGTTTGCGTTTCAGATATATTGTGATTTTCACGGATATACACAAATTGCGATCGGGAGTGCCGAAATCTTGGGATTTCATTTGCAGGAAAATTTTAATGCGCCGTATTTGGCATCAAATATCAAAGACTTTTGGCGAAGATGGCATATCACCTTGACTTCATGGTTTACAGATTATTTATATATTCCATTGGGGGGAAACAGGAAAGGAAGATTGCGAAAGTATATTAACACATTAATTGTTTTTTTGTGCTCAGGTTTATGGCATGGTGCTGACTGGGGATATATTATTTGGGGGGGTAAACGGGTGTTACCTAATATTGTATGATCTGGTGAAACCGCATTTTGGCAAAATAAGTTATAAATTGAAAATTAATACATCATCAATCGGATGGAAAATATTGTGTAGGCTCTTGACCTTTGTGGCTGCAGATTATGCGTGGTTGTATTTTCGGGCAAAAGATTTAAGGACCGCATTTCAGATGCAGATAAAGATATTTAACGATTTTTACTTGCCGTACTTGTTCAGTGATAAACTGCTTTCTATGTTTGATAGTTATTCAAGTATTGTCATATTGATATTCTCGCTTTTGTTTTTACTGTTTGCGGACTATTGGCAGTATTGTGGGCGAGATTGGAAAGCAGATTTGCTGAAACAGCAGATTGTTTATCGCTGGGTAGTGTACATAAGCATATTGTTGATTATTTTAGTATATGGAGTATATGGAGCAGGACATGAACAAACACAATTCATCTATTTTCAGTTTTGAGGAGCTTGCTAAGTTTATCATTAAATTAATTTTAATCTTTTTTTTGGTGGGAGCATTTTTGCTTTCGTTGTCGCCGCAATATTTGCAGAGCTATCAAGCATCCTTTCTTGATAAGGTAGGCAGATTGAAAAGTGTCGAAGGGCCCAGAATAGTTTTGATAGGAAATTCTAATCTAGCATTTGGAATTGAATCGGAGGAGATAGAAGAGGCACTTGGAATGCCTGTTGTCAATATGGGCTTGCACGGCAGTCTAGGAAATGCTTTTTTGGAAAGGATGGCGTTATTTGATATAAGAGAAGGGGATATCTACATTATCTGTCATACAAATTATTGGGACGGGGCAAATATTAGCAATTATGAATTGGCGTGGATTACAATTGAGAATCACTTTGAGTTATGGACGGTGTTGAGGCAGGAGGATATAAAACCTATGGTAATGGCTTATCCGGCATATTTAAAGAAGTGTATTTCATACTGGCTGGGGAACACTGGAAATGTGGACAGCGGGAATGTGTATAGTCGTTCCGCGTTTAATAAATACGGAGATATTGAATGGAAGGATGAAGGACTGGAATATGAATTTAAAGAGGGAGATGTAGAAGCACCTGCTATTGCAGATAATGAAGCAGAGCGGTTGAATTATTTGAATGACTATTTAACACAGCAAGGCGCGACCTTGTTAATCGCAGGATATCCTATTGCGGATACCGCGGATCGCCCGGCAAATGAAGTATATATTGCATTTCAAGAGGAGTTATCCGAGAAGTTGAGAGCGCCGGTCATATCTGATTATACTGATTATATTTATCCAACAAATTATTTTTATGATTCGGTATTTCATTTAAATAATGTAGGCAAAAAGGTGAGAACAAGGCAGTTGATTCAAGATTTAAGAAATTATTTTAGAACAATAGAAAGAGGTACAGAATGAGAATATTGTGGGTCACAGCGCAGCAGTTGCCCTTCGTTGCGGACGAACTCAAAATAAAAAAATGGGGATTTGGCGGCTGGATTATGAACATGATTATGCAGCTTAAGGAATTGCCGGATGTCCAAATAGGAATTGCTATGAGTTATCCGGGGGTAAATAGATTAAAAAAGGTGGTCGACAATATTACTTGTTACGTTGCGAATGATCCTGGTGGAAAGAGTATAGCGGATAAAGAACGGGATTGGATTATTTCTGATTTTGAACCGGATATAATACATATTGAAGGGAGCGAGTTTCCCATTCAGAATATGTTTACAAAATCGGGTTTTAAGCAGGTTATTTTGTCCCTGCAGGGTATTCTCTCAGGCTATGAGGCTTATCAATACGGGTGCCTGCCGATAGCTGATTACATGCATTCAGTAAAGGAGAGGAATATAATTTCTTCCTGGATTTTGTTTTTTAAGAAGCATTTACAATACGAGAACAGGATTTCTATGGAGACAGAGACGATAGCTAATGTCCATTATCTGACGGGGAGGACGTTTTGGGATAGAGCCCATTCATATTTTATAAACAGTTCTGCTCAATATTTTGCCTGCAATAGAATTTTAAGGCCGTTGTTTTATCAAAAGAAGTGGTCTGTAGATGCATGTGAAAAGCATGCCATCTTTGTAGGGAACGGCTATTCTCCGTTAAAAGGCCTGCACTTTGTAATAGATGCTTTGAATCACTTGAAAAGTGAGTTTCCTGATGTGAAGCTTTATGTGGCGGGAGTTTCTCCGATTGAAACAAACAAAAAATCGGTGAAGTATTATGGGTATTCAAATATTATAAAAAAGAAAATTAAAAAATTAAGGCTTGACAAAAACATTGTTTTTCTTGGTGCATTGCAAGAAGAAGAAATGACCAACTACATGTGCAAGGCTAAGGTTTTTGTCTTGCCTTCACTGATAGAAAATAGTCCGAATACATTAGGAGAGGCAATGCTTATGGGGGTTCCATGCATAGTGGCTTATGCCGGAGGAGCCAGTGACATGGCGACAGACGAGAAGGAATGTTTATATTACAGGTCTAATGATTCTGTGCTGTGTGCATGGCAGATTAAGCGACTGTTTGATAACGAAGAATTGGCGGTAAAATTATCACAAAACGCACAAGACAAGGCGGCTGTGACACATGATCCGATTTTGAACAGGAATGCTTTAATAAATGCATACCAGCATATGCTGGAGGAGAATACAGATATTGAAAACAAAAGGTGATAGTGTAATAAAGCAATATGGTCTGTCTGTGGGATACAAATTATTGTGCGTTGCCCTGAGCTTTGTCAATTCAGCATTGATTAACCGTTGTCTCGGAGTGGAGTTGAGAGGACAGTATACTGTTATTACCAACCTTGCAAGTCTGCTGCAGCTACTTTTAAATTTGGGAATTGGTAATGCCTATCCGGTATTTAAAAGAAAGGAGCCCGATAAAGCAAAAACCATATTCTCGACAGTTTTATATTGCCAATTATTATTATACACATGTATTTTTGCTCCTGTTGTTATAGCGGTACCGCTTTTTTACAAATATGTTGTAATTATTGCTGTTTTATGTGTGCTGGAGAACCAAATATTATTTGTATCAATTGTAGAAAATGTGGTTGAAAAAAATAAGTTTAATCTGATTACCACCTTAATATATATGTTCAATTTGTTTGTTACATATTATGCATTCAGGTATAATATGACTGTTGTCATGATTGCTGTAATAGTAGATCATTGCCTGCTGACTTTCGGCTTAATAATCAAGTTTAAAATAAATGAATTCAAGCCGACTTTGTTGGATTTAGAGACGATTGGGAAGATATTTAGGGTGTCAATACCGGCAATGCTGATGAATATTTTAATGTATATTAATTACCATGCCGATGTTATTTTTTTGCAATATATGGTTGAAGACTATTATATGATTGGCCTATATGGAACGGCGGTAACACTAGGAAACATGCTTTGGATTCTGCCGGATGCGTTTAAAGATGTAATCTATAATCGTTCAGCAAAAAAAGATAATCCAGAGGAAATAGCACTCTCAATTGTTCTTAATATATTTATATGTGTGTGCGTGTTAGTGGGTTTTGTTTTTTTGGGCAGATGGTTTCTGAATATCGTATACGGGGCAGATTTTGCAGAAGCATATCCACTGACGCTGATGCTTTTTGTGGGAACATTTCCGATGATTCTGTACAAATTAATACATCCTCTCTATATTTCGAAGGGCAACACAAGAATAGTGGTGGTTCTCTTGGGCATAGCAGCAATAATTAATGTTATTGGAAATATTCTTTTAATACCTAAATATTCGGCATATGGTGCAGCCGTGGCATCAATTTTTTCGTATTCGGTTTGTGGAGTAGTGTTTTTGATTAAATTCTGCAAGGATTTTTCGATATCAGCAAAAAAGGTTATTGAATTTTGGACGCAGAAAATAAAAGGAATTAAGGATACAAAAAGATAGCAGAAAGGTATATTGAGATGGCAGCAGGGAATACAAATGAGAGAACAGATGTTCTGGCATACCTTAATTTGGTAAAGGCACTTTTGATGTTGTCCGTGGTTTTGTATCACTGTATGGCGCTGTGGCTGCGGGGGGGGTGGTTCAATCAACCGCCGAAGGAGGAATCCCTGTTGCTGCAAGTGGCAGCAGAATGGCTCAAAACATTTCACACTTGGTGTTTTACATTGGTTGCAGGCTATATATTTTGCTTCCAAAAATATGAAAATAAGCTGCCAGATGATTTTGGCTCCTTTATTTGTAAAAAAGCGAAAAGATTGTTGTTGCCCTATGCCATTGCTTCTGCATTCTGGGCAGCACCAATTTATAAATATTTTTATAAATGCAGTTGGAGGGATTTGTGCAGGAATTTCATGTTGGCAATAAAGCCATCACAATTATGGTTTTTGATAATGCTGTTTTTGGTATTTCTACTATTCTATTTAGGCTACTCAATTTTCTCAAAAAGCATTACGATATCTATTTTATTTTTTTCTATTTTATTTTATGTTGGAACGGTTGCATCGGGCGTGATATCGAATTACTTTCAAATTTGGATGGTATTACGGTATGCTTTGTTCTTCTATCTGGGAATGTGTTTTTACCGCAAAGGCTTTTTTTTAAATAAGTTGTCAAGTTTGAGCCTTTTATTGATTGATATAATTTGCTTTGGAATTTATCAAGTTATAACTATACATTTTAATAAGGATTTTGTGTTATTGGAATTGATAGTCGATGTTGTTGGAGCGATGACAGCATTTGTCATTTTTATACGATTATCGAAAAGACTCTCGCCCAAGCTGGAAAGGAAGAGATTATGCAATTATGTGATAAAAAATAATTTTTATATTTATCTGTTGCATCAACAAATAATTTTTTTTGTAATAACTTTTTTGAATGGTAAGGTTCCTGCTTATATTTTGGCGCTATGTAATTTTGTATTTTCATTAGCAGGCAGTATGGGCATCATTTGGCTGCTGCAAAAGATTCGTAGGTCCAGGAGGGACGGCTGTAAGGAAAAGTAGGATATTGCAGTGAGAGTATGGCTTGTGATATAATGAATCGAAAAGAAGGCGGTGATTTATGAAGCGTGGCAAATTCAGCATAAAGACTCAATATATTATAATGTGTTTGATGTCGATGGTCTCCGTCTTTGCAGGGCTATATGCTCAAGAAATAGGTAGTACGTTTATAAAAGCGGCGGCAATTATTTTGCCAATGCTTTCATGTGTGTTATTGGATTCGAAGGATACGTTTCTGCTGATAGGTATGCTATTGCCAGCGAACAGAGTGCTGACGCTGGGGGGATGCTCTGTTTTGATTCTTATTGCGTTGGTAACTGTTCTGAAGGAGTTTATGACGCGCGATTTTTTTGTTTCAAGGAAAATATTGCTGGCAAGCTTGATATTTGTTTTATATGCAAGTATTGTATCACAGGGCGGGCAGTTATTTGGGGCGGCAAAAGTTATTTTAATGCTTTTTTATTTTATACATGTTTTGAATCATGTAGATACAAAGCAATTACTTACAGAGCAGGTCAGTAGCATCGCCTTTGGAATTATAATGGGGTCTGCCATGAATATGTTGGTTGTATCATCAGGTGGTTCCGGAGTATCAAGATTTCGCATAGGTGAAAACGGAGGAAATATATTAGGGATAGAATGCGGTATATTGGCGGTATGCCTGTTAGTTATGTTGCTTCAAGGCCTTGGAAGTAATTTATGGATGTGTACAGAGTTGATTGTTGTCCTGTTTATTGGCTTAATGACTGCATCAAAAAGCTTTCTATTGGCATTATTAATAGGAGGAGCCTGGATTCTGCTATTTATCCTGTATAAATCAACAACAAAACAGGCGCGGATTGTTGTGTTTGGAATATTTGGTTTAGCAGTTGGCTTTGTAATGCTGCTTGCAATGGGAGGTACTTTTTATTCATATTGCGTGCAGATGTTGCACCGTATTGTCAGCCCTGCAAAAGGGGATATTTCAAATGGCCGTATAGCTATTTGGATGCAATATTTTGAGGTATTTCAAAATCATCCCCGGTACTTGTGGCTTGGAAATTTGAACTACTTGTCATTTGGAATTGAATGGGTGGCTCATAATATGATAATTGAGCAAATTGCTGAGTATGGAATAATTGGTTCTGCAATTTTGACTTATTTATATGTAAGGGTGTTTAAGGAGCTGAACAAGGTGAATCAATGCCGATATAAAATACTGGCAATGACTGCTGCGCCGTTGGTTGCCTTTTTGGCGGTAAGTATGGCTTCACATACTTTGCTGGGATTTTCACAAACATTATTGCTTTTTGTATGCTGGATGTGCGGCGCACAGAGTTCAGATAAAACAGAACTGAAAAGAGGATAACGATGCCAAAAAAAATGTTAATTCCTTTGGGCAGGGCTATAGCTTTTATCTTATTATTCTGTATGATTGCCCATATACTTAATTTTATTTTGGTGGATGACAGTAATTCTTATACTCGTCTAAGTTTTCATGAGTTGTATCATAGTTCAGAAAATATAGATGTTTTGTTTATAGGGGCTTCCCTGTGTAATCGTGGAATAAATCCATTGATTGCAGACGATATTCTTCATGCTAACACTTTTAATGCTGGATCCGTATCACAATATTTAGACGGTTCTTACGCGATGCTGATCGAGGCTGCAAAGTATAATGATTTGTCTACCGTGTACATCGAGTTAAGCTATAGTGTGGCGCAGCGCTCCCGGGAGATGGACGAATGGATGACTTCCAAATATATTATATATGATTATATGAGACCCTCCTTGAACAAAATGCAGTTTTTGCTGAATACTACCGATTGTGAAAATTGGGTAAATTTCCTTTTTCCAGCGCGGAGGGAAAAAAGCAATATATGGAATTGTGCAGATATAGTTAGAAAAAAACAAACGAAGGCATATAAGGATTACACTGCAGTTAATAATGATTCAGAATATTATGTGAAAAAAGGTTATGTGGCATATGCAGACAGTGTTGAAGAAGGTTCTTTTTGTGCGAGAAGTTTTTATGATCCGATAGCAGAACAGCAGATGTCGGAAGATACTATTAAATACTTAATGAAAATAATTGACTTTTGTGCACAGAGAAATATTAAGTTGATATTTTTTTGTGCGCCTGTAAGCAATTATCGCCTAGCAAGCATAGGAAATTATGATGCCTATATTAAGCAGGTTAGAGAGTTCTTGGCGCCTTATGGGACGGAATTTTATGACTTTAATTTATGTAGGGAAACTATTTTTCCAAATTATGACAGTTATTATGTTAATGACAATCATTTGAACGGTAGCGGCGCAGATATTTTTACGGAAGTATTTGCACGTTTCTTTGCAGGCGAGTTGGGGAAGGATATTTTTTACGATTCCTGTGAGGAAAAGTTTCTGTGTATGGATAAGCGTATTTTCGGAGTAAACTATCTTATCACATGGCAGGATGATGATGTTATGCTGACTTTGACGCCCTTGACCAACGGAGAAAATGTTAAGTATAAAGTCAGTATTATTCGGGAGGAAGGGTACGAAGTACTGCAGGAGTATTCTCAAAATTCCATAATTATTCTGCCGGAGGGGGAATGCCATGGAATACTTAGTATCGAGGCAACTTTGGATTATAAGAGAATTAATCATATAGAGGTTACATTCTAATAGATATGTTGAAATGCAAGAAATAAAAGAAAGGATCGCATATGCACTTGACATCGTGTATGCAGGGGTGATAGGGTGGCAAAAATCCGAAAGTTATATAAAGCTATTTATAGGCGATTGTATCCGGTAAAGTATGCGAAAAAGGCAGGAGTCAATTTTGAAGGAGCGGACTGCCTGCATATTTATGGACAGGTTGATTGGGGAAGTGAACCGTGGATTATTTCTTTGGGGAAAAATGTCCATATAACGGACGGGGTCAGGTTTGTAACTCATGATGGGGGAACACTTATTTTTAGAAAAGATGTGCCGGACTTGGAGATTACAAAACCAATTAAAATAGGAGATGATGTCTATATCGGAACTAATGCTATATTGCTACCGGGGGTTACTATTGGCAGTAAGGTAGTTATAGGAGCTGGGGCTATTGTGACTTCAGACATTCCAGATAATTCTGTGGCGGTGGGAATTCCGGCAAGAGTAATAAAAACTGCGGATGAATATTTTGAAAAGCTGCAAAGGGAATCACTTCATTTAGGTCATTTAAGGGGGCGGGAAAAGGATAAGGCCTTAATGGAATACTATAATTATAAGGGAACGTCAAAGGGCATCTATTTTTAGTAATAAGCTTAGTAATTGTATATTAATGTGGTGCAGAAATGAGGAAAATATGTCTGAAAAAATAATATTAAAAAATAAAACGATTCTTATTACAGGTGCGGCAGGCTTTATAGGGGCGGGGCTTGTGCAGGAACTCATGAAGACACAATCTCCGATTACTATTGTAGGAATTGATAATATGAATTCTTATTATGATGTTGCCATCAAGGAATACCGTTTAAAACAAATTGAGGCTTGTGCAGAAAAATGCGATGATGTAAATTGGAGATTTATACAAGGCTCTATTGCAGATAAAGTACTTATACAAAAATTATTTAACGACAGCAAGCCGGATATTGTGGTGAATTTGGCTGCACAGGCCGGAGTGAGATATTCTATTACGAATCCGGATTCCTATATAGAGAGCAATATTGTTGGATTTTATAATATTTTGGAAGCCTGTCGGCATTCTTATGATAATGGTTCCAAAGGGGTAGCGCATTTGGTCTATGCCTCCAGTTCGTCTGTTTATGGAACAAACAAGAAGGTGCCATATTCCACGGAAGATAGAGTGGATAATCCTGTATCCTTATATGCGGCAACAAAGAAATCAAATGAACTGATGGCACATGCTTATAGTAAATTGTATAATATTCCTTCTACCGGTTTAAGGTTTTTTACCGTGTATGGTCCTGCTGGCCGACCTGATATGGCGTATTTTGGTTTTACTAATAAGTTGAGGGCAGGTGACACTATCGAGATTTTTAATTATGGAAATTGTAAAAGAGATTTCACGTATATAGACGATATTGTGGAAGGCGTGAAGCGTGTGATGTGTATGCCGCCGGAAAGAAAGGACGGAGAGGACGGCTTGCCTTTGCCGCCTTATGCGGTTTATAACATCGGAAACAGCAATCCCGAAAATTTACTGGATTTTGTGGATATTCTCCAGCAGGAGCTGATTCGAGCAGGCGTGCTTCCAAAGGAGTATGACTTTGAGGCGCATAAAAGACTGGTTCCTATGCAGGCAGGAGATGTGCCCCTTACCTATGCGGATACGGCAGCTTTGGAGAGAGATTTTCAATTTAAGCCTTCTACTTCTTTGAGGGATGGCCTGAGGCGTTTTGCTGAGTGGTATTACCGTTTTTATATAGGAAACTAATGAAATGGAGAAAATGAGACTATGAAAAATTTTGAAGATTTAAAAATTGCAGTGGCAGGCACTGGATATGTGGGCCTATCCCTTGCAGTGCTGTTAGCTCAGTATCATCAGGTAAAAGCAGTTGATATAGTGCCGGAAAAGGTAGAGAAAATTAATAAAAAGAAATCTCCTATCCAAGATGACTATATCGAAGAATATCTAAGCAGCCGTGCGCTGCGCCTGACAGCTACGTTAGACGGGAGAGCAGCTTACAATGAAGCAGATTTTGTTATTATAGCGGCGCCTACAAATTATGACAGTCAGAGAAATGTCTTTGATACCAGTGCGGTGGAGGCAGTGATCGAGCTGGTTCAGGAAGTGAATCCGAATGCGGTAATGGTAATAAAATCTACAATACCGGTAGGATATACCAGACAGATTTGTGAAAAGTATAAGACAGCAAATATAATTTTCAGTCCCGAATTTTTAAGGGAGAGCAAGGCTTTGTATGATAATTTGTATCCCTCGCGTATTATTGTAGGTGTGGACGCAGAGAATGAAGAATCTCTAGAGGCAGCACATCTTTTTGCGGAGCTTCTGCAGGAAGGAGCAATCAAAAAGGATGTACCGACGCTGTTTATGGGAACGACAGAAGCTGAGGCGGTAAAGCTGTTTGCCAATACTTACCTCGCGTTGAGAGTATCTTATTTTAATGAGTTGGATACTTATGCGGAGATGAAGGGGCTTGATGCAAAAGCAATTATTGAAGGGGTATGTTTGGATCCGCGTATTGGGGGCCATTATAATAATCCATCCTTTGGATATGGCGGATACTGTTTGCCGAAGGATACTAAGCAATTACTGGCTAATTATACTGATGTGCCGGAAAACCTTATTTCGGCAATTGTGGAATCCAATCGAACGAGAAAGGATTTTGTCGCGGATCAGATATTACGGAAAGTAGGTTATTATAGTGCGGACAGCAGTTGGAATAGCAGCAACGAAAAGGAGGTAGTTATTGGGGTATATCGTCTGACTATGAAATCGAATTCAGACAATTTCCGTCAAAGTTCCATTCAAGGCGTTATGAAGCGAATAAAGGCAAAGGGCGCAAAGGTAATTATTTATGAGCCGTCTTTGGCAGATGGAACAACATTTTTTGGCAGCCAGGTAGTAAATAATTTAGAAGAGTTTAAAAGGCGGAGTCAGGCGATTATTGTTAATCGCTATCATTCGGATCTGGATGATGTAAAACAAAAAGTATATACCAGAGATATTTTTCAGAGGGATTAAGAGGGGCAGCAATAAGTTTGGGCTGGATAAGGAAGTGGTTATCAGAGCATGACATATTTATCGGTTAGATTTATACTATTTCTGATATGCTTTTTTATAATATATTTTATAGCACCTGGAATAAGATTAAAGCAGATATGTATATTGACAGGAAATTGTTTGTTTTATTTGGCTTCAGGAATTGATGGCTTTATGCTCTTATTGGGGACAAGTATAGTTGCGTATGGGAGTTCACGGCTGATTGAAAAGAAATATGCAAGTTATTATATCGAAGCGGAAAGGTTGGATATTCCACAGCAGGTAAGACTATTCTCAGGTTATAAAAAGAAAATGCGTCCTTTTTTGCTTGTTAGTCTTTTGATGATAATGGGAGTGCTTTTTTGTGTGAAGCTTGGCAGATATTTTATGTGGACCGAGTCGGGCCTCCTGATTGTACCAATAGGTTTGTCGTACTATACGCTTTCCATAACAGGGTATTTGATAGACATCTATGCCGGAAGGTTGCTGCCAGAGCATAATTTTTTGAAATTCTTTACTTGTGTCAGTTATTTTCCTCATATTATGCAAGGACCTATCAGCAGATATGACAGACTTTTAAAGCAGATGGAGAGTTTGCAATCATTTTCATATGATAGAATGTGCAGAGGCCTGTGTTTTATTATATGGGGCCTATTTAAAAAATTGGTTCTTGCAGATACACTGAGCCTATATACAGTGGAAGTTTTTAAAAAAACGGCAGATTTTGCGTTTGCGCACATTATTTTAGCGATTATTTTTTACGCAGTTCAATTGTATGCCGATTTTTCAGGTTGTATGGATATTGTTTCCGGCATTTCAAATATTATTGGCATCGAGTTAGACAGAAACTTTGCTTGCCCTTTTTTCTCTAAAAGTGCTGCGGAATTCTGGAGAAGATGGCATATTACATTGGGCCTGTGGTTTAGGGATTACATTTATCTGCCAATAGCAAATGCTTCTTGGCTAAAAAAAATGACAAGAAAACTTAGGAAAAATCATAGAGCAAGGGCGGCACAGATTTTGGGAACCGCACTGCCGTCTGCGATAGTCTGGATTCTTACAGGATTATGGCATGGAACAGGTGTGGATTATTTACTCTGGGGCTGCTACTGGGGTGTGATTATTATTATCTCCAGCATTTTAGATAATTGGTTAAAAAGAATGAAGGGAAAATGTATAATCTGTGCGAATAATCTCTTTTTTAGATTGTTTCAAGTGCTTAGGACCTTTGGCATTTACTGTATTGGTATATCTATAGTAGCACCGGGGTCAATGTCAGCTCTTAAAAACTTTATGATTGAAACAGTACATAAATGCGTAGAGGGAAGTGGGGGGGGCATTTGGCGGCTTGATAAGCTGTTGGTTGATGCAGGTTTGACAATAACGGAAAGCGGAATTATTCTGATTGGCATATTAATCTTGTTTATTGCGGATTTTTTGCAAAACAGAGTCATGCAAGAGGGAGAAACAATTGTAGATATACTTTTAAAGAAAAATATTTTTATCAGGTGGAGCGTGATTTACTTATTGGTTTTTATGGTTTTGCTATTTGGCAGGTTTGGATTGGAAAATGCGGCAGAAGCATTTATGTATGCTTTTTATTAGGAGGATGGCAATATGCAGGCGAGCGTGACGGAATGGCTGGATAAGATATCTGAGAAGTGTCCCCAAAAAACGGCAATTATAGATAAGGGGAAACAGATTTGTTACAAAGAATACAGGAAAAAGAGCCTGATGGTAGCCAGAGCGTTGATTGATACGAAAATCGGTGATCATAAGCCGGTTGCAGTGTATTTAGAAAAAGGTGCAGAAATGCTAATTTCCTTTTTGGGAGCGGCGTATAGTAAAAATTTTTATTCTCCCATTGATGTGGAAATGCCGGCAAGCAGGGTTAAAAAGATTTTGGAGGTATTAAAGCCGGAGGTTATTATTACCACAAAAGAGTTGAAATCAAAATTTGAAAGATTTGAGTATGAGGGAGATTGTTTGTTATATGATAACTTGAAACCTTTGGACGATGATGAAATGATAGTTAAAGAGGTTTCGGAGGGTATTATCGATACGGATCTTTTATATGTGTTATTTACATCAGGTTCTACTGGCGTGCCAAAGGGAGTAGCAATTCGTCATCGTTCTGTGATTGATTACATTGAATGGGTAACAGAAGAATTTGATGTGACGGAAGAGGATTCCTTTGGAAATCAGGCGCCTTTTTATTTTGATAATTCAATATTGGATATTTACGCTACATTGAAAACTGGCGCAGAAATAAATATTATACCAAAGGATTTATTTTCACAGCCGGTACTTTTGTTGGAGTACATACAAAATTGGGGCATCAATTCTATTTTCTGGGTGCCGTCGGCATTGATAACCGTTGCAAAGCTTCGTGCTCTGAAAAATATAGATTTATCCGGCACGTTAAAAAGAGTGCTTTTCTGTGGAGAGGTAATGCCCAACAAACAACTGAATTTTTGGAGAAAATATCTTCCACATGTATTGTATGCAAACCTTTATGGCCCTACGGAGATTACGGATGCCTGCACCTTTTATACAGTTGACAGGGAGTTTCGTGATGAGGAACCCCTGCCAATTGGAAAACCAATGAAGAATACAGATATTTTGGTGTTGGATGAAAAGGATGATTTGATTTTTCGCTATGAACAGGGGAAAGTGGGAGAATTGTGTGTTAAAGGAACCTGTCTGGCTGCAGGCTACTACAATAATCCGGAAAAAACGAGGGAGGTATTTGTCCAGAATCCCTTAAATGATTGTCTTGAGGAAAAGATTTACAGGACTGGTGATTTGGTCTCTTATAATGAGTATGGAGAATTGATTTATGTAGGGAGAAAGGATTATCAGATTAAGCATTTAGGACATCGAATAGAACTGGGGGAGATAGAGACAGCAGCTTCCTCTGTTGACGATATATCCAGATGTTGCTGTATATATGATGATAAACGTCAGAGTATTGTCATGTTTATAGAAGCAAAAAGAGAATGTTCAAGAAATGAGATAAATGAACAGCTTGAGAAGTTAATTCCAAAGTATATGTTGCCGAATAAGGTGAAAACCATTTCAGTTCTGCCTCTAAACGCAAATGGTAAAATTGACAGAAAGGCTTTGAGAGAGTTATTGTGATGGGGATTTGTAGATTTGAACAGGTAATTGTTATTGGGTGTGGCAAAATTGTATGTACAGTTCTTAGATACATGACGCAGCTTAAGGAGAAATATTCCTTTGATTTGATGTATATACAGCACGAGCAGCAAGGGCTGAATGCAGCAGAAGGAATTTGTGCGGAAGAAGGGATTACTGTTAAAAGTCTTTTTGGTAAGAGCGAAGTTAGTTCTTTCTTAATGAATATATCTAAAAGAGCGTGGATTATCAGTGCCGGAAACTATTATATTTTTCCGAAAGAGGTCATTGACAAAGGAAATCTTACGATTATTAATTTTCATAATGCGCTGTTGCCAAAATATCCCGGGCGTAATGCTCCCAGTTGGGTGATTTATAATAAAGAGGTGGAAAGCGGGGCGACTTGGCATTATGTCACCTCTGATGTGGATAGCGGCAGGATTATTTGGCAGGGAAGGTGTTCTATTACAAAGGACATAAAAGCATATGAACTTACACTTAGGATTATGGAATTGGCGCAGCAGGGGCTGGAAACCTTTGGAGAGAAGATATTGAGTACAGAGTTAGGGGGCACAGTACAGAAAGATTCTGAAAGGAAAATGTATTATTCTTATGAGGTGCCAGGTGGGGGAAGGTTCTGCCTTGACGATTCTGCAGAAGATATTTATAGATTGTTGCGTTCTTTAGATTATGGCAAATTCGGTCCTTTTGAAAGACCGGTTACAATGTTACCTGACGGTAAAACTGTGGAAATTACCAGATATAAAATAAAATCAGGTGTAGGAGATCATCTTGAAAGAGTGATAACAGATACGGAAATAGTCATGAGGCTTGACGAGCAAACAAGTTTATTTTTGAAGTATAAAGCAAAGGAGTAAGTGAGATGGAAGAAAAAATTTTAGAAATCTTAGGTGAGGTAAATGAGCAACTGCTTGAATATGCAGGAGATAATATGTTGAAGGATGGCCTAGTAGATTCTTTTGAACTGATAAATATTATTGGTGAACTTGAGGATGCCTTTGATATAGAGATTGATGCTTCTTATGTGGTAGAAAAATATTTTGGAAACAAGGATAGGATTATCGAACTGATGAATATGCTTTTATAGTACCTGCTTTTATTCCTTGGGAAGGAGAGATATATATGGAAAAGGCAATAAGAAAATCTGTTGTACAATGGGATGTAAAGAATTGGAGTCGAGCAATGTCGCTTTGGGAAAAAGAATTGCCTGATGACTTGGTGGGGAAAAGAGTGCTGGATATCGGCGGTGGTGGTGGTGGTTTGTCGGTATTTTTTGCGCTAAAAGGAGCGGAGGTCTTATGCACTGACTTGACATTGGATAGAAAAGAGGAAGCACAGAGTAATTTTGAGAAATGGGGAGTTTCTGACAAAATAAGGTATGAACAATTAGATGTTACAAAGATGTCTTTTAAGCAAGAATTTGATGTTATAGTATTTAAATCTGTAATGGGAGGCGTAGGCTGGAATGATAATTATCATAACCAGCAATTAATGTTTGAAAATATTTATGAAGCATTAAAAGAAGGGGGAACGCTATTCTTCGCAGAAAATCTGGTTGCAAGTCCCATTCACCGATGGGCGCGAAAAAAATTCGCAAAATGGGGAACCTCATGGAGATATATTACCATCGAGGAAGTTAAAGAATTGACAGCAAGGTTCCGGCACTTTTCCTATGCTACATATGGCATATTAGGAGTGTTTGGACGCAAAACTTTTTTGGCAGAGGTCTTTGGTGCAATAGATTCTGTATTTGACAGATTTGTGAAAGAACACAATAGATATATTATTTCTGTTGCTTGTAAAAGATAGCAGAAGTATTGTGGGGGTATTAGACATGAACAAAATACGAAACGCTCATTTAAAGTCTGAAAAAAAATTGTGTTTGGTTGCTTTGTCATGGCTTTTGGTCGCGGTACTATGTATGGGCTGTAATATATATTGCGTGAAGGAAATACAACAAATAAAAAATAGTATAGTGGATGAAATTGATAAAGAAAGTGATAAAGAAAGTGAAGAATTTGTAGGTAACAAAAATCAATTTAATGGGAAATGGGTATTAAATGCTTACATTGAGACTGACATTTGGGGGGGGTATTTAGAGAAGAGGGTGGAGACGAATACATTGCAGAAAAAGAGTTTATAAAAGTGTTACCGAATGAAGAGTACAAGCTAAGGGTATGGAAAAATATTGCAGATTATACTTCGGCAAATTTATATGTGGTACAATATTCTGCTGCAAGTGAACAAGCCTTCATATCTGTAATAGTAGCAGATGCTGATTTTGCCGGTACAACCTATTTGTTTACACCGGAAACACCCTATATTCGTTTTATGTTTTATGGTACTGAGGGAGTAAATACATCGTTTTTACCTAAACTAACATTGTTACATAAATCATCTGAATATATAGAGTATGAGCCCTTTAACAATTCAAATGAAATAGAGTATAATGTTTTATATGGTAAAAATGTCGTTTCTTGCGGGGATAGTGTTGCGTATGGAGCTGGTTACGAAGATGGTTACGTCGGGCTTATTGCTGAAAGGAACAATATGGATTTTATTAACTATGGACATAATGGGTGGACAATAGCTACAGGATTTGTTGGTGATGGTATTTGTACTATCATTGAAAACATGGATGCTTCAGCAGACTATTGTCTTATAGAGGGCGGTCAAAATGATTGGTTTAACAATGTGCCACTAGGGACATTAACAGATGACATGACAAGTGCATTAGAAAAAAATACCTTTTATGGTGCGCTGGAATATACTTTTCAAACAGCGATACACAGGTTTTACAATGCTAAAATTGTTTATGTATTGCACCATAAGCATAAGAAGGCGTATTGCACTGCAAATGGGATTGGCTTAACTGAACAAGACTACATTGATGCGATCAAAAGGACTTGTGACAAATATTCGATTAAAATTGCAGATGTGTGGAGTGAATCACATTTTAATACTGAGTACAATGTATATAATCAATATACGATGCCGATAACGCATAACGGCGAAACGTATGGTGACGGGGCACATCCAACTAGAGAAGGTTATCTTCGTTATTATGTCCCGATTATTGAAAATGCTATGAAAAGTAATTGAGGTTTGATTATTAATAAACGTCAAGGTAATAGATTTTCGTGTGGGAATGAGTATTTAATTAAGGTGGCTTAATATAGAATGCCATATAGAAGTTTAAGAAATATTTTGCAACTTAACTGCTATGTGGTATACTATATAAAATTGTAAATGCTGGTGAGGAGTGCCCAGAGCTAAAATGGCTATGCATAGTAGAAGGAGTGTATATAAATGTTTACAGGTAAAACACTATTGATTACAGGCGGAACCGGTTCTTTTGGAAATGCGGTGCTCAACAGGTTTCTGACATCAGACATTGGGGAAATCCGCATTTTTTCCAGGGATGAGTTGAAACAGGACGATATGCGCCATTTTTATCAGCGGGAATTCCCTGAGTACAGCAATAAACTAAAATTTTACATTGGCGATGTTCGCGACAGACAGAGCATTAACAATGTGATGCACGGAGTGGATTTTATTTTTCATGCGGCGGCATTGAAGCAGGTTCCTTCCTGTGAATTTTTTCCCATTGAGGCGGTGAAAACCAACGTGCTGGGGACAGAGAATGTGCTGCAGTCTGCTGTGGAGGCGGGGGTGAAGAAGGTCATCTGCCTGTCCACGGATAAGGCTGCCTATCCCGTAAATGCTATGGGAACCTCCAAGGCAATGATGGAGAAGGTTATTGTTGCAAAGTCTAGAACGGTATCTGCGGAGGAGACAAGCATCTGCTGCACCAGATACGGAAATGTGCTCTGCTCCAGAGGGTCTGTGATTCCTCTTTTTATCAGCCAGATTAAGGAGGGAAAGCCGCTGACGGTGACGGAGCCTTCCATGACCCGCTTTGTGATGAGCTTAGAGGAAGCGGTGGAACTGGTGGTTTATGCGTTTCAAAATGCGGAGAGCGGGGACATCATGGTGCAGAAGGCGCCTGCCTGTACCATCGGCGTACTGGCTCAGGCTGTGAAGGAACTGTTTCATGCGGACAGTGAGATTAAGGTAATCGGAATCCGCCATGGAGAAAAGATGTATGAGACGCTTCTGACCAATGAGGAGTGTGCCCATGCCATTGATATGGGCAATTTTTATCGTGTTCCGGCAGATAAGAGGGATTTAAATTATGATAAGTATTTCACAGACGGAAATATAGATAGGGTGAAGTTGTCGGAGTTTAATTCCAATAATACGGAATTAATGGATGTGGAACAGGTAAAAGAAAAGCTGCTGACTTTATCTTATATCAGAGATGAAATCGCACAATGGGAGAGCAGATAATGAAGGTTCTGGTGACAGGAGCAGAAGGGTTTATTGGGAAGAATCTGATAGCGTGGCTGGAAAGACGCGGTGATGTGGAAGTGTTGCCCTTTGATATGGGAACCCCGGCAAAAGCGCTGGAGGAATATTGCAAAGAGTGTGATTTTGTGTATAATCTTGCTGGCGTGAATAGACCTGAGTATGTGGAAGAGTTTATGGAAGGAAATTTTGGTTTTGCAACAACGCTGGTTGAGACTTTGAAAAAGTATGAAAACAACTGCCCTGTTATGAATTCTTCTTCCATTCAGGCAGTTTTGGACAATCCCTATGGCAGGAGTAAAAAGGCCGGAGAAGACATGATGTTTGCCTATGGGAGACAATCAGGGGCTGCAGTTTATATTTACCGTTTTCCTAATGTTTTTGGCAAGTGGTGCCGACCAAACTATAACAGTGTAGTAGCTACTTTTTGCTATAATATTGCCAATGGCCTGCCTATACAGGTTAATGACAGAGGTACAAAATTATGTCTGGTATATATTGACGACGTGGTGGAGGAACTGCTGCGTGCGTTGGACGGACATCCTCATATGAATAGTGAGAACTATTGTTTTGTGCCGATGGTACATGAGGCCACGCTGGGAGAAATTGTGGATCTGCTGTACGGATTTCGAGAAAGCAGGAAGAATTTGCTGGTGCCTGATATGACGGAGGAAAGCTTTGAGAAGAAGTTGTACAGTACCTATTTGAGTTATCTCCCGAAGAACGAATTTTCTTATCCGCTTACCATGCACAGAGATGCCAGAGGGAGTTTTACGGAAATTTTAAGGAGCACTGACAGAGGGCAGGTGTCCGTTAACATTTCTAAACCTGGTATTGCCAAGGGAAATCACTGGCATCACACTAAAAATGAAAAGTTTGTGGTGGTCAGCGGCAGTGGGGTAATCCGTTTTCGCAGGTATGGGGAAAATGAAATCACAGAGTATCCTGTCAGCGGGGAGAAGCTTGAGGTAGTGGATATCCCAGTGGGATATACCCATGAGATTGTGAACACGGGTACGACAGATATGGTGACGCTGATGTGGTGTAATGAATGCTATGATCCGGAAAAGCCGGATACAGTGCCGGAGACGGTGGACGCAGATAAAGCAGGAGGAGAGGGATGAAAACAGATTATTCTCAAACACATTTTCAACATAACGGCAAATTGAAACTGCTGATTATTGTGGGAACGCGCCCCGAGATTATTCGGCTGAGTGAGGTGATTACAAAGTGCCGTCAGTATTTTGACTGCATTCTGGCACATACGGGGCAGAATTATGACTATAATCTGAACGGTATATTTTTTCGGGATTTAAAACTGTCGGATCCAGAAGTATATATGGACGCAGTAGGTGATGATCTGGGGGAAACGGTGGGAAATATAATTAATGCCTCATACAAGCTCATGAAGCAGATAGAGCCGGACGCATTGCTGATTCTGGGAGATACCAATTCCTGCCTGTCTGCTATTGCGGCGAAGCGGCTGCATATCCCGATTTTTCATATGGAGGCGGGAAATCGCTGCAAGGATGAGTGCCTGCCGGAGGAGACAAACCGACGGATTGTGGATATTATTTCAGATGTGAACCTGGCATACAGCGAACATGCCAGACGCTATTTGGCAGAATGTGGTCTGCCTCGGGAGCGTACCTATGTGACGGGAAGCCCTATGGCTGAAGTGCTGCACCAGAATCTGGAGGAAATCAAAAACTCTGACATTCTGCAAAGACTGAAGCTGGAGCCTGGAAAGTACATGTTACTGTCTGCGCACAGAGAAGAAAATATTGATACGGAGAAAAACTTTAACGCACTTTTTTCGGCCATTAACAGACTGGCAGAAAAATATGACATGCCGATTCTGTATTCCTGCCATCCCCGTAGCAGAAACCGCTTGGAAAAGTCTGGTTTCCGTTTGGACGATCGTGTCGTTCGGCATGAGCCGCTGGGATTTCATGATTACAATCATTTGCAGATGAACGCGTTTGCCGTGGTTTCTGACTCAGGAACACTGCCTGAGGAGAGCGCGTTCTTTGCTTCTATGGGGCATTCTTTTCCGGCAGTGTGCATCAGAACCAGTACCGAACGTCCTGAGGCGCTGGATAAAGCCAGCTTTGTGCTGGCGGGTATCGATGAGCAGTCGTTGCTGCAGGCTGTGGAAGTGGCTGTTGAATTGAACAAGGCAGGACATTACGGAACACCTGTACCGGATTATGCAGAGGAAAATGTCAGTACAAAGGTAATAAAAATTATTCAAAGTTATGCGGCTGTTGTAGACAGGATGGTGTGGAGGAAAAGTTGAGTATGGCTATGGGAAATATGGCTTCAGAGGATGTGAAAATGAAAGAACGTGAAATCAGTCTGTCGGATTTGCTTGTGGAGATTTTGCTTCACTGGCGTATGGCACTTGTTTTCATGTTGATTGGTGGCATCCTGCTGGGTGGCTTCAGTTATGTGCGCTCAAGGGAACGGCAGCAGGCGATGGAAGTACGGCAGCAGGCGGCAGAAGCACGGCTGCGGGCGGTGGAAACACAGCTGCGGACGCTGGAAAAGCAGTGGGATTTGTCTTTGGAGGAGCGTATGGAACAGTGGGAGGCACGGGGAATTTTCCTGAGCGATGAACTGGATGATACGCAGTTCAAGAGGATTTATGCGGTGTTGGAACTTAAGCGGCATTATGAAAAGTGGATTGAATATCAGCAACATTCATATTTGATGCAGATGGATCCGTTGAATGTGCAGCAGGCGGATTTGAGCTTTGTCGTTCGGGCAGAGGATGCCGACTGTGCTTATGGTGCGGAAAATGCCTATGTGAGGCTGCTTACAAGCACGCTGTTTTATGAGTATGCAGGAGAGCGGTGTGGACTGAGAGAGGGAGTGAACGAGTTGATTTCTTTGAGCAGGTCGTCCTCAAGTATACCCCAGAGCAGTATAATTGTGCTGGATGTGCAGATATTGTATGATGACGCGGACACCTGTAGCGCCTTGGCAGACGCGGTTGAGGAGTTTATCCAGCAGCAGCAGAAGGAACTGGAGCAGACCATCGGAAGCCATGAGATTACATGTATCAGCCGTTCTCAGGGAAAGGTGCTGGGCAAAACCGTGGCGGAAAGTCAGAATGCATACGCGAGCGTACTTTATTCTCTTTCAAACTATTATTCCACCCTACTGAGGAACTTTGATGATAAGGAACGGGCATATTACGACTATCTGCTTGCAGGCAGCCCAGCAGATACTCCAGTGGACAGTGCGGAGCCTGAAGTGCCGGAGGACGGAGACAGTGCGGAGGAGCCTAGGGCAGTAACGGCGGCAACAAAGGCAAAAGTCAGTGTAGAATATGTGCTGTTCGGTGCAGTTTTGTTCGTATGTATTTTTGCCTTTGTATTTTTTATGAAGTATATTATGAATAGCAGGCTGCGTAGTACAGACAGTCTCTGCGATCTATATGGAATTCCTCAGCTTGGAATGGTATCTGCATTATGCCCAAAGCGTTTTCTGGGTGTCGTGGATCAATGGATATTAAAGCTGCGCTATCACAATCAAAGAAGATTTACGCCGGAGGAGTCTGTGGGGCTGGCGGCTGTTGCGGTGAAAATGGCAGCACGGAAAAAGGGGACGGAGTCGGTGTGTCTTCTGGGATGCGAGTTGAAGGGAAATACACTGGAAATCTGCGGACAGATAAAGGAACAGTTGGAGGCGGCCGGTCTTGAGGTCAACACATTGAGCAACGTATTATATGACGCTGAAGCTATGGAGAAGTTGGGCCGTGTCGGAAGCGTGGTGCTTGTGGAGACTGCGGGTGTGACGCTGTATGATGAGATACTGAAGGAACTGGAATTGCTGCAGAGGCAGGAAATTACAGTGCTGGGTGGAATTGTGGCCGAGTGATATCAGGTTGTCAAAAAACTTCCATAAAAAAGGGACTGTAAAAAAAGTCCTATAAGAAAAATCGCTGAGGTGGTGAGACTTCAGCGATTTTTGGTATAATTAGTTATACGACTAACTCAAAACACGAATGGTAATTATACCATTCGTCAGCTGAAATTACTATTGGAAATCGATAAATTAATTGATATTGCTGACCAGGTATATATTTTGTGTGAAGTCATAGATCACATTGCCCTGACACCGTACTTTGTAGATGATAAGGACTGCAAAACAGGCCGTCCCAAATGTGATGCCCAGAAGTTACTCAGAGTTATACTATTCGCTTTTATGGAGAATGGTATCTGTTCCCTGAGGCATATTGAAAAGCTTTACCGAAATGATATCCGCTTCCTGTATCTGCTTAATGGCATGAAAGCTCCGTCGTTGGTCACCTTCAGAAACTTCATTAGAAATGAACTCACGATTTCCATTGAGTATATTTTTAATGACACTAATTCATATATCTTCGTGATAGAACAGGTGGATCTGCAGCATACATATATTGATGGGACAAAAGCTGGAAGCGAATGCCAACCGCTATACCTGGATATGGAAGAAATCCTGTATCAGAAACAGCGAAAAGCTCTTCGGGAAACCGTCTGCCCTTATTGATGAAATGAATGCACAGATAATGGGATTTCTGAGGGTGAACTTCGAAAAAAGAGAGGAGTATGCCATTGGCTATATTGAAGAATTATTAAATAATTACCGCCGTGCAACCAACCTGGATGCCGACAGCTTTGTAGCCGGAAGGGGCCACAGAAAGACGCTGCATTAGAGACAATATCAGGAACTGGAAAGTTATCTGGAAAAACTGAGAACCTATGCAAAACATATAGAAATCTGTGGGGAATCCAGAAACAGCTATGCCAAAACAGACTATGATGCAACCTTCATGCGACTGAAAGGGGACTATATGGGGAATGACCAGCTTCTTCCTGCGTATAATATACAGGCAGTTGTCTGTGACAAATATTTCGCGGTTGTTGATGTAAAACCATACGCATCAGACCAGGACTGTTTTGTGCCGCTTATGTAAAAGTTTTAAAAAATATGGGCATTATCCGAAGTATCCGGTAGCGGGATGCCCACTCGTAAAAACAGAATGCTACAAATCAGCTAGGGGAACTGAACCGTAAGAATAAATCAGGAGCTCAGATCTTTTCATGAGGAGGTCATTTTAAACCTGGAATCCATTCACGGGGCGCTTTTACGCATGAACAGGAGTATCCAATCAGAAGGGACATTTGGCATAATCAAATGGAATCGGTCTTACAAAAGACTCTTCTGAAGAGGAAAAGCAAACGTTATTTTTGAACTGACCCTAATCGCATGCAGTTATAATCTATATAAATATCATAACAAAAAGAAGAGGGTATCGTTGGCAGCATGATTGCATAGCAGATACGCGGTTCCTATTAAGTCTGTTTCATGACAGGCGTAATAAAAGATTACCCCAAAGTGTGAAAAACGGTAAATATGAGGAATAGTCATAATAGTCACCCCTATGGTGATATTATGACTATTCTTTATGACTGATTTTTGCAGTCTATTTTCTTAACGTTGGACATGATTCTTGTGAAAATTCTGTTGAATATTGTAAATAAAAAGGTTATAATGATAATACTGTGGCTATTATATGTGATTAGAAAAAACCATTATAATAACGAATGTGTTGTCCGTGAATAGGAAACTTTGCTGCAGTATATGTGGTGTTCACATACAACAGTCAACAAATCTACTGGAAGCGGAGACGTGTCAGAGAATGTGAGAGGGGTATTCTGTGCATATATGTTTAACGTAACAGAAGATGGAAAGATATATGTCAAACCATATAAGAAAAGGTTTAAAGAAGTTGTTGCAGCGATTATGATTATAGCGGCTATGCTGATTCCGTGGTTTTTATTTGACTGTATATATTATATGCGTCATTCGTATGCATGGGCGAGTAACATCGTGGACTGGTTTTACGGAATGCTGCGGCCCTATGGAATTACATATAAGTCCGCTATGAATAATATAGGAGGAATTGCGGGTGTTATTATAACGCTGGTAAGCGTATTTTTTTCTACAAATACCAATTTGATTCAGAGATTAGAGAAAAATACACTTGGCATTTCTTATAAGGAGATGCAGAATGCAGATGGAGGGATAGGGCAGAAGATAGCAAGACATACCAGGCGCGTGAGTTGTCTGGCACCGTTTATATTGATGTTGGTTCTGAACTTCAAACTGTGTGTTACCGGTTATATTTTGTACTTTTATTGCTGTACTTCTGTCCTTTTACAATATTTATTGTATGTAAGCAGTTTCAGCCGGAATAGGATTCCGCAAAAAGCTGTGGCGGTGTTGCTGAATTGGCTGCCTGGAGAAGACGAATGGAGTGCTGAAGAAATACAAAGATTTGACATGCGTTTGTCTGATATGGGGGGAAGCATAAGGACAGAAAGAAACTGGGCAGAAGCAGAAATCATGTTTGGGGCATTATTACGGGGCCTGCAGCCGTTAAATGACGAAAAGCAGCAGTTGATAATAAGCCATTTTTATCGTATTGTGTGTTGTGAACAAGAGAAAAATACGAAGTTGATGCACTTGATTTGGAGTTTGTATTTGCAGCAGGAGAATCAAAAGGCTGCCTTAAACATCAGGCAGGAAGGTCAAAGCGAAGAAAGGATTGAAATAGGAGCTTGTTTTTGGGGGATGCTGCAGGGTGCAGTTTATACGATGGCAGAGAAGGAACTGACGATTTTCATAGAAGTTTTTTTGGAGTTCAGGCGACAGGGAATCGCAGCATATAGCATTACAGTGCAGCCGACCAAGGAGGCGCTGGGATATTCGAAAGCGACAGATACAGTGCAATGTGAAAATAAAATTGTGGAGAAGATACTGAAGGAGGAACTGTTGAGGAAGCGCTGCTGTCTGTTTTTGATCTTTCTGGAATGCAGATTTCGGATGGAAGCGCCTGCAACAGTGGAACTGGCAGCACTGGTCGAAAGGTTGAAAGAATACGGAGGTGATGAACTGGACAGAATGCGGGATTCAGACATTTGGAAGAATATTTGCAGATTTGTTGAAGGAACGCATCAGCAGGAAGTGATAAAGGACATTGTTAATGAGATGATAGATGACAGAAGAAACGGGACAAGCAGATGCTGCATAAATAATTTTCCGGCTATTTCGTCCCTGAATGATAAAATTGAGAGGAAAGATGCAGTGATGCATATAAGGTACTAACATGGAGCAGTGCAGAGCTATTACATTTATAAATTTTCATATACCCCGAACAGAGGCGCCAGAGGAGGGGGAGATACAGTATACTACATTAGGATTTTTTGACGGTATGCTGACTCAAAAGATACAGATAGGTAATAATGAAGATGAATTAAAAAATCTGTGGAAGTACACTTTGAAGCGGACGGCAAAGAGTATAGGACAGTATTCATATCAAAATATATTTTGTTTTGGACAGGATGAAAGAAACGACTGTTCTGATGAACAAATGTGGGATGAAGAAACGGACAGAAGTTGGCCGTTGACGTTTGTCGTTTTTTTGCAGTTGCAGCAGTATGCAAGTGAAAGCAAGTCTGTCGGTATTGTGGCTCAATGCCGGGAATTAAGTGATAAGATAAAGGAAAAATTAGTAAAAGAAGGGAAGTATTACACATACAGCACGATAGACAAGAATGACTATGTGGTCTGTATTAAGTGCCGGGACTACAGGAAGGCGGTCGCTGCAATCAAAAACCTTCATACGATTAAAGCCAATGTGGTGTACAGTTATTCGGTTTTTTCCGTTTCTAATAAGGTTTTGGATCATTTCGACGAACATAAGTATTTGGATATTTTTAACAGTTTTATTGATTCCATTTGTCTGAAAGGTGTGGCAAATAGTTTCTTGGTGTCCGATAATATTACATTGGAAAAAAAGTATTATGAATACAGCAAACGACTTGTTGATAAATTATTTTCGGGGCAGAAGAAGGGTGAATACAAGGTTTATGACATCTTGGGTGAAGATGACTTTAGATTGATTGCAAGACATGTAAGTCTTGGAAGATTGTTGCGTGAATACGCAAGGGGAGGATTGCTGAACAGCAGCGAAGAACAGGTACGGTTTTATTTGTTTTCCAGTTCCATGGTCTTAAACACAGTTACACCGGAGCAGGATGCGTTGCCGACCCAGATGATAACAAATACATGCGTTAGCATGAAGCAGAAATTTGATGCCCCTCTATGTAAAAAATTAGAAGAAAAAATGCGGGAGATTTCGGCAAGGATAAAGGTTCAAAGAGAGATTGATGATTGGACGGGACAGGAGGAGACGGCGACAATCTGCAGTGCAATATGGCAGTTGCTGCAGTCTTTAAAAGCATTGGAAATCCCCCTGACAAAAAAATATGATTTTTTATCAATATATTATCCCTTGGAACAGTTGATTACTATTTTGGAAGGAAAAATGGACAGTGAACAGAAATTAGCAGAATTGAGTTCACAGGAGGAAGTGTTTGATTTTATACACAAGATAAGCATGACGCTGAATGGTACATTGAGAACGGATATACAATTTTTTCAAATTCGAGATTTTAACGCTATTGTCCATTATGCGCCATCTAAGCTGAGAGCTTTTTTCTCTCTTTGGGCGCTTTACCTATCCGATTATTATTCGGGATTTGGCAATGTGGGCTGTAAAAAAAGCTATTCATTCATATTGGCTCCCGGTATGTTCTCAAAGGTGAAAATTATGCAGCTGTTCGATGATGATGCAGAGGAGGACAGGTTGATGCTCATCGCGGTTCCTGAGAGACATTTGTATATGCCGAAAAACTTATCTATTATATTGGGCCATGAGGTATCGCATTATGTTGGTGCATATGTGAGGCAGCGACAGGTAAGACACCGCGTCATCATAGGGATTATGGCACGGTTGTTGGCACTGGAGATGAATTATTACAGGTGGAAGGTATGCAGAGAGGAATGGAAGGATGAGCTGGGAAAAGTTATTTCTTCTTCGAATCTGCATGAAAGACTGGAAAACCTTATTCTGGAGGCAAGTGAAAAAGTTTGCAGGGAGTGGAAAGATATGTCTGATAAATACCATTCTCGCAATTCTGCAAGAATTATAAAAATGGCGCATCAGGGGTTGGCAAAAACATACCTTACCAAAGTGATTGGGGAAGAATGCGAACGGTATAATCAGGCGTTGAAGGAGATGAAAAAAGATTCTCCGATTCAGGAAAGGGTAAAGAAATTTCAGGAAATCAGGGAGATAACTTATGGAGTGGAGATATCCTTGGGGTTTTTATATCAGAAGTTTCAGGGACAGTTGGATTCCTTTTTGGGGATTTTTTATCACATTTTGAAGGAAGCGTGCGCAGATATCAATTCTATTCTGACGCTTGAACTGACACCGGAGGAATATCTTCTTTCCTTTGGCCATGCGGAGGATTTTTTGGATCAACAAAATGCCGCTAAAGGAAAGGGATCTCTTCGTGTAGTGCGTCACGCGTTGGTGCTGAAGTCCATCAATGAGAAAATTGCCGAAGGAAAAGATTGCTTTAAAACTTTGAAAGTATGGGATTGCTGGATAAACTGTGTCAGTGAAAACTTTGAATATATTAAAATACAGTCTTCTGACTCAAGGCTGAAGTATACCTTAAATCAAATAAATCGCTATCTGTACATAATAGGGAAAGATTTGAATCTTGGAATAGAAAACTACGAAAGTGGATACGATTATCAGGCAGAGTGCTTTCAGCCTAAGAGTTTATTTTTTCTGAAGGATAAAATAGTTTGGGAAAAAATGTTGCTCTATGGGAAAGCATGTGTAAGCAGCTATTTTTCGAGGCTTTTAAATCATGAAAACCTATTGTCTTCCGAAAAGCTGATGGAGAAAAAGGGGTGTTTAGTTGAAACATACAGGGGGATTGCGGACGGTAAAATAGAAAAGCAGTTGCAGACAATTGAGAATTTTCTCTACTGCAGAGAAAAGGAACTACTGGAAAGCAAAAGGTGAACTAATTTTTTAAAATTTGCGTGGAAGGTGGTGAAAATATGCGATGTTTAAAAAGTGTGTTGACGAATAGACTGTTTCATGATACAATAATTAACATATTGAAAAGGCAAAGGGGGGAATTTTTATGAGTGCATTGTTGACTATGTCGGGAATTCACGCCTTTGATGGTTATCCTGGAGAGCGGTTTTGGACAGAAGAGTCAAATGAAAGTACTTATGATGACCCTAAGGTAGATAATCAGTGCACAATACCTTTGCCGTCCAACGACGATATTTTGGAGGAACTATCGAAAGAGCGTGCTGAAACAGAGATAAACTAGCATAAGAGACTGTTATGGAAGATGTGAGAATGTCGGACATGACAGTTTTTTTATTGTTTTCAGCGTTTTTTAATACGAATAAAGTATACCATGATGTCAAATAATTGCCAGAAGAAAGAAAAATTTGCGTCTATTTTGGCAACAAATGAAAAATTTAAAAGAAAATTGAGAAAATTTGCGCAGAACACTTGACATATGGCAACAGCTGAAAATATAATAAACATTGTTGACCGTGCTCACATGTCGGCTGGCGAAAAAAAGAAGATAAGGATGGGAAAACATTGTTAAGCCAAAGAGAAATTGATATGCTCAATATACTGTGGCGGGAGAATCGGCCAATGACCTGCAGTGATATTGTAGCGGAAAAGAGAGAACTGACACAGAACACAGGAACCGCTGTCATAAGACGGCTTTTGGAAGATGGACTTATCGAGGTACACGGAACGACCTACTGCGGGCGGGTGATCGGCAGAACCTATGTCCCTACGCCGAAGTCAAAGGAGGCTCTTTTTCTGAATTTTATGGAGTTGTATGACTGGTTCAGGGATGCTATCCCGCTGAATGAACTCATGGAAAGAATGCAAGAAATGCAAAATCTTAAGGATGCTTGACTTATTTATCATTAATGATATAATTATTCCTATATAAGGAGGTTACACAAATGGCACAGTTAAATCCAAGAGAATTAGACGTATTGAATATTTTATGGAAGTCCGGTGAGGCTATGACTTCTACGGATATTGTAAATGAGATGAGAGGGCTGACGCAGAGCACCGTTATCGCTGTTCTCAGGAAGCTTTTGAAGGAAGGCCTGGTGGAGGTTGACGGCGTTACCCACAGCGGAAAAGTATTGAGCAGGACCTACCGTCCTACGGAAGCTTCCAGAGACATTATCATGGATAATTTTGCAACTGATTACGCTAACTTTAAGAATGTTATTACACAGTCTGATATTTGTGCGGCGATTCTGCATGTGGAAGAGAAGCCGGAGAGGCTGAAAGCCGAAATCAAGAAGCTGAAGGCTATTATTTCAGACTGTGAGAAAAAATTAAAGTCATAAGAGGAAGGTGCTGTGAACTACTCATTTTCTACTGTACTAATGACCATATTGGCAAGTAATCTTTTGATTGCGGTGATAGTGATTTGTTTTCGGAATCAAAAGATTATGCTGTCAATTGGGTATAAGCTGGTGGCGGTATTGTTGACGCTGACTGTACTGCGATTCCTGTTTCCCTTTGAGGTGCCCTTTTCAAGAAATATATATTTCCCCAAGCGGCTGTCGGCGGGTGTTGCGTTTCTGCGGCATGCTTTTTTCACCTTTGGGGTAATACATATTTCCATTTGGGCGTTATTTGGGTGCGTATGGTTTGGCGGAACAGTGTACTTTTTGTACAGGCATTACAAGAAAAAATCGGATTTTCGACATTATATCATCCGATACGGACATAATATGAGCGATCAGGAGCCGTACAGGAAGATGATGGCCGAAATCTGCGGCAAGCGCAGGAATCCTCTCTGGGTGGTGAGGGTGCCCTATTACGGAGCACCCATGCAGTATGGAACCATTCTGCCGTATATAGTCATTCCAAGCACCATGGACTTCTCGGAAGAGGAAATCTACTGTATCCTGCGCCACGAGACGGCTCATTATTACCGTCATGATGCGTTGCTCAAGGACGCGATGGGAATCCTGCGCGCTATTTACTGGTGGAATCCTCTGTCGAAGCATCTGGAGAGCAAGACGGATCTTCTGCTTGAGATGCGTGTAGATGAAAAACTGATTGCAGGCGATGAGGCGGCCAGGGAGGTTTACTGTAAGACCCTGGATCGCATTAATGAGGAAATCCGGGGAAAATCTGCCATGCCGGGCATAGATGCCGCTATCCCTATAGCGGACGTCAAGAGTGAGGATTTGGAGTGCCGTCAGAGCATGATGCGCCGGGAGAAGAGGAAGAAAGGAACGCTGTTCTATTCGCTGGCGGCGGTTGCCTTTGCGATATACATAGGTTCGTACTGCTTTACATTTGAGGCATATAACACGTTGCCTTGGTGTGAGGACGAGGGTGTCCAAACTGCACAGGATGATTGCTTTTATGCAATCGTTAAAGAGGATAACACCTATGATATTTATTTGAACGGTCATCTCGTGGAAAACATAGATACGCTGGAATATTACATAGGCATATCTATCAGGGACGAACAGGAATAAACGGATAGTAAAAAGCGGCTCCGCAGAGAGGCCGCTTTTTTATCATATAGGAAATTTCGTCGCAACTTGGGAAGAATGCGAAGCATTCTTCGAAGCGGGTATAGCCCGCTTTTTTATGGCACTATATCAGTTCAAAACTCTGAAACGGAGTATCATTGCCTTGCAAACATTCAATCATCATAAGGCCAGTCTTTAACGTATTCCCAGTCGCCAATCCAGTTGCTGGTGGAATAGTTAAAGAGTCGCCGATACAGCTTGTGGTCTACAACCTTATATTTCCATGAGATGGCGTCTGACATGGGCATAATTGCTGTCTCCTGAGCGGCAGCCGCCTGAACGGGAAGCGCGGAAGCCGGGCTGGCCAGAACTGCAAGGGCTACACATGCTGCGCTGCCAAGCGCCGCAAGTATGTTTCTTCTTTTGTTCATAGTAAATGAACCTCCTTTGTTTTTTATATATCATTAATTATATCACCTGAAAAAGACAAGTCAATAGGATTATAGCATATCATAATGGTTGGGATGAAAATTCGGCTAATATGTATGACATGTAAACTGCAGCACTTAAGACTGTAACGATTACATTATTCCCCTTGTAACAAAGACGGATTCCTGTTAAACTATAAGGCAGATGTGAAATCTGGCAGATTCAGGCAAATGCAGATTTAAGGAAAGCCGGATTTATGGAAAGGCAGGTTGATTCATATGGAAGAATTGGCGATATTTGGCGGGACTCCGGTGAGAGAGAAAACAATTTATTATGGAAGACAGTGTATTGAGCAGGATGATATAGATGCAGTGGCGGCGGTGCTGAAAGGTGATTTGATTACCTGCGGACCTCAGGTAGAGGCGCTGGAGAAAGAAATCTGTGGAGTGACCGGCGCAAAGTATGCGGTGGTGGTGGCAAACGGTACGGCGGCCCTTCATCTTGCGGCGCTGGCGGCAGGCTTTAAAGAGGGGGACGAGGTGATTGTCAGCGCCATTACCTTTGCGGCGTCCGCCAACTGTGTGCTGTACTGCGGTGCCACACCCGTATTTGCGGATATAAGACCGGATACCTACAATATAGACCCTGAGGCAGTTGAGAAGCTGATAACGCCCCGGACAAAGGGGATTGTGGCAGTGGACTTTACGGGACAGTCCGTGGAGCATGATGCGCTTCGGACAATCTGTGAGAAGCACAATTTGGTTATGATAGAGGATGCGGCCCATGCTATCGGAACCAAGTATAAGGGGCAGCCCATAGGCAGCATTGCGGATATGACCTGTTTCAGCTTTCATCCGGTCAAGACGGTGACTGCCGGCGAAGGCGGCGCGATTACTACAAATGACGAGCAGCTGTACCGCCGGCTGATGCGGGTGCGCACCCACGGCATTACCCGGATGCAGGATGAGATGGTGCATCCTACTGATGCGATGTGGTATAATGAACAGGTGGAACTGGGATATAATTACCGTATGACCGATTTTCAGGCGGCGCTGCTGCGGAACCAGCTTAAAAAGCTGCCAGGATTTTCAGCGCGCAGGAAAGAAATTGTGGAAAAATACGACCGGGCTTTTGGGGATATGCCGGAGCTTGTAGTGCAGCGGGAAATTCCGGAATCGGATACCACCAGACACCTATATATTCTGAGACTGAAGCCGGAAAGGCTGCGCTGTGACAGAAGGCAGTTTTTTGATGCCCTGGCTGCGGAGAATGTACAGCCTCAGGTACATTATCTTCCGGTTTACTGGCATTCCTATTATGAGAAGCTGGGCTATAAAAAGGGACTGTGTCCAAACGCGGAGAAATATTATGAGGAAGTAATGAGCATTCCCCTTTACTATTCCCTGACAGATCAGGATGTGGAGGATGTGATTCACGGAGTGAAGAAGGTTGTGGAATATTACAGAGCGGCGAATGACGTGTGCAGACGCCAACAGTAAGAAAGCGGCAGTAGAAAAAGCTGTAACATTAAGAAGGCTGCAGCAGTGAGGATGAAGGATGAAAAAAGTCAGTTTTGTGATTCCCTGTTATCGTTCGGAACACACACTTCCCCATGTGGTGTCGGAGATCAAGGAAAAAATGGACAGTCTCGGAAAATATGAATACAATATTTTTCTGGTGAATGATTGCTCGCCGGATGACACCATGGGGATAATCAGAAAATTGTGTGAAGAGAACAGCAATATCAGGGGAATTGCCTTTTCGAAGAATTTTGGACAGCACGCTGCGCTGATGGCTGGTCTGCGGCATTCTGACGGCGACTATGTGGTCTGTCTGGATGACGATGGACAGACGCCTGCGGATGAGGTGGATAAGCTTCTGGACAAGCTGGAGGAGGGCTATGACGCGGTTTACGCCAGGTATGATCACAAGCGGCATTCCGCTTTCCGAAATATGGGAAGCAAGGTAAACGAACTTATGACCAGAACCATGCTGGGAAAACCGGCAGGGTTGTATGTTTCCAGTTACTTTGCTGTAAAACGTTTCGTGGTGGACGATATGGTGCGGTATGAAAACTCCTACCCCTATGTGATAGGTCTTGTGCTTCGCGCCACAAAGAATATCACAAATGTGGCGGTAAACCACAGGGAGAGGGAGGAAGGCTCCTCCGGCTACACTCTGAAAAAGCTGGTGGGACTCTGGTTTAACGGATTTACTGCATTTTCTGTAAAGCCCCTGCGAATTGCCACGGCTATGGGAGCATTCAGTGCTCTTGCCGGGTTTGTGTACGGAGTTTACACGATTGTAAAGCGGCTGCTGAGACCGGATGTGCCGGTGGGTTTCAGTTCCACTATGGCGGCACTGGTTTTTTTCGGCGGAATGATTATGCTTATGCTGGGGCTGATTGGCGAGTATATCGGGCGCATTTACATCAGCCTGAACAATTCGCCTCAATATGTGATTCGGGAGAAAATAAACTTTGGTGAAGAGATTTAAGCCATGGTGGCAGCAGGACAAAAGATATATGACATTGACCCAGGCGGTGCTCCTGGCATTGCTTCCGCTGCTTTGCTGCTTTGTGAGATGTGCGCTGGATGGCGAGACCATCAGCAGTGTCTGGCTGCCGGCGGGCAGATGGAGCGACGAGTTTTTTTATTACAAGCAGGTGGAGGGAATCATTCAGTACGGATATCCCCAGGGCTATTTTGGGTTTAATGAGAGCCGGGCGCTGAATCTTTCCTATGCAATGCAGAGCCCGGTTCTGGTGTTCCCGTGGGTAATCTGGGGACTGCTGTTCGGATGGAATCTATGGTCTCCCGTGGTCTGCAACATTGTACTGACGTCTCTTGTCTGTTTTTTGTTTGTCTGTCTGGTAAAACCTGCCTGGAAACAGCTGGGTGTTCTGGCGCTGTTGTTTTCGCTGTACCTTCCCGCTACAAGATATATGCTCTCCGGCATGGCGGAGATTCTCTGCTTTGACATGGTGATTCTGTTTTATGGGCTGGCAGTCAATTATTTGAACAGAAAAAGGGCTGGTAAGCTTGTATTACTTTTTGCGCTGGGATCTGTTATGACGCTGATGCGTCCCTGGATGTTGCCGGTTTTGCTGCTGCCCTCCTGGCTGTGGATTCGCAGAATCGGCTGGAGGGGGACTTTGGGCTCGGCGGCGGTATTGGGGGCTTCACTGGGGAGCAGCATCTGTGTGAGACATTATATTGGGACAGAATATTATACGCCCCCTTATGGGGCTGACTGGGCCGCTGCATTTTCCGGGCCGGGCGTTTTGGGAGGCGCCAGGATCTGCATTGCGCTTATACTGTGTATTCTGGTGGGGCAGAGTATTCTGGACTGGAGGAAATTTAAAATTCTGGACAAAGCCTCCGAGGACAGCATTGTGCGGGATGAAGAGAATGTGGCGGCCCGGCGCAGACTGTATAATCGGCTGGTAATACAGCTGCATCTGGCGCTCAGCTTCGTGGCTGTGCTTGCGGCGCTGTTCCTGCGGAACAGGCCGGAGGAGGGCGGCAGGCAGCTGCTGACCCTTATGATGGCAGGAATTTTTGTCATTGCACTTATGGAAACAAAATATCTTGTGAAGGTAGTTTTGCTGAGTGTTTCTTTTGCCTGGCTCTGTTCCCACATGGCGGTGGTTCCCCTGTATCATGAACTGCCGTACAGGCAGGCGGAGAAGGCGGAGCAGCTTGCCGAATGGGAGGAGCTTTTTGACATAAAACTGGAACTGCAGCGGGAGTCCAACGTTCCGAATTATGATAATTCTGTTATCTGGGTGCTTCAGGATGAGACCTCGGAGGAAGGCGCCGGGCACGCCGCCTGGCAACTTTTGTACGCCTTGCCGGAGGGATTTGGAATCAGCTGCTGTACGCCGGAGTATGTGGCTGATAATTTCGAAGGTCTGAAAAGCGGGTATCTTGCCGCCCTCCCCGGCAGCAGAATTGACGAAATGTGCATAGGTGCAGGCTGCAGGGAAATCGGCAGGGATGAGGAACTGGTCATCTACAGATTGCGTTGATAATTTCCCGGGCGGCCATAAAACGTCCTCTTTCGTTAGGGTGTACTGCGTCTGCCAGGTAGACGCCATGATTTGTCTCATCAATTCCCAAAAAGCCGTAATTGTCAATCACTTCTACATCCAGTTCACGGGCCAAATCAATTACCGCATTCACGTAATCTTCCAGGGTAAAGCGGTTTTCCTCAACAATTCGGGCAGTATAGTTGGGCGTGCAGAGAAAAATCCGCGCCCCTCCATAATTTTCCTTCAGACAGTCAACAGCGGTGCGGATAGCGCCGCTGTAGGTAGTAATGTCGAAGGGATCCTCTGATGAGATGGGATTTTGACAGAAAAAATCGTTTAGCCCGTAGTTGATCACAAAACAGAGATTCTCTGTTTCGGGGGGAGTCTCAGCATATTCCAGGAAGCCCGCGTACACCTGTGTGTCAGGGGGAAGTGCGGATACGTCCTGACGGGCAAAGGCAGCCGCAATGCCCGGCAGTGTGATGACAGCGTCTTTATGCATGGCGGCGGAATTGCCGCCGTAGCCGCAGTTATAGACGGTTGCACCGGTAAGGGCCTGCACAACTCCCGGAATGGACATGCCGTCCGTATAATTGCCGATGACGCTGTCGCCGAAGAAAACGATGGCGGTATCCTGCAGATCCGGATAAACGGTTGGAGCGGTACGTTCGGCGGCGGTCAGTCGAATCAGGGCTGAAGAGAGCTCGGCTGCATTGTCAGGAGTGACCTGATAGCTGTGGAAAATATCGCTGTTTGTCATGACAAATTGTGCCGCGTCTGCCGTCAGGGCAAAATTGCGGGTATAAAGCGCCGGATTGGAAACCAGCCACTCCTCTGCGGAGAAAAAGTAGGCGTTAATCCCTGCGGAGCCGGCTGCGGAAAGAAAATCACAATATGCGGCCAGAACCCGCTCATATTCCGAATCGGACAGCTGCCGCCAGTATTCAATGGAAGGATAGGCAATAATTACTTCGAAGGTCAGGTCGGGATAGGCGTCAGCCAGCAGGGATATTTCCCCCGCTGAAATTTTGTCCGGCCGGATGCCCAGATACACGGTGGAAACTGCATTTCCGGACTTTGTAATGCGCTCCATGTAATTTTGCAGGGCAAAAAAGTCGGGAAGAAGATAGTCTGTTTTTAACAGCGTCATGGCACGGAAGTACAGGTAATCTGCCTCGTCGTAGGTATCGGTGGGATACATGGACAGGAAAACGGTGTCATAGGTCGCAAAAACGATATGGGCCATGTCGTTTCTAAGGGGCGCGGACTTCACAATATTTGTGACATGGGAATACCGGTAAGGCGTTTCCCGGAACTGCCGCCCGATGAAATACAGGAGAAAAGCGCTTAATGCCGCTAAAAGAACAACAAAAATAATAAGTCTGCCCCATACTTTTTTTCGCCTTTTAATGCTCATGACAGTTCTTCCTTTCTCAAAATACCGGGTGTGGACAGTAACATTATAGCAGACCGCCGGAGAAAAAGAAATCTTAATATTTTACTCATTGGGGAAAGTGTGATACAATAGTATGACTGAACAAAAGCAGGCGTAAGGAAGTAAAATCTGTTTGCAAGAGGATGGGGAATGAAGAAGATTTTAAAAAAACTTAATGTTTTGTTGGATAAAAAGCAAAAGGCGGCAATGGCAGGGCTTGTGTTTATTATGATTATCAGCGCGTTTCTGCAGACTGCAGGCGTGGGGATGCTGGTAAATGTGGTGAATGTGGCCGTTGACCCGGACGCTCTGGAAAACAACAGTATCGTGGCATGGTTGTATGATTTTCTGGGCTGCGCCAGCTACCGGAGTTTTTCGGTGACGGTAATGGTAATACTCATTCTGGTGTTTGTCGCGAAGAATCTGCTCCTGTTTTTGCAGCAGAAGCTGACTCTTTACTTTGTGTATACCAATCAGTTCCGCACCTCCGAGCGTATGATGCGCAATTATCTGCGGCGGGGGTATGAATTTTTCCTGAATGCGGATACGGCAGTGGTGCAGAGAAGCATTACCTCGGACGTCAACAACATGTACGCCCTGATTCTGGCGCTGCTGACTCTTGTGTCTGACGGCGTTATGTCTCTGTTTGTCATCGTATATTGTTTCCTGACCAACGGAACCATGACCCTGCTGCTGGGCGGGGTGCTGGTGGCGCTGATGGTGCTGGTAAAGTGCGTGATGAAGCCGATTATGTATAAGGCGGGCAAGGATAACCAGGAATATTACAGCGGGCTGTTTAAATGGATTTCCCAGACGGTGCAGGGAATCAAGGAGGTCAAGGTAGGCGGAAAAGAACAGTACTTTGTGGAGGGATATAAAAAGTGCGGCCGGGGATATGTAAATGCGGTTCGGAAATATTCCCTCTATAATGCCACGCCCAAGCTGCTGATGGAGACAGCCTGCGTAGGGGCAATGGTGGGCTATATGATTTTTCTTGTGGTTACAGGCTCGTCTACAGAGAATATGCTGGGGGTGCTGACAACCCTGGCGGCAGCGGCGTTTGTGCTGCTGCCCAGTGTAAACCGCATTAACAACCAGCTTACCTCCATCTCATATTTCGAACCCTTCTTTATGGGGGTCAGCGATAATCTGCAGGATGAAATTTCCGGTGAAAAGGTGGATATGACCTTTACGGCGGAGGAAGAGGAAAGGCTTCCGGTGCAAAAGAGCATAGAACTGAAAAATATCACCTATGCTTATCCCAACACGGACAAGCTGATTTTTGACCATGCGGACATGGTGATTCCTGTGGGAGCGTCAGTGGGAATCGTGGGAACTACCGGTGCAGGCAAGAGTACCCTGGCGGATATTCTGCTGGGGCTGTTGGACGTGAAGGAGGGGAGTATCTGCGCCGATGGTATGGACATACGGAGCAATTACAGGCGCTGGCTGAAAAATATCGGCTACATTCCCCAGATGATATTCATGATGGACGACACAATCCGCCGCAATGTGGCGTTTGGCGTACCGGATGAGAAAATAAATGAGGACAGGGTATGGGAGGTGCTGAAGGAGTCCCAGCTGGACGATTTTATTCACTCGCTGCCGGAGGGACTTGATACGGTTGTGGGAGAGCGTGGGATTCGGCTTTCCGGCGGGCAGAGACAGCGTATCAGCATTGCCAGAGCCCTGTACCATGATCCGGAGGTTCTTGTGCTGGACGAGGCTACCTCCAGTCTGGACAACGACACGGAAAAAGCGATTATGGATTCCATCAATCTGCTGCAGGGCAGAAAGACGCTGATTATCATTGCCCACAGGCTGCAGACCATTGAGAAATGTGATATTGTGTATCGTGTGCAGGACGGAAAAATATGGGAAGAGAGGAATTCGATGGGATGAGTGCAATAGCGATTATTACAGCCCGGGGAGGCAGCAAGCGCATCCCCGGGAAAAATATAAGGGAATTCTGCGGGAAGCCTATACTGGCGTATTCCATAGAGGCGGCGCTGAAAAGCGGGTTATTTGACAAGGTGATGGTGTCAACAGAAGATACGAAGATTGCGGATACAGCGAAGAACTATGGGGCGGATGTTCCATTTTTACGCAGTGAAGATACATCAGGAGACTTTGCTACCACGAATGATGTGCTGCTGGAGGTGCTGGCGGAATATGGGAAAAGAGGAGAGCAGTTTGAACTGGCATGCTGCATCTATCCTACGGCGCCTTTTGTCAGTGCGGAAAAGCTGAAATCAGCCATGGAGAAGCTGTGTGAGAGCGATGCGGACACTTTGATTCCTGTGGTGCAGTTTTCTTATCCGCCCCAGAGGGCAATGCTGGTCAGAGAGGGACGATTGGTGTTTGAGTATCCTGAGTATCTGGACAGCCGCTCCCAGGACTTGGAGCCTCATTACCATGACGCGGGACAGTTTTATATATTCCGCACGGAGGCCTTCCTGAAAAACAAAAGGCTGATGGTGGGCAATATCCTGCCCTTTGTAGTTTCTGAGATGGAGGTGCAGGACATTGACAATGAGTCCGACTGGGAAATCGCAGAGATAAAGTATCGGAGAGGGATAGGGGAATGAACTTACTGCTTACTTCAATCGGAAAACGGATACAGCTGATTGAGCATCTGAAGATGGCTTTTCGGGTGGTGGGGGTGGACGCCTCCAATCAGAATGCCGCCAGACATTTTACAGATAAATTTTATCAGGTGCCGAAGTGCAGGGAGAGCGGTTACACGGATGCCCTGTTTGACATATGCAGAAAAGAGCAGATTGACATGCTGATTCCCCTGTATGAGGCGGAATTCCCGGTCTTGAACAGAGCAAGGCAGTGTTTTGAAGAACAGGGAGTGCATCTTCTATTGTCGGGAGAGCGTGTGACGGATATCTGTAATGATAAGAGGAAGACGGCAAAATTTTTTGAAAAATATGACATATCTGCGCCCGGGACGTATACCGGGGAGGAGCAGGAGGGAACATTTCAATATCCCCTGATTGTAAAGCCCTTTGACGGAATGGGAAGCAGGAACATATTTCGGGCGGAGAACAGGGAGCAGCTGGATTTTTTCCGGCGGTATGTGGATAATCCCGTGATACAGGATTGCGCTGTGGGAACGGAGTATACTATAGATGTTCTGTGCGATGGGGCGGGGACGCCGGTGTATATTGTGCCCAGGGTCAGGCTGGAGGTTCGCTCCGGAGAGGTGGTAAAGAGCAGAACGGCGAAGCTTGGGACGGTGGTCCGGGAGACAAAACGGCTGCTGGAGGCGCTGAACAGGGAAGGAAATGTTGCAGGCCCCTTGACGATACAATGCTTTTTGACGGAAGATGAGAGCAAAATTTCTTTTATTGAAATTAATCCCAGATTTGGCGGAGGTGTGCCGCTGTCCTTTGCGGCAGGGGCAAATTACGGGACGGCGCTTGCCGAAATGTGCGGAGGCAGACGCTGGAGTGTGAGAACGGAGGAAGAATATCTGGCGGATTTCTCGGAGCTGACAATGCTGCGGTATGATCAGGCGGTTTATGAAAGATAAGTCCGGGGGTAGAAGTGATTATGGGTATAAGGGCAGTCATATTTGATTTGGATGATACGTTGTATGACGAATCAGAGTATGTGAACCAGGCGTTTGGGAATACGGCGGCCAGCCTTGCGGACAGGATTGGAACGCCTGGCAGAAAAGAAGAGCTTTACCGGCGGATGTTGGAACTGACAGAGAGGCATGGAAGAGGAAAGGTGTTTGACATGCTCTGCGGGGAGACAGGAATCCGGGTTCCTGTAAGCGAGCTTGTACAGGTCTACCGTGACACAAAACCGGCACTGCAGCTGTATCCGGATGCGGAGCTGCTGTTGCGGAGTCTGAAAGACAGAGGAATAAAAACAGGACTGATCACGGATGGATGCAGCCGGGTGCAGCATGCGAAAATCACCGCTCTGGGGCTGGAGAACAGGCTGGACAGTGTGATTGTCACTGACGATTTCGGCATATGCAAGCCTCAGGCGGCAGCTTATGAGAAGTGTCTGCAGGCCCTGAACTGTATTCCGGGGGAGGCGGCTTATGTGGGGGACAATCCCCGCAAGGATTTTATAGGCGCAAAGGCATTGGGAATGAAAACAGTCCGGATTATCCGGCAAAAGGGAATGTATATGGGACTCCGGGCGGAACCCGGTTGGGAGGCGGAGCGCTGCATCCGTTCTCTGGAAGAACTGATAGACAGCCTGACGGAGGGAGAAAAGAATGAACAGGGAGATTAAGATAGGAAACCGCATTGTCAGTGAGAACAGTCCCACCTTTGTCATTGCAGAGATGTCGGCAAATCATAATATGGATTTTGACAGGGCGGTAGCGATTATGCAGGCGGCAAAGAAAGCCGGGGCGGACGCGGTAAAGATTCAGACCTACACGGCGGATACTATTACGCTGGACTGCGACGCCCCCTGCTTCCAGATTACCCAGGGGACGCTTTGGGACGGCATGACCCTGCACAGGCTTTACGAAACGGCGTATACTCCATGGGAATGGCAGCCAAAGCTGAAGAAAATTGCAGAGGAGATGGGGCTGATTTTCTTCTCTTCCCCCTTTGATCTGACAGCGGTGGATTTTCTGGAGGAGATGAATGTACCGGCCTATAAGGTGGCGTCTTTTGAAATAACGGATATTCCCATGATCCGGAAAATTGCCCGGCTGGGTAAACCTGTCATCATGGCCACGGGAATAGCCCGTTTGTCTGATATTGAGCTGGCGGTGCAGACCTGCCGCGCGGAGGGAAATGAGAATGTGATTCTGCTGAAGTGCACCTCTGCCTATCCGGCTCCCTATGAAGACGTGAATCTGCGGACGATTCCCGCCATGAGCGAAACCTTCCACTGCATTGCGGGACTGTCCGATCATACCATGGGCAGCGCAGTGGCAGGGGCAGGTGTGGCGTTGGGGGCGAAAGTAGTGGAAAAGCACCTGACCTTACGGCGCGCAGACGGGGGCCCGGATGCTGCGTTTTCCATGGAGCCGGAAGAATTCGGCGAGATGGTGGATAATATCCGCAAAATTGAGCTTGCCCTTGGGAAAGTGACGTACGATCTTACGCCCAAGGCGGCCAGGGAAAGGGAACATTCCCGCTCCCTGTTCATAGCGGAGGATATGAAGGCGGGGGAGGTATTTACGCCGGAAAACCTTCGTTCCGTGCGGCCTGCCTGCGGTCTTCACACCATGCACTATGAAGAACTTTTAGGGAAAAAAATTACCAGAGACGCCAAAATGGGCACGCCCATGAGTTGGGATTTGGTGAGTTTTGAGTAAAATGCAGGAGACAAAACGAAAAAATATGTTTTTAATTCGGGCGGATGGTAATGCTGAGATTGGGGCAGGGCATTTGATGCGCTGTCTGACAATAGCGGATGAACTGCAAAGGTATGCGGATGGCGTAGAACTTCTGTTTCTGTGTGCAGACGGGCAATCTGCGGCACTGGCACAGGGCCGCGGTTATAAGGCCTGTGTTTTGGGGAGCGATCCCCGTGATATGGAAGGCGAGCTTTCCGCATGGTCCCGAATACCGGACATTTCCGAAGGCTCCAACAGTATTCTGATAGACAGCTATTTTGCGACGGTACCTTATCTGCAGGCAATCAGAAAATACGGAACGGTGACGCTGCTGGATGATATGGGGGAGGAACGCTTTCCGGCAGACAGAATCATCAATTACAATGCCTTTGCGGACAGGGTCCGATATGAGAAGCTTTATGAGGGAACAGGGACAGAACTGATTCTGGGGAGTGCTTATGTGCCTGTCAGACCGCAGTTTAGGGGGAAACCTTACAGTGTCAGGGAGCAGGTGCGGCATATATTGATTACAACCGGAGGCGGGGATATTGATAATATTGCGGGACGGATTTTGAATGCAGTAAGGAGCAGGAGCCTGCAGTACCATTTGGTTACCGGCAGATTTAATCCTTATTTTGAAGAGTTGAAGGCCATGGAGGCGTTGTGGGATAATGTTCATGTTTACCATGATGTACAGGACATGGCAGGACTGATGGGCCGGTGCGACCTGGCGGTCACTGCAGGAGGTTCCACTGTCTATGAGCTGGCAGCTACAGGCGTTCCCTTCGTCTGCTTCTCCTATGCGGAGAATCAGGAGAAAATCAACGAGTATCTCCATAGTAAAGAGATTGCTTTTTCTGCGGGGAAGTACCACAAAGACCCGGAAGCTGTTCTGGGACGGATAGCAGAGCTGCTTATGATGCTGGCCCGGGATTACGGAAAACGGTGCGGCTGCAGCAGCAGGGAACGAAAGCTGATTGACGGAATGGGAGCAGAACGGTTGGCCGGGGTTCTTGCGGAGGCTTCGAAAAAAGTTATGGAAGGGAGTAGGAGATGACACCGGAAGAATTATTTGGAAAATGGAAACGTAATTCCCTGAAAAAGGAATGGAAGACAGCCTTTCTGGCTGCATTTGTGATAGGGCTGCTGATACATATGCCCGCAATGCTTTCGGATATTCCCAACCATGACGGACTGAGCAGTATTTATTTTGACCAGAATATGATTACCTCAGGAAGATGGTTTTTGACGGTGGCCTGCGGATTTTCTTCCTATTACACGATTCCCTGGGTAATCGGTCTTCTGGGATTGTTTGCTTTAAGTACAGCGGCCGCGGCGCTGACAGAGCTGCTGGAGATCAGGCAGAACTGGGCTATTGTGGCAGCCAGCGGACTGCTGGTGGCTTTTCCGGCCCTTGTCTCTACCTTTGCTTATGTGTTTACCCTGGATGGTTATATGTTGGCACTGCTGCTGGCAGTACTGGCGGTGCTGTTTACAAAGAAGTACCGGTACGGCTTCCTGCCGGGAGGGTTCTGCCTTGCCCTCAGCCTGGGAACCTATCAGGGTTATCTGGCCTTTGCCATGATACTTTCTGTCTTTGCAATACTGATGCTGGCGATGGAGAAGACGGGGATATTAGAGAAGGTAAAGAGAGGACTGCGCTATCTGTATATGGGAGTGTTGGGGGCGGTGCTCTATTATGTGATTCTGCAGGTACTTCTGCAGCTGCAGGGAAAAGAACTGGATTCCTATCAGGGCATTTCCGGTCTTTCCCCGGGACATTCCGCCACCGGGCTTTTGGGACGGATTTGGGAAATGTACCGGGATTTTGCGGTTTTTTCCCTAAAAGGAGACGTGCTCTGGAACAACTGGATTTCGGCGGCGGCTTGGATTTTTCTGATCTGCGGGGCGTTTGCCGCCCTGATTCTTCTGGCGGCAAAAAGAAAGTGGTGGAAGAGTCCGTGGTTTTTCGTTATAATAGTGGTGGCGATTGCGGCGCTGCCCCTTGTGACTAATATTATTCTGCTGGTATCTCCGTCGGTGACCTATCACCTTCTCATGCGTTACCAGTGGGTGCTGTTTCCCATCGGTTTCATTGCTTTTGCGGACAAGCAGGCCGGAGAGGTTCGCGGAGGAGCCGGCCTTCAGTGGGTGGTCTTCGCGGCGGCTTTTGTGCTGGTGTTTTTTTACGGGGTTACGGATAACATCGGCTATTCCAATCTGCAGAAGAGATATGAGAAGACTTATGCCTACTGCGTACGGCTGTTGGACAGGATAGAACAGACGCCGGGCTATTATCAGGGAATCCCCATTGCCATGGTGGGCGTAGTGGGGGATGAGCAGTTTCCGAATACGGACATTACGCAGCCGGTGACCGCCGGAATGATTGGCATATACGGGGACAGCCTGCTGTATACGGGAGAAAATTACAGGCTGTTTATGCAGAATTATCTGGGAGCTACGCTGAATATTCTGCCTGCGGAGGCTATGGCTGAAATGTATTACGAAGAGGCATATATTGCTATGGACAGCTTCCCGGGAGAAAATTCCATCAGAATCATGGACGGAATCATGTACATTAAGACGGAAAATATACATCGTTAAGAGGAGATATGAGATGGCGTTGTTATCCATTGTTCTGCCTGCCTACAATGAGGAGCAGAATATAGCGAATACGGCGGAGGCTCTGTCAGAACTGCTTGGGGAGAACGGAATCGACTATGAACTGGTGTTTATCAGCGATGGATCCGGAGATGGCACCTATGCGGAAATACAGAAGGCTTCCGAAAAGAATCCCAGAATCAAGGGGGCTGAGTTCTCCCGGAATTTCGGCAAGGAGGCAGGAATTTTTGCGGGACTTGAGCTTGCAGCGGGGGACGCGGTGATTGTCATGGACTGTGATCTGCAGCATCCGCCGGAGGTGATTCCGAAGATGTGGGAGCGCTGGCAGGCGGGCGTCGAGATTGTAGAGGGGATTAAAATCAGCCGGGGAAAGGAAAGCCTGGGACACAGGCTTTCAGCAGGGCTTTTTTATAAGATTATGAGCAGGCTGATTAAGATAGATATGAGCGCCTCCTCAGATTTTAAGCTGCTGGACCGAAAGGTAGTGAATGTGCTGCTGTCTCTTCCCGAGCGCAATACCTTTTTCAGGGCATTAAGCTTCTGGGCGGGTTTTAGGACGGAGAGTGTAGAGTATGAGGTGCGGGAGCGGCAGTTCGGGGAGAGCAAGTGGTCCTTTTGGAGTTTGATGAAATATGCGGTGTCCAACGCTACCTCCTTCAGCACGTTCCCTCTGCAGATGGTGACGGTGGCAGGCCTGCTATTCATTCTGTTCAGCGTGGTGATGGCAGTGCAGACCTTTGTGCGGTTCCTGATGGGGGATTCCGTGGAGGGCTTTACCACTGTGATTCTCCTGCTTTTGATTATCGGCGGCTTTTTGATGCTGAGCCTGGGTATCATCGGACATTATATTGCGAGAATTTACGAAGAGGTAAAGGGAAGACCCAAATATATTATCAGCAAAATGACGGAAAACGTGCAAGGAAGGCTGAAATGAGAGGAGCATGTAAAAATGACAGATGAAAAAAATATTAATTTTAACGTGCCGCCCTGTGCGGACAAAGCAATGGAGTATATTCAGGAATGTGTGAAAAACCAGAAAATCTGCGGAGACGGCGCATATACAAAAAAATGCAGCCGATGGATTGAGGAAAGGACGGGAACCACCAAATGCCTTTTGACAACCTCCTGTACTCATGCAACGGAACTGGCGGCCCTGCTGACTGACATACAGCCGGGGGACGAGGTTATCATGCCTGCCTACACCTTTGTGTCCACGGCGGATGCCTTTGTACTCAGGGGTGCAGTTCCCGTGTTTGTGGACATCCGGCCGGACACCATGAATATTGATGAGAAGCTGATTGAGGCGGCAGTGACGGAGAAGACAAGGGCCATCGTGCCGGTTCACTATGCAGGCGTGTCTTGTGAGATGGACGTCATTATGGATATTGCGGAAAGGCGTCATCTGGCAGTCATTGAGGACGCAGCCCAGGGTATTATGGCCTCCTACAAGGGGAAGCCCCTGGGAACCATTGGAGATTTCGGCTGCTTCAGCTTCCATGAGACGAAGAATTACAGCATGGGCGAGGGAGGCGCGCTATTGATTCGGGATGAGAGCAAGGTGGAGGAAGCGGAAATCATCCGGGAGAAGGGCACCAACCGAAGCAAATTTTACAGGGGCCAGATTGACAAATACACATGGGTCAATTATGGATCTTCCTACCTTCCCAGTGATATGAACGCGGCGTATCTGTATGCCCAGCTGGAGATAGCGGATGAAATCAATGACGCAAGGCTTGCGCTGTGGAACCGCTATTATGAGAATCTGCTGCCGCTGGCTGAGGCGGGTAAAATTGAACTGCCTGTGGTGCCGGAGGGCTGCGTGCACAATGCCCATATGTTTTATATCAAGGCAAAGGACATTGAGGAGAGGACGGCAAGGATTGCAAAGCTGAAGGAGAAGGGAATTCTTTCCGTATTTCACTATATTCCGCTGCACACGGCGCCTGCGGGACAGAAATTCGGGCGTTTTCACGGCGAAGATAAATATACTACCAGGGAGAGCGAGAGGCTGATGCGGCTGCCCATGTATTACGGGCTGACGTTAGAGCAGGTTGACTTTATTTGCGATGCGGTGAAGAGGTTTTAAGAATGATTCAGATTTTGATTCTTGTATTGCTGCTGGGGGTGCTTCCGCTCCTTGCAGGCGGGATGTTTGTCCGTGCCGGCGGAGAGGGGCTTAATCTCCCTCTTCGGTGGGTGAGCGGGCAGATGTTTCTCTGGGCGGGGTTTCAGATAATCTGTGTGCCCCTGATTTTGATGCACCGGAATCACAATTTCCGGCATCTTTGCATATTATTCGGGTGCTTTCTGGCTGTGGCGCTGCTTTTGGCGCTGGGAACAGCGGCCCGGAGGAGGAAGGTGCCGAAGGTGCCGCCGGCCGAGAAGCAGGGTTGCGAGAAGGACAGGGCGGCGCTTTTTTTGTGGCTGCTTTTCTGGGGACTGCTTATTCTGCAGATGGTTCTTGCTGCGACAATGGCATATGAGGAGGGGGACGACGCTTATTATGTGGCCACTGCCGTTATTACGGAAGGATCGGACACCATGTATCAGATTCTGCCCTATACCGGTTTTGCCACAGGGCTTGACGCACGCCATGGACTGGCGCCTTTTCCGATCTGGGCGGCGTTTCTTTCCAGGCTGTCCGGCGTACACGCCGCAACAATCTCACAGATTGTACTGCCCATGACACTGATTGCCATGGCTTATTCTGTTTTTTACCTGACAGGCAGAAGCCTGGTGGGAAACAACCGCCGGGGGCTTCCGCTGTTTATGCTTTTTATTGAGCTTCTGGTTATATTCGGGGGACAATCTCTCTATACTTCAGAGAATTTTCTGCTGGTGAGGACGGCGCAGGGAAAGGCGGTTCTGGCCAGCATAGTGATTCCCTTTCTCGTCTGGCTTTTGTTTATTTTGGCGGAGCGGCTGCAGCGAGGGGAGAAAGCAGGTTTTTCGTATTGGCTGCTGCTTAGTATGGCCATGGTTTCCGGCTGCCTGTGCAGCACACAGGGGGCGCTTATAGTCTGCCTGCTGTCAGGGGTGGGAGGACTCTGCATCGCCGTATGCTGCCGCAGCCGGAGAGTGCTTCTGCCTTTGGCGGCCTGCTGTGTGGTACCGGCGGCTTTTGCGCTATTGTATTTGCTATTGGGGTGAGGAAGGTCGTATATGTGGACAGATGTGATAGGAATTTTTCGAAAGTATATGGGGACAGGCTTTGTGATGCTTTGGTTCGTAGCGGCGCTGATTTATCTGCTTGTCAATGAAAAGCAAAAGTCCAGGCGGATTGTTCTGGTATATATGCCGATTGCTATGCTGGCGCTCTATTTTAACCCGCTGTTTGCTACCGTATTCTGCAAAATAGCCGGCAGTGAGATTTATTTCCGCATTTGCTGGCTTATGCCTGTTATTGTGGTGATTGCCTATGCGGCGGTATGTATCATCAGCAGGCTGACGGGGAAAAAGCAGCTTCTTTTTGCGGCGGCTGTGGCGGCGCTTATAGCATTATCGGGGAAGCCGGTATACAGCAATCCTCTGTACAGCAGGGCGGAAAACAGCTATCATGTGCCGGACAGCGTGGTGCATCTGTGCGACGCCATTGTGGTACCCGGCAGGGAGGTCATGGCGGCGTTTCCGTCTGAGCTGCTTTTATATGTCCGTCAGTATTCACCCATGGTCTGTATGCCCTATGGGCGGGATGCGTTTATATACGGCGATGACTTTTTCGATGCCATGGAGAGGGAAAGCGTAGATTTGGAAGAACTCGTTCCCCTTGCCAGAGGGAAACAGTGCCATTATATTGTTCTCAGAGCAGAAAAAGAAATCCTGGGGAATCCCCGGGATTTCGGCTGGGAAATATTCGGACAGACAGATGGCTATGTAATCTACCGCGATACAGAAGTGCCGCTGGTGATACCCTGAAAACAACTGTCAGTACAGGCAAAAGGCTCATCACTCATAGAGGGCGCCATAGTAATTCAGGGCATACACAAGCCGTTCGATTACTTTCCTGCGGCCATCGGAATTCAGATGTAGGTTATCGCTCAGATAGTTCCGGGCATTATCCTCGTTAAAAGTGACATAAAAGTTATCTACGAAGGTGACCTGGGTGGCAGAGCAGCTCTCGGCAGCTTTACTGACATAGGTGGAAAGTACATCCTGGCCGTAACGGACAATGTCGCTGCTGATATAGTCACCGTTTTCGTCCAGCCGGTCGGAAAATGCATAGGTAGGGGACATTACGATGATGCGGGTATTCGGATGATGCGCCTGCAAAACCTCCAGTCCGGCCTCCAGGTTACCGGCAAAGGACTGAACCACAGGAATGTCTTCTGAGGAAGCGGCCGGACGCCCGTAAAAATAGTCTGTGGCGTCATACATGACCACAATCACATCCACGGTGTCAAAATCGAGGGTGGAGAAAATCTCCTGAACCTCCGCCGCTTCCGGCGGCGCGTCCGCTCCCAGAACTTCCAGAGCCTGGCCGTAATAGTCGTTTGTCTCAACATCTGTTGAACGAAGCGCCATCCAATAAAAGCTGAAGGCATCCCAGGGGTTGATGTCGGCGTTGGGAGTACTCAGCTGGGTGGAGCTAAGGCAGCTGCCGCTGATGGCACAGTTGTAGACAGTTGCCCCGGTGGTTTCTGCCAGCAGACCCGCAAGGCCATCTTCCGAATCCCGGTCTTCCGCAAAGGAACCGTTTCCGAAAATGACAATGGAAAGTCCATCCTCCAGATTGGGTGCAATTATATTGCCATCTTCATCTGTCAAAGCGCGAATATTGTCATAGCTTTCCACAAAATAATCGTCAGGCTCTGTGGGATTTTGATCCGGCTCCACAATTTGTCCGAAATTTGCATATTTGTAAAAAATGTAGGCAAAGGTCAAAACCACTACTGCCAGTAAAACAATGTGTATATTGATGGGAAACCTTCTGCGGCGAGATGGCTTCTGAGTGTCCATGTCGTCGTCTGCATTGGTGTCGTTATCCGTGTCTTCACCGTCTGCATCGGCAGAGTCGTTTGGAATGCCGGCATCGTCTGTATCCGTGCCGTTTATAATGCTGTTGTCTTCTAAATCGATGATTTCAATGTCCGGAATGTCTTGTATGTGCATATTTTTCTCCGTTCTGGTTGCTGCATAACACAAGTATTGTACTATTATGTGCCCTGAAAGTCTATATTATCAGGCGGATTATAAAAGATTTAAGAAATTATAAAGAAATAATGTAAATGCTTGATGAAGATGGGGGGGGATGCTATAATATTACAAAATTGTTAAATTTTCAAGTTTTCTGCTCTGGAAAGGAATCTGTTTTATGAAAAAAATTTTTAATCATACAAAGCGCCCGGACAAGGAAGACAATTCCTGGAAGGATTGGGAAGATTACGAGGAGGAAGGGCCTTACGCCGAGGAAGAGGAGTATTATGCCGAGGAAGAGGGCGTTTACTCTGAGGAAGAGGAGTATTATGCCGAGGAGGAAGGCTCTTATTCTGAGGAAGAGGAGTATTATGCCGAGGAGGAAGGCCCTTATTCTGAGGAAGAGGAGTATTATGCCGAGGAGGAAGGCTCTTATTCTGAGGAAGAGGAGTATTATGCCGAGGAAGAAGCTGCTCATCTTAAGGAAGAGGAGTATTATGCTGAGGAGGAAGGTACTTACACCGGGGGCGGAGAAATCATTTATGAGGATGATGATCTTTATAACGCGGAATATAGAGGGGAGTCTGGCCGTGAGGAGAGAGACCGGGAGAGAAACAGAGGAGGCTGGCTGATTCGAAAGCTGAGAGAGATGTCTGTGATGGATCGGGTGATTGCCGGGACGGGAGTTGCTGTTTTGATTCTGGCGCTGGCCACGGGCGTTGTCTTGGTGAGTTCCAGAATGATGGCAGATCAGACGTCTGATTTTATCAGCGTGGGCACGCAGCTGGCAGACATTGAACTGATTGGCAAGGAGGGGCTGCTGGCAGTGGCGGACGCGCACGTAGCCAGGCTTGAGGCTGCCGCCATGGTTAAAAACCCGGAGGAGACGGAGCCGCCTGCAGAGGAAGAGGACCCGGGATATACGGAAAATGAGTATTCCCGCCAAGTGACCGTAGAGATGAATATGACCTCCATTCAAAAGGATTTAAAGATTAAGTTCACAAATAAAAAGACGGGGAAGCTGGTGGCAAATGTGCCGTTTTCCGTGACGGTTACGGATCCGGATGGCAAGAGCAGCATCTGGTCTGATGACGATATGGACGGCATTATATATAAAAAGGATATTGCCGCCGGAACCTATACGGTTGCCATGGAAGAACTGTCTGATGAAAAGTATGCCGGTTATTCCATATCTACTGAGGATCAGACAATAAAAGTAAAGAAGGATATTGCCTACGAGAAGGTGGATGTGGCCAACGAGGTAAAGACGGAGTCTGAGGTTGATGCCAAGAAAGAGGACACCGCGCAGAAGGAAACGGCTGTAGAGTCCGTGCTGCAGGATACCGTTGCCTGGGTGGAAAGCACGGCAGTGGGGACATCCTATATTGAGGTTGCAAAGGGTGACATAGCGGATCCGCTGACGATTCTGACGGTGGCCAGAGGCTTGGACAAGGACTTCCTACGGATGACGCTTCAGAAAAAGGACGTAACCATCACAGCCGCTGCCGGAACGGAGATTAAAGTGGGCGGTACTACCCGGCTGACGGCTACACCGAATATCACCGCGGATACAGAAGCAGGGGAAAGCATAACAGATATTAAGGTAACAAGCCAAAGCTGGTCCAGTTCGAAAACGGACATTGCTGCAGTGGACGAAAATGGTCTGGTGACAGGCAAGAAGGCCGGTGAGGCGGTGATAAGCTATACTGCAGAGGTTAAGGTCACATATACAGTGACCACGGAGGTGACGCCTGAACCTGTAGATCCTCCTGTTTCCGGCGGAGATGCCGCAGGAGGAGAGACGACGCCTGGCACGAAGACGGAAACCAAAACAGAAAATATGACGGTCAGCGGTCAGATTACTGTAAAGGTTGCGCCGCCTGCACTTGCAAAAGGCACTATCACGGCGGATAAGACGGCTCTGGCTATTGTGGTCAAAGGAACGGCAGCGGCCCAGATTACGGCTAAGGATTTTGCAGCGGATAAAAAGCTTGTGTATCAGGTTTCCTCTGATAAGGAAACGGTGGCTAAGGCAGCGGTTGATGCCACAGGCAAGGTTACGGTCACCGGTGTGGCGGCAGGTACCGCAAATATTACGGTAATTGCAAATTATGAAGAAGGCGGAACGGATGAGACAGCCGCCAGAGCGGTTATTACAGTGACTGTGGGGGCAAACAAGGTTATTGAACTGAGCAGTACCGCTACCCTGGCATATGTGGGGAACCCGCTGGTTTTGAACGCAACGGTTAAGGGCGCCACTGCCGCAGCGCCTGCAATTACGGTGGAATCCAGCGATACCACTGTGATGAAAGCAACGCTCGGAGCGTTAAAGGCAGAAAATAATATGATTACGGCGCCGATTACCCTGGAGCTTCTCAAGGTTGGCAGCGCCACACTTACCGTGAAGTGTACGGAAAACGGCGAGGAAGTGAAGGCAGTCTGCGTCGTTACGGTGAAGGCGAATCCCAGAGAGGATACGACGACTGTTCTGACGGATAAAGCAAAGCAGCCGCTTTATGTCTATGACAACAATATAAAGGATTACAGGCAGGCAAAGTATGCGGATTACTATACCTATGACAAGTTTTATCTTAAGGGCGATGTGAAGTATACGGGATGGCAGACCCTTAACGGGCAGGTTTACTTCTTTAACGCAGAGGGAAAGAAGGTGACCGGCGAGCAGGTCATTCAGGGCGCAAAGTATAACTTTGCCAGCGACGGGGCACTGGTGACCGGGAGCGGAACCATGGGCATTGACGTGTCGAAATGGAACGGAACCATTGACTGGAATGCGGTTAAAAATTCGGGCGTCAGCTATGTGATTATCCGCTGCGGCTACAGGGGATCATCCCAGGGCGCGCTGATAGAGGACCCTAAGTTCCAGGCCAATATTAAGGGTGCAACGGCGGCAGGCCTGAAGGTAGGTGTATATTTCTTCACCCAGGCTGTTGATGAGCGGGAAGCGGTGGAAGAGGCGTCCATGGTACTGGGGCTGATTAAGAATTATAAAATTTCCTATCCTGTGTTTCTGGATGTGGAGTCCAGCGGAGGACGTGCGGATTCCATCAGCAAGGAAACCCGGACGGCGGTCTGTAAGGCCTTCTGCCAGACCATTCAGAATGCGGGATATACGGCAGGCGTATATGCCAACAAGACCTGGCTGGAGAACCGGATAGACGCCAGCGCGCTGAGCGCATACAAAATATGGCTGGCCCAGTATGCCCAGACGCCTACCTATGTGGGAAGATACGATTTGTGGCAGTACCGGTCTACGGGCAAGGTATCCGGCATCAGCGGAAATGTGGATTTGAACCTGAGCTATCTGGGATATTAAAAGTTTCAACTGCAGCTTCATAAATTCGCAAAATATTTTTAAGAATAAAAGCATTTGGAAATCCGCAGAAAGTGTGTTATGATATTTTTGACTTCGAAGGAGGCGGAAAGGATGACACATTCTATGAGGACATATCTTGTTACGGGGGGCGCAGGATTTATCGGCTCCAATTATATTCATTATATGTTCCGCAAGTATGATGACGCAATCCGCATTATCAATGTGGACGCGCTGACCTATGCGGGTAATCTGGAGAATCTAAAGGATATTGAGAACAGGCCGAATTATACCTTTGTAAAGGCGGATATCTGCGACAAGGAGGCCATTGCAAAGATTTTTGGGAAAACGACATTGACAGGGTGGTGCATTTTGCGGCGGAGAGCCATGTGGACAGAAGTATCCGAAATCCGGAGGTGTTTGTGCAGACCAATGTTCTGGGGACGGCGGTGATGCTGAACTGTGCAAAGGCGGCATGGGAGCTGCCGGACGGAAGCTTTCAGGAGGGTAAGAAATTTCTGCATGTTTCCACGGATGAGGTGTACGGTTCCCTGCCGGAGGACGACCAGGCCTTCTTTTACGAGACCACACCTTATGACCCTCACAGCCCGTACTCTGCAAGCAAGGCAAGCTCGGATATGCTGGTGAAGGCATATATGGACACGTATCATTTTCCGGCGAATATTACCAACTGCTCCAACAATTACGGCCCCTATCAGTTCCCGGAGAAGCTGATTCCGCTGATTATCAACAATGCTCTTCAGGGCAAGAAACTTCCTGTGTACGGCGACGGAAAGAATGTCAGGGACTGGCTGTATGTGGAGGATCATGCGAAGGCAATTGATATGGTGCAGGAGCAGGGCAGACTGTTTGAGACCTACAATATCGGCGGTCACAATGAAAAGCAGAATATTGAGATTATTCATACGATTCTGGAAACCTTACAGGAGATGCTGCCGGATGGAGACCCCAGGAAGTCCCATGTGAACAAGGATTTGATTACCTATGTGGAGGACAGGAAGGGGCATGACAGAAGATATGCCATCGCCCCGGATAAGATCAAGGCGGAGATTGGCTGGGAGCCGGAGACCATGTTTAAGGAGGGTATTCGAAAGACCATAGCAGTGGTTCTTTGAGCATGAGGAATGGATGAAGAATGTGACCAGCGGCGACTATCAGAAATATTATACAGAGATGTATGAAAAGCATTAAAGGAATGAAAAATGGGAACGATGAACGTCGTTCCCATTCGGTATGTAGTAAAAGAGGCCAGAAAGGTATAGGTATTTGTGATATGAAAGGGATTATACTTGCCGGAGGTTCCGGCACCAGATTGTATCCGCTGACGAAGGCGATTTCCAAACAGATTATGCCGGTGTATGACAAGCCGATGATTTATTACCCTCTGTCTACCCTGATGCTGGCGGGAATCAGGGAGATTTTGATTATTTCCACGCCCAGGGATCTTCCCGTATTTGAGGAGCTTTTGGGCGACGGACGCCAGCTGGGGATGGAACTGTCCTATGCGGTGCAGGAGACGCCGAGAGGACTGGCGGACGCGTTTATTATCGGCGCGGACTTTATCGGCAGTGACAGGGTTGCCCTTGTGCTGGGAGATAATATTTTTTACGGCCAGAGCTTTTCAAGGGTTCTGCGGGAGGTGGCAGCCAGAGAGAAGGGAGCCACTATTTTCGGCTATTATGTGCGTGACCCCAGAGAGTATGGGGTGGTGGAATTTGATGAGAACGGGAAAGCGCTGTCTATTGAGGAGAAGCCGGAACATCCCAGGAGCAATTATGCGGTTCCGGGTTTGTATTTTTATGACAATGATGTTGTGGAGATTGCAAGGAATGTAAAGCCCTCCGCCAGGGGAGAAATAGAGATTACCACGGTAAATAATGAGTATCTGCAGCGGGGAACCCTTCATGTGGAGACGCTGGGCAGGGGCTTTGCGTGGCTGGATACGGGCAACCATGACGCGCTTCTGGATGCGGCGGACTTTGTGGCGGCCTTCCAGAAGCGGCAGGGACTGTACATCTCCTGTATTGAGGAGATCGCTTACAAGAGAGGCTTTATTGACAGGGAGCAGCTGCTGAAGCTGGCGGAGCCTCTTATGAAGACCAATTACGGAAAATATCTGGTAGAGGTAGCAAATGGACTCTAAACTGCGAAGGATGACAATTCTGTCTTCCATGGCTATCATTCTGCTGGTGGCGCTGCTGGTGTTTTATACCAACCGTAGTACAGAACCGGGCAGGCCGGCTCAGCCGCCGGAGAGTACCCGGACGGAGGAACTTTCGGAACAGGAAAGCGGACAGATTGGAAACAATCTTTCGGCCTTTTTGAATGATCCCACTTTTTTTGACCCTGAGGTAAACCCTATTCTGGAGGCAGCTATGGACGAATCCACCAGACTGTCACTGGTGGTGACTTCCGTGGAAAAGGATTTACGCATACAGATTGTGGACATGTCCGGCAGCCCTGTGACAGGGAAAAGTTTTTTTGTAGAACTGGAAGGTCTGGGCGAGTACAAGGATTTGGACATGGATGGCATCATTTATATAGGAGATCTGGCATCAGGGGACTATTATGTGAAGCTGCAGCCCATTGACGGATACCGTGTTCCGGAAAACGAGACAAGGGTACATGTCAAGGACAAGGTGGAGTATGTGGCAATCGACGATATTTCCCTGCTGTTGAAGACGGAGGCGGACATTGACGCGGAGGCGGAGGATACCGGTATGGCTGATGCGCTGGAGGACGCGGATAAGACGGAGATCAAGAAGCTGCAGAGCGCCGGGAGCAACAGCCATGCGGGCATTGACGTATCTAAATGGAACGGTGACATTGACTGGGACAGAGTACGGAACGCAGGCGTAGAGTTTGCGATTATCAGGGCCGGGTACAGGGGTTCTGTGACGGGAAGCCTTGTGGAGGACCCTTACTTTGCCGCGAACATAAAAGGAGCAACGGCAAGCGGCATACCGGTGGGAGTATATTTCTTTACCCAGGCGGTGAACGAGGTGGAAGCTGTGGAGGAGGCATCCGCAGTGTTGCGGTTGGTGAAGGAGTATAACCTGGACTACCCCATTTTTATCGACACTGAGGGTGCAGGAGGAAATGGACGCGCGGACGGCCTGGACGTGGAGAGCAGAACCCTTGTCTGCGAGGCGTTCTGCCGCACCATAGAGAATGCAGGATACCGGGCGGGGGTCTACGGAAGCCGCAACTGGTACAACAATAATCTTCACACGGACAGGCTGGATAATGATTACTGTATTTGGCTTGCTGAATACAGAAGCGTGCCGTTGTACCAGGGATATTACCAGATGTGGCAGTATACCTCCAAGGGCAAGGTGGACGGTATTTCCGGAAATGTGGATATGAATATAAGCTACTACTAGAAAAATGGGAAAGGAAATAGTGTGACATGGGAAAAATTGTGGTAGAGACCTGTGAAATTGAAGGCCTGAAGGTGATTACGCCCACTGTGTTCGGGGACGCCAGGGGGTATTTCTGCGAGACTTATCACTATGAGGATTACAAGGCGGCGGGTATTCCGGATGTCTTTGTACAGGATAACCAGTCCGCATCCAGGCGTGGTGTGCTCAGAGGACTGCATTTTCAGATTGAACATCCTCAGGCAAAGCTTGTGAGAGTTATCAGAGGCGAGGTCTTTGATGTAGCGGTAGACATACGAAAGGGATCTCCCACCTACGGCCAGTGGCGGGGGGTACTGCTTTCCGAGGAGAATAAGAAGCAGTTTTATGTGCCGGAAAATTTTGCCCATGGTTTTCTGGTGCTTTCCGATTACGCGGAATTCTGCTATAAATGTACGGATTTTTATCATCCCGGCGATGAGGGCGGTATTATGTACAATGACCCTGCCATTGGTGTGGAATGGCCGATTCCGGAGGGGATGGAGCTTATTTTGTCTGAGCGGGACACCAGATGGCCGGGGTTCGGACTGCCGGGAGAGGAACTGAAATGAAGATAAGCAAAAAGGGCGGAATTGCCATATTTTCCACCGCGGGAGCCATACTGGCCGCCATTATTATCATACATCAGAATCTGGGGCCGGGAGCGGATCCCCGGCAGGAGCTGATAAAAAAGATTTTATCCTGTGCGGTAATTCTGGTATCCTGTATTGTATTTGCAAAATGGTATGACAAATTTACCACGCTTCCGGTAGAACTGTTTCAAAACAGACATCTCATCTGGAAACTGGCAAAAAATGATTTTAAAAAGCGGTACGCCGGTTCCTATCTGGGGGCGGTGTGGGCCATGGCCCAGCCGGTGGTTACCGTAGCGATGTACTATGTTGTATTTGAAAAAATTATGGGGAATCAGGTCAACAGGGGAAATGGGGATATCCCCTTTGTTCTGTTCCTCACGGCGGGACTGGTGCCCTGGTTCTACTTTAATGAGGCGCTGAACAGTGGAACCAATGCCATGCTGGAATACAATTATCTGGTGAAAAAGGTGGTATTCAAAATCAGTATTCTGCCCATCATCAAGATAATTGCGGCAACCTTCATACACGCATTTTTTGTGGTAATATTGCTGATTGTTGCCGCTGTTTACGGCTATTATCCCACAGTGTACACTCTGCAGATTTTCTATTACAGTGCCTGCCTTTTTATTTTTGTGCTGGCGCTGTGCTATACTACATGCGCCGTTGTAGTTTTTTTCAGGGACTTGGCGCAGATTATCAATATTGCCCTGCAGATTGGCATGTGGGCGACGCCTATTCTCTGGAATATTGACAGCTTAAGCGGAAGGTGGGTTATTATCCTCAAACTGAATCCGCTGGTATATATTGTGAACGGTTACCGGAGCGCAGTCTGCGGACGGGAATGGTTTTTCCAGGACTTTTTTTCCACTATGTATTTCTGGATTGTGACGGTGGTTCTGTTTGGAATCGGTGCGGCGGTGTTCAAGCGGCTGAAGGTACATTTTGCGGATGTGCTGTGATAGGCAAGGGGTAAGACTTATGGAAATCAGGAATAAAGTAAAAAAAATACTGAAATGGGTGCCGGATAAAAGGCTGGTGGCGGCGTTTGCATGGCTGGCGCTGCTTGGGCTTTTGATACCGCTGTTCCGGGCGCTGCCTGATACAGTGCCTTATTATGACGACTATAATTACGGACTGTTTGTCAAAAACTTTCTGGATCTGGAGCGCAGTCTGGGCAGCGCGCTGCGGGGGGCGGTCTACTGTGTTAAGACGCAGTGGTGGGCCTGGCAGGGCACTTTTTCCTCTGTCTTTTTTATGAGTATGGTGCCCTGCGTATGGGGAGAGGAGTATTACTTTCTCGGCCCGATGTTTTTAATCTTAATCCTGCTGTTTTCCACCCTCGTGCTGATGAAGGTGCTTCTGCGGGACTTAATGCAGGCGGATAGGGCCGGCAGCATGACTGTGCAGGCTGTCACGGCGGCTATGGTAATAGTGCTGATTTACAGCCTGAACGGAGGCTTTTACTGGTATAACGGGGGCGTCCATTATGTGGGCATGCATTCCTTTCTCCTGCTGCTGACTGCCGCCTGGATTAAGCTGCTGTTAAAAAAGACCCATGCGGCGGTCTCCGTGCTGCTGATGTTTTGGAGTCTTCTGGGAGCGGTGCTGGCAGGCGGCGCCAATTATGTGACTGCACTGCAGGGAATTTTGGTGGGGCTCTCCCTTGGGCTGGCAGGTCTTCTGCTGAAAAATAAGAGGGTGTTGTGGCTGCTGCCGTCTCTTGGAGTGTACGGGTATGCTTTTTATAAGAATGTCTCAGCGCCCGGAAACAGTGTGAGGAGCAATGTACTTCAGAGCGGCGGCTTGGGAATGGGGCCTGCAGAGGCCATCGGCCGTTCCTTTTTGGAGGCTTTTCGCCATCTGACAGAGTATACAGGCTGGATTACAGTGGCGCTGTTGGTGCTTTTAGCGCCTGTTATCTGGCAGATGCTTAAAAATACGGAATTTCGGTTCCGTCTTCCCGGGCTGATACTGCTTTGGTCCTTCTGCCTGTATGCAACAGGCTTTACGCCCAGTCTTTATACCATGGGGCACGCGGGACTGGGCAGAACCCAGAATGCGGTAAAAATAACATTCCAGATACTCATGATAATGAATGAAGTGTACTGGCTGGGATGGCTGCAGGGCAAATTGAAGGGAAAGAAGGTGTTCCTGAACAAAGAGGCCAGGTGGTGGTTTTATCCGGTAATCGGCGCGCTTATACTGTGCATCTTTGCTGCGGATCCTTATCAGGCGGCCCATTATTCCTCCTTTGCAGCATACTGGTGGGTGCATACAGGTGAAGGCTATAATTTCCGGCAGGAATATTGGGACAGAGTAGAGAGAATTGTAAATAGTGATTCGGATGTGGTGGTGAGACCCTATATTAATAAACCGGATATATTTATGCCAAGGGATTTGAGCAGTGATCCAAATGACGAGGCAAACAGAGCCATGGCAAACTGGTATCACAAAAATTCTATTTCATGTGTGGCGGAGGATGCGGAGTAAATTGGGGAAGATGGAAGAAAAAGAGCTGCAGATTAACATGCATGAGGCGGAGGACCCCGCGATTGCGGTACAGGATGTAGAGAAGATATACAAGCTGTATGACAAGCCCAGGGACAGGATGAAGGAAGCTTTTGGGTTTGGGAAAAAGCAGGTGCATAAGCTGCATTATGCCTTAAGCGGCATCAACATGGACATTTATAAGGGAGAGACCGTGGGCGTCATAGGAACCAATGGCTCAGGTAAATCCACCCTTTTGAAGATTATCACGGGAGTGCTGACGCCCACATCGGGAGAAGTGCGGGTGGCAGGAAGGATTTCTGCCCTTTTGGAGTTGGGGGCCGGTTTTAACCAGGAATACAACGGTATTGAAAATGTGTATCTCAACGGCACTATGATGGGCTTTTCCGAGAAAGAGATAGATCAAAAGCTTCCGGCGATTCTGGAGTTCGCGGACATAGGAGATTATGTATATCAGCCGGTGAAGACTTATTCCAGCGGTATGTTTGTACGGCTTGCCTTTGCGGTGGCAATCAATATTGACCCGGAGATATTGATTGTGGACGAGGCCCTTTCCGTAGGAGACGTATTTTTTCAGGCAAAATGCTATCACAAGTTTGAGGAGTTTAAACAGATGGGTAAGACCATCGTCTTTGTCAGCCATGATCTGAGCAGCATCAGTAAGTACTGTGACAGAGTGTTCCTGCTGAACAAGGGGAAGCTTCTGGGGGAGGGAACTCCCAAAGAGATGATAGACGCCTACAAGCGGGTGCTGGTAGGGCAATATGAAGTCCCGGAAGACCAGGAAAACGAAAGGTTTGTGGACGACCCTAACCTGCGTGAGGCGGCGGGGAAAGCGCTTGACGGGGGGCAGGGGGACAGAACGGTATGCAGGGGCGGAGCATCTGTCCACGGTGAAAATGCATCCGTCCCTGTGGAAGGCATTAATCCGGACAGGCTGGAATATGGGACGAAACAGGCCAGGATTGTGGAGTATTATCTGACGGATGACAGGGGAGTAAGGACCACGGCGGTTATCAAGGGAACCAGGTTTACTCTGCACATGAGGGTGGAATTCAGCGACTATATTCCTGCTCCGATTTTTGCGTTTTCCGTAAAAAATGTGAAGGGAACGGAGATTACGGGAACCAATACCATGCTTGAGAAAGCATTTTTGGAGAGTGTGGACGCCGGGCAGAAAAAGGAAATTACCTTTACACAGAAGATGAGTCTTCAGGGCGGGGAGTATCTGCTTTCCTTAGGGGTTACAGGATATAACGGAGATACCTTTGAGGTATACCACAGGCTGTATGATGTGATGAACGTGACGGTGGTTTCCGACAAGGACACGGTGGGATATTATGATTGTGAGTCGGAAGTTACAGTAATATAGGGGTATAAATATGCAGGAAAGAGAGCAGATTGGAAAGGTTATATTGGATTACAGCAAATATTCGGGGGAGGATCTGTACTGTGACGGGGCAGTGGAGGATGAGCTTCTGGATATCGTCAGGAAGCTTTCTCCTGTGGAATACGGGAAGGTGATTGAGGAGCACAGAAGCTGGCCGATTCTCTATCATCTGTCCCCGCTGCGTGAGAATATTGTGGAATGGATTCCCATGGATAAGTCCGCCCGAGTGCTTGAGGTAGGCAGTGGATGCGGTGCAATTACGGGGGCGCTGGCCAGGAAGGCGGGAAGCGTTACCTGTGTGGATCTTTCCAGAAAGCGGAGTTTGATTAACGCCAACAGACACAGCGACTGCGATAATGTAACCATTCATGTGGGGAATTTTAAGGACATTGAGCCGGATCTGCCTGATAATTTCGACTACATCTGTCTGATAGGCGTGTTTGAGTACGGGCAGAGCTATATCGGCGGAGAGGCTCCCTTCGAGGACTTTCTGAAGCTCCTGATGCCACATCTGAGGGCAGGCGGCAGAATTATAATTGCCATTGAGAATAAGTACGGCCTGAAATACTTTGCAGGTTGCAAGGAGGATCACCTTGGCACATGGTTTTCCGGCATTGAGAATTACGCTGATGGAGGGGGCGTCCGTACCTTCAGCAGAAAGGGGCTGGAGAAAATATTCCGCAGCTGCGGGGCGGAGGAGGCACATTTCTATTACCCTTATCCCGATTATAAGTTCATGACTGCTCTGTACAGTGACGCCTGGCTGCCGGGAAAGGGAGAACTGTCCAATAATCTAAGGAATTTTGACAGGGACAGGATGCTTCTGTTTGATGAGAAGAACGCCTTTGACGGCATTGTGGAGGAGGGACTTTTCCCTGTTTTTTCTAATTCAATTACAGCTGTTATTGGAAAAGACTTTGACATAAGATATGTAAAGTATTCCAATGACAGAGCACCGGAATATGCTATCAGAACGGAAATCGGAGGTGCTGTTGAGGAAGAACCGGATGTCCGTAAATACCCTGTGAGCGACGAAGCCGTCGAACATATCAGAGGCATGGAAGCAGCCTATCAGAACCTGGTGAAAAAATATCAGGGGGGAAAGCTGGAAATCAATCGCTGCAGGCTGGAGGAGAATGAAGGTCAGGTTTACATCCGGTTTGAGTTTGTGAAGGGTACGCCGCTGTCCGAACTGTTGGACAGATGTTTGGAGAAAGATGACCAGGAAGGTTTTCGCAGGCTTTTTCTGGAGTATTTGGAGCGGATTGGCTATAACAGTCAGGAGCCGGTGGCGGACTACGATTTAATTTTTTCCAATATCTTAGTAGACGGGGACAAATGGACTCTGATTGACTACGAGTGGACTTTTGGAAAGCCAATAGAAACAAAGGAGCTTGCCTTCAGAGCAATCTACTGTTATTTATTGGAAGATGAAAAACGCAATAAATTAAATCTTGATTCGATTTTAGATATGCTGGAGATTACAGAAGCGGAGGCGGAGGAATTTCGGGAGCAGGAGAAAGGCTTCCAGAGCTTTGTAACCGGAAAGCGTCTGGCGCTGGCTCAACTGGGGGAGCTTATGGGGAGAAGGACTGCCAGACCTCAGGAATGGCTTGAAAAACATTGGGAGACAGAGAGGCTGAAGCGTATCCAGATATATGAGGACCGGGGAGATGGTTATCATGAGGAGGAATCCCGGCTGGTGCAGTCGGCGTATGTGGACGACAGGACGGCAGAACTGGAGCTTGCAGTGGACGGAGAAGTCCGGATGATACGTATCGACCCTGCCTTTGACAGCTGTGCTGTCAGAATAGAAAAGCTCACCTTCAACGGCGATCCAATTCCTTTGGATAAAAAACATTTGTTATTAAATGGGAAAATTGCAAAGCCCTGCACCATTATTTTCCCTACCGAGGATCCCAACATCAACATTCTGCTGGAAAAGCTTCCCAGGAATCCGGAAAACACCCTGTTTGTCCGGATGGAGGTGGCCTGCCTGCCTTTGGACATTGCCAAGGAACTGGCAGATTCTGTAAAGAAGCTTCTGTAACAGGAAGCTTCTGCGGCTGCAGGGCCTGATGGAAAGGCTCCCTTTCCGGACGTATCAGAGGGTCAGAGAGAAGTCGGAGGTGCTTAAGGTCAGGTTAGGGTTGTAGTAGGGATCACCGTGCTTTAAAATATCCGTCCAGCGCTTTTGGAACCTTTCAATTTCGCTGTTAAAGCGTTTTATTTTTTCGGGTGTGTCCTCGTAGCCCCTGGATTTGGATTCATAGTGGTGCAGTTCCGCATAGGGATTGTAGACCACCAGCCTGCCCAGGGAGCGAATCTTCAGGCAGAAGTCGATGTCATTAAAGGCTACCGCAAATTCCTCCGTCAGCCCGCCGACTTCTTTGTACAGGTCATGCCTGACCATAAGGCAGGCGGCTGTGACCGCAGAATAATTCTGGGCGCAGAGTATGCGTTTCTGGTATCCGGCGTCATGCCGCCCGGCGCCTACAAAGGTATGGCCTGCAACGCCGCCAAGTCCTATGATGACTCCGGCGTGCTGGATTGTGTCATCTTCATACCAGAGTCTTGCACCTACAATTCCCACGTCTTCCCGCATGCAGTAATTCAGCATTTCCTGAAGACAGTTCCCGTCAATCATTTCCGTGTCGTTATTAAGGAGGAGAAGATATTCGCCCTTTGCGTACTGTTCTCCGAAGTTGTTGATGCGGGAGAAGTTGAAGCCGCCCTGATAGTTGACAACCGTCACATTGGGGCGCTTTTTGATTTCCTCATAATAGCGGAAGGTCTTTTCTTCCGTGCTGTTATTTTCGATGATAATGTACTCAAAATACCGGTAGGAGGATTTTTCTTCTATGGAATCCATACATTTCCGTAAGTCCTCCACGTGATCCTTGTTTGGAATCATAATGGAAATGAGGGGCGTCTGCTCCCAGTGGTAAACTGTGTGGTACATGCCAAGATAGCTTGCATTTTCCACGGTGGCAGGAAGTCCCAAGCGCTTATAGTGGGCCTCTAGGGCCAGGCGGCCTGCCTCGAAGGCGTACAGCTTGCTCTCCGGGTTGGAGGCGGTGGAGTCTATATGACAGCGCCAGTGGTACAGCACCTTGGGAATATGATATATTTCTTTGGCCTGTTCGCAGCAGCGCAGAATAAAGTCATAATCCTGGGCGCCATCAAATTCCTGCCGAAGAAGGCCTGTCTGCTCCACAAGACTTCTCTTTACCACAAACATATGGCAAATGTAGTTTAGGCTGCGCAGATAATCCGGATTATAATCCGGCTTGAAGTTGGGTTCAAAGTGAGTTTTGCCGGACATATCAATTTTGTCCTCGTCCGTGTACAGCACCTCCGCACATTTATGGCGCTGCAGCGCCCGGGCGCATTCGTACAAGGCGCTGGGGGCCAGCAAATCATCATGATCCGCAAGAACCAAAAAATCTCCGGAGGACAATTTGACAGCGGCGTTGGTATTTTCTGCTATTCCTAAATTTTCTGCCAGCAGCTGATACCGTATCCGATTGTCGCTGCCGGTCAGACGTTTCACCGTCTCCTCCAGGGAATTTTCCTTTCCGCTGCCATCGGCCAGGCAAAGCTCCCAGTGGGGATAGGTCTGAGCGAGAACGGAGTCCAGCAAGTCCTTCAGATAATGTTCCTTAGTGCGGTACAGGGGTACTACAATGCTGAAGGTTACAGGCTCTGCAAATATTTCCCGGCGCTGGCGCTCCAGCTCCGTCCTGGAAGGCTGATGCCTTTTATACCAGGTGGGGTAATCAGTGCGGGTATTAAAGCCGGTCAGCTGGCGTACAATACGTTTCAGGGTGTTTCGAAGGCCCTCCCGGCCGAGGTAGGAGGTAACCCTTTTCCAGATACTCAGCCTGGCAGTATGCCTGTCCGCTTTTGCTACGGTAGATTTAAAGGTTGTAGTCTGCGCGCCGGAAGTAAAACGTATCTGAAAAGCCCTTGCGGCGTCTGCGGGGAACTTAATCCGAAAACCGGCGTCCACGGCCTCAGGGGTGTTTTCGCCGCCCCGGCCGCTGTAAATGGGCATATTGTCGTATTCATACAGCACATCCTGCCGGTAGGAGCGGGTGATGCTGCTGTCTATGGGAGTTCCCTTATGCCCCAGAACCTGAATGTCCACGGCGTCAGTTCCGATGACCCAGCCCTGGATGTGCACGCTGCCGTCCGCTATCCAGCAGTTCTCAATGTTGTAGAACAGGCGCTGCATGTCCTTGCGGAGCGCTGCGACGGAAATAGTGGACAGAGTGCTGGTTTTGTCCCTGAAACTGTCTGTGATAAGAAGCTTCTTTCCCTTTTCCCAATGGGCTGGAAGGCTTATCCGAAACACAGATTCTTCCCCCTCCTCCCGCTCACAGGGAAGGGGCTGTCCGTCCAGTGAAAAACCAACAGTATGTCCGGGGGTGGCGCTGTCGGGGAAAACGCCCCGAACCGCCAGGGTGTCCTTATCATATAAATAAAACCGATAGTTTTCCGGATGCTGATTCATATCAATTCTCCCTTCCAAACAGAAGATACCGAGTCTATTATAGCATGATGCGCTGTGTGGTGTCAGCCTTTTTTTATGACATAATGGGCATTTGCAAATAGAGTGCAATATTTGTTGTGGTCTGTCGGCCCCAGATATGGTAAAATACACGCAGACAGTATGGATGAGGTAACTGCAGATGCTTTTTAATTCAGTGATTTTTATTATACTATTTCTGCCGGCAGCGCTTCTGGGGTGGTTTTTGCTCCAGAAGCTTGAAAACCCTGTTTTTGCAAAGGTTTTTTTGATTGGCATGTCCTTTTGGTTCTATGGATATTATAATATTTCCTATCTGTGGATTTTGATTGCAAGCCTGGTGTTCAACTATGGGCTCAGCGCGCTGATGGAATACAGCGTCCGGAGACGGCGCAGAGCCAGGACGGAGGACGCTGTGATACAGGGAGTCTCAAAGTGGTTCCCGGCAGCAGGTATTCTGGGAAATCTGGGGTTGCTTTTCTACTTTAAATATTTTAACTTTTTTATTGATAATTGTAATTATTTCCTGCATACGGACATTCATGCGGAAAAAATTATGCTTCCCCTTGGAATCAGTTTTTTTACATTTCAGCAGCTGTCCTTCGTGATTGAGCGTTATCGGGGAGAGGCACCGCACTACGCTCCGGCAGATTACTGCTTTTTCATCAGCTTTTTCCCCCAGCTGGTGGCGGGGCCTATTGTAATGCACAATGAATTGCTGCCGCAGCTTCAGGAGAGGAAGAACCGGAGACCCGATGCGGAAAAACTTTATGACGGCTTTTCACTTTTCATTATGGGATTGGCAAAGAAGGTGCTGCTGGCGGATATGCTGGCGGTTCCGGTAAACGCAGAGTATGATAATATCATGGCGCTGGATACACCTTCCGCCTGGATTGTTATTTGCTTTTATATGCTGGAGCTCTACTTTGATTTCAGCGGTTACTGCGACATGGCAAGAGGAATCGGCAGGATGTTTGGATTTCACCTTCCGGAGAACTTTAATTCGCCCTTTCTGGCGACTTCCGTCAGGGAGTTTTGGAGACGCTGGCATATGACATTGTCACGCTTTTTGTCCCATTATGTTTATTTTCCGTTGGGCGGCAGCCGCAAGGGAAAGGGGCGGCAATGCCTGAATCTTCTGATTGTATTTTTAGTCAGCGGATTATGGCACGGTGCGAACTGGACGTTTATTGTCTGGGGACTGATGCACGGTTTGGCGGCGGTTTTTGAAACGCTGTTTCCCAAAGCGCGTTTTCGGTGGGAATGGATGAACAGACTGTTGACTGCGGTTTTTGTGACACTGTCTTTTTCTGTCTTTAGAAGCGATTCGCTGACGGATGCCCTGCTTTTGTGGAAAAAGCTGTTTACAGCAGGGAATAATGGCTTTTTTATCGCAATGTGTAATGTCCTGAGGTATCCTGAAAATTATGCGGTGGTAAAATTCCTGGAGATGGCGGCTCCCGGTCTGCTGAATCCCTTTTATGTCTTATGTTTTTTTCTGCTGGCGGGAATCGGAATTGCTGCCGTCAGGGGAAAGAAGGCGGAGCAGTGGATCGAGGAAAAGGGGAGAAGCAGCTGGGGCGGCTTCTGCATGGCAACACTGTTTGTCTGGTCCTTTATTTCTCTGTCCCAGGTCAGTGTGTTTTTGTATTTTAACTTTTGACAGGGCATGCTGCCTGATTCTGACTTACACGGTGAGGCGTATATATGGAAAAACATGTGAAGGATAAGAAAAGTGCATTAAAGCGGCTTATTATTTTGATTGCGGCAGAACTGGCCGTGATTGCTGTTCTGGTATGGCTGGCAGACCCCTTTTATCAGTATCACGCTCCCTTTTTGGGGTTACAGGCTGTTTTGAATGACAGGGAAAATCAAATGCTGGGAACTATCCGCAATTTTCAGTATGACAGCCTGCTGGTAGGATCCTCCGTGGCTGAAAATTTTGACACGGACTGGCTGAACGCCGCATATGACTGCAATGCGCTGAAGGCCATCAGGGCATCGGGCTCCATGGCTGATCTTTTATATTATGTGGAGGAGGCAGAGGAGCATAACATTAGAAATATCTTCTGGTGCCTTGATATCTTTGCCATGAATGGGTCTCCGGAGGTACAGCTGCATAATAACATTCCGCGATATCTTTTAACGGAAACGCCGCTGGATGATATACCCTATCTATACAATAAGGAAATCCTGCTTGAGAAAATACCGGCTATGATAGTCAGTTCAATTATGGGAATCAATACTGGAGGAAAGGCATATAACTGGGCGGAAGGCAAGAATTTCAGCGCGGAGGGGGCGATGAGATGGTATGACAGGCCCCAGGCTCCCGAAGGGAATGTGGCGCAGAAAAGTCCGGAGTCCTGTACGGGGACGGTACAGGAAAATATAAAAATGCTGTCTGCGCAGATTGAAGAGCATCCGGAAATACAATACCGGTTTTTGATTCCCCCCTACTCCATGCTGTGGTGGGACTGCGCCTGGATAAACGGAGAGGAGGAAGAAAGGTTTTATATTTTGGAGGAGACGCTTCCCATGCTGCTCGCCTTTGATAATGTGGAGGTTTATTATTTCCAGAATAACAGGGACATTATATGCAATCTGGATAATTATATGGATATGATCCACTATTCGCCGGAGGTAAATCAGTTTATGCTGGAGCAGATGCAGGCGGGCAGCTGCCGGCTGACGGAGGAAAATTGGGAGGAAATACTTGCTGATATGCGTGGTCTGGTCTGCGCCATCCATGAGGAAGAAATTTATCGCTATTATGAACGGTAATATTTTCCGAATTTAGTATGGTGCAGCGCCATGGAATATGATATAATAAGTGCAGAATAAAATCAGGCGCCGCAAAGTAAATAAAGCCCGGCAAGGGCAGAAAAGAGGTAAAATAAAATGGGTTATATGGAGGAATTCAATTTTTGGCTGGAAGACGATTATTTCGATCAGGACACAAAGAATGAGTTGCTGGCAATCCGCAACAATCCCGGCGAAATAGAGGAGCGGTTTTACAAGGAACTGGAATTCGGAACCGGCGGTCTGCGGGGCGTAATCGGCGCAGGAACCAACCGTATGAATGTTTACACAGTGCGCAAGGCTACTCAGGGTCTGGCGAACTTTATTTTAAAGCAGGGTACACAGGCGAAGGGAGTTGCCATTGCATACGACTCCAGAAGAATGTCTCCTGAATTTGCGGATGTGGCGGGGCTTTGCCTGGCTGCCAACGGTATTAAGGCTTATGTATTTGACTCTTTGAGACCGACGCCGGAGCTTTCTTTTGCACTCCGCACATTAGGCTGCACCGCCGGAATCGTGGTGACGGCAAGCCATAACCCTCCCGAGTATAACGGATATAAGGTATATTGGGAGGACGGCGCCCAGGTTACGGCACCCAAGGATGTTCAGATTATCGATGAGGTAAAGGCCATTAAGGATTTCCACCAGTGTAAGACCATGGAGAAGGAAGCGGCTGTTTCTGCCGGGCTGTATCAGGTAATCGGCAAAGAGATTGACGACAAATATATGGCGGAGCTGAAAAAGCAGATTATTCATCCGGATGTGATTCAGGAGATGGCGGATGACATCAAGATTGTGTATACGCCTCTCTGCGGAACAGGCAATCTTCCTGTGAGAAGGGTGCTTTCCGAGCTTGGCTTCAAAAATGTGTATGTGGTTCCCGAGCAGGAGAATCCGGATCCCAATTTCACCACTCTGGATTATCCCAATCCGGAGGACCCCAAGGCCTTCACCTATGCTCTGCGCCTGGCAAAGGAGAAGGATGCGGATATTGTTCTGGCCACAGATCCGGATGCAGACCGTCTGGGCGTATATGCCAAGGATACGAAAACCGGCGAATATGTTTCCTTTACGGGCAATATGTCCGGTATGCTGATTGCGGAGTACATCCTGCGGGAGAAGACAGCAGCGGGCACCATGCCTGAGAATCCTGCCCTGGTGACCACCATCGTGACCACCAACATGACCCGGCCCATTACCGAGGCTTATAATGTGAAACTGATTGAGGTGCTGACAGGCTTTAAGTTTATCGGCGAGCAGATCAAGCTGTTTGAGCAGACCGGCTCCAACATTATGTGTTCGGCCTGGAGGAGAGCTACGGCTGTCTGGCCGGAACCCATGCCAGAGATAAGGACGCCATTGTGGCTGTTATGTGTCTGTGCGAGGTGGCGGCCTACTGCAAAAAGCATGGCAAGACCCTGTGGGATATGATGCTGGATACTTATGAAAAATATGGTTATTATAAGGAGAGCCAGTACACTATTACCATGAAGGGAATCGATGGCGCAAGACAGATTGCGGAGATTATGGATAAGCTGAGGAAGAATCCGCCCAAGGCTTTCGGCTCCAGGAAGGTGCTGAAATTCAGGGATTATCAGACGGACAGGATTGTGGATATGGCGGACGGAACAGAGACAAAGACCGGGCTGCCCAAGTCCAACGTACTTTATTTCGAACTGCCTGATGACGAATGGTGCTGTGCCCGTCCTTCCGGCACAGAGCCTAAGATTAAGTTTTATATGGGCGTGAAGGGAAGCAGCATCCAGGATGCGGAGGCCAGACTGGAACAGCTGACTGAGGATTTGAAGGCTGAACTGTAAGAATATAAAGGATTCCCTGCCATATCGGCAGGGAATTCTCTTGTATCATGAGAGTAAGAGGAACTGATAGGATGGGTATGATTAAGCTTGCAGATGTTAAAAGGACATTATATTTCCTAAAGCGAAATGGATTTAAAAGCACACGTTACGAAATACAGGAAAAGCTGGAGCAGAGGAAGCTGCCGCTTTACAGATGGGAACTGGCATCCTTAGAGGAGCTGAAAAGGCAGAAGCGCTGGGCGGAGGAAAACAAGATTCCGCTGAAGTTCAGTATCGTGGTTCCGGCATACCGCACCAGAGAAAACTGTCTGCGGGAGCTGCTGGATTCCATGATGTTTCAGAGCTATCCCTATTGGGAGTTGATTCTGGCTGATGCAACAAAGAAAAGGAAGAAAAAGATTCTGAAGGTGATGCAGGAATTTGACGATCCCCGTATCCGCTATGTACATCTGGAGAGCAACGGTGGAATTTCGGAAAATACCAACAGAGCGCTGGAACTGGTAACAGGGGATTATGTGGGTCTTTTGGATCATGATGATACGCTGACCAGAGATGCGCTGTATGAGGTGGCGGTTCGGATAGAGGAAAAACGTCGGGCAGGCCTGGAGCTTCAGCTGCTGTATTCTGACGAGGACAAGGCCGAAAGCAACATGCTGATATACCATGAGCCCAACAGAAAAGAAGACTTTAATCTGGATCTGCTGCTGTCAAACAATTACATATGTCATTTTATGGTAATGAAGCGTGAGCTGATTCAGAAGCTGAAGCTTCGAAAGGAATTTGACGGGGCACAGGATTATGATCTGGTGCTTCGGGCGGTGGATGAGCTTGCAGGAAGAGAGGATACCATTCTGCATGTTCCCAAGGCGATATATCACTGGCGCTGTTACGGCGGCTCTACGTCGGAAAATCCCTGGAGCAAGCGCTATGCTTACGATGCAGGGCGCAGGGCGGTGCAGGAATTTGCGGACAGAAGGGGCTGGGATGCGAAAGCAGTGGAAATGCCGCATCCGGGTTTCTATCGACTGGAGTATAATGGAAGTCCGCTGAAGGTTCGGGATGATCTTGCGGCGGTGGGCGGCAGGCTCACCGAAGACGGAAAGGTTACAGGCGGGAGAATGGGGATGGACGGTTCAGTCTTTTATGAAGGTCTGCCTGTGGTTTACAGCGGATACCTTCATAGGGCGATACTGCAGCAGGATGCGGAGGCGCTGGATGTGCGAAGCCTGGAACTGCGGGAATCCCTGAGAGGGCTCTTTGAAGAAATAACGGGCGTTCCGTATAAAACCCTGCCGGGAACGGAAAAATTTGATGCCGCAACGCTGCCGGCCGGAGCGGATCCGGTGGAAGTCAGTCTCCGGCTTAGCAGGGCTCTGCGCGACAAAGGCTATCGTCTGCTGTACCAGCCCCTGTAGAAGCCGACAAACTGACAAGCCGGCAAACCGGCATATGGGAAATCGGCGGACAGACCGGCCATATGCCGGAGCGGCATTGCAGGGAGCGGCAGGTATATTCGGTGTGTATAGGAGAGGGTATGTGCAAAATAACAGTAGTTATACCAAATTATAACGGAATCCGGTTCCTGAAAGACTGTCTGGACGCGGTTCTTGCCCAGGCTGCGGACACGCCGAAATATGAGGTTCTGGTAATTGACAACGGCTCCACGGACGGAAGCCTTGAATTGCTGAGGGAGAGTTATTCCCAGGTACATGTGGAAGCGCTGCCTGAGAATACCGGATTCTGCCATGCGGTAAATGTAGGGCTGCGGCTCTCTGAATCCCCCTATGTTATTCTTCTAAACAATGACACAAAAGTTAAATCAGAATTTATTAAGAACTTATGTTACGCTATTGAAGATAAGCCTAATGCTTTCTCTGTCAGTGCAAAAATGCTGATGTGGGATAATCCGGAGCTGTTGGATGACGCGGGAGATCGCTACTGTGTTTTTGGCTGGGCCTATGCCAGGGGCAAGGGAAAAGGGGCGGAGAGGTATTCCGAGCCCTGCGAGATATTTTCCGCATGTGCCGGTGCTGCAATTTATCGGAAAAGCATTTTTGAGGAAATCGGTTATTTTGATGAAGAGCATTTTGCCTATATGGAGGATCTGGATATAGGATACAGGGCCCGCATATATGGCTATCGCAGCTATTATGAGCCGGGGGCGGAGGTTATTCATTACGGCAGCGCTTCCAGCGGTTCCCGATACAATAAGTGGAAGACAGCTCTTGCTTCGGCGAACAACATCTATGTAGTGGGGAAAAATATGCCGCTGCTGCAGTGGCTTTGGAATCTGCCCTTTCTGTTCCTGGGATTTCTGGCAAAGTTTGTCTTTTTCTGCGTAAAAGGGATGGGGCTTGCTTACATTACAGGCCTTTGGAAGGGCTTCATCAGGCTCCTGACCCTTGCGGGCAGGGCTCATAAGGTAAAATTTCAAATCAGACACCTGAAAAATTATTTTGCCATTCAAGGTCAGCTATATCTCAACATTCTTCGCTTTCTTAAGAAATCTTAAGAAATAGCTTCATAATTTCATAAGTTGTTTTCCGTATAATAAGTCAAAGGAGCAATTTATGATAAAGGATAACCAGAAAGTATTCAATCGATTAATGGTAATCATTGATGCTGCTATCACGGTGGCGTCATTTATGCTTGCATACTTTTTCAAATTTTATATCCTGCATAACGGTCCGGGGCCGGGTGTTCTTCCGGCTATAGAATACTTTCGGCTTCTCATTTTTATTGTTCCTGTTTACGGGCTGATTTACTATTCCTGCGGTGTGTACGCGCCAAAGCGGACAGTGCGGCGCAGATTTGAAATTTTCGGAATAGTGAAGGCAAACACCATCGGAATTATGGCTCTGATTATAGCGCTATACCTGATTATCAGGGAGATTAACGTGTCCCGTTCCGTGATGGCTTTTTTTTATGTCTTTAACATTTTTATCACATCCTGTTTCCGGCTTGCCCTGCGAAAAGGACTGCGGACAATACGCAGCAAGGGCTACAACCTGAAACATCTTCTGCTGGTGGGATATTCCAGGGCAGCGGAGGAATATATAGACAGGCTGACCGACAATCCACAGTGGGGTTATGCGGCTGTGGGAATTCTGGATAACAATATACCTGCGGGAACGGTCTACCGGGGAGTAAAGGTTCTGGGAAGCCTGGGAAATCTGGAAATCATTCTGCCGGAAAACAAGCTGGATGAGATAGCTATTACACTTTCGCTGAAGGATTATGATTATTTGGAGACGATTGTGGGAATCTGTGAAAAATCGGGGGTTCATACAAAGTTTATTCCCGATTACAACAGTTTGATTCCCAGTAAGCCCTACACTGAGGATTTGCTGGGGCTTCCCGTCGTCAATATACGGTATGTGCCCCTGACGAACACCGGGAACAAGTTTGTAAAACGGACTATGGACATTGTGGGATCCCTGTGTGGAATTGTGGTTACCTCGCCCATTATGCTGCTGGCGGCGATTCTGGTGAAGGTGACAAGTCCCGGCCCTGTGATTTTCAGGCAGGAGAGAGTGGGACTTCACAACAGGCCTTTTTATATGTATAAGTTTCGCAGTATGGAGCAGCAGAAGCCAAAGGATGAAAAAAAGGCATGGACCGTTCGTGACGACCCGCGGGTGACAAAGGTGGGAAGGCTGCTGCGGAGAACAAGTCTGGATGAACTGCCGCAGTTGTTCAATATATTGAAGGGCGATATGAGCCTTGTAGGTCCAAGGCCGGAACGCCCGCTGTTTGTGGAGAAGTTCAGGGAAGAAATTCCCAGATACATGGTGAAGCATCAGGTTCGGCCCGGATTGACCGGGTGGGCGCAGGTGAACGGACTGCGGGGAGATACTTCCATAAAAAAGCGTATTGATTACGATATATACTATATAGAGAACTGGACGCCCGGCTTTGACATTAAAATTATACTTATGACGTTTTTTACGGGTTTCGTCAACAGGAATGCTTACTGATAAAGGAGAAAGGGTTATGGCAGCAAAACAGAGAAAACAAAACACAGCGGCAGGCTCCGCCAGGGGAGTTTCCGCGAGCGCAAAGGCGGCGGCAGTGAAGCGGAAAAACAGGCGTAAGCTGATTATTTTTCTGTTTGAGGTGGTAATTATTCTGATTATGCTGGTGGCGCTTTGGGCGGCATCGCATATCAACACCGAGGGGCCGAAAATTATGAAGGTTACTCCGGAGGAAGTGGCGATTCCCTCAGAAATACAGGAGGCCAAGGAACAGGGTGAAAGCACCATGCTTGGGTACAGGAATATCGCGCTGTTCGGCGTGGACGCCACGAGCGAGAAGGAAGTGGAAAAGAACAGCCGGAGCGATACGATTATGATTGCCAGCATCAATATGGATACGGGAGATATCAAGCTTGTCAGCGTATACCGCGACACCTACCTGAATATCGGCCGCAGTGACAGCGAGGAAAGCGACACCTACACAAAGTGCAACGCAGCCTATGCAAAGGGTGGACCCACACGGGCCATCAGGATGCTGAATACGAATCTGGACATGGACATAGAGGATTTTGTAACAGTAGGCTATAACAGTCTGATAGATGTGGTTGATGGGCTGGGAGGCGTCTGGGTTGAGATTAAGCAGAACGAAATCAGCTATCTCAACGATTACCAGAAAAGTATTGTGGTTCAGTGGAAATATGGAGTCAAGGGAAGCGGTGAAAACGGAAGGATAACCGAGGAGGATCTGAAGGTGCTTAAATCCTCAGATTATACGCCTGTAAAGGAAGCAGGGTATCAGCTGCTGAACGGACTGCAGGCGGCGGCCTACTGCCGTATCCGCTATGTGGGAAATGACTTTGCGCGTACCGAGAGACAGCGCACTGTTTTGAAGGCAATTCAGGATCAGGCGCTGAAGGCTGATTTGGGCACGCTGAATAATCTGTTCAACAAGGTGGTGGGGCAGGTTTATACCAGCCTGAGCAAGGAAGAGATGCTGGAAATGCTGGGAAAAATCGCAGATTTTAAAATCGTGGACGAGGGAGGCTTTCCTAATGATGGACAGTTTGTTACCGGTAATATCGGTGCCAGCGGAAGCTGTATCGTTCCTAAGGATTTGGAGAGTAACGTAGTCTGGCTGCACCAGTTCCTGTTTGACGATGATGATTATGTGGTGACCGAGGGCGTTCGGGAGCGCGGAGAGATGATTGAATCCAGAACAAAAAAATACCTTGAGGAAGACTAAGCGGGATGCTTTAAGGGGGGGCGCAGGACGCTCCCCTTTATTTCTCTGTACAGTTCAGCTGTTCTTTTCATTGTAAAAGTAAGTTTGTTCCGTTATAATATAAGCGTATCCGCAAATGAGAGAAAGGAAAGGTCAGCGGTTTGAAAATAGATGTGATTATTCCCGTTTACCGACCGGGCAGAGAGTTGTTCCGACTGCTGGACAGATTAAAGGAACAGACAATGCCGGTTCATAAGATAATCCTTATGAATACGGAAAAAAGATATTTTGAGGAGCTGATAGACCGGGAGGGAACGAATTTTGCAGAGACCTACGATAATGCGGAGGTACGTCATCTTTCCAGGCGGGAATTTAACCATGGCGGAACCAGACACAGGGCGGTGCAGTATTCCAAGGCGGATATTTTCGTTTTGATGACCCAGGATGCCATGCCTGCGGATAAGTATCTGATTGAACGGCTCACGGCGCAGCTGCGGGAAGGGATTGAACAGGAGAGAGAAGCGGCGGAGGACCTGGCAGGAGCGGTTTGCGGGAAAGCTTCGGAACAGACGGCGGAGGGACGGCGCCTGAGGGTGGCCGCAGCATACGCGCGTCAGCTGCCCGGCAAGGACAGCAGTGAGGCGGAGCGGATTTCCAGATATTTTAATTATCCGGGAGAATCCCGGATTAAGACAGCAGAGGATCTGGAGACCATGGGAATCAAGACCTTTTTCTGTTCTAATGTCTGTGCGGCTTATCGGCGGGACATTTATGAGGAATCCGGCGGCTTTGTGCGCCATACCATATTTAATGAAGATATGATTTATGCGGCAGGGGCAATTCGGGCAGGATATGGGATTGCCTATGAGGCACAGGCCCGCGTGTTCCATGCCCACAATTACACTAACATGCAGCAGCTGCGGCGCAATTTTGACATGGGAGTCTCCCAGGCGGAGCATCCTGAGGTGTTCAGGGAAGTGCCGGCGGAGGCGGAAGGAAAACGGCTGGTGAAGGACGCCTTCCTTTACATGAAAAAGAGGAGAAGGCTTCATCGGTTTCCCGGCTTCTGTGTTCAGTGCGGTTTTAAATACGTGGGATATCTGCTGGGAAAAAATTACAGAAGGATACCGAAGAAGTGGGTTCTTGCCCTCACAAACAGTAAAGATTATTGGAAACAGGAGGAAAATATATGTGCGGAATTGTAGGTTATATCGGAAGCAAGCAGGCGGCCCCTATTATTTTGGACGGTCTGTCCAAGCTGGAGTACAGAGGGTATGACTCTGCGGGAGTCGCGGTGTATGATGGCACAAAAATAATAACACGAAAGGCCATTGGGCGTCTGAAGGTTCTGGAAAACCTGACCAAGGGCGGAGAAACCATGCCGGGACAGGCGGGAATCGGCCATACCAGGTGGGCGACCCACGGCGCTCCCAGCGATAAAAATGCCCATCCTCACACCAATGCGGGCGGAACCATCGCGGTGGTACATAACGGCATTATCGAAAATTATATTCCGCTAAAAAAAATGCTGAAAGAAAAGGGATATCAGTTTGCCTCTGAGACGGACACGGAGGTGCTTGCCCATCTGATGGACTATTATTATAAGGGAAATCCTTTGGAGGCGGTCACAAAGGTGCTGCACCGGGTGGAAGGTTCCTATGCTCTGGGAATCATGTTTGCGGACTATCCCGATGAAATTTATGCCACCAGGAAGGATAGTCCTCTGATTGTGGGAAAGAACGAAGACGGCTGTTTTATTGCCTCCGATGTGCCTGCGATTTTGAAGTACACCAGAAATGTATTTTACATGGATAATCAGGAAGTGGTGGTGCTCCAGAAAAATGGCCTGCAGTTTTTCTCTGCGGATGACGAGGAAGTGTTTAAGGAGCCCGTGACTATCGACTGGGATGCGGACGCGGCGGAGAAAGCCGGGTATGAGCACTTCATGCTGAAGGAGATGTATGAGCAGCCTAAAACTATTACGGACACCATATCGCCCAGAATCCGTGACAATGATATTGTGATTGAAGAACTGAAGATGAGCGATGAGGAGCTGCGCAGAGTGAAGAAAATCCATATTGTGGCATGCGGATCCGCCTATCACGCCGGCGTTACCGGGAAGTATGTGTTGGAAGGACTTGCCAGGATTCCGGTGGAGGTGGATGTGGCCAGCGAATTCCGCTACCGGGATCCTATTCTGGAGGAAGGGAGTGTGGTTATCGTTATCAGCCAGTCCGGAGAGACCGCAGACACCCTTGCAGCATTGCGGGAGGCCAAGGCAAGAGGCTTTAAGGCTCTTGGAATTGTCAATGTGGTGGGAAGCTCTATCGCCAGGGAAGCGGATGCCTGTCTGTACACCTGGGCAGGGCCGGAGATAGCCGTGGCTACCACCAAGGCATACAGCGCCCAGCTTACGGCGTTATACATGCTGGCCATGAAGCTGGCAAAGGTGCGCGGTACCATTGACGAAAACCAGTTCCGGCAGCTTTTGACGGATTTGAGACGTCTGCCGGATCAAATAGAGCTGCTGCTGGGACAGAAGCAGAAAATCCAGCATTTTGCAAACAGATATCTGGGGGCAAGGGACATTTTCTTTATCGGAAGAGGAATTGACTATGCCATTTCCCTGGAAGGTTCCCTGAAGCTGAAGGAAATTTCCTACATTCATTCCGAGGCTTATGCGGCAGGGGAACTGAAACACGGAACTATTTCGCTGATCGAGGACGGAACGCTTGTGGTGGCAGTCTCCACCCAGCCTGACCTGTTCCAAAAGACCATCAGCAATATGGTGGAGGTAAAGGCCAGGGGCGCCTTTGTCATGGCTGTGACCAATGAGAGCAACAAGGCCGTTGAGAAGGCTTCGGATTATGTGATCTATATTCCGGAGACCAATCCTTATTTTGCCAATTCCCTGGCCATCATTCCGCTGCAGCTTTTTGCGTATTATGTGGCGGTGGGCAGGGGCTGCGATGTGGATAAGCCCAGAAACCTGGCAAAGTCGGTGACGGTGGAATAAAGGGTGCAGGGTGCATTTTTCACGAAGGCTTCATAATTCAATCACAATTTTGTCACAAATGGAGGCTATACTGAGTACATAAAGATGCAGGAAACAAAAAAGTTTCAAAACAGAAGGAGCAATGATTATGTACGAGAATGAGACTTATTTTGACCACACCACATATTCGGAGGAGGAACTGAAGCAGCACGCGGTTCCCTATGACAAAAAGGCGGATAAAGCGGCAAGGAAGGCGGACAAGGCCGCAAAAAAAGGAGAGAAGAGGGCGGAAAAGGCGGCAAAAAAGTCGGAAAAGGCAGCAAGGGCGGAGGCCAGGGCTGCAAAGCCCGGAGGCGGTATTGTGCGTAAGGTTGTGCTGAGCGTCAGTCTGGGACTTTGCTTCGGACTGTTCGCCGGCCTGGGATTTTATGCAGTCAGCCTGGGTGCAGGTCAGCTTTCCCAGGCTGACAGCGATAACGCGGTTCTCACGGAATTGCCTGATGATCTTGTGAAGGCTCCGTTGGAATCGATGCAGGAAGACCGGGAAGCCGGAGCTACAAAGTATGTTACTTATGTGGTGGACGACGTCTCGGATATGGTGGAGGAAGTGATGCCCTCCATGGTGTCCATTGTGAATAATTATGTCAGCACGGGTATGAGCTTCTGGGGACAGAGCTACAGCGAACCCGGTGTGGCCAGCGGATCCGGCATTATTGTAGGAGAGACGGACGAGGAACTGCTGATTGCAACCAATAACCATGTGGTGGAGGATTCCCAAAGCCTGGAGATTACGTTTATCGACAACAGCACGGCCAATGCAGTTATTAAAGGAACGGATGAGGATATGGATCTTGCCGTAATTGCAGTGCCCATTTCGGATCTGTCAGAGGAAACCCTGCGCAGCATCTCTGTTGCCAGGCTGGGGGACAGCGATGAACTCAGGATGGGAATGCCCGTGGTGGCAATCGGAAACGCTCTTGGCTATGGGCAGTCTGTCACCAACGGTATTATCAGTGCGCTGGACAGAGAGATGACCTCGGAGGATGGGTCCACGGGAATCTATATCCAGACCAATGCGGCTATCAATCACGGCAATTCCGGCGGGGCTCTTTTGAATCTGAGCGGTGAAGTCATCGGCATCAATGTGGCAAGGATTGACGATAACGGACAATACAGTGTGGAGGCTATGGGCTATGCCATTCCTATCAGCGCGGCCACCCCTATCATCGAGGAGCTGATGGCGCGTACAACCAGAATCCATAAGGTGGACGAAAGCGAAATGGGATACATGGGAATTACCATGCAGACCGTTACGGATGAGATTTCCCAGATGTTCGGATTCCCCAAGGGAGTCTATGTCAGGGAAGTTGCAAAGGGAAGCGCTGCAGAGAAAGCGGGAATCAGGGTAGGCGATATTATTGTCAAGTTTGATGGAAAGAGAATCAGCAGCAACACGGAACTCACGGATACCATACAGTACATTAAGGCGGGAGAGACCGTTACTGTAACCGTGAAACGTTCGGTGGACGGGGTATATGAAGAGTACGATATTGAGATTACCTTGGGATCCAGACCCAGGGAAGACTAAGGAAGATATCTAATCTGTAAAGACGGCTGTGCGCACTGTCCCGGGCGGGTAAACGCCTGTGGGCAGGCGTACAGTCATTTTTAATATTCTTCGGCATTTGACTGCGGCGAAAGTCTGTGTTATGCTAGAGAAAGTCAACAGGGTTAGCGATGACGGAGGGAAGATAATCCGGCATTGCGGAAATGAGGAAATATGTCTGATATATACAAAGAAGAGGATGAAAATAAAGAGACCGGGGTAAACGAGGGAGCAGACAACGAGAAGGCGGAGGAATCATCCAGGGGCCAATCTGACGCTTCCAGGACACAGAATGCGGGAAAGAGTGACAACAGCGAGTATGAGGACGTGTGTTTTATCTGCCGCAGGCCTGAGAGCAAGGCCGGCAAGATGTTCAAACTGCCCAACAATATCTGCGTCTGTGCGGACTGCATGCACAAGACAATGGATGCGGTGAGTCAGTTTGACTATCAGGGAATGCTGAACAACGCCCAGTTTCAGCAGGAGATGGACGAGCTGACCAGACAGGGAGGATTTCCCAATATCAGCTTTGTGAATCTGGCGGATCTTCAGGGAGATGGCGGTATTCCAAATAAGCAGAAGTTAAAGAAAAAGAAGAAAAAGGAAGGGGAGGCACCCGTCCTGAACATTCGGGACATTCCTGCGCCCCACAAGATAAAAGCCAGTCTGGACGAGTATGTAGTGGGACAGGAGCATGCCAAGAAGGTGATTTCCGTGGCGGTGTATAATCACTACAAGCGAGTAGCCACCAACACTATGGATGAGATTGAGATTGAAAAGTCCAATATGCTGATGATTGGCCCTACCGGATGCGGCAAGACTTATCTGGTGAAGACTCTGGCAAGGCTGCTGGATGTGCCTCTGGCCATCGCGGACGCGACATCCCTGACCGAGGCGGGGTATATCGGCGACGATATTGAGTCCGTTGTGTCCAAGCTGCTGGCGGCGGCGGACAATGATGTGGAGAAGGCGGAGCGGGGCATTATTTTTATCGACGAGATTGACAAGATTGCCAAGAAAAAAAATACCAATACCAGAGACGTCAGCGGAGAGAGTGTACAGCAGGGTATGTTAAAGCTCCTGGAGGGCGCGGAGGTGGAGGTTCCGGTGGGGGCCAACAGCAAGAACGCCATGGTGCCATTGGCTACGGTGAATACCAGAAATATTTTGTTTATCTGCGGCGGTGCATTTCCTGACTTGGAGGATATTATCAAAGAACGGCTGACGAAGACGGCATCCATCGGCTTTAACTCCGAACTGAAGGACAAATATGACAAGGATAAAAACATTCTGTCCAAGGTGAGGGTGGAGGATATAAAGAAGTTTGGCATGATTCCTGAATTTATCGGGCGTCTGCCCGTAATCTTTACCCTGGAGGGGCTGACAAAGGAAATGCTGGTAAAGGTTCTGAAGGAGCCCAGGAATGCCATTTTGAAGCAGTACCAGAAGCTGCTGGAGCTGGACGAGGTAAGGCTGGAGTTCTCAGAGGGAGCTCTTGAGGCTATTGCAGAGAAGGCTATGGAGCGGGACACCGGGGCCAGGGCTCTGCGCTCTATCATAGAGGAATTTATGCTGGATATTATGTATGAGATTCCCAAGGATGACAATATCGGCCGGGTGACTATCACCAGGGAGTATATTGAGGGAACAGGCGGCCCTGTCATCGACATTCGGGGCAATCAGCTGCTGGAGAATAAGAGCGGCTCTCCGAACCTGCCGGAGGTACAATAGCTTGCAAAACAGCTTATAAAATCCGGAAGGAGGTGACAGAATGTACGAACTTATAGAAATTGCGGCGCTGGCCGTGATAGCGGTTATGGGCGTACTTGCAGCCATCATACCGCAAAAAATTGTGAAAAAATCCATTGCGGAGAACCCGTCAAGGCTGAAGGCTGTAAGAATACTGGGGGCCCTGCTGGCGGTGGGATGCGTTGTGGTAATAGGGATGATACTGGCGGGCTTTGGCGCCTGATGTCCCTGTGGGCGTATTGTATGGAATATATTGCGGTCTGCAGAGGGACCGGCAGAATAAAAACTGGGAACTGAAAAAAGTTCTCAGTTTTTTTATATTGACATTTTAAAATTCTGTGATACTATATACATATGAACAGTTATTCAGATGTTCAATGAATAAAAAGGAAAAGGAGCCGTACATTATGAAAAAGACGTACAAAATCGAAGTTGACTGCGCAAACTGTGCCCTGAAGATGGAAGAGGCTGCGAAGAAGGTGGAGGGCGTGACCGATGTAACAGTCAGTTTTATGACCCAGAAAATGAAAGTGGAATTCGCGGAGGGTGCGGACGATAAAAATGTGATGCAGGCGGTTCTGAAGGCGTGCAAGCGTGTAGAGGATGACTGCGAGATTTTCCTTGACTAAGTTTTTGGCGGCTTTTGCAAACGCCTGAGATCAGTGTGTATGAGGAGGAGAAATTACTATGACAAAAAAGCAGAAAATGGTTTTTATAAGGATCATGATTGCCGCAGTGCTTATGGTGGCTCTGCACTTTGTCCAGGTGTCGGGAATCCTGAAATTTGCCCTGTATCTGATACCTTATCTCGTCATCGGATATGACATTCTGCGGAAGGCGGCGCTGGGAATTGTTCACGGTAAGGTTTTTGATGAGAATTTTCTGATGGCGGTGGCTACAGTGGGAGCCATGCTGCTTGGAGTCTACAACGAGCTGCAGGGAGGCGAAGGCGAGTTTGCCGAGGGTGTGGCGGTTATGCTGTTTTACCAGATCGGTGAGCTGTTCCAGGCGGTAGCAGTAGGCAGAAGCCGCAGGAATATCAGCGCTCTGATGGACATTCGTCCGGATTATGCCAACATTGAAGGTGAAAACGGCGGGCTGGAACAGGTTGATCCGGATGATGTGGAAGTCGGAACAGTTATCATAGTGCAGCCGGGAGAGAAGATACCTATAGACGGCGTTGTGGTGGAGGGCAGTTCTACTCTGAACACCGCTGCGCTTACCGGTGAGAGCGTGCCCAGAGAGGTGGAAATCGGCGGGGAGGTTATCAGCGGCTGCGTGAATATTACGGGCCTGTTGAAAATAAGGACTACCAGGGAATTCGGCGAGTCCACTGTCTCTAAAATACTGGATTTGGTGGAAAATTCCAGTATGAAAAAGGCGCGGACTGAGAACTTTATTACCAAGTTTGCAAAATATTACACTCCCGCAGTGTGCGGCGGCGCGCTGGTTCTGGCGGTGCTCCCCCCGCTGGTGAATCTGGTTCTGAGCCATCCGGCAGGATGGGGCACATGGATTATCCGGGCGCTGACCTTCCTGGTTATCAGTTGTCCCTGTGCACTGGTTATATCCATTCCCCTGAGCTTTTTCGGGGGAATTGGCGGCGCGTCCGCCTGCGGTATTCTGGTAAAGGGCTCCAATTACCTGGAGGCTCTTGCCCAGACGAAGTATGTGGTCTTTGACAAGACAGGTACACTGACAAAGGGTGTGTTCCAGGTGACGGAGATCCGCCCTGACGAAAAATGGCAGAGGTCAGCGGCAGAGGCAGCAGGCCCGGAAGCCGGGCAGACAGAAGCCGTCGCGGATGAGTGCAGTAAACGTCTTCTGGAATATGCCGCCTATGCGGAGAGCTATTCAAACCATCCAATCTCCAAAAGCCTGAAGGAGGCTTACGGCCGGGAGACAGATAAAACGAAGGTGACAGATGTGGAAGAGATCGGCGGCCATGGCGTAACTGCGGTGGTGAACGGTGTGAGTGTCGCCGCCGGCAATGCCAAACTTATGAGGAAGCTGGGATTGTCCTGTGATGAGACCGGGGCGGCAGGCACCGTAGTCCATCTGGCCGTAGACGGCAGTTATGCAGGATATATTCTGATTGCAGATGTGGTAAAGGAACAGTCCCGTGCGGCCATAGCGGCGTTGAAAGAGGCAGGTGTGAAAAAGACGGTAATGCTCACCGGGGACAGCAGGAACGCGGCGGAGCATGTGGCAGGACAGTTGGGACTGGATCAGGTGAAGAGCGAACTGCTTCCCGCCGATAAGGTGGAGGCGGTGGAGGCTTTGCTGGCGGAGAAGTCAGCAAAGGAGAAGCTTGCCTTTGTGGGGGACGGCATCAACGATGCGCCTGTGCTTTCAAGGGCGGATATCGGCGTGGCCATGGGCGCCCTGGGGTCTGACGCGGCAATCGAGGCGGCGGATATTGTCCTGATGGACGATAATCCCATAAAGCTGGCGCTGGCAATGAGAATATCCCGGAAGTGTATGCGTATTGTATACGAGAACATTGTCTTTGCCCTTGCAGTGAAGGCGGCCTGTCTGGTGTTGGGGGCCCTGGGCATCGCCAATATGTGGCTTGCCATCTTTGCGGATGTGGGGGTCATGGTTCTTGCGGTGCTGAATGCAATCAGATGTTTGAAAGTAAAAACGGTAAGGGCAGCATAGTGATGTATCGGCTTAGCCCGGTGTACCGGCCTGTGTTTTGTGCGGATAAGGCGCCGCATGAGACACAGGCTTTCTGAATTATGTCACATTCGGAAGCGTCTGGAATATATTAATTCATAAGAGGTGAAAAACAGATGAAAGAATTTGCAATAATCGGGATTCCCTTTTTCGGAACGGTTCTGGGGGCGGCGATGGTATTTCTGATGAAGAAGGAGATGGATGCAAGACTGGAGAAGCTGCTGCTGGGGTTTGCATCCGGCGTTATGATTGCCGCATCCATTTGGTCGCTTTTGATACCTGCCATTGAGATGTCGGAGGACAAAGGGAATCTGACCTGGCTCCCTGCCACAGCGGGATTCTTGCTTGGCATGGGGTTTCTTCTGCTGCTCGACAGTCTGGTGCCCCATATTCATATTGACAGGCAGGAGCCGGAGGGAGTAAAATCTAAGTTCAAGAAAACAACCATGCTTGTACTGGCTGTAACGCTGCACAATCTGCCGGAGGGAATGGCCGTGGGAGTCACCTTTGCGGGGGCAATGATGGCGGGAACGGGGATTTCCATGGCGGGAGCGTTGGCTCTTGCGGTGGGAATAGCCATTCAGAATTTTCCTGAGGGGGCCATTATCTCCATGCCCCTGCGCAGCGCGGGGGCGACCCGAAGAAAGGCCTTTTTGTACGGTGTGCTGTCAGGGGTTGTGGAGCCGGTGGGTTCTGTCATAACCATTTTGCTGGCATCCCATGTGGTGCCTGTACTGCCATACCTGCTCGCCTTTGCGGCGGGGGCCATGATATATGTGGTGGTGGAGGAGCTGATTCCCGAGTCACAGTCAGGAGAGCACACAAACATCGGGACGGTAGGCGTGGCGATAGGTTTTGCGCTGATGATGGTGCTGGATGTGGCACTGGGATGAAAAGATTTTGAAGGAGAGATACATGAGATTGCTGATTATACGGCATGGGGATCCTGATTACGCGTTGGATTCCCTGACAGAAAAGGGCTGGAGAGAGGCGGAACTGCTGTCGGAGCGGATTGCCAAGCTTGAAGTGAAGGCGTTTTATGTGTCGCCTCTGGGCAGGGCAAAGGATACGGCCTCTCTGACCCTGAAGAAAATGGGATGCACAGCTAAAGAATGCGACTGGCTGAGAGAGTTTCCAACCCAAATTAACCGGCCTGACGTGAAGGGCGGCAAAACCATTGCATGGGATTGGCTGCCGGAGGACTGGACGGCGGATGAGAGATATTATGACAGGAATCGGTGGTGTGAGACTGAGGCCATGCGGGAGGGCGGGGTGGAGGAGATGTACCGCTATGTGACGGGCAGCTTCGACGCCCTGCTGGCAGAGCACGGCTATGTGCGCCGGGGCGGGCTGTATCTGGCGGAACATCCCAACCGTGACACCATTGTGCTGTTTTGCCACTTCGGGGTGGAGTGCGTGCTGTTGTCCCATCTGATGGGAATATCACCCATGCCGCTCTGGCACAATACCTGCGCTGCACCCTCGGCTGTGACCTCCGTTTACACCGAAGAGCGCAGACAGGGAAAGGCCGCATTTCGCATCAACAGCTTCGGCGATATTTCCCATCTGTATACAGCAGGTGAGGAGCCTGCTTTCGCCGCCAGATTTTGCGAGACCTTTGACAATAACGAGGAACGGCACGATTAGCAAAAACGAATAAAGCGGGGGCTGAAAATGAAGACGGACATAATTATTATTCCAAAGCCGCAGAATATCTGTTATGGAGAAGGCGTCTTTGAAGTGTGCTACGACACGCATATCGTATGCGGGGAAGGCGTTGAGATGCTGCCGGCCAGGCTGCTGGGGCAGAGCGTTTTAAAGTGGGCAGGACTTAAGCTGCCTGTGATACGGGGGAAAAGCCGCCGTCAGGGAGATATTGGTCTGAGATTGGATTTAAAAATGAAGGCACAGCAGTATGCTATCAGAGTGACGCCGGAGCTGGTCATGGTGACCGGGGGTTCCGGGGCCGGACTCCTGTACGGGGTGCAGACTCTCTGCCAGATGCTGGAGCAGTGCGGCGGAATGCTGCCGGCAGTGCAAATCGGGGATTTCCCTGATATTGAGAGAAGGGGATATTACCTAGATCAGACCAGAGGGCGGGTACTGAAGCCGGAGGAACTGAAAAAAATTGTGGACAGGCTGTGCCGATATAAAATAAACGAGTTCCAGCTGTATGTGGAGCATACGTATTTATTTCGGGATTTTTCGGAGATGTGGCGGGATACTACGCCTCTGAGCGCAGAGGAGATTATGGAGCTGGACGACTATTGCGCGGAGCGTCATATCGAGCTGGTGCCCTCACTTGCCAGCTTCGGCCACTTGTATACGCTGCTCAGCACAAAGAGCTATGAGGATTTATGCGAGCTGCCGGATGCCGCCGGCCAACCCTTTTCCTTCCGGGATCGCATGGAACATCACACAATCAATGTGGCGGACGCAAGAGCGCTGCCGCTGATAAAAGGTATGCTTCAGGAGTATATGTCGCTGTTTCGTTCACGAAGGTTTAACCTCTGCGGGGATGAGACCTTTGATCTGGGGAAGGGAAGAGCGGCGAAGCTGGTGGAAGAGAAGGGGGTTCACAGGATTTATGTGGATTATTTGAAGGAGCTCTGTGAGTTTCTGGTGGAGCATGGCAGAACGCCCATGTTCTGGGGGGATGTCATCTGTGAAGAGCCTGTCCTGGCCAGGGAACTGCCGGAAGGAACGGTCTGCCTGACCTGGGGCTACGCGCCGGATCAACGGGAGGACGAGAGCCGCAGGATGTCAGAGACAGGTATCCCTCAGTATCTCTGTCCCGGCGTCAGCGGATGGAATCAATGGATGAATAAGATAGGTGACAGCTATCGGAACATTACGAGAATGTGTGCTTTTGCAAAGAAGTATCATGGGACAGGCGTCCTGAACACGGACTGGGGAGACTACGGACATATTAACAATACGGAGCATTCGGTTCCCGGTATGATTTACGGCGCGGCGTTTTCCTGGAACGGAGAATCCGTTTCCTTTGAAGAGATAAACCGGCAGATTTCCCGGCTGGAGTACCGTGACGGCAGTGGGCGGCTGGTGGGACTTTTGGACGAACTGGCTGACTGTGCCTGCTTCTCCTGGTATGATACGGTAATGTTTTATGAGGGCGCTGCGCTGGGGCAGCAGAAAGGCGTCCCCGACATCAGCGCCATGGAGACGAAGGGAATTCTTTCCGCTGAGCATGTGGCGGAGACGCAGCGGAAGCTTTGCAGGCTAAGGCAGGAGCTGAAAGGGACAGTGGCGGGAGCGGACAGCTCAGGACGCGGTCTGATGCAGGATCTGGACATCACCGTGGAAGGTATGATTATCTGGAACGCAGTGGGCAGGAGACTGGCGGAGCGGGAGTCGAGAATCCGGGCGGAGCAGGAAACGGAATTTAAGCTGGCGGAGCGCCTGGAAAACTGGTTTATGGCTTACAAGGCACTGTGGAGGTCAGCAAGCCGAGAAGGGGATTTACACCACATAGCGGAAATTGTATTTTGGTATGCGGATTTATTAAGGGGAAGAGAGAAAAAAACAGGAAAGTGAGGAAAAAATAATGTTGGAATTTAAGTATGACACCCAGCTTTTGATTGAGGGGCAGGATTTGGATGAGGATGAAATCAGCGATTACATCACGGAGCATTTTAAAGGCGACTGCCTGCTGGCAGTGGGGGATGAGGAATTGATAAAGATTCATTTTCACACTAACGAGCCCTGGCAGGTGCTTGAGTACTGTGCCTCCCTGGGGGAGATCTATGATATTGTGGTGGAGGACATGGACAGGCAGGCCAGAGGTTTGAAGGGCTGAGGACAGTGCTTTGCAAAAAGTACAGGCAATTGTAAAATGGAGCAAGAGAGGCATCAGGGGGGTAAGCAATGCTGAGATTATTTGCGACGCATGAAATCAGAAACCAGGAGGAGCTTTCCGACTGTCTGTGGGAATTTGCCACAATGCCTGAAAGCGGGGAACCGGTTCGGGGAAAAGTGCCGGTTCCGGGATGCTGGGAGAAATGGCCGGGAACACTGACCTACCGGGGAAAGGCCTGCTATGAAAAGGAGTTTGAGGCCGGAGGAAATCTGCGGCTGGAGTTTAAAGGCGTGAGCCATACGGCGGATGTCTTTCTGGATGATAAGCCCGTGGCCCATCATTACAATGCCTATACGCCTTTTTCTGCGTTGGTCAGGGGACTGCCCCGGGGACAGCACCGTCTGAAGGTGGTGGTTGACAATTCCTTTTGCCGGGAGTCTGCCCTGCATGTGCCGAACGATTATCAGAGCTATGGGGGGATTACCCGGGGAGTGGCACTGGAGAGGCTGGGAGCAGTTTACATAGAATGGCTTCATGCCACGCCCCTGTTAAGGGATGGAAGCTGGTACGCAGAGGTGAAGATAAAAGTCTGCAATCTGGAGGAAGAGGATTTCCTGGGAGAAGTCAGCCTGAAGCTGGACGGGCAGACCATCGCCAGGGTGTCTGTGGAAATTGGGGGAAAGGAAGACAGGGTGGTAACCGTGGATGAAATTCCCTGCCCCGGCGTGGAGGCTTGGTGTATGGAGTCTCCCAGATTGTACAAGCTGTCTGCCCGGATTTTGGATCAGGCGGGTACAGCTGTGGACGATTTGATTGACAGGATAGGATTCCGGGAAATAAAGGCGGAGGGAAAGGAGATATTGCTGAATGGCAGGCCTCTTCAAATCAAGGGTTTCTGCCGGCATGAGGAGCATCCGCAGTTTGGCTGCGCCCTGCCCTTTGCAGCCATGCAGCAGGATTTGCTCCTGATGCGGGACATGGGGGCAAATTCCGTCCGCACCTCCCATTATCCCAATGATGAAATTTTTCTGGATTTATGTGATGAAACTGGATTTCTCGTGTGGGAGGAAAATCATGCCAGGGGCCTGTCGGAGGAAGCCATGCGGAATCCAAACTTTGAGAGACAGTGCGAGGACTGCATACAGGAGATGATAGAGGCCCACTACAATCATCCATCCATCTATATCTGGGGCATTTTAAACGAGTGCGCCAGCCACACGGAATATGGCAGGGAGTGTTATGAGAAGCAGCTTTCCCTGATTCGGCGTCTGGACAGCAGCCGTCCCTGCTCTTACGCAAGCTGTCAGTTTAAGACGGACATCTGCCTTGACCTGCCCGATGTGGTATCCTACAATATTTATCCCCTGTGGTATCATGAGACGCCGCCGGAGGAGTATCTTGCGGATCTTTATGAGTGGGTACAGAGTAAGATCCAGGGAGCGGAAAAGCCCTTTTTGATTACCGAGGTGGGCGCAGGGGGCATTTACGGTTACCGCAGGCCGGATAAGGTGAAATGGTCGGAGGAGCGCCAAGCAGAAATTTTGGAAGAACAGTTGAAGGCTATTTGCGGGCATAAGGATGTAAGCGGCGTTTACATCTGGCAGTTCTGTGATGGAAATGTCTGTGACAGCTGGTTTGGCGGCCGTCCCCGCACTATGAACAATAAGGGCATAGTGGACGAGTACCGCAGGCCCAAGCTGGTATATGAAGTGGTAAAACGAATGTTTGACGGTCAAAAGGGCAATTAACAGCGGATGCGTATCTTCAGATAGGCCCGTCGAGAACCGAATTGCACATCTTTCCCCTCTTTCGCGTAAGATAAACAAAGCGAAAGAGGGGTTCTTGTTTTATGGAATGCCGGGACAGTATTCTTTCCAATGAATATTATGACGTAATCACAGATTTTGCGCTGAGCCAGTTCGCGGAGGAGAAGGGAGTCTCCTGCAGCATCAGCATAGAGGGCTTTTACAATATTGTCTATCTGAACAGGAAGGCTGTATCTAATCCGAACGACTATCTTTTTAATCACAGGAGCATGCCGAAGCTCTATGGCCTGATGCAGGAGCCAGGGATGGAGGGATTCTCTTTTGACCCCAACAGCCTCATTGTCAGCGGCATCACCCAGGTGCAGCGGGAACCTTTAAATCTGACGGGCCGGGGCTGCGTGATTGTCTTGATTGATACGGGGATTGATTATACTAATCCTGTGTTTCGTAATCCCGACGGCAGCAGCCGGATTCTGGCCATATGGGATCAGACCATACAGACGGGGACAGCGCCGGAAGGCTTTTTCTATGGAAGCGAATACAGCAGAGAGGATATTAACCAGGCGCTGCAGTCGGAGAACCCTTATGAGATTGTGCCCAGCAGGGACGAAAACGGACATGGCAGCAATCTGGCGGCAGTAGCCGCAGGCAGCATACTCGACAACGGAATGGATTATATGGGGGCGGCGCCGGAGGCGGATATTGTGGTGGTGAAGCTGAAGGAGTGCAAGGATTATTTTCGGGAGTTCTATCTGATTCCCCGGAATGTGCCTGCGTACCAGGAGAACGACATCATGCTGGCAGTTTTTTATGGGGATAAATTTGCCGATACCTTCCGAAGACCGGTGGTATACTGTATCGGTCTGGGAACCAATTACGGGGATCACAGCGGCAGCTCCGCCCTGTCCCGCTATTTGGACGCCATGGCAGTTAAGCGCAGCCGGGCGGTGGTGGTCTGCGGCGGCAACGAAGGAAATGCGGCACACCACTATCAGGGAAACCTGAACAGTCCCGGAGGAGCAGGCACTACCAGGGAGTTGGTGGAGGTTCGGGTTGGTCCTGATTCCGACGGATTTTTGATGGAGCTTTGGGGAAATCTGCCGGACATAGTCACTGTTTCGGTGCGCTCACCAGGCGGTGAAACCATCCCCACTATCCGTCTGGGTATTCAAGATATTATTACTTATGGATTCATCTATGAGCGTACCAGGGTTACCATTGCCGGAACCCTGGTGGAGCCTGCCTCCGGGGAGGAGCTGATTACCATGCGCGTACAGGCGCCTACAGCCGGAATCTGGACGTTTGCGGTGGAGGCGGCGAGAGACATACACAATGGCCAGTTCAACATGTGGCTGCCCATTAAGCAGTTTTTGAATACGGAGGTTACGTTCTTGAAGCCTTCGCCATATACCACTCTGACGGAACCCGCTATGGCAACCGATGTTATCAGTGTGTCCGCCTACGACGGGGCCAGCAGGAGTTTTTATATTGAGTCCGGCAGAGGGTTTACCCGGACAGGGGAGATTAACCCTGATTTTGCTGCGCCGGGGGTGAATGTTTCCGTCCTCAGAGGAAGACAGACAGGCAGCAGTCTTGCGGCGGCTATCACTGCAGGCGCGGTGGCCCAGTTCATGCAATGGGCGGTGGTGGAGGAAAACAACGAACTGGTGGAGAGCCGTGAGATAAAAAATTATTTTGTCCGGGGCGCAATCAGAAACGCCGACCTGACCTATCCGAACCGGGAGTGGGGCTACGGCCAGCTGAATCTGCAGGGAACATTTGACGTTATGATTGGGGTGTGAGGGCTTTAGCTTTATAATGGGAATAAGAAGCGCGCGAAAAATATAAAAATTTGTCGAAAATTATTCTGTGTGAATAAATATAGCATACAGCGTATTTATAAATATTGAGAAAAAGGGTATTATTTATAAAAATCTCCGTATAAATGAGGTGCAAGCATGCAACCAGATTATAGAGCAATAGGAAAAAGGGTGCAGGAGAGGCGTATTGCAAAAAAACTTTCTCAAGCAGAACTTGCGACACTGATTTCTGTGACAAGTCCGCATATCAGTAATATTGAACGTGGAAAAACAAAAGTCAGTCTGCCGACCCTGATTGATATTGCAAGAGTTTTGAATACAACTTTAGATAAGTTAGTCTGTGATAATCTGCCGGAGGCAAAGGACATTTTCCTGGGAGATTTTTCAGATATCCTTTACACCTGCGATTATCAGGAATTAGGGATTATTCACGATGTCACCAAAGCCTTGCTCCAGAGTATGAGAGCCAGAAAAAGCATGGATATAGAACAGATTGCTCCCCAGCAAGAGGAAACAGAATGATTAGATTAGGTATTTGTGAGGATGTATATGAAGAATTGATTTACTGCAAAGAACTGGTTGACAGGATTATGGCTAACCTCTCCAAAAACGCAAAAATATACTGCTTTCAGAGTGGAGAGGACCTCCTGCTGGAAATAGATACCACAGGTAATATGGATATTCTGCTTGTGGACATAGAACTGCTGGGGATGAGCGGAGTTGAATTTGCGCGCAAACTCAGGGAGAAAGATAATAATGCAGTCATGATCTTCATATCGTCACATGATCAGTACTGCAAAGAAGTAATCAATGTGCAGCCGTACGCATTCATTGACAAGCCATTTTCCGTAGAAAGACTTGAGGAGGTATTAGCTCATGCAATCCGAACGCGCCTGGACCAGAGGGAATGTTTTTGTTTTTCGCACAGAAAGACGCAGTTCAGTATGCCCTTATCCGAAATACGTTATTTCCAAAGCGATAAGCGACTGATTTATGTGTGGACAACACACAATAATGCTGTTATGTCCAAATATGTGTTTTATGGGAAATTGCAAAAGGTGGAAGAAACAGTCAGCAAATACAAGATGAAATTTTTACGGCTACGGAAATCATTTCTTGTGAATGCGAAATTCGTTGTGGAGTATGCCGCTGATAGAGTGGTTATGGATGATGGAACAGTGATAGAGATAAGTAAAAATTATAAATCGGCTGTTCGAGAATATTATTTATCATCGCTGAAAACAGGGCTTTAGATGGCTGCGCTATTATGATAGGAAACGGTAATGGTATTTGGCGAAAACGATAAGAACGCATCTGCGCATACTGCGCCGTGAAACGGGTATGGGTGAGGTATTGCGGGAAATATTCTACAATGTGGAGGGATGTCCATATGGGGTTGACCGTGCTGTTACTGGCCGCAGAATTTTTTGCTACGGTAACACAGCGCATCTTTTGCGAAAATACGTTGACGAAGAAAACCACTATGTCGTTAGTGGATATTGTGGTATGGGGAGGATATTATGTCTTTATCAACATACTGACATATTTTATTATTGATAATATTTGGTTCAATATGGCATTTTCTCTGGCTGCATTTTTCCTTGTTGTCAGAATTATTTATTCTGATTCGCTGCAATCTGTTCTGCTCATCACTTTTTTTATATACCTAACCGGTATGGGGACGGAAATACTTCTGCTCTTTTTTGTACAATACTTGGGATGGCCGTTAAATGAAAAAACGGAGATGGTGTATGCCGTTATCTCACGTCTTATTTGTTTCTGCATTGTGAAGATTGTTTCATTACTTGTCAAAAAGCGAAGGAATGTAGAACTGAATTTTCGGGACTGGATGGAAGTATTCATTGTTCCGGTTGGAAGTATCTGGGTGCTTTTGACACTGATGAAAGCCGGACCGTTTTCTGAGCAGGCAAGCAGCTTTGTGGCAACTTTTATCATTCTGTTGATCAATATCGTTACATATTATTTATATGATAGGTCGAAAGAGGCAGAGGAAAAGCGAGTACGGGAAAAGATACTGGAAAAGCAATGTGAATACTATATTCGACAGAATAAAGAAAGTCAAAGGTGGTGGGAGGAACTGAGGCATTTCAGGCATGACATTAAGCAGCATTACATTTTGGAAAAGATGCTCATCGATGCGGGTAATTATTCGGAATTAGAGCGCTATTGTAACGAGAACTTAAAATTGGTCACAAGGGGGAGACTTGCTGTAAATACCGGAAACCTCTATATAGACAGCATCATAAATTATAAGGCGGAATCGGCTGCAAAGCTTGGAATAGAGTTTGTGGTAAAGGCGAGCGCTCCTAAGGACGGTGAATTGAATGCGGAGGACTTGAGCATCTGTTTAGGTAATATGTTGGACAACGCTATTGAAGCGATGGCAGGGTTCCAGGGAGAAAAAGTCATCAGAGTCAGACTCAGGGCAGATAAGGGTAATCTGTTTATCAATGTAACAAATCCGTACCGAGCTGTGAAAAAAGAAAGAGGGAAGTATTTGTCGCATAAAGCTGATAGTGGAGATCATGGGCTTGGTCTTGTGATTATCAGGCAGATTGCAGATAAATACAAAGGGCAGATGAAAATTCAGGATGAAAATAATAAATTTGATGCAGCGGTATTGCTATTTGATTTTATTCATTAATAACTCTGTATACCCCGTGATTGTCCCACGGGGTATTTTAATGCCTGTTACAAAAGTTACATGAAACCATACTGTTTTTTACATCTGCGGTCATAATACGACAAAGTATGATATTATTTTTAAAACATAATAGGAGGCTTTAACAATGAAACTGAAAAAATATTTCAAAAAGCATATCTGTAACGCCGCGACATCTGCATTGACTATTGTTGCGTCCGCTCAGGCAGACCAGGGGTGCTATTTCATTTTTTATCAGCCCAAGGCGCCCAAGGGTCTGAAAGATTTTTCCAGAAACAAATAATTTATGGAAAAGTTAAGTCAAAAGGTGGCCCGGAGCCTTGTAGAGAACGGGAATATCAAAAAAGAACATGAGGCCGTGTATCAGTACGCTTTTCAGAGCGTACTGATACTGGGAACCAATGTTTTGTTAAGCTTATTTGTTGGAATTTTGCTGGACAGAGTCGGATATTGTGTGCTTTTTTTATGCGCCATGATTCCGCTGCGGTCAAATGCCGGAGGATTTCATGCTTCTAATCTGGCGGTATGCTACATTATGTCTTTTACCTCATTGATTACCACATTACTCTTAGTGGACAAGGCTGATTTCTGTCTGGTGAGCATAACGGCCGCCGCAGCGCTTGCATCTACCGTTCTTATATTTATATATGCCCCTCTGGATACAAAGAACAGACGATTGGACAATGACGAGAAAAAGCGTATTGGAAGTAAAGCCAGGTGGATAGTCAGCGCAGAACTCATGCTGGGATTTTTCTTTTTGACGGTAAATCCGTCCGCTTCCTATATGGTATGGGGTGCTGTTGTATGGTGTGCGGTTGGCTATATTGTATGGTTCATAGAGCAAAAGGCGGGAGTTGGCGGGGAAAACGAAAAGGAATGAAACGATTTAAGATTGTGATAGTATTTATACTGCTTCTGTTCCTTACGGCGGCTCCTGTACAGGCTGCCGCTCAAACACAGAAGGGTAACGATTGGGAAAGCGGCCGGATTGTATTTCTGTTGGATGGAAGCCGTTCCATGTCAAAGGAGAGATGGCAGGAGGCATTGGACTGTGTACTGATGGTGGAAACGATGCTGCCATCCGGCTATCAGGCGGCTTTGGCCGTATACAATGCCGATGTTGAAACGGTTGTGGATTTTGGCCAGTCTATGGAAGAGGGTATATCAGGTCTGAGAGATCGAAAACAGGAAGGATATACCGATCCGGGAGCAGCACTGGAAACAGCGCTGGGAATGCTTGCCGGGGATTTCTCAGATAAAAAATATGTGGTATTTATCACGGATGGGGAGGTCAGTCTGCCCGGTGAGGAAGAGACCGAGGCGGCTTCTGCGGCCTATCGTGATGCTGCGGCAAAGGCGGCAGAGCAGGGAATTACTGTAGATGTTCTCTTGTACGAGACTGAAGATATAGAGGATCAGGTCAGCGGCAGTGCGGCCCTTACCGGAGGCAGTTGTTTTTACAGGACGCAGAAGAGGACTGCGGAAAGTTTTGGGGAAAGTTATCTTTTTGAGCGTCTTGGCTTAGAAAGGATCATGTTAGGAGTTTCTGATTCGCCGGATAATCTGACAAAAATTTCTCTGCAGGATACTTTTGCAGACCGGGTCAGAATATTATTGTTATCCGAAAACGGGATTCAGGATATTCAGGTATCCTGTCAGAGCAGGGAGATCAGCACTGTGCAGGGCAGCCGTTTTTCGGTCATCACGCTGGAACATCCTCTTGAAGATACTGTGGAGTTACAGTATGCCCTGGCAGAGAAAGGCAGGATGACGGCATATCTGGTGAAAGAATATGATCTGTCCGTTAGCGCGGAAGCTTCTTATATGTCAGACACAGGCTGCCAGCAGATTAAGATTCGGGTGGTAAATTCCGAAGGGAAAGACATTCTGGAGGATACAGAGGTCAGAAATGCTATTGCCATATACATTGATGGAGAGAAAGTACCCTATGAGGTTTCAGGGGGAAGCGCTGTTATTACCTGGTTTTCAGAAAGCTCCGGAGAGATTGATATTAATGTGGATTATGGCGGGCTGAACAGCCGGGTATATTGTGATAATGCACAGAGCAGTCTGTGGTTGGAGGTGCCGCAGGAAGAACCTATGGAAGAGCCGGAAGAAGGTGGAGAGTCCTATTTTTGGCTCTATGTAGTGATAGCAGGCGTGTGTGCTGCGTTTATTGTATTGCTGTGTCTCTTGCAGCAATCCAAAAAAAAAACGAAACTTTCGGAGATAAAACGACAGAGGGTTCACATCTTAATGAGATACTAAGACATGATTTCTCAGGAGAACTTATGATCTATGTGCTGAAAACTCCGGATGAGACGGATATACCGCCTGCCAGCATCAATTTGTTTGCACGGGAGAGTCGTGACCCTTTTAGTTTTGAATGGATTAGAAGCCGGTGCCGGATTGATTACAGGCTCCGGGATGCAGATAAGCTTCTTTTCAGCGGCGGTGAGAATCATACCCTTTGCGTCAGAAACAAAGGAGATGTGACTGCGGTGCGGAGTGGGGAGATTCTGATTCGGGAGAAAAAGTATGCGTTGAGCTACAACGATAAGTTATTTCTTATCTTTAATGACGGTGAAATAGAGATAGAAATCCATTATAAAAATATGAAACCAAGCGAAAGGGAAAGGTGACGGCGATGAATACAATTAGCCAGACAAATCGGACGATTCTATTTGAGGAGATCAATCCGGAAAAACAAAACCTCATGACCCTGGTGGGGGATGTGAGGGGAATCAACAGTTTGAGCGATGACAAGATCAAGACGCTGAATGAAGCGCTTCTGGTAAGGAGTTTTGATGAGTTTCTGGAGAAATTTGAGCCGGTGGTCTATTCCTTTTTTGATGCCAACAATCAGAAGGTTTTATATACACTGAAAAAGCCGGAAGGCGTTTCCGATGACCTGCTGACGGAAATCCATTTGAACCGGCAGAATGACTTCCTGAAAATGCTGATGACCCTTGTGGAGACAAAGCGCTCACAGGGGACTATCAATGTTGATTTCCAGTTTGAGAAGCTGACGGACATGATTTCACCCAAGAAGGTGATGGACGACATCCGCCAGAACCGTAAGGAACTGCAGTATACCTACGGCGAGTATGCGAAGCTGGATGACGGCGACCCGCAGAAGCTGGATCTGGCGGATAAGCTGAATGTGATGTTTGAGGAGGCCAGCGCCAACTACAATAACGTGATGGCAATGCTGCCCCTTGCCATCGAGGATATCAAGACCAGGCTGCTTCTGGGCGACCGTCAGGCGTCTCAGGACGCAGCGCCCCTTGCCATAGGGGTCTTAAGCATGGATGCGGAGGGCGAACTGAAAATCTTAGAGGCGCCTAAGGAGAAAAAGCAGGAGCTTATAGTGATTGATGACAATGCCAACACCGGCCTGATCGCAGCGCTGGAGGATGATTATAAGGCACTTAACGAGGACGGGAACGAATATGTCATGTCCCTTGTAACCAGGACATTCTGTCCGCTTGCGTCTACTATGGAGAGCGCGGTGGACGTGGAGAAGGAAGTGGCAAATTACAATTCCTATCTGGAGTTTTACAAAGAGAGCAAGGACGATTTTATCAAAGCAGTAAAGCCTCTGGTGGAGAAGATACTGGGAGTATGGTCGTTTTTTGAGCAGTTCCCCAAGAATATCAAGACCATGCGCCCGTCCCTGATTGTTACAAATATCAGCAATGAGATGCTGGCCCGCAGCAGCAGCATCCCCAGGCTGATCACTTATCTGACATCCGTGAATGCAAAAAATGATTTTGCGAATACCATCTGGTACGGCATTTTTCCTTCTGTATCGCTGGACAGCCATTCCAAGATGAAAGCGGTCAGGGAGCGTTTCAAAGGAAATGAGAACGTAGACAAAGAGGATGTGAACAGTGTGGAGTCTCTTGCCAGGATTCTGGATGTGCTGAAGGACTATTCCGTGCAGTGCTTCTTCAGCTATGAAACCGGCGACCGGACCACCTTCAATGCCCTGGCGATGGAAGGCATTGAGGATTATGAAAACAAGTGCAGCACGCTGATCGGAAAACCCTTCAGCGAATATGCGATCCCCTGTATCCCCAATTTCACCATTATCCCCAAGGACAAGTCAGGGGTGATCCTGGATAAGCGGATGCATGTGACGGAGCAGAACACGGCGGAGCTGTCCGGGGAGAAAGAAGACATCATGAAGTTGTGGATTGATGGCGTCTATATCGGCGCTGCCTATGTCGCCGCAGGATTGGTGTCCGCATACCAGAGCCCCGAGTATTTAAAGGAAGTGTTTAAGAAAAACGTGGATGATGAGCTTCCTGGCGTCAGATTTGACATTGAGGCCGGAGATCATGCGTTGAAAGTCCACACTACCATGGCGAAGGAGATCACAGGCTTTACCAACGTGATCAAGAATGATATCAACCGCAGGAATTTCGGCTTTGTATTCTCATCCGAGAATGCCATGCTGGGCGACACGAACATCCAGAACATCATGGTTTATAAGGCAAGGAACCTGTTAAGCGACGGGAAGAGCTATGAGCCGATTTACAAAACGCAGGTGACAAGCTACATAGAACGTGTCATGCGCCATGCCACCGGAGATTTCAAACAGGAGAGCATTGCGGAATTTTTCTCCAATAAGCCGAGCAGTCAGAAAAACCGTTGGCTGGAGAAAAAGGAGTGCGTCAACGCCATTCTGGGAAGCGGGGATGATATCCGCCATTCGGTGGACTCGGCAACAGGCTATTGCACGCTGGACATTCTGTTCAACGGCAATGTAAAAAATCTTGAGGTAGAGGTGAACCGGCTGACAAACGAAGGCTGATTTATCTGATACAACTGTAAATGTAAAAAGGAGGAGAAATACAATGGGTTTCAGACTTAGCGTCAACGGAATGAACGGAAAAATCGAGTTGGATGAGAAGACCATTCAGACAGTGGTTTTCAACTCCCAGTCGGCAAAGGATTCCAATGCCAGGGCAACGGACTTCGGTCTTGCCGCAAAGATCACGGGAAAAATGCTGTTTAAGGTAGGCGGGAGCGGAGAGGATGGCACACTTGGGCTGTCCAAGTGGTCTCAGGTTCCCTCCGAGCAGGCGGACTGCTACCGCAGCGCGGAGATCGCGGTAATCTCAGCGGGGCAGGTGGTGCGTAAATTTGTGTTCCCCAATGCATTTGTTATGGAGTATGAGGAGCATCTGGATGATGAGACCGGCGTAGGCACCTTTTATCTGCATATCAAGCAGAAGAAGGACGAGAACGATGCGGTAAGGGTTGAAGGCGGATACGGCGAAGAATAAGGAGGAGAAGGAAGATGTCTTTTTTGGTAAAAGTAGAAGGTTTGGAGAGTTTTGAAATTTCAAAAGAGTGTGTGAAGAGCGTCACCATGACAACGGACATCCCCTTGGATTCCAATGCGCGGACGAAGGATGTGGGCGCAACCATGGTCATTACAGGAAAAATTCTTGCGGCGCTTGACGGGGATGTGACGGACAGCACCAGAAAGCTGGCGCTGTGGTCTCTGATGCCTGCGGAAAAAGCGGACTGCTACCGGAAAGTGACGGTGGAGCATATTGCGGGCAGCATCATGGAGAGGAAGTATTCCTTCCCCAATGCTTTTGTGGTGGATTACAAGGAAGAGTACGGCGATGTGGAGGGAACGGGAACTTTTACCCTGACACTGAAGCAGAAAAAGGATAAGATCAGCAGCGTTGCTGTAGAAGGTAACTATACGGCAGAATAGTGTGTGGGCACATCTGCTCCGGCGCGCGGGGCGGGTGTGCCTGAAATTCTTGTAAGGGTCATAAGGAAAATGGATTATTACCAGATTTTGGGACTTGCGGAAACGGCGGATGCGGAAGCGGTCAAAAAAGCGTATCGGAGGCTGGCAAAGGAATGTCATCCGGATACGCACCCGGACGACAGGAAGGCGGAGGAACGCTTTAAGCAGATTTCACAGGCGTATGCCGTGCTTTCCGATGCGGAGAAAAGAAAAAAATATGACAGGGAACAGGCGGGAGCAGATTTCTTTTCATATATGGGAGAGAAGCCCGGGCAGAGCCGGAGCACTCAGAAGCAGGAAACGGGAAAACAAAAACAGGAAACGAAACGAAATCCCATAGATACCAGCGGGCTGTTTGAGCGGTATATGGGCTTTAAATAGAATTCAGAAACCATTGGAAGGATATCTGAGATGAACGGGAAACGGCTGGCAGATATTATGGTGTGCAGCTTTTCTGCCGCCATTATAGTCTTAAGCTATTGCTACGTGGAGCAGGAAACAACCAGGATGATATTGTGTGTTATGGCAGGTATTGCGTTCTTTCTGTTTTTCATTCTGGCAATAGCGGACAGGGACAGGAAAGGCAGCCCCCGCAGGCAGCGGGGGAGGAACCGGCATTCGCGGGGCGGTATTCATGCCCTGATGCTGCTGGATGAAGACAACAGTATTGTCACGGAATGGAATATCGCAGGAAAAATCTCTCTTCTGATTGGAAGGGACACACAGAGAGAGGACGTGGATATAAACCTTGCAAATACGGCTTTCGGGGGAATGGTGGACAGGCAGCATGCAGTGCTGAATTATACCGCAGGACAGTGGTACATCGAGGATCTGGACAGCACAAACGGAATCCGGATACAAAAGCCGGATGGCCGGACCTATGAGGTGTCAAAGACGCAGCCGTGCCAGGTGGAAAAGGGTGATATCCTTTTCATCGGGCTCACAAGATTAGCGGCAGAATAAATCGGAAAGGCGGAGGATACATATGGAAGGCAATTTGATTCGCTGTCAGAACGGACATCTTTTTTCCGGCAGGAGATACGGAACGGTATGTCCTTACTGCAATATAGAAACAGCTACGCGGGAAAAGAAAGACGTGGAGAAAACCCAGGAGGATATTGAAGAACTGCTGTTTTTGGAAGAAGAACGCCCTGTCTGCGGCTGGATCGTGTGCATCAGCGGCCCAAGGAAGGGAAAGGACTATAAGGTCATGGACGGCAAGAATTTTATCGGGCGCGCCGACGACATGGACATTCAGATTCTGGGGGACAACAAGATAGACAGGAGGAACCATGCCGTCATAGTGTTTGATGCAAAGAAGCAGGAGAACATGCTGCTTCCCGGGGACAGTAACGGGATTGTGTACCTGAATGACGAGGCCGTGTATGTGCCGCAGAGCTTAAGTCCCTATGACCTGATTGAGATGGGGGAGAGCAAGTTTTTGTTCATTCCGTTCTGCGGGGAACATTTCATGTGGGAGGACAGCAAATGAGTGTGCCATACCTGGCCATTGCGGCGTTTTCCGTGCTTCTCCTGCTGTTTGCGCTGATACGTCTGGCGCAGGCGGCTGCGGAGCGGGAAAGCCGATGCGACGTCGGATGCAGCAAGACCATCGGGAGCAGGGAGGTACAGGAAGATTTTTACAGAGTGGTAAAGAGCAGGGAAGGGCTTCTGGCCGTCCTTGCGGATGGCATGGGGAAAGAGCTGGGAGGCAAGATTGCCGCGCGGAAGGTCACGGAAGTGTTTGCGGAGCTGTTTCGGGAATACAATGCGCTGGATCATCCGTTCTATTTTTTTCAAAAAGCTTTCCAAACGGCAAATAGAGAGATATTGAAGCTTTTTGAGGACGGCAGAGGAAGCGCTGTGGCAAGCGCCGTCATGCTGCAGGAAAGCCCTAACCGCGGCGAATACCCCAAGATGTACTACGCCATTGTGGGTAACGTCAAGGTGGCGGTACTCCGCAACGGGGAGCTGATACCCGTAGGAACCGGACACACCATAAATGTGCTGGCGCAGGATAAATATTACAGCGGCGATATTACCAGAGAAGATGCGCTTGCACTGCTGGATGTGAACCGTATTTATAATTACATCGGCAGGGATCATTTCAAAGATATAGAATTTTACGACACGCCGGTACAGCTTAAAAGGAATGATGTGGTAGTCCTTATGAGCGACGGCATCTATGAGGGTATGGAGTGGAAAGAACTGGAAGAATGCCTGAACAGGCCGGCAAAGTGCCAGCAGCTTGCATTTGACGTGATAGAGCATATTAACCGGAAGACGGAAGATAAGGATAATGCCGGCATTGTGCTGCTCAAGGTGGGAGAACTGTTATGAGAAAGCAGAACAGCGATTTTAGCACCGCTTTTGTGTCGGAAGCAGGGAGTCAATTAAAGAATAGCGATTATTTCGGCTTTGTGGAACTGGATGAATATGCCTGTTATGTCATTGCGGACGGCATTACCGACCTGACGGGGACGGAGAGCGCAAGGCTTGCCATAGAGACAGTCATTCTGCATTTCCAGGCGAGCCCTTCCATGTCAGGGCGTCGTATGAGACGGCTGATCGCGGAAGCAGACAATGCCCTGATCGGGAGAGACAGCTATAAGCGGCAGGAGGCATCCCTGACAGTGATCCTGACAGACTACCGGAGCTTCCGGTACGGTTATCTGGGCAATACCCGGATGCGGATGTATCGCGGCGGGCGGGCATTTCGGCAGACGGCGGACATGTCCCTGGCACAGGAATTTGTGGAGCAGGAGAAGGCTGCAAAAGATGCGCTGCAGAAACATGAAGAGCGGAACAATCTGTACGCATATCTGGGACAGGGGGGCGCAAGGCCTTATGTATCAAAGAAGATAAAGCTGCTGGATACGGACATAATCACTCTTTACACAAGAGGAATATGGGAGAATCTGGACGAGGCGGAGCTGGACGATGTGTTTTCCGAGGCGGGAAATGAGGTGCAGGACTCCTTAGACAATGTGGAGGAACTGCTTTTGTCCAAGCAGCCCCGAAATCTTGAAAACTACACTTTCGCCGCTATTTTTATCAATAAAGTGTATGCAGACCCGGCCAAGGCTAAAAAGAGGAAGAAGATCATCCTTTTTTCAGTGCTGGCGGTAATCCTGATCGCTGTTGTAATATGCGTCTGCATCTTTCTGTACCAGCGCAGGCAGCGCAGGATTGCGGATATGAACTTTTACTTTACCAACACGGTTGAATATGTCGATACAGGGAATTTCATACGGGCCAAAGAGGAGTGCGGAAAGGCAGAGGAACTGGCGGTCAAGCTGGAAGACAACGGGATGCGGGCCAGACTTCAGGAATATCTGTTTGTGATAGAGACTGTGATCCTTGCGGACGACTGCTATGCTGCAGGCAGCTATGAGGAGGCCAGGGATTATTATAAAAACGCCCTGGATCGTACCCGCTATGCGGATTTCATCGGGGAAGCCTATATGGAGAAGAAACTGGACAGGATCACAGACTTCCTTTCCGTGGCGGACTATATTGAGCTGGGGGACATGCTGTTGGACACTGCGGAATATGAAAAGGCGGAGAAACAGTATCTTGCGGCCAAAAAGCTGGCGGCCGCAAGCCATTATACGGAAGGGACGGAGGCGGCAATGTCCGCCTTGGAAAAGCTCTATACACAATGGGCAGAGGCAGATGCAGCCGCCCGGCAGTCGGCCGGCGAGCAGGCAGGGAAGGAAGTGGCTGCCGCAGAACTGGTGGCAAGCGGAGATAAGGCATGCCTGGAGAGGGATTTTGCAGGCGCAGAGGTCTATTACACTATGGCGCTGACAAAGTATCAGGATATTGGGGATGCTGCAAATGAACAGTATGTGCAGCAGAAGCTGGATTCCGCGGCGGCAAAGGCTGCGGAGGAGACAAACACAAGGGAATCCGCGGAAAACCTGGAGCAGCAGGGGATGCAGGCCCAGGGGAACGGCGATTACTGGAGTGCAAAAAGCTTTTATCTGCAGGCTAAAAATCTGTACCTGGAGCTTGGGAGCAATACGGATGTGGAGCGGCTTGCCAATCTGGCGGAGCAGATGGATGCCCTGACCGGGGCAGAGAATACGGGACAGGAAAACGCTGCTGTGGAGGGTTAGAGAAAAATGCAGGATCAGGATTTGGATATGGAGGCATATGTAAAACAGAGGCTTGCTGAGATACCCGACGCGGATGAGCGGGGAGCGGCAAGGGAAGCATTGCTGAAGGGGCTGCTGCCTGCAATCCGGACCATGGAGGAGAGCTATCGGAATCTGGAGGAGCGCATAAGAAGAGAAATTGAGATACCGGGCAGCCGTTTTGTTGTTTATACCATGGTAATCAGACGACAGGATTTTGACTCCACGAACAGAACCTGGTTTTCTGTCTGCGGGCAGGATGTTCAGGGAGAGACAGCGTGCAGACGGATTTATTTCCGCGGAACTGCAGCGGAAAAGAGGAACTTTGAAAAAGCCGCCTGCTTTTCCGCTGCTGATCGGGAGGGAAATACCAGGCGAATAGGAATCCGCAGGTCGGAGGACTACCGTGGGGCAATAGAATCCCTCTACAGGCTTTTTGTCTATAACAGAATTCCGTGGCGAACGGTCAATACGGGGGATGTGGAGCGGTTTTATGATGTGTATCCTTTGGACTCGGAAGAGGATATGGAAGACTGGAGCTTTTCTTTCGGAGAATGGGAGAAGCTGGTGGATCGGGATCACATCCTTTTGTGGAACCTGGAACAGTTTGCATTCCGCTGCATGAAGTTCATGGTGCCCTGTCTGGACGGGAAGTATTATGAGCATGAACTGAACCTGGAGGATTATGATCCGGACAGCGGCTATATGGTGGAAGGAAATGAGGATATATTGAGTATCCGCTATGAAAACGGCAGGATACTGATGACTTCTTTTAAGGAGACTTTTGAAAACTGGCGTGCCTGCCGGTTCAGCGGGCGTTTGGATATGGAATCTTACGGGTATGAAGGCAGGGTGCTGGGGAATGCAGGGAAAGAAAGCTTTGCAGACCACCTCACGGAGCGCTATGGGCAGGGAATCCACAGCCGGACGGAAATATTTCGCATCGTGGAGGGGCTGGGGGTGGAAGACTGGGTCAGGCTGACGGACTGCCGGATTCGGGAGCGGGAACAGGAGGACAGTTTCCAGGCTGACATGAACTGGTTCGTCAAGGAAGAACTGTTTCCCATGGAGACCAGAAGAGTGCTGGAACTCACCTTTGAAAGACAGGGCGGGACAGAAGCCTGTGCGGAGGACATGCTGCGGTATGTCATCTCTCAGGTGCAGCTGCTTCTGGATGAATATAAATGTGTGGGCAAAATGTGAAGGAAATCACTAAGCGCAAGAGGACTTCGCTAAGTGATTTCACGCTCTGCAAACCAGAGCTTCTTCACATCGAAAAATGCCCCAAATGAGGGCATTCTTCATCTCACTGTGAAATGCCGCAGAGCGGCGGCATGAGGGAGTGGATATGAATTACGTTTGGGAAGTGCTGCTGGCGGCAAGAGAGACGGAGATAGGGGAAGCAGGATTGCACTTTTACCCGGAGCAGGCGCCAAGCCCCTATGTGGAGGTCTCCTTTGCGGAAATGAACACGACGGTTCCAGAAGAAGCTGAAGTCGGCGTGAATCCGCTGTATCGGTTCAGCGATATATTCTCGGAGATGTTCGCCCCCGACATTCATACCTATGAAAAGGCGAGGAGCCTTTTTCTGGATGTGTTCCTGCACTATATGGCGCGGTCTGATCTGTTCTCAGGCATGCACAGGCAGGAATATTACACCTTGTTCCTGCGGGAGGAACTGCTGGGCAAGGTATATGGCGAGCGGGCTGAGGAGGCGTTTTCCCTGTTTGATAAAAGGGAACAGAGAAGGATCGCGGCCGCCCTGTTTTCACTGTATCGCTCCGGCCATGGAAAGGAAATGTTCCGGGAACTGGTGACAGCATTATATGAAAACGCCATTGTATATGAGGGCAGGGACAGGGCGGAGGCGCTTTATCTGTATGTGGGGAGACGGGAGACGGAGGAGGAAAGAAAAAAGGTAGGCTTTTTGACAGATACCTTCCTTCCCGTCAATGAGGAAATAAAAGTATTCTATGACAGCCATTTCGGAATCGTGGATGTGGAAGAAACCATGATTATGGACAGAGTTATGCTGGTTTAAGCCTGTTTAGGAATTGTCACAAGATAGGAAATCTGCACGGAGAGGAGGCGAATCGAAATGCCGGAGGATGACAGGGCTTTATATGACAAGGCGGATCTGGAACTGATGACAACCTATCAGCTCCGCGAGATCTGCAGGAAAAACAGAATCATGAACGGCGTGACCGATCCGCTGGACAAGGAAGAGCTGATTCGCATTATTCTGCGCAGCTTCGGCAGGCAGGAGGAGCTTTTGATAACAGAATCCCACAGGGAAGGCATGGAGCGGCTGCAGGCATTATTCTCCGAATGCAGGCTGCTGGAGCAGGATACGGAAAACCTGCGGTGCAATTCCATTCTTACCGCCTACCAGGGACTGGCGATTAAGAGGGCTGACGCTTATACGATTCCCTATAGGAAACAACTGGCGGATACCAACGCCTTTGTAATGTCGGAGAGCGGAAAGCTGTGCACCGTGCTCCATGTACGGCAGAAACAGGGGGATATGGAAAATCTGTATCTGACAAAGCCCGCAGCCTTGGAGGCATCCGAGGGGGAGCGCAAGGGATATGTCCTGTACTGTGTGGACAAGCGCACGTCGGATGAACTGTACCGGCTGTACCGGAGTGAACAGAATGTGGTGCCGGAGCATTTGCGGATCTGGAAAATTCCTCTGATGGATTTTCTGGTGAAGGAACCGGTTTCCCTGCCCCTTCCCATGGCGATTGATTTCGGCTCGGTCAACACTACTGCGGGGGTTTATCTGGATACCGCTTATATGGAGAAAATCGGACGCATGGCAGGAGTGTTGGGGCTAAAGGAAAATGCGGTAAACTATACGTTGTTTGATGAGACTGGGAAGGATGAGATGCTTCTGCCAAGCGTGATCGGCGTGACTGCCGTGGAGGATGCGGATTATCGGCTGGCATTTGGCAGAAAGGCAGTGGAACTGGCGGCGGCCAGCTACATTGATGAGGGCTTCTGTGTTTTTTACGATATTAAGCGCTGGATCAGCGATTATGAGAAGGAAGAGGAGATCGTGGACAGGCTGGGCAGGCGCAGGTGGGTCAGCCGGGCGGAGCTGCTCAGGCGCTACTTTTTGTATATCATACAGGAGACGGAGAACCGCTTCAAATGCAGGGTGAAGCAGGTGCACATTTCCAGCCCGGTAAAGCAGAAATACCGATTCAGAAGAATGTTCCAGAGCATCCTGCCGGAGTATGGGATCAATGAAGAGGACATGCTGGACGAGGGAATGGCAGTGCTCTATAACACCATGGCAAATATGATCGCGCAGGGAAAGATGACGGACGGCAGGCGCTATGAGGCCTTGGTGGTGGACTGCGGGGGCGGCACCACCGACCTGTGCTCCTATCGGTTTCGGATACAGGACAACAAGACTTCCTATCGGATAGAGATGCAGACTGCCTATGAGAACGGAGATACGGACTTTGGCGGCAACAACCTGACCTATCGGATCATGCAGCTGTTAAAGATAGAACTGCTGCATCAATGCGGCGCACTGCCGGAGGTATCGGCGGCGAAACTGCTTGCGCAGATGGACACGGATGTGGACAGGTTCGTGGACGAGTACGGGGTAAAGGAATACTACAGACGGCTGGATACGGCTTATGAGCGGGCGGAGGAGCTGCTTCCCACACGCTTTGCGGAATATGAGCGCTACAATCGAAGTGATTACTATAAAGTGAAAAATAATTTTTATACCCTGTTTGCGCTGGCAGAACAGATGAAGAAATCCTTTTACGGCCATGTGGGCAGACTGCAGATAACAGTGGGGCCGATTTGGAAGGACTCTCGGAGCGGAACATATCGAGGAGAGTCCCGGAGCAGCACAGGTCATACGCCTCAGGAAGAGAATCAGCAGATGTACCGGATTCCTTTGGACAAATGGAAGCTATCATTCCAGGACAAGACAGGTCTTGTGACAAGGAAGGAACTGCCGGATGTGACCTTTAACATTTTCCAGGTAGAGCTGCTGCTGGGAGGAGAGGTTTATGGCATCCTGTATAAGTTTATGGAAGAAATGTATGAGAGCGACAGACTGAGCAGCTTTTCCTTTATAAAGCTGACAGGGCAGTCCTGCAAGATCGACCTGTTCAAGGATGCCTTAAAAGAGTTTGTGCCGGGGAAGATGATACACTTCCGCAAGCGGGCCAACGCAGAAAACGCGGACTATGAACTGAAGATGACCTGTGTGGACGGTGTGCTGAAATACCTGCGGGACAAGCGCCAGGGCATGGTGGACGTCCGCATGGAAGAGGCGGACGCCGTAATTCCCTATCAGGTCACAGCATTCACTCATAATGGCAGGGAGGTAGTCCTTTTAAACGGAACCGGGGACTGGAAGCAGGCAGGCTGCATATCCAGGAATCTGGAAGAGCTGACTCTGCAGATGTACTTAAAGGACGGGGACGGCGAGGAACGGTACAGGTTCCAGTATCAGTGCCTGCCCGAGGAGTTCATTCCCCGGACCAATGAAGAGATTCGGGAAACTTATGGACATTTTATCAGGCAGGATGAAACGGACACCATCGTGAACGGGGAAGTCAAGTTCTTTGCATGGGCGAGCCGGGAGGAGTGGGGGTATCAGGTGGTTCCCATCTGCCGGAGACAGGATGAACTGTATCTGGGAAAAGCGGCGTTCTACTGTTTTGAGAATGACAACTGGATGAACAGCTTTTATGACGGTACGAAATAAAATGAGATTTACTATTGCCCTGTCGGTGAAGTCGGCTACAGTAAGGGTGAAGGGACAGGAAGGTGAACAATCGTATGGAGAATCGTTACCCGCTGTTTGCAGGCGGCAGGATATTGAAAAAAGAAGCCCTGTGGGATTTGCGGGATTATGCCTATGAAAGCTGGCAGTTATACTATGCGGACTATACTGACGGGGTGATAAAAGGATGCCGGATTCGTGTAGAAGACACAGACATTGTTGTTGGAAAAGGAATTATTAAATGCGGAAGCCTTATATATTTGTTGCAGGAAGAAGCGAGGGTTCCATTTACAGCAGAAAACAGGCTGATGATTTTAAAGGCAGAATTTGAGGAAAAGACAGGCAATCCGGATTATATGGTTTACGATGTGAATTTTTTCCTAGATGATAATGTGGAGCTAAGAAAAAAACAGATTGAGTTCTGCAGATTCCATTTGCGGACAGGTTCCATGCTCAGAGATACTTATAAAAATTTTTATGATATGAAGACAGAGTATGATACGGTTAATCTCCTTCATGCCACGATGGCAGGGAGAGGACAGGCGAGGCTGCATCCGAATGTGCTGCTTAATTTTGCAAAAGAAATGCAAGTATGCGGCACGAAAAATGCGGAGGACTTGGCATTTTGCTTCCATGTGCTGCAAAATGAGGGAGAAGTGGAAAGGAAGGTATTGAATGCTTATTTACAGAGCGTTCAAACAGAAGCGACTGAAGAGCAAATAGAACATGTACAGTGTTTTGACATGCTAGAAGGAATGCTTAAGGGTAATGGAAATAACTTGGCGAGTCGGCAAAGGCAAAGAGTTATATTAGTGGAATAGGATTGGCAGCGAGGTGGATAAAGATGGAAGAAAAAGGGGAATTTTTTGACGAAAAAATTTTGGAATACAGAAAAAGAGCACGAAAAGAAAAGTATTGTTCCCTGGAGACGGGGATGTACATAAAAGACGAGTTGATTCAGTTTGAAAGAAAAACATTATTTCAAGATAAAATGAGTATTATAATGCCAATTTCTTTCGTTGACCTTCCCTCAAATTTAGCAAAAATAAAATATATTTCTGAGCAGAGGCCGCAAATAATAAAGACCAGTTTAGATACTACGGTAAATTTAGGTTTTAGCATGCCGGATCTGCAAATATATACAGAACAGATAGAGACACTGTGCAAACAAACAAAATCCGCATTAGAAAGAGTAAATCCATCTATTGTTTTCTATGAAGGACAAGTAGAAAGTGATTTACCATTAGGCTGGTTTGAATTCAAAAGTTATGGGATAGATAGTAATGTATATAATCTGATGTTTATTACAATTATAGACCAAAAATTGCTGCATGGTATTTTTAACTGCAATTTTGATGATGCGTTGGAGTGGAGAGATGCGGCCAGACAGATGATATGTTCTATTAAAGATATTTCTAAGGAGGAAAAAGATGCGGGAACAAACAATAATTCTGGAACCTTTTAGCTTGCTGGATATACTTGAGTGCAGAGGTGAAATATGTGCAGATTGTCATGGATATATGTCAATAAAAGGACACATTAACGGTGAAAAGGAAGAAGAATACATTAAGATACTCATGGAAGAAACATGGGCGTCCGTGAAAGTTCGCGATGAGAATGGAGGAGAAGAAATACTGTTTTCGGGAATTATTACTGATGGCACGATAGAAGTTGAAAATAATTTGAAGACGCTTAATCTCACCATAAAAACAGGCAGTGTTCTTATGGATATCAATGAACACATCAGAACTTTCCAAAGCAGCAAAGCTTCTTATGAGACGGTAATGACTGTTTTGATGAATTCTTATGCTGGTAGAGTGCTGTTGGCCGACAGGTACGCTGGAAAAAGTACTGGAAGGTTTTTGTGTCAATATCAGGAAACGGACTGGCAATTTATGTTACGTCTTGCGGGTTATTGCAATACAGTACTGTATCCTAATTATGCTCAAGCAGGCGTAAAGCTTCTTTTTGGTATGCCGGATGGCGAAAACAGAGGAGAGATTAATCCGACAGAGTATTATCAAAAACAGATGAATACTGTGTATGGCATAAGGAGCAGGGATATATATAATATCGGTGACAGTGTTATGTTTTTGGGAAGAAAGTTATATGTAATATCAAGAAATACGGAGTTTGAACGCGGGGAATTAATCCATACATATGAATTAATGCAAAATGAAAGTGACTTAGCTAAGAAATGCTGTAATTATAATCTTGCAGGAGTTTCATTAAAGGCTGCTGTTACAAAGGTGAAAGGCACAGAGGTCACAGTATCTTTTGTGGACGATGAAAACAAAAAAGCAAGTGGAAGCAGATGGTTTTCTTTTGCAACAGTATACTCATCACCAGATGGAACAGGTTGGTATTGTATGCCGGAGATAGGGGATTCGGTCAGAATTTATTTTCCCTCAAACAATGAAGAGGAAGCATATGCATTACATTCCATGCATATGGAATCTTTGAACGGCAATGAAAGAGTGAATCCTGATTATAAATCGTTTATGAATAAGCAGGGTAAGGAAATTCTGTTAAAGCCGGATTCTATATTAATAACGAATAATTCCGGAATGTCAATAGAAATCTCAGACGAGGAAGGGATTTCTATTATAAGCGATAAAAAAATAATTTTGCAGTCCGAAGAAGCGATAGAAATAACAAGTGTAACTGATAAGATAGACATCGTAGCACCCCGGCAAATATCACTGAGTCAAGGAAATACCCAGATGGTATTGTCTGATAAACTTACGATGCGGGGTGGAAAAATTCGTTTGGATTAAGAAGGAAAATTTTGATGAACAGGGCAGAGCAATTTGTAAATGTGGCAGAAAAGTATTTTGAAATAAGATTTAAGGAAAGTCAGGAAATAATTCATAGGAATTTTGCGGCGCGAAGAATGGAAGTGTATCAGAACTTTGTAAACGTAGTGCATGAAGGCATTTTGCACTGTCAACAAACGAGTAAAAAAATAAAGTATATTATTATTTCAATCTTGGAAAGCAGCGCTCTGACAAAAAGTTACGATCTGCAGGTTGCATTTTACGATGAAAAAATATATGCAGATGACACACCCGTTTATGTATATTGGAAGCCATTGCTCGCCTTTTCTAAACTGGAAGAAGATATGGCATTTTTTAAACAAAAGGTATCAGAAAAAGAGGTTAGGGTCAAGGATTATGAAATGGATATTATCAGGGAAAAATATCTTATAAATCACTATTTTTTCATCTTATTGTTTCTGCTTCAAATTATACCTGATTTATTTGTAAGCGATAAACAGTGTACCAGTATTAGGGATGATATTCAGGTGATGTTTGGCAGATATATGGAGAAGTCAATTTTAATATATCAGTCAGGAGAAACAACATGAAATATTTTTTAATTGAGGCAGATCGCAGAATAAACAATGCTCCCCATATAATATCGTGGTATAAAAAGATTGATGTACGAAATATTTGTTTGAAAAATGCGCATAAGCTTCCGGCAAGGGTACTGTTATTTTTGGAAAGCAATAGCGATACCATATTTACGGATATTTTGTCGATACCTTTTTTCATGGTATCAGCGAAAATAAAACAAGTCATTCAAATGTATGATTCCAACATAATACTAAAAGAAATGATATTACTGGATAAAACCTATGAGAGGGCAGAAAGGTATTTCCTTCCAATATTTGATGAATTGGAATGTCTGCATGAGGATAGCCAGTTTAATATGAACAGAAGTGAAATAAAAAAAATTGTTTTAAGTAAGGATGCAATAGGCGAAAACAGTGTTTTTAGAATTGCCAATTTTGAAAAACAGTATGTTGTCGGAAATCTGGATATAGTGGAAAGTATCCTGAGAAGAAACTGCATCGGCCTACAGTTGACGGAACTGGAAATAAAAGAGTAAACAGAAGGGACAGGCAAAAATATGGAAGATACCAATGAATTGAATGAGCTGCCAGATCAAAAAGAGCAAATAAATCAACAAAAAGCTGAATATAAAGAATTAATGGAAGCAGATTCCGAAGCGGGAAGAGCATTACAGAATATGGTAGATTCTGTGCATAAGGAAAAAGGCGTAAATGAAAAAGACGAACAAGCAGCACAAGAAAAAATAGAAGAGTATTTGGCTGCACATAACATGGGAAAGAAAAATAACGAATATCTGGTAAGAGGTGCACAGCTTTGCTGCGACTGCGGAAGCAATAGAAGAAAATTAAATCTTAATGTATGTCACGGAGTATATATTAACGGTCATGCAGTAGTGCACGAACTTGATTGTATACAGGGGGATGAAGAAAATATTACATGGTTTGGAGCCTGCAGCAAGGATGAATTAGATACAGAAAAAATACTTGCGGTAGGGGATGATGGGGAAAAACATCCTGGAAAAAAATGCAAGCCACACATAATTGGTGTTTGGATAGATACCTATGATGGTACAACGATTGTAGATAACGGTAATAAAATGGAGGATGATCCGGATAACCCGGTTGGATGTAAAACTTTAACAGTTGGCTCTTTTTTGGTCTGCAAATATGGTGGAATCATTTCACCGATTAGCTCAGGACAGGAACGAGATATTAAAGAGAGTGAATTTATTGAAGGAACAGAGGCTTATAATCGTGTTGTACAATTTGAATGTCAGACAAGCATAGATCGAAAAGATGGTTGTGACGACTTGCTGCACGCGATGACTGGTGATGAAGAGAATATACATGGAAGCGCGTTTGCGGCTGAAAAAGGGGAGAAAGAGACAGAAGAAGTAGCAGAGAATTTAACAGAAGAAGCACCAGGTGAAAATCAAATAGAAATACCGGAGGCAAAACTAAAATATTATGAAAATACGAAGCAGTTAATCTCTCAAATTACAGAGATAGATCCCAATAATATGTTTTCGTATGATGTTCAAAATTTTAAAAAGATATATGCGGAAAATCAAGATGTATATGAGCAGATTTCAATAGAGACTGGTGTTCCGCCAGCATTGATAGCAGCATTACATTATCGGGAATCAGCGTGCAATTTTGGGACATATCTGCATAATGGACAACCACTTGGGCAGCCAACAACTATGGTTCCTAAAAATGTAAATTTTGATAATTTTCATGATGCTGCCGTTGCTGCATTGGACAACGCACAACGACAAAAAGGTATTTACTTGTCGCAGGATTCGGATATTGTGCTAATGATGACATTTGCAGAATTATATAACGGTACGGGTTATACAGATTATCATGATATGGCTTCGCCCTATGTATTTAGCGGAACAGAAGTATATGAAAAAGGTAAGTATGTAAGTGATGGCAGTTTTAATTCAGAAACAGTGGATAAGCAGCCGGGAGTGTATATTTTGGTTATGTCTGTTCTGGATGAGGAGTGATGTAGAATGATAAAAAGCTTTCGAGTTATATTATTAGTTTGCTGCCTTTTGTGCGGATGCTCGCAGGAACGAATAAATCAGGAGGATTCTTCAGGGCAGGCTTCCGACTACTTTTTCCCGCAGGAGGTAGTTTCCCAAGAATACACAGCTATCTTTTCCGGATTTTCCAGACAGCCGGAGCAAAAAGAGGTGACATTATCAATTACGGAAGTACAACATTTTAAGGAAGGTACTTTATATGAACTGAAAGTAGACTGTGATGAAGAACTTGATAGATATGAGGAATATAGAGGAGAGTGGTGGTATATAGGTTTCTTTTTTGTGCAAGGGGAGGAGATTTACTTTATCCGTGGCAAGGAAGTCCAAAACGAATTTCAGTCAGCAGAGGAGATTCAAAATGCGGGGACTTTGGTGTGCAATGAAGCCGGAAAAGAAGATATTCTTGGCGATGACAAGGAGGGCTGGCATGAATATATTGTAGTGGCTGGAGACAGAAGAGAGTATCATGCCTACAGTAATCTGGTAGAAACAGGATACTATGAGTGCTTTGTTTGGGAAGCGGGAAGAGGGCTGGTCGGATACTGGAGTGGATATGGAGCGAGGTCCAATGACATAGAGTTATATCTGTCTGGAGAAGAGAGCGCTCGATAAAAGAGAACAAATTGGATAAAATTTCGTGGAGGGAAACAATGATAACAGCAGGAAACATTAAAGTATACAGTCACTTTTCCATAAATGGTCTGCTGGATATGGAGATTGAGACAAAGGAAGGCTGCCATAGCAAATTGGCCCTGCGCGGCTGTCTTTTAGACGGAGAAAATAAAACAGACCTGTCATCAGATGTTATTATGCTCACCGGAACAAGTGAAAATGGAAAGGAAGAGATACTATTTCACGGCATTATACAAGAAACACACATATTTCATGAAAATGGCGCCAGCCAAATCATATTGACAGCAGCGTCTGAAAGCATGCAAATGGATAAAAAGAAACGGAGCAGGTCATTTCAGGATATATCTTTGTCATGTGCAGAAGTAATGAGGAGCATTGTCTCAGAATACGGTGGGGCAATAGTCTGCGAAGATTCCTCTATAAAAATAGAGAAACCTATGATACAATATGAAGAAACCGATTGGGAATTTTGCAAGCGGCTGGCAGGAAGAATGGGCTGGGGAATTTTCAGCCGTTCGACAGCTGCAAAACCGGTGATATGTGTAGGGTTCGCCGAAGGAAAAAAGGCAGAATTTCCTGAAGATGAATACCATTGCTGTGTGGACAGTGAGTATTATAAACATCGAGAGGAGGGGGATATACAAAGGGCAGATTTTTTATATTATAAGGTCGAATCCGAGAAGAACTATGACATTGGGGATAGTGCATGGTATCGGGGACAAAAGCGGTATATTTTTGAAAAAAGGGCAGAGTTGAAAGACAATGTTTTGAAATTCAGTTACAAACTGGGTGGAAAATGCCGCGTTATGAGAAGAGAACGGCCAAACAGAAATATAGCCGGCATCTCCCTTTCCGGTGAAGTGAAAGAAAATGAGAAGGAAACTGTGTATGTAAAGCTGGATATAGACGGAAAAAACGGAAAAGCGGTTTATCCATACCCATGGTCTCCGGTGACCGGCAATCTGGCATATTGCATGCCGCAGTCTGGAACAAAGGTCTACTTGTATTTCCCGGATTGCCATGAAGAGAATGCTATTGCTGTACACAGTGAACACCAGGGCAGCATTGATTTTGGAAATGTACAGAACCGGGGATTTGTGACAGAACATGGAAAACAGCTGCAATTATATGCTGATAGTATTTCTTTTCAATCTAAAACCGCAAATGGTGAGCAACTGCTTATACTTGGACAGGACAATTTCAAGATAAAAGCAGGGCACGGGCGGACGGTGATTACCGGAAAGGAAAAAATCACTTTTTGTGCACCGGTTATTAATCTCATCACACCGCGGGAAATCAGCCAGTATAAGGTAGAAGGATATGCATTAGAGAGGGAAAAAGACCTGAAGCCTAAAGGAAGCAGAAATCCTGCAACAGGCGGAGACTCCAGCTTTAGTGTGCAGTTCGAGCTTAATGGGTTTGCGAAGCAAGGGGTCATGGCAGGAACGGAATATGAGAAATATTTTCCGTTTAAAGATGAACCCACCTATGAAAAAGATTATGCCACAGGCTGGAAGATCCTGGCAGGTATAGTTACGGCTGCAGTAGTTGGGCTTGCGGTTGGTGCGTTAGTATTTGCTACCGGGGGAATTGCAGCCGTCGCCCTGGGAGTAACGGCTATGCAGCTTGCTGTAGGTACCGGAGTAATTACGGCAGGAGCAGGAATACTTGCTACATTTGGTACCTACTTTAACGATAAAAAAAATGGAACAACTTCGTCTATTTCCGATTATGCCGGGAATGCCTATACAGCGGCTGTAACCGTTGGTGGATCGCTAGAGGGACTGTACCTGAGTTTGACCGGAGCTGAAGCTTTCACATATCTGATAACAGGAGGTTTCGTGGCAGTGCCAGTGTTTGGAACGGTTCTCTCTACAAAAGATATTATGGCGGCGGTCATGATGGCATCTGCAGGGATTTCAGAGCTAAATGTAGCGTTCCAATTGGAAGATTTATGTATGTTCCTGTCCGGAGAAAAGCCTCTTAGGGCGCCGACGGGGAATCAATTGCATGATGCGTCCAAGGCATGGACAGAAATGATAACCGGTTATATTGCGACTTTAGGATTGCAGAATCCTCGAACATACGGGCCGACGTATGAAAGGCTACCCGATGTAACACTGCCGGCTGCGACGAATGCAGGGACATCTGGAAGTACAGCGCTGGCCGCCCAGAACACGGGCCTGGTTAATATGGGAGGGACATCTGGGGCAGGAAGCCTGGCCTTGCTTCCGCAAATGAATGTTCAGGCAGCAAACTATGCGCTTGCTATTCCTGATATAGGAAATGTTACTATAAATCCAGTTGGTGGGGGCGGGGGTGGTAGTCAAACTAAATATACATATAATATGATTGAAAATCCGGGACCATTAGCAAGCATGCGCGATAATCCAGCAAGTAATTTTAGTGGTGGGAAATATAATGTTATGACGTTAACAAAGGACACCGTATTCTATAGAGCAGGAAAAGCGGGAACGCCCTTAGGACAGTGGTTTACTTTTACACCAGCAGAGTCAGTTGCTCAAGTTAGAATTGATTTGGCAGTTAAGCCGCAATGGATAGATCCAGTGACAGGAGAATTGACGGGCACATCTATTCTTAATACGAATTATGCGATTAAAATTCCAGCAGGCACAACAGTATACTTTGGTCCTGTTGGATACCAAGGGGGAATTTATCTAGGTGGGGAAGACATGATACAAATATTCATACCACAACCATGGTTAATTAAAGATGTAGAAGTGATCAGTGATATGCCTTTACACTAATGATTGGAGAGGAAAAGATGAACGAATTAAAACAATTGTTTAAAGAACTACTGGTAATAGTACAACAATATGGAGATAGTTCTTACAATACACAAAAAGAGATTATTAAAAGAATAATAAGTGATATGGATAGTGCTGGTACTGACATTGAAAAAATATCTCGAGTTAAACGTGAGTACAAAAAACTTTTTTTTTCAAAAAGTCCATTATCTGAGTTTTATGTTTGGAAGGAGGATTTTGCTGAAAGAAAAAAAATAAATGATTTATTAGAAAATATAAAAAACAGATTGTGGGAACTTTTGCAATGATGCTATATCTGTTGTGCAGCATATGCTCCTAACCAGAGAAAATCTGAAAGCACTTATTGTCTGCTGATTAGATCTTAAATGCTGGCTATTGCTCCAGATGCTTCATTAAACGCTTTAAAGTATCAATATCAGCTTTTTTTGATGCACAGGTGGAAGGGTTTCCTCGTTTGGAAAACAAATGTTTGAGGTTCCGAAGGAAAGAGTAATAAAAGAATTACGTGACAAACTATACGCTTGCTATTCCTAACGTGGGAAGTAGTGTTACATATCCGGTTGGTGTTGGTGGGGGTGGCAGTAAAATCATAAGTCAAGCAGATAGAATTAAAATTGACGGTTGGGATTACACACCTAATGATGAGTTATATTTAAAGTATAAGGATGTATTTGATAATCCGAAATATTACAATCAAGAAACTGGAGCAATAAATTGGCCAGAGAACAATGGGTTTGCTGGAACACCCATTGACGAAGTTTTGCAACCAGGAACAAGAATAGATAGGTATGGAAGCGATTATGGTTCATTTACTTCGCCAGAAGGGATTTCATATGAAATGAGAGCGGTTGCACTAGGAACAGACCAGAAACCATATAGTGTATTTGAGGTTGTTAAACCGATTAATGTTAAATCAGGTATTATAGCACCTTGGTTTGATGAGCCCGGTGGAGGAATACAATATTTATTGCCAGATACAGTTGATGAACTATTAGATGCTGGTATATTGAGGAGGATACAATAATAATGACAGTTGCGGAATTAGAAAAAGAATTAGAAATGATGGAGATACCTAATGAGTTATATTCTATAATGTTAGGAGGATTGCCTAATGAGAAATTATGCCTTGTGAAGGAAGACACATGGCAAGTTTATTATAGTGAACATGGTAACAAAAGTGGATTAAAGGTATTTGAAACAGAATCGGAAGCGTGTGAATTTTTCTTGCGAAAATTGAAAAGATATGCTATGCAATAATTTTATAAAACAAATCAATATATAACAAATTCTTGAATGAAAACCCTAATCCCCCAGTTATGTTGGGGAGAATGGAATAAGCAGAAGCGGTGAGGATATCATAAAAAGCCTCCTGTGATACAATGAGTAGGGTGTTGCAAGTCAAACTCAAAGAACAGGAGGCCTCCAAATGGATAAGAAAAGTTATCACATACTGCGTGGAAATGCCTGTACCATATCGTTTTTATTCAGAAATACAGGAAAAAGGTATTGTTTGGACAGGTAAGGGCTGATGTTCGAGGGACAATCCCCCAAAGTAAGGAACGAAGCAGGATAACCAGATTTAGATGAGATATGGGCCGGACGAAACATCAAATATGAATATAACGAAATTAGAGCAAAAAAGTAAATGCATCTTTGCTATTAAATTGGCAGAAAGGGCTTGCTCGTATTTACAAGAAAGTAATGCTAAGGGTCTATTAGATGAAGCTATAAAAGTTAGTTGGCAATGGGTGCGCACAGAAGATAATTTAGGAGAAGTACTATATAATTTCCTAGATAATGAAGAGAACGGGTTCACACTATTTCAAGAAATGGAGGAAGATGCAAGAAATATAAGTGCGTGGGACTGTATCATAGATGCTGTTGCGTATATATCAAGAGAGGCATACGAAAAAGAAGGAGCAAAGTATTTGCCAGAGCCTGTTGAAATAGTCGATGATAATATTTTCTCACATATGGTGCATAGCTTAATTCTGTGTAATGATATGGAATGTGAATACATTGAAAAGTTATACAAAAAGTGTTTAGAAGAAGTTGAATAGTCTATTTTGTCTTCTTTATTTTAAAATAAAAAATTTTAATTTTACGTTTAATGATGTCCCATTTATGAAAAAGATTATGCCACAGGCTGGAAGATCCTGGCAGGTATAGTTACGGCTGCAGTAGTTGGGCTTGCAGTTGGTGCGTTAGTATTTGCTACAGGAGGAATTGCTGCCGTCGCCCTGGGAGTAACGGCTATGCAGCTTGCTGTAGGCACTGGAGTAATTACGGCAGGAGCAGGAATACTTGCTACATTTGGTACCTATTTTAACGATAAAAAAATGGAACAACTTCGTCTATTCCGATTATGCCGGGAATGCCTATACAGCGGCTGTAACCGTTGGTGGATCGCTAGAGGGACTGTACCTGAGTTTGACCGGAGCTGAAGCTTTCACATATCTGATAACAGGAGGTTCCGTGGCAGTGCCGGTGTTTGGAACGGTTCTCTCTACAAAAGATATTATGGCGGCGGTCATGATGGCATCTGCAGAGGTTTCCGGGTTAAATGTAGCGTTCCAATTGGAAGATTTATGTATGTTCCTGTTTGGAGAAAAGCCTCTTAGGGCGCCGACGGGGAATCAATTGCATGATGCGTCCAAGGCATGGACAGAAATGCTAAGCGGTTATATTGCGACTTTAGGATTGCAGAATCCTCGAACATACGGGCCGACGTATGAAAGGCTACCCGATGTAACACTGCCGGCTGCGACGAATGCAGGGACATCTGGAAGTACAGCGCTGGCCGTCCAGAACACTGGCCTGGTTAATATGGGAGGGACATCTGGGGCAGGAAGCCTGGCCTTGCTTCCGCAAATGAATGTTCAGGCAGCAAACTATGCGCTTGCTATTCCTAACGTGGGAAGTAGTGTTACATATCCGGTTGGTGTTGGTGGGGGCGGGGCAGGAAATGATTTTGGATATATGAAAAATAATTCAGATCCAATGAGAGATGTACTAGGTTCAGGTAGAAACTCGAATCCTGAAGAATGGAACTCTATAATACAAGATTTGGAAAATAAAGGTGTAGAAATAAGATATAGGGAAGGAACTATGGCATATGCACCAGGATTGACAGATGGATCACCAGGACAATTAGTTATTGATCCAGATGCTTCATTAAGTGCTTTAAAGCATGAGTATCAGCATTTTCTTGATGCACAAGCGGAAGGATTTCCTTCGTTTGGAAAGCAAATGTTTGAGGATCCGAAAGAAAGGGTAATAAAAGAATTACGTGCATATATGGTAGAAATAAAGGAGGCAGATAGGTTAGGATTAAAAGAAATATCTCAACAATTATTTGAAAATTATAGGCAGGAGCGAGAATGGATCATAAATCAATATATTACAGTTGGAGGTGAATGATGTGAGTTATCTAACTTTGAGCAAAAAGATAATGCAAGATGAGTTGACAAACAAAGAGTTGGTCGAGTGTTTGAATATTCCGAATGTTCCAGTGCTGCAGCATACAATACTTAAATTAATAGAAAAAAAAATTCAAAATTCTAATGTACGCGTTAAACTTTTGGAATATAGTAAATACATGGATATTAGATTTAAGATTTTAGGACTATGCAAGATTGGGCATTTGGCTATTTATGCCTTAAAAAGGTTAGAGTACATAGAAGATTTTCAAAAAATATATGAAGAATTGCCGGATGAAGATAAGGAACAAATTGCGATATTAGAGAAGGTATTTTCCTAAAAATATTTGTCTATAATAAATTAATTTTCACAGTATAGTTCAAATGATAGAAGAAGGAAAATGTGATTAAAACAAAACTCAAACCCTCAGTAGAGCTAGGAAAATCGTGTACATTAGTGGTGGTGAGCGGAGTAGCCAAATAAAAATCTCCATTTGTATAGTAGTGTAGGTCTAGCATGCCGAACAAAAATATAGCCGGTATCTCCCTTTCCGGTGAAGTGAAAAAGAATGAGAAGGAAACCGTGTATGTAAAGCTGGATATAGACGGAAAAAACGGAAAAGCGGTTTATCCATACCCATGGTCTCCGGTGACCGGCAATCTGGCATATTGCATGCCACAGTCTGGAACAAAGGTCTACTTGCATTTCCCTGATTGCCATGAAGAGAATGCTATTGCCGTACACAGTGAACACCAGGGCAGCATTGATTTTGGAAATATACAGAATCGGGGATTTGCGACGGAACATGGAAAACAGCTGCAATTATATGCTGATAGTATTTCTTTTAAATCTAAAACCGCAAACGGTGAACAGCTGCTTATATTTGGACAGGACAATTTCAAGATAAAAGCAGGGCACGGGCGGACGGTGTTCACTGGAAAGGAAAAAATCACCTTTTGTGCACCGATTATTAATAACAATAAATCGTAAGACTGTTAAGGAAAAGTATACAGATATGTCTTGGTATTTAGAGGATATAATATACTGGCTCTTGAATATTGATGTGAGGCTATTATCCTATAAAATCGAAGAATATGAAGATTAATCAGGGAAATCCTCAAAAATAAAAAAATTGTAACATTTCCCTTGATAATTCTAAACATCCATGTTACAATGGCACCCACCAGAGGGTATAAGGGGGAAACAGTACCCCTAAATTTCTAAATTGTGTCTGATGATTAAGCTGCTTTTAGCCTGTACCTTTCGGTATGTGCCATATGTCGGAATAATTGCCAAAATAGACGCAAAAAGTATCCGCTTCTGAATTTGGAACAGATTCGACACGAATACAGATAACGCGATGGATGTCAGCTGTGTTTCTTCCAGCTTGGTCACGATACACCCAAGCCATAGCAGCGTTTGCTACGGCTGAAAACCGCTCCACTTCAATCCTGTCCGCGTTATCCTGAAATTAACAATATTAAGAATGTGTGTTGACAAAACATATTATATTATGCTGACACTACCTATGATAAAAATGTATTCTTACGTTGCGTGACTGTTTAAAACATGGAAGACTTGGTATATGCGTGCAAAAAGGAATAAGAAATATCCAAACGAGTATATTCAAAACTGTACCAATTGGTGTTGGGCTGTTGCTTGCCGGATGGTTGGTGAGCAGTTTAAACGAAACAATCCGGTTTATAACTTTACGTTTTTTTATGATAAAGAGACTGTTGTAGAAGGCGCAGTCAGATTAGATGACATTAATGGCTTGCGATTGGCGGAACTAGAAGGAATCCGTACAGACATAGTAAGTCAAAAAGCTGGAACGTTCTTGTTGGACACATGGCAGCGACTGATTGTGATGAACGCCAATTCAGAACATCCAGGACTGGCTGGAAACTGGCCAGGAGATGATGAAGCAAAGGAACGGGGAATCAGATATGTGATTACGGGGCAGTGCAACAGTCATCTGGTTAATGTAGCAAGCATAGGAAACTTTGATTCAGATAAGAGCATTCTTCACAACTATTACAGGCAGATAAGGTCGGTATTTGCTCAAAATAATTATTTGATTGGAAATGCCGTACTGTATCCGAAGGGAGTATGTCATTCGTTTGTATTATTGGATTGGACTGCGGAGGATAAGATATTGCTCTATGATCCATGGGATGGACGTTTCGGTTTTTATACGGCAGCGGATGTATTCTGCAATGGTATATCTGTGCCTTTGGGAACAGGAATCATTAAATGGGTGCAATATGTCTTATGAGACAGATGTGAAGACAGAGAATGTTTGTGAACTACAAAAGTGTCTTTTGGGTGTTCCCATGAGTGGAATCATCATGGGGAAAAGGACTGGCATCCGCTGGAAATAGATTATTCGGACATTTGAGTGAAGTGGAGCAAAGCTGGATATGCTAAGGATAGGTATTTGTGATGATGAACGAGAGGCGGTAGAGGCCCATGCAGAGCAGATCCGTCATATTATGCGGCAGAGGGGGATGAATGCGGATATACGAAAATGTTATACCGGGAACGAACTGCTGCTGGAGATAGAGGAGAACGGAAAATTCCACATCATTCTTCTGGATATTAAGATGGAGTATATGAATGGGATAGAGGTCGCCAGAAAGATACGGAGTACGGATGCTTATGTAGTCATTATTTTTATTTCTGCATTTGACCAGTACTGCAAGGAAGCTATCAGCGTACAGCCATATGCCTTTTTAGACAAACCGCTGCAGCAGGCGCAGATAAGAAAGACGATTGAAGAGGCTTATAAAAGGTAGATTGAGAAAAAGGAGACCTACGATTTTCGATTTGAACGGGTATATTACAGCATTGACCTGAGCGAAATATATTATTTTGCAACAAATTAAAAAAATTTTTATCATTACGAGTCAAGCTGAGCATTGGTTTTATGGGAAGATAGATCAGGTAGAGCAATCATTGTCACGGAAAAAGCACCGCTTTTTGAGGATACATAAATCTTTTCTGGTTAACAGCCACTACATTATCCGCTATTATTGAGAAAATAGCGTTGCAGAACGGTGAAGAGTTGGAGATTAGCAGGTCGCAGAGAAGCCTGATTAGAAAATACTGTATGGAGTTGCTGGAGCGATAGGAGAGGATATGATGAAAGCTGTCTTGCTGGTGCTGGAACTGTTTATTATATTTACGCAGTATGCTGTCTGCAATAAGCTGTGTCGGAAAAAAAGAAGAGCAAAGTGGTTTGGAGCGGCTGTTTGGGCGGCTTTTTTTGTGCTTTTCAACGTACTGACTTATTTGGACGTCATTCCGGGCTTTTTAAAGGCACTTGTGTTCATTGTTCTGTTTTTGCTGGTACTGGAGCTTACATATCAGGATAGCCATAGGAAAAAGATACTGCTTACCCTGTTTATGTACATTTGGGGGCTGGGGGCGGAACATGCGGGTTTCGTTGATTTCGTCTAACTATATCTGTTTCCGCTCTTGGTATAAAGTTTTTTATAAATCAAATGAATACTGTACGTCAAAACATCGCTATCGTTTATGGCGAATTTACATTGACCTAGTTAATTGTAGGTGATAAATTGATAGGTAAAGAAGACACTATAAAACTATTTATAGAGACAGGAGGAAAAGGATATATCCTGCGTGTATACCAAGGAACAAATTCTGGGCACCACTGCCAGTGCGGAAAGTATGCAATTCCAAAATAATTTAAGGATACTGGGATTTTACAGCGCTACTGCAACTACGGATGGTAACCTCGGTTCACAGGAGAGTTTACGTGCAATCAAAAACTTTCAAAGAGCTTATGGATTGCCGATAAACGGCGGCTCTAATGAACAGACCAGAACAAAACTGAACGAGGTAATGACATTTTATAATTCTTTAAAGAGTTCAGTTCTTTCAACAGTAGCGCAAATTGTAAACGGCTATAGCGACTACAGCGAAAGCATTGTAAAAGCAGATGTGGCGCGTACTGGGACCTTTCTTAGAACTGGCATGGGGTTGACGGCAAAGTAGGTTTGGGTTAAACTATTACGCTGCCATATGAGGAAAGCAACTATGAGAAAAACGGAGCAAATCAAAAAAATAGTATGTGCAGTATTAGCCGGGGGGCTGCTTTTAGGGTGCCTGATCGGCTGCGGGGACGAGGGGGAGATAGGTAAATTTAAGGATACGTCGGCTGAGCAGTCGGCAGAAGAGCCGTCTGCACTGCAGGAGCAGGAAACAGCCTCTGCACTGCAGGAGTCGACATCGGTTCCGGCGACCGAACCGCCTGCTCTGTCCGCAGAGGAGCAAGAGCACACGGAGAAGTTGGAAACGATTCTGACAGCAGACTATGAGCTTATATATGAGGGAATCAGTCTTTTTAATTTTGCAACGCACTACAGTTATTTTAAGTATAAGAATACCTACGCAGATTTGTATATGCGGCGGCTGCAGGATGACACAGGGGAAACTGTTGAACTAAGCCTATGGTCTGAACAAAAGAAAATATGGAATACTGTAAATAGTGACTTTATAGGAGACTGTTCCCTGTTCTGGCAGGAAGAATCCTGTCACCTTATCCTGGATCAAAGACTGTGCTATTATGTGGTGGAACTTGACGGGACGATCTACCTGATGCGATACAGTGTGGAAGCTGCAGCAGACGCTGTTTCCATGTCCTACAAGGTGTTTGGCATCGATCCTTCGGGAGGATATGAGGAACCCCTTGATATTGGCAGCATAACCGTTTATCTTGTATCCAATGGTGTCGTTGACTCGGATGTATCCTTTCCCATAGAGCAGATGACCACTTTCGCTGACACGGTAAAGGGTTACATGGAGAACGGGCAGTTGGCGGCTTCTACCCTCCACGGCAGATTTGAGTTTGGTACCTCCGCAGACCGGGATAACCCGGTATCTCCCTATCTGTACGACATTTTTCCATGGATGCCGGAACTGGTTATAAATTATGGCGTTAACACGGAAGATATTCATTCTGTACAGCGGATGCTGACAGCATTCCAAAGGGCATTGCCGAAAGATACTTCCGTCACTATGCCGGATATGGCATCGGATGGTACCTGTTTTATTACAGGCGATTACTATAGCGGTGAAAGCAGTTTGACAGTTCGTATGAATGAGGATGGGTCTTTTGGAGGAACTATTCTTATCCATCAATTGATAAGCACAGAATTTTCGGGATATTACGACAACGGAATTCTGACTGTCACAGGGATAGGTGACGATGAAGTTCCCACCTATGAAATGGAAATATCCTTCAGGAACGGCAAGGCGACAGTGACATTCACCGCCGTAGCTTATGAAGAGGGATTTGTAAAGGTTGGCGATACTTTCAACCTGGATCGGAATGAGAAGCCGGAGGCATTAGAAGTTTTGAAAAATGCGGATGAGATCTGATTGGATAAGGTTATTGTTCTGATAGAGCTTACAAACAAAAAGCCGGGCTTCTCTGACTGTAGGCATTGTGGGTCATAGGATAATCCGGCGGGTGCCGGGAACGTTCTGTTCCAACAGATAATTTTTGAACAGGGTGTGAAGCTGATAGGATTTGCTGCACCTGCGGACTCCGGTGATAATTGTTACCTATCCGAAGAAATAAGACTAGATTATGCATAAGAGTGATAAAAAAATGAAGTAATTATATATAGTAAAAAAGATGATTTTGAGGTAAAATATTCATAATTAAGAAAATGGATTATCAAGATATAATTGCAAGTGAAAGAAAGCGGCGAAAAGTAAAACAGATTTTCAAGTGACAGATGAAGCCGGAAATGCATGTAGGAGATACAAATGAGTTATGAGGTATTAAGTTTAAAAGGATTTATATGTGAAATGAAAGAAGTGTCAAGCGGTCCGCACCCGAGAAAATTCTGTTTTGTACTTGGGGCAGGTGCATCTATCTCTTCCGGAATAAAATCCGGGCAGGAACTGGTTACGATATGGGACGCAGAGCTTCAGCTAAGAAATGAAAAAGTACATATGAAGTGGAAAAAAGATTTAAATATAACGGAAGAGAATAAGTACAGTTTTTACAGTAAATTTTATGAAAGACGTTTTCAAAGGCAGCCGGCGGATGGATATAATTATCTGGAAAAACTGATGGAACATGCCAGACCAAGTATCGGATATATCATGCTTTCCCATTTGTTGACGGAGACCCGGCATAATGTTGTGATAACAACCAATTTTGACCATTTGGCGGAAGATGCCGTGAATTATTATGAGCAAAAAATCCCTTTGGTGATAGGACATGAATCTTTAGCTCATTATGTTACCAAACAGATATCAAGACCTACTATCATAAAAATTCATAGAGACCTATTACTTGATCCAAAAAATAGAACAGATGAGTTGGAGGTGCTCCACGATAATTGGGAAAAGGCCTTAGGAGAGGTCTTTTCGGAGTATCATCCTGTTTTTATCGGATATGCAGGTAATGATAACAGCCTTATGGATTTTTTGATTGAAAATAGTGATAAGTTTTTAAATAATGAATGGTCGTTTCCGTATTGGATGATTTATAAAAAAGACAATGCATATGGAAAGGTATTGGATTTTTTGGAAAAGACGGATGGATACTTGATTAAACATAACGGGTTTGATGAAGTGATGTGTTTTATGGGAGAGGCATTTGATTACAAACTGCCATCCAAAGAAGCATTTTTGAATGATGCAGAAGAACGTTTTCAGATGCTTTCTAATTCTATTGATAGATTTACGGAGGTATCGTTAGGAGGCGAAGCGTTTGAGCAGGGGGAACACGTAGAAAATAAAGCAGACGAAGGAGAGATTGGTCAGGTTGTTGAGAAGATTACAAGTCAGGCGGATCAGCAACGGTTATATAGAGAGGCTGTTGTATTACATAATAATGACAACTATAAAGAAGCGTGGGAGATAGAAAAGCAGTTAGTAAATTTGAATGCAAAAAATTCTCGGTATCATTACATTATGGGACTTACCCTGCATGAAATGAAAAAGTATGAAGAAGCGGAGAGCGAGTCAAGGAAGGCGATAGAGCTAGGGCCTGAAAATGCAAGGTATCATGACAGCTTGGGAGTTACCCTGCATGAAATGAAGAGATATGAAGAAGCGGAGAACGAGAAGCGGAAAGCGGTAGAGCTAGAGCCTGAAAATGCAAGGTATCATGACAGCTTGGGAGTTACCCTGCATGAAATGAAGAAATATGAAGAAGCGGAGAGCGAGGTGAGGAAGGCGGTAGAATTAGAGCCTGAAAATGCAAGGTATCATGACAACTTGGGAGCTACCCTGCATGCAATGAAGAGATATGAAGAAGCGGAGGGCGAGTCAAGGAAGGCGGTAGAGCTAGAGCCTGAAAATGCAA